>JACCDQ011578418.1_pt1 | contig 12321 bp, 11 predicted proteins | sample 7446031 | NCBI WGS metagenome assembly JACCDQ01 (sample SAMN15323442, study PRJNA562643) | freshwater metagenome | isolation source: river surface water | place: USA:Blue River Watershed | collected 2017-08-17
CCAAATGGAGATGGTAGAAATGACGTTTTTCAAGCCTTTTTTAATTGCGATGTGACCGAGTTTCAAATGGAAATTTATGACCGTTGGGGTACGCAAATTTTCGCTGGAAATGATGCTTCGAGCGGTTGGGATGGCAAATACAAAGGCAACTTACTTCCGCCTAATGTTTTTGTTTGGAAAATCACTTACACAAGTGCCGACCATAACGGTAATTTGGCAACTGTGGTCGAAAATGGTTCTGTGACGTTAATTAGATAGTTTTTTTATCAAAAAAAGGAGAAGTTTCTACATTGGAACTTTTCCTTTTTTTTTGTTTCAAAAATATTATTTTTAATAAAATTAAAACAATAATAAATAGTCGATAAAAATTTAAAGCAATTCAAATAATCATTTTGTATATATTTTTTACATATATTTGTAAGTGATTATTGATTAAACACACATTAACAGCGTTTTAAACCCTTTATTATGAGATACACACTATTTTTGAACACACTTTTAATCATTTTCTTTTTTTCAAATTGCAGTCCAAAAATTTCTAAAGTAGATTACAACAAGCTATCGTATGAGCATCAACAACTCAAATTGAGGTATGAAATGCTAAAACAAGAACAAGATATGGGCAATACAACTAAAGGTGAAGCAACAAGCGACACAAAGTTAGCCCCTTTCAAAATTGCACGAGATATTGATTTGAAGGATTACGAAGACTTGCAGCGAAAATACAGCGCCCTTTCAGAACAATATCAGGCTTTGGAAAAAAGCTATGAATCGGTACGCACGGAACAACTCAAACCCCGTGACTCCGTTCCACCGGGTACTGTTTCGGTGACAACCTATAATCAATTAAAAAAAGATTATACCGAGTTGGAAGAAAAGTATTCGATGTTAGAAACGCGCTACGAAAACTTGAAAGTCATTACTGCACCGCAACATACTGCTATTCCACAACAAAAGGATACGCACGAAGACCCTAAAAAGGAGGAAGTCGTCTTGCGCGAAAGTGCGATTAAAGGGAGCATCATGCCCGAAGAAAGTTCGAAGGAAATAGGTGCGGTAACGGTTGCATCGGTAACTCAACTCGATTTGCATTTCAGTTTCGAGGGGTACGAACAAACCGCTAATGACCTGATGTTGATGGTCGCCGTCAAAAACAATAGCCCCAAAATCCTCAAAACCTTTTGGGACAAAGGAACGGTCGAACTGTTAGGCAACGATAATCAAACTTACACCGCAAAAGATTTTCGGGTAGGGGTCGACTTTGCTACCGAAAAAGGAACTTTAACAAAAAAAATCACCGAAGAACAAACGGTTTTTGTGCGCTTTTCTTTCGAGGGGGTACCTGCTGATGTGAAAATGATAAAAACACTTCAATATACTGTTCGCATTGACGGTGAAACAAAAACCATCGAGTTTAAACACTTAGACCTTTCTGTTTTTTAGCCCTTCAAATGAACACCCCGTTTCGCTTTCGCGAAACGGGGCTTTCATTATTCTCATGATTTATTCATAAATCTTACCTTTAGTTACTTTATAAGGCAAACGCATTAAATTTATAAAATATTGATTTTCAAGTATTTATAAATTAAACTAAATAATTTTTTAATTTTTTACAAAAAAAATGTAGTATAATTTTATTTTATTATTAAATTACCTTACATTTGCAGTACCTTAAAGGGCAAAAAAAAGAGCATGGCGTTTTAAAGCCATACTCCTTTCTTTAGTAAAGAACAAAAAGCTCAACCGAATCATAACAGTTTCCGAGGCTACGATGATTCAGGAACTACGAGTTCTTTTTTAACTAAAAAACGGTGATGCTACTTTTAGTAGCTCAAAAGCAAGAATTATAATTATAAGAATCTGTTTTATAATTATAAGAGTTTCAATGAGGTTTTTTCGTTTGTTGTTCATAAATAATTTTTTATTTTTGAAAAAATAAATTAAAAAAATTAAGAGTATTAGAAACTCTAACTCTAATAATGCTTTTAACAGATTAAAAGTACGCGTAGCGAGAGCAAGAAATTCTCGCAGCTTGTTTTTAAGCTTTTTTAACATTTTTTAATTTTTTAAAAATTAATTAAATCCGAACCAAAACAACTTCTTACCTTACTACTTTTAGTAAGGGCTCTGTTTTTATGTCCGAATATCAAGGCAAAAATACGAAAATATTTTCAATGTTCTGCTTTTTCTAAAAATTATCATACAAAAAATAAAAAAGCCTTTAAGTTCAACTTAAAGGCTTTTTTGTTTTTTGTATTAGTTCATCATACTTTCCAATTTTGCAGCTTCGAGGATGGTAATTTTGCTACCGTGAATTTCGATAAGTCCTTCAGCTTTGAAATCAGAAAGCGTGCGAATGACGGTTTCTTTTGCCGTACCGACCATACTTGCGAGGTCATCGCGCGGAATAGCCATAGTAAAATATTTTTCATTTTCTTTTTTGTAGCGTTGTTGGAGGCGAACAAGTGCATCAGCGACCCTTTTTCGAACAGAATTGTAGGCAAGTTCGAGGAGGCGCGTTTCTTTTTCCATGACGTTACTCGCCAATAATTTGATGAACCGACTGGCGACATCTCGGTCGTTGTGCAACAGCGTAAAAAAGTCTTCTTTTGGAATGATGCTCACTTCGGTATCTTCGAGGGCGACCGCACTTTCTGTATAAATCGTATTTTGAAGCATCGCCAAATAACCGATAAAATCGCCTTCGCCATGCAACGACACGATAAACTCGCGCCCATCCTCGTTGGTTTTACACAGTTTTACTTTTCCGCTATTGATAAAATAAGCCTGTTTCGGATAACTTCCTTCATAAAAAATGTGGTCTTTTTTATGAAAAGTCCGCACTTCTCGGTCTTCGGAAAGGGCTTGAAGTTCGTTCATGCCTCGTGCTTCATTGATAAAACTGCGCAACCCATGTTCGGGTTCTTCTACGGCATGATTGAGGCGTTCCGTCTTTTTTAATCGCATTTCGATAACTTCGAGGAGTTCGGAGTCATCAAAGGGTTTCGTTAGGTAGTCGTCCGCACCGAGATTCATGCCTTTTCGAAAATCGGATTTTTCGGCTTTAGCCGTCAAAAAAATAAAAGGAATTGCTGCCGTTTTTGGGTTTTGATTCAAAATACGGAGTACGCCATAGCCGTCTAATTCGGGCATCATAATATCGCAAATAATCAAATCAGGCATTTCTTGCTGTGCAATTCGGACACCTTCCTTGCCGTTTTCGGCAGTACAAACGTTGTAATCAGACAATTCCAATATTTCAGCCGTATTCTCCCTTACTTCGGGATTGTCTTCGATAATGAGAATTTTTTTCATATTAAAAGTAATTTCTATTGATTTATTTGGTTCGCCAAAAGTGGCAATGTTATCGTGAAAGTTGTTCCGACATTTAATTGACTTTCAAAGGTAATTTCGCCATTCATTAATTCCAAATACTTTCTCACAATGTTAAGCCCCAGTCCTGTTCCTTGAATATTTATAGCATTTTTTGCTCTGAAAAATCGTGTAAAAAGGTATTCTTGTTCTTCTTTTGGAATACCAATTCCTTGGTCTTTTACTTTTATAATAATGCCCCTTTCTTGCACTTCTGTCACCATAAAAATAGTTTTTTCTGAATATTTTATGGCATTAGAAATCAAATTGATGCAAATGTTTTGTGTAAATTTTTTATCCAAAAAAACAGACACCTCTTTTCCGAAATGTTGGTACTCGATTTTTTGATTGGATTTTGTAATAGACTTCATTTCGTCAATCGTTTTTTCAACGAGTGTTTTCAAACAAAACCATTCGGGTTGATTTTCAAAACGCCCCTCTTCTAACTTACTCAAAGAAAGAAAATCATTTAAAATATGGGTCAAATTATTGACAGCCGACTTGATTCGATTGACGTGTTTTTCACGGTTCGCCTCTGTGCCTTGTTCGGTGTAGCGACTAATCAAGGAAGCAGAGGACAGAATGGTACTCAAAGGGGTTCGAAATTCATGCGAAGCCATCGATACAAAGCGGGATTTGAGTTCGTTGAGTTCTCGTTCTTTTTCTAAGGCTTTTTTTACTTCGGCTTGCGAGGCCTTGAGTGCCGCCTCGACCGCCTTTCGTTCTTGAATTTCGCGCTTGAGATTGTTGTTCGTCATCAAAAGTTTATTCACGACCTCCACCAACTTTTCGGTTCGTTCCTCGACACGCTGTTCGAGTTCTATATTCATGCGTTTGACGCGTGCTTCTGCTTCTTTTTGTTCGCTCAAATCATGAATAATTCCTGCAAAAATTTTGCGGTTATCGAGTTGAATTTCACTGACGCTCAACAAACAAGGAAACACCGTCCCGTTTTTTCGCTGCCCCATTTCCTCTCTACCAATGCCGATAATTTTCTTTTTTCCTGTTTTCAAATAATTATCGAGGTATTCATCATGATGAACCTGATGCGTTCCTGTTGTAATTGTTGAAACATTTTTTCCAACCAATTCCTCAACTTCATAACCGAATAATTTTGCAGCCGCAGGATTGACAATTTCCATTATGCCCCTGTCATTAATCGTAATAATGCCATCTACCGCATTCGTGATAATTGCGTTCAGTTTATTTTCACTTTCACGCAACGCTTCTTCAATCTTTTTTAATTCGGAAATATCGTGAATAATCCCCGCATAAACCATTCTATTTTCTAAAATGACCTCGCTCACGCTTAGGAAAAAAGGGAACACTTCACCGTTTTTGCGTTTGCCTTTTACTTCTCTTCCAATGCCAATAATTTTACGCTCACCCGTTTGTTGGTAATTTTGAACATACCTGTCATGTTTGCTATGATACGGCTCAGGCATTAATATTTTGATATTATGCCCCACAATTTCCGCCTCCTCGTAGCCGAAAAGACGTGCAGCAGCAGCATTTATTGACTCTATCAAGCCTGATTTATTGATGATAACAATGCCGTCAATGACGGTGTTAAAGACAGCTTCGAGCATTAAGATGTGTTCTGATATTTTCACGATAAAGTATGATTTTTGATTATTTTATTGCTTTTATTTGAAATGATGATAAATGTCATTGCGACCGTCAGTAGATGCCCTTACTTTTGAGGGAACAATGAAACAGTTGTATTAAAGCCAAAATTAAAATTAAAAATAGAAAATCACTGAAATTGTAAAATTTCTATACGCTTTGATTTTAGCTTGGCAAGGGGGGAAAATAATAATCGTTTGATGTTAATTTAGTCGTTTTTTTAGATTTTAGAACCCTTGGTTAAAAGAAGGCTTATGCGAAAAATTAAAATATTAGGTATCGGAAGTGCGAAATACAAACAATTAACCGATAATGTTCTGACTGCAATTAAAGAACTGAATATAGAGGCGGAAGTGGAACAGTTGCAGGAAGTCGAGGATTTTATACGATATAACATTGTTGAAATTCCTTCTATTATTATTGACGGTAAGATACAATCCGTCAGAAAAGTGCCTGAAGTTCAAGAACTGAAAAAATTGTTACTGAACACGAAACAGGATAAAGTAACGGCGTAAAATCTAAGCGAATAGCTGATTTTTCATATTGTTGAGTTTTCTGTGAGTTTGTAGTCCTTGCCGTACCTTCGGTAAGGACTATTTTTTTCGACTTTTTTAATTTTTTTTAAAAAATCGCCAATAAATTTATAAATAATTAATTCACTAATTTGTATTAAAAATATAGGTTTTTACAATAGTTTTTGTTTTTTATATACAAAATATAATGTCACAAATTCTCATTTAATAAAATGTTTGCCTTCAAATCATCGTGCATCTTTGAAGTGTAATCAAACAACAAACAACTAATAAAATACGCAGCGATGAAAAACTTTACAACTCTTTTGGCAGCAATCTTAATGACTTTCGCAGTAACGGCTTTCGCAAATGATGAAGCAAAAATCTATAACGGCAAAGTTATTTTAGAAACAGGCGAAACATTGGTAGGGCAAATCGAAATGTTAAGCCCAACAATGAACGAGGTGAAAGTGAAATTTATCGCAAACGGTCAGGCTACGACTTACAAAGCGAGTGAAGTTGCAAGTTATAGCTTCACTTTCCCAAGATTTAACCCTGAAACAAAAACGTACAAAGAAGAAGTTATTGAATACGTCAAAAAAACAGTTGAAATAGCTCCTGTTCCTTTCGGACCGAAAACAATTTTAATGGAGCGCGAAGTTGCAGGTGCAATCAGCCTTTACAATTTCTACATCGAAACACGCACTGCGGAACACGCTTTTGACCACAACTATTATGTAGAAAAAAACGGTCAAATGATTGCAGTAACAAAAGACAATTACAAAACAGTTCTTCAAGATATGGTTGCTGATTTTCCAGAATTGAAAGCAAAAATCGGTACAACAGGCTACGGCTACAAATACATCGCTACTATCATTAAAGAGTACAATACTTTCGTTTCGCCAAAAGGTGAAATGTTCGGAATGAGATAAAAAAGATATGAGATTGCAGGTTTTTTTATTGGTTGTTTGAATAAAAAAATGCCGAGTTCAAAAGACTCGGCGTTTTTTTTTGTGTTAATTTGAAAAATATTTTTGTAAAAAAGCGAATAATTCCATTAGCCAAGCAATACCGAGATGCACGATTAAACCGCCAAAAATATGTCGAGTATAAAAAGAAACAACCCCCAAAATATACCCTCCAAAAAACGAACTGAACGCCTCTCCCATCGGTTTGCCAAAATGAATAAAAGAATACAACACCGCCATCGGTAAAATCGCTTTTTTGCCAATCAACGCCCCTACGCCAATCACCAAAAAACCTCGAAAAAACAACTCAATCGAAATAAAATCAATTCCATAAGCGATTTCATAAAACAAAACGGTGAGCCATTCGGGAACGCCTAAAATTTGTGCAGCACCAAAACCTCGATAAGTTGGGTATTGTTGCAAAAAATCAGGCTGAAATGAAGCCCACGCCAATAGTGGCAACATTGCAGCAATCATCAAAAAATAAGGTTTCAAACGGCTGTTTTTAAGCGTCAAGCCGTAAAAATGTGCATCAGATATCTTCGTCCAACGCCACAAAATGTAAAGCGGAAGAATATTCGTAAAAAGGCTTATCATTCGGTCAAACGCCCTACTGCCGTAGTTCCAAAGGTTTTGCGGCAGCAACAATTGAGGGATAGTCGACTCCCAATAAAAACCAATGTCAAACGCTAAAATCGCTATACCTGCCAAACTCACGCCCCAAAAAGTACGATTTTGCCACCAGATTTTATCTTTTTTATAAAAAATACAAATTAGCACCGTTCCAAAATAAGCAAAAGCATAAAATAAGAAAAAAAGTAGAAAATAAATCGGCTTTCCACGAAATTGTAAATCCAAAATATCATCTTCAAAATTGCCATTGACGCTGCCAATATTGTAATTCGCTGTTAGGCAAACCAACCAAAAAATCACGATAATAAGGTGTAATTTTCCGTCAAAATCATTTTTGAAGTAATCTTTAAAGTAACTTTTCATTTTTTTTATTGAATTTTATTTTTGATTAAAAGACAATTATTATTAAATTTGAATTGGTATTTTCGTTTTGCGTGAAAATATCCATAAAAAAATCATTCTTTGCAAAAGCATCAAAATAATTGGAAATTTATTTACAATTATTTCCTTAAAAAAAATATAACTATGTACGATTGGCTTTCAAAATGGGCAATTTATAGCCCAAATCAGGTAGCCGTTAGCGAATATGAAACGGAACGAAACCTCACCTACGGCGAAGCAAACGAGTGGGCAACGGCATTATGCACCATATTCACTACCGAATACGGCTTGAAAAAAGGGGATAGAATTGCGATTTTAGCCGAAAACTGTGTAGAATATATCCTTTTGTTTGGGGTTGCCCAAAAAATGGGCTGTATTCTCGTGCCGTTAAATTATCGATTGTCACAAGGTGAAATAGATTATTTGTTGGGCGATTGTACGCCTTCGATGATAATTTGGGAAGAAAAATGGACGCATTTATTGGAAGAAATACCGAATTTTCAAACGATTACTTTTAAAATCAAAAAAGAAAATTTAGAAAAAATCGACCAAAAAAACCTCGAAAAGCCTCAAAAACAGGTGCTTATTGACGAAAACGACCCGATTTTTATTCTTTATACATCTGGCACAACGGGCTTTCCGAAAGGCGCACTTTATTCCCACAAAATGCTTTTTTGGAACAGCATCAATACGGCAATGAGCTTGGTCGTCAATTCAGAAAGCCGCACCGTTAATTGTATGCCGCCCTTTCACACAGGCGGCTGGAACGTCCTGCTTACGCCTTTTTTGCATCATGGCGGTTATGTTTGTTTGATGAAACAATTTAACGCCAACGCTGTGTTAAAAGCCTTACAAACACAAGAATCAACTCTTTTTATGGGCGTTCCTACGATGCTCAAAATGATGGCAGATGACCCTTACTTTGAAGAAGCAGCTTTTCCAAATTTGAAATACTTTATCGTTGGAGGTGAACCGATGCCCGTTCCTTTGATTGAAAAATGGGCTACGAAAAACGTCCCTGTGCGACAGGGCTACGGCATGACAGAGGTGGGACCAAACCTGACATCGCTGCATCAAAAAGACGCAATTCGCAAAAAAGGCTCAATTGGTCGCCCTAATTTTTATGTTCAGACAAAAATCGTTAATTCGAAAGGCGAACCTGTCGGTAAAAATGAAGCAGGTGAACTGCTATTGAAAGGGGATATGGTCACGCAAGGCTATTGGAATAACCCCGAAGCGACAGCAAAAGCCATTCAAAATGGCTGGTTTTATAGTGGCGATAGGGTCGTTGAAGACGAGGAAGGCTACCTTTATGTCGTAGATAGGATTAAAAATATGTTTATTTCGGGTGGCGAAAATATTTATCCCGCAGAGGTTGAGCGAATTTTGATTCAACACGAAGCAATCGCAGAGGTAGCGGTTATTGGCGTTCCTGACGAAAAATGGGGCGAGGTCGGTAAAGCGTTTGTTGTTCTTCATTCAGGACAAACCCTTGATTTACAAGCAATTAAGGTGTTTTGTGAAAAGAGATTATCGAAGATAAAAATTCCAAAGTTTTTGGAAATTATGACAACTTTACCAAAAACTGCTTCGGGAAAAATCGATAAAAAGCAGTTAAAGTAAGTTTTTGGTTCACTGAAAATTCTTGTGGTAAGGTTAGGTCGCATAAAAATAAAAAGTAGCTACATTACTTCAAATCAATGTAGCTACTTTTTTGTTTTGGGGGGTGGTTTAACGGAAAAGTATCTATGAAGAAGGGAAATTAAAAGCACTTTTTCATAAATCATAATGTTAGAGTTTTACTCTTTTGCACTTCGCAGTTCTTCTATTTGTTCAACGGTTAAGCCTGTTCCTTTTGCTATTGTTGCATTATCCAAACCTAATGCAATGAAATTTTTAGCAATTTCGACTGCTTTTTCTTGCTTGGCTTCTAACTTGGCTGTATGTTCTACGCTATTTTCAATGCGTCTATTTTCTTGAAAACGGTCATACATCTTCTTTTCTTCATCGGTTAAACTTTCATAACGCATTTTCTCTTTTGCCTTATCCAAACCTTTTGCCTTGAAAGTGTCTTTGACTTCACTGTTTTTTAAGAAATAAACCCATTCGTCAAGCGTATCTTTGGCCACATTATTAAAGTTGTTTACTTTCAGAATATAGTATTTTGGGAAAATATCCGATACTTTTTCCACTTTGAAATTTTGTTTTTGCAAAATTGTAGGCAATAAAATATCGTTTTTGTGCAAACCTACCAATTCGCCCTTATATTCGTAAACGTAATCTTTCCCTTGTCCTAAACTAAAATAGACAATGTTAATAGAATAGATTTTTTTAATCGTGCCGTAAGGCTCACCCTCTTTGATATATTCCCTCACTAATTTTGAAACACCATATAACATACGATGGAAATAATCAATTTCCGAGTCGTTCTGCACTTCTACAAGCATTAACTCATTACTTTGGCTTTTTACCAAAATATCCACACGATTGTATTTGTCGTATTCGTCTTGTTGGTTGCTTTCGCTTTCCAAAATGCTTTCAATGGTTATATCAAAACGAAGTAACTCCGATAAAAAGCCTTCCAAAATACCAAAATTGGCTTTGTGGCGTAGCAATTTTTTCATTGCCCAATCAAAACGAATTAGTTTTTTGCTCATTTTTTTTTGATTTTGATACACAAAGATACAAAAATAAAAAAGCAAGTCCGAAAATGGACTTGCTTTTTGTTTTAATCGTACCTAACGTTTTGCGGCTACCCGAAGGTGGCGAATTTGGAGCATTTCACTTTCAACTAAACAGAAACTTTGATAGAAGTACAAAGCTTGATTTAACCACTGAACCGCCACTTGTGGTAGGTGCTGTTATCGCTTCGGTGTTCTTCGCTGTGCATTTTCTACATTATTTGTTTGGTCTTAAGAGCCCATTATGAGTCAATCAAGTCATAGGTTGCCTTATCCGACATTTATCCGACATATCCGACATCTAAGATAATTCATAATAAGCACCTTTTTTTTCACCTATTCGCTTAATAATATTCATTTTAATAAGTGTTTCTAAATCCCTTAATGCAGTCCTGTCTGTTGTATTGTTTATTTCCTGATATTCTTTGTTAGTGATTCTGCCTTTCTTTTTCACATATAACACTGCTTTAACTTGTCGTTCATTCAAGTCAAGTGATTGCATATATTTTTCATTGTAAATGTCTTTTCTGAACTCTACGGAAATATCGCTTGAATCGTAAGTAAAAACTGGTTTGGGGATTCCTGCTTTTTTACATTCATTGATGATTTTAATAGTTCCTCGTCCCCAAGATTCAATGTATCCACTGCGAAATAAAGCATTTGCAATGTCGGGGTTGTATGGTCGGGAAGCATGTTTTTCGAATAAGTTTTTAACTGTCCAGTTTTCGGGTAATTGACCTTCGTTCCAAATAATAATTTTATCTGTGTAAACGCTTATTTGAACAGGAACACCGCCAGAATAATCTTTATGTGCAATGGCATTTAACAATGCTTCACGAACAGCATCTTTAGGATATTCATACGTTTCTACTCTATTGATTCCTTCGTAACTAATTGGCGCTTTAATATATTTGGTAAAAAGCAAATCCATTGTTTTCTCTATTTGCTCAAACAAATTGCCATGTATTTCATCTTGAAATTTCAAATCATCATCAGTTTCAAAATAGCCAATTTTAATAAAAGCCCCTGTGATAAATTTCTCTGGGTTTGTATGAAAAAGTAAGATAGACGAACGCTTAAGAAAATTGCCTTCCTTGAGTTGAAGATTCTCAATAAGATGTTCATTACTGTCGGCTAAACTTTCTTCATCAACTCTCTGGCTTCTGAAAGCTCTTTTGCGAAAAAATTCAAATGTTTCTTGCTTAAGGTCTTTTATTGAAACATTCGGAACAGGCACTCCATCCCATTTTTTACCTTTTTTCTGAAGGAGAAACCTGTCAAGTGCTGTCCCTTTTAATTCCTGTTTGGTACTTCCGCTTCTGTAATGATATTGTCCCTTGTAATTCACTGGATAAGGATATTGCTCAACAAGAATTTCAATAAATTTCCCTTGCTCAGCTTGGTGCAGATTAACATCTACCACAATCCCCAAAGTGTCTCTAACCTTATTAGGGATTTCTTCCATTAGTTTTTTAGCATCTTTCAAGTCGACTACATTTCCTGCATCGTCTTTTCCGATAAAAATTGTTCCACCATAGGCATTTGCAAAACCACAAATCCATTTTAAGTATTCGTCTCTCCAAGTTACTTTGAACTCAATATTTTGTGTTTCTGATGTCACTATAGATAATTAAAAATTTATAATTTTCAAATATACTCTTTTTTCCAAATATTTTTTAATGTTCGTGTTTTCTACACTGAGCGATAACATCCGTATAAACACGATAAAGCGATAAACGGCTTTTATAGCGGCAAATCTACACAAAAACCGTCTGAAAAAGCAAAACGACTGCCCTGTTTTTTCAAAAATCACCAATTTTTTCAAAGCACTCGTTTTTTTCTTAAATGACAATTATCAATTTACTAAATGACGGCTATCATTCCTTTTCGCTTACAGATACGTGACCTTTGTTCTTACAAAAAACGCAACTCATGGAAAGGACATATTCTAAAAAAGTATTGGTAGGCGTAGATTTTACGGAAGCAGACGGGGCTGTTTTCAAGTATGTGAGTCAGGTGTCTGAACGCTTGGCACTCGATGAAATCGTTTTTGTGCATGTAGTTCCAAATTTGGATTTTTTTAGAATATTAGCCATTTCCAATGACGGAGATTTAGAGGCAGTTCTTCCGCAAATTGACGATGTAAGG
>JACCDQ011061080.1_pt1 | contig 12318 bp, 9 predicted proteins | sample 7446031 | NCBI WGS metagenome assembly JACCDQ01 (sample SAMN15323442, study PRJNA562643) | freshwater metagenome | isolation source: river surface water | place: USA:Blue River Watershed | collected 2017-08-17
ACGGTGGCACACCGCCAGTCCTTTGAAGCAGGGTCCCACACCATTCGGGTGCTGCATCCCTCGGGTGTGATCCAGGTGCAAGTGGAACTGGAAAACACCCACAACGAATTGACCATTCAGCGGGCATCCGTGGTACGTACTGCGCGCAAAATCATGGAGGGTGAGTTGCACATTCCTCCGTCACTTCTGAACGACAAGGAGACATCATGAGGTTTACAAGCAAACTCGGCACCCTGGTATGGGCTGCGTTGGTGGGCACAGGGGCCTGCGCGCAGGCTTTTCCGTCCAAAACCATTTCTATCGTGGTGCCCACGGCCCCCGGTGGCGGCAACGACGCCATGGCACGCATCTTGGCCAGCAAGCTCGGGCCCCTGCTCAAGCAAACGGTCATTGTGGAAAACAAGGCCGGGGCCAATGGCGCTATTGCCTGCGAGGCGGTGGCAAAGGCCACCCCGGACGGCCACACTGTGTTGTTCGGCTACGTGGCCACCCATGCCATGAACCCAGCACTGCAAAAATTGCGGTATGACCCTGTGACTGATTTTGAACCTGTAGGCTTGGTCGGTTTCTCCCCCACCTTGATGGTGGTGCATCCGTCGCTCAAAGCCGCTGACGGTAAAGCCACGGTGGCCAGCATCAAGGCGCAACCCAACAAGTTCAGTTACGCCTCGGCCGGTAACGGCACCGCCCCCCATTTTGCAGCGGAACTGTTCCAGATCAACAGCCAAAGCAGCTTGCTGCATGTGCCCTACAAAGGGTCGGCCCCAGCGGTGTCAGACACCATTGCCGGGCACACCCACGTCATGTTTCCCAGCCTGTTCACGGCCATCCCCCAGGTCAAGGCGGGCAAGCTGCACGCGGTTGCGGTGGCCGGTGAAAAGCGCACCCCCTTGTTGCCCGATGTGCCTACCTTGAAAGAGATCGGTGTGCCCAATGTGGACGTGTCACAGTGGTATGCCCTGTTTGTGCCAGCCAAAACACCCAAAGCCGTGGTTGATCAGCTCAATACCGCTTTGAACAAGGTGCTCAACGACAAAGACACGATCGAGAAAATCGAAGCCCACGGCGCCGACGTGCAAACCAGTTCGCCCGAGGAAATGAAGTCACTGGTTCAAACCGAACTGAACAAGTGGCGCAAACTGGTGCAAACCGCCAAACTCACACCCGACTGATCGTCTGGCAGGGCTGCGCCAACCCTGGCGTTGTTGGACAATAGCGGGCTTGTCCCAAGGCCCGCTGTTTTGAAATCCCCCATCACTTTGGTCGACGTGGATCGACCCGAAACCTGGACCCCTTACCGCAACGGGTTGTGCGACCGTTGCGCGGCCAACTGCTGCACCATGCCGGTCGAGGTTCGGTTGCCCGATCTGGTGCGTTTGGGGCTGGTGGATGGGTTTGAAGCTGAGCACGAGCCTCCCAAAAAAATCGCCAAACGCTTGTTTCAGGCGCGTCTCATCGAGCATTTCAATTTCAAGAATGCGGTGTACACCTTGGCTCGACGTGCCAACGGCGACTGCCAGTTCCTTGACGGGAAAACCCGCCGCTGCACGGTGTACGAACGGCGCCCCAACACCTGCCGACTGCACCCCCAAGTGGGCCCTCGGCCCGGGCACTGTCCTTTTGGCGCGCGCTCGGCGGGCTGAACCTGATCCTGATCCTAGAATCAGGCATGTCCCAACGCTTTGCTGTCATTGACTTTGAAACCACCGGCATGTCGCCAGTGGTCGGCGATCGGCCCACCGAAGTGGCCATCGTGCTCGTGGAGCAGGGCCAGGTGGTCGACCGCTTCCAGAGTTTGATGAACGCCCAGGTGTCAGTGCCGTTTTTTATCACCGAGCTGACGGGCATCACCAATGCCATGGTGCGCGCGGCACCCCCCGCCCAGCAGGTGATGGCCGAGGCCGCCCGTTTTGTGGGTGACGTGCCTCTGGTGGCCCACAACGCCTCGTTTGACAGCAAGTTCTGGAACGCTGAATTGGCCCGTTTGGGGCGTCCGGCCTCGGCGCCCTTTGCGTGCACGGTGCTGTTGTCGCGCCGCCTGTACCCGCATGCGCCCAGCCACAAACTGGGCGTTTTGATTGACTACCTGCGCCTGCCCCGTGCAGGCCGCGCCCACCGCGCCTTGGCCGATGCAGAAATGGCCGCCTCGCTGTTGGACCGCATTTGCCAAGATTTGCAAACCCAACACCGGGTTGCTCCACCCAGCCATGCGTTTTTGTTGACCTTGCAAAAGTGCAGCCGGGCGAGCTTGCCGGCTTGGTTGCAACGGCATGCTTTGGCCCACTCCCATTGAAGGCAAACACGCTGTGCTGAATATTCTTCTGGTCACGTTTCCCTTTTTTGCGTTGGTGTTGGCCGGTTTTGTGGCCGCGCGCCGCCGCATGTTGCCGCTCGAAGCCATACCGGGCCTCAACAGCTTTGTGCTGTATTTCGCCTTGCCAGCCATGTTGTACCGCTTTGGCTCCACCACGCCCATTGCACAATTGCTGGACGCATCGGTGTTCGGTGTCTACCTGCTGGTCGCGCTGTTGATGGTGGCGGTGGCCATCGCCACCACCTTGAATGCCCGCATCCGCTGGAACGACGCCTCTCTGGGGGCTTTGGTGGCTGCCTTTCCCAACACCGGCTTCATGGGCGTGCCCCTATTGGCCACCTTGTTGGGCCCGAACAGCGTGGGCACGGTCATCGTCTTGATCGTGGTGGACATGGTGATCACCAGCTCCCTGTGCATTGCCTTGTCGCGCCTGGACCAAGGCGAAGGCGGCGCTGCGGCTGCGGCGGGCAAGGCCTTGCGGGGCGTGCTGACCAATCCCATGCCCTGGGCCATCATCCTGGGCGCTCTGGCCTCTGCGGCCCAGTTCACCCTTGCGGCGCCCCTTGAAAAAACGTTGTGGTTGTTGGCCGATGCCGCTTCGCCTGTGGCCTTGTTCACCATCGGGGCAGTCTTGGCCCGTTCCCAAATGCAGGCCGACCATGCCATCCCGTGGTCGGCCTATGTGCCGGTGGCTTTGATGAAGCTGCTGCTGCACCCGGTGCTGGTTTGCCTGTTGGGTACTTTGGCGCAAAAAATGGGCGTGCCGCTGGACCCATTTGCCCTGACCGTCATGGTGTTGGTGGCTGCTCTGCCCAGCGCGAGCAATGTGTCATTGCTGGCCGAACGCTTTGGTGCCGACAACGGGCGTATCGCACGGATTATTTTGGTCTCTACCGCCCTGGCCTTCTTCACTTTCTCTGGTGCCGTGGCTTTGCTGCGTTAACCTCCGGGCCTGGTGGGTTCAAATTGACACGGGGTCCACATCGATCGCCCAACGCACCAGACCTTTCGCTTGGGGCTGGGTTTTGGCCCAGTGCAAAGTGGTTTGCCAGGCGTTCAAAAACGCTTGCAGGGCGGGCCGCGATGGGCTTTCTACCAGCATTTGGGCGCGTTCCACATTGGCCACACGTTGTATGGTGGCCGCCACGGGGGGGTAGCGGGTCACGTGGCTGGCACCTGGTAAATCAGAACTGTGGGTCTCGGCCAATGTCAAAAAAGCCAATGCAGCGTCTTGTGTTTTGGCCTCGGCCCGCAACAAAGCTTGGTGGGAGTAGGGCGGCATCAGCGCGCTTTCGCGTTCCTCCAATTGCTGTTGCGCGAAGGCATCAAAATTGTGTGACCCCAAGGCCGCAAACAAGGGGTGTTGGGGGTACCAGGTTTGAACCCACAGTTCCACCTCCGCACCTTGGTTAGCAACAAACGCCGCATCTCGCCCCGCCCTGCCAGCAGCTTGCATCAGCAGGGCAAAAAGTCGCTCCGGTGCCCGGTAGTCGCTAGAGAACAAACCGCTGTCGGTGTTCAAACACGCCACCAAAGTAATGCGTCGAAAATCGTGGCCTTTGGCAATCATTTGCGTGCCCACCAGCACGTCCACTTCACCGCTGTGCACTTCGCTCAGGTGTTTTTCCAGGCTGCCCTTGCTGCGGGTGCTGTCGGCGTCTACCCGAACAATGCGAACCGCAGCCCCGTCGCTGCGCTTGATGTCGGCCAGCAAGGTGGCCAGATGTTCCTCGATTTGTTCGGTGCCACGGCCCACGGGAGCGATGTCGAGGTTGCCGCAATCGGGGCAGGCGCGCGGCACGCGCGTGGCGTGGCCGCAGTGGTGGCAGCGCAGTGTGCGGTCCAGTTTGTGGAATACCGCGTGCGCGCTGCAGTGGGGGCAATCGCTTCTCCACCCGCAAGCGTGACAGGCCAGCACAGGGGCGTAGCCTCGCCGGTTGAGCAACAGCATGCACTGTTCGCCCCGTGCGATTCGTTGAGCCATGGCTTGCAGCAAAGGGGGCGCCAGAATGCTGTGTTTGGGCTGGTGGTTCATGTCCACCAAACGCAGGCGCGGCAAGGCGCCCCCGCCCATGCGCTCGATCATGGGTACCCGCGCGTAACGGCCCAGTTCACTCGCTCGCCAGCTCTCCAATGATGGCGTGGCGGACCCCAATATCACCCGGCATGGCCCCGACCCCGTTTCGCTTTCCAGCCGCGCCCGGTAAACAGCCAGGTCTCGCGCCGAATAACGCGCGCCGTCCTGGCTCTTGTAACTGGGGTCGTGTTCTTCGTCCACCACAATCAAACGCACATGGGGCAGGCTGGCAAACACGGCCATGCGTGTGCCCAACACAATGCGCGCCTGCCCTGTGTGGGCCTTCACCCAGTGGGTAAAGCGTAGTGCGGGTGTCAGGCCGCTGTGCATGGCCACCACCCCAAAATGCCCCAGGCGGGCATTGAAGCGGGCTTCCAGCTGCGGCGTCAGGTTGATTTCTGGCACCAACACCAAAGCCTGTGCTTCGGGGGCCGCTTCCAGCGCACGCTCAACCGCCCGCAAGTACACCTCGGTTTTACCGCTGCCCGTGGTACCGTAAAGCAGCACCGGACGGTTGGCAGACGAGATAGCTTGAACGGCGCTGGTTTGCTCTGCCGTCAATCCAGGCGGGGTTTGCGGTGTGCACGGCTCAACCGATAGAGCTGCTTTTTGCAGGCGTTTGAATTTTCGAGCCAACTGGTCCGGTGTGGCGTCCCGCAACTGTGGCGGCAGGGCGCCCAAGGCCACCTCCCCCAAGCTGCGCTGGTAGTACTTGGCCGAAAACGCCACCAACTGGCACCAGCGTTCGTTGAGAGGCGCAAGCTCGGTCACCACATGGGCCAGATCGCGCGTTTGTTCTGCCGGCAAATCATGGGGGGCGTCTGCCCGGCAGCCCCACACCAGGCCCAGTACTTCGCGTTTGCCCACCGGCACCCGCACCAGCGTGCCCTTGGCCAGCGGCTGGGTGTGACGGTAGGTCAAGGTTGGCCCCATCGAACTGTGGGCAGGCACAGGGACCAACACATCCAGCCACACAGCGGTACCTTCAGTCATGTCCGACCAGTCGCAGGCAAGTCATTGATTCAAATAAGGGTTTGTGGGTTGCGTCAATATTCTGTGGATAACTTTGTGGAAATGTACTGGACGGGTGTGCCAAGTCTTTGTCGCGCAAGGCGTGCTCCAAATTGCTCACAAAGGAGGCAGGGGGCCCATTTCTATATAAATCAATAACTTAGAGTGCCTGTGTTTTCTGTGGAATCATGGTTGGCCCAGCGGGGTCGCTTTATGACTTTTTGTGTATAAGGCTGCCCGTGCGTCACCTACTCGCGAGCACGCATGGCCCGTGAATGGCTGTGTACGGCTTCCACCAAAGCCGTGACGTGCTCGGGTGGGGTGTGCTGGCTGATGCCGTGCCCCAGGTTGAATATGTGTGTGGGGCCGGTGGTGTTGCGGTCGGTGTGCGGGGTGCCAAAGCTTTCCAGTACTTTCACCGCCTCGGCGGCCACCTGGGCGGGTTGGGCGAACAGCACGTTGGGGTCCAGGTTGCCTTGCAGCGCCTTGCCAGCCCCGCCCACCCTGCCACCCACAGCCGCACGGGCCTTGGCCAAATTCACCGTCCAGTCCAATCCCAGCACATCGCAATCCAGGGTGTTCATGTCGTCCAGCCACAGGCCGCCGCCCTTGGTAAACACAATGCGCGGTATCACTTGGCCGTTGTGTTCGCGCGGCAGTTGGTCCAGCACACGCTGGGTGTATGCCAAGCTGAACTGCTGGAAGTTGCCATCCGCCAACACGCCGCCCCAGCTGTCAAACACCATCACCGCTTGCGCCCCGGCTTCAATTTGCGTGCGCAGGTACAGCGCCACTGCGTCGGCATTGATCTGCAGCACCCGGTGCATCAGGTCAGGGCGCTGGTACATCAGCGTTTTCACCAGGCGGTAGTCGTCGCTGCCCCCGCCTTCCACCATGTAGCAGGCCAGGGTCCAAGGGCTGCCCGAGAACCCAATCAGCGGCACCCGCCCATTCAGTGCTTTACGGATGGAGGTGACTGCGTCGAACACATAGCGCAGCTTGTTCATGTCGGGCACGGCCAGCTGGCCCACGTCGGCTTCGGTGCGCACAGTTTTGGCAAACTTGGGGCCTTCACCCAGCGCAAAGCTCAGGCCCAGGCCCATGGCATCCGGTACGGTCAGAATGTCGCTGAACAATATCGCTGCATCCAGTGGATAGCGTTCCAGGGGCTGCAGCGTCACCTCTGTGGCGTAGTCCACATTGGTGGCCAAGCCCATAAAACTGCCGGCCTGGGCGCGGGTGGCGCGGTACTCGGGCAGGTAGCGTCCGGCCTGGCGCATCAGCCAGACGGGGGTGTGGTCGGTGGCTTGGCGCAGGCAAGCGCGCAAAAAAGTATCGTTTTGCAGGGGGGCAAAGCTCATGGGCTGCAATTCAAGGTGGGTTGTGTGGTCGGGCCATGCGCTTTCGGGCGCAAGTCTGGCGATGGCAGGGCATTATCGCCGCGCCTGTGGGTGTGCCACTTACAGCGGCCAGGTGGGTCTCTGGCGTTAACGTGGGGCGATGGCGGCACGCACTTCGGTCGCCGTCAGCAGCTCGGGCAGCAGCTGCGGCGCACTTGCCGGGCGGTGTACCACGTAAGTGGGAACCCCATTGCGCCCCAGCTCTGCCAATGCCCCAGTTACTGCTGGGTCGCGTCGCGTCCAGTCCGCCCGCAGCAAAACGGTGTTGTGGCGGGCCACATCTTGAAGCACTTCAGGGTCACTCAAGGCGGTTCGTTTGTTGTACTGGCAGGTCACACACCACGCCGCCGTAAAGTCCACAAAAACGGTTTTGCCGTCTGCCAGCAAGGCCGCTTGCCGCTCGGCGCTCCATGGTTCCCAGCTCACTCCCGGCACCGCAGTGGGCGTGCTGGCGCTTGGAGGAGCGTGGGGTGTGACCACATAAACCGCCAGTGACGTGCCCCACCAGGCAATGCAAATGGCGGCCACGGCAGCCCAAATCCAGCGTGCCCGTCCGGGCTGCATCCATCCCCAAGCCAACAGTGCCAGCAGCAACAGCAGCAACAGCAGGGCGGCTGCACCGTCTATGCCGCTTTGTTGCCCCAGCACCCACACCAACCACACCACTGTGGCCCACATGGGGAAGGCCATCAGCTGCTTGAACGTGACCATCCATGCCCCGGGCTTGGGCAAGGCGCGAGCCACCGCTGGCCACCCACTGGCCAACAAATAAGGCAGCGCCATGCCCAGGCCCACGGCCCCAAACACCGCCAGTGCTTGGCCAGCAGGCAAAGCAATCGCCAACCCCAACGATGCGCCCATGAACGGAGCCGTGCACGGTGAGGCGATCGCGGTGGCGAGCACGCCGGTTAAAAATGCGTCGGCGGTGGGGTGTTTTGCCTGTGCGTTGGCCCATGCGCTGGGCAGCACGTTTCTCACCTCAAACAGGCCGATCAAATTGAGGCCAATCAGTGTGAACAGCACCGCCAGGCCAGACACCACCCACGGGCTTTGCAGCTGGAACCCCCAGCCCAGTTGTTCACCCGCTGCGCGCAACCCCAGCAGCAACCCGCCCAAGGCCAAAAACGACAACACCACACCTGCGGTGTAAGCCAGTCCTGCCGCACGATGTGCCGCCCGCGCCTGCCCGTGTTGCGCAAAGGCCATGACTTTGATGGCCAACACCGGGAACACGCAAGGCATCAGGTTCAAAATCAAGCCACCCACCAACGCGCCCAACAGGGCCGCCCAGAACCCCCAGGCTTCTTCTGGCGGTTGGGGTGGCGGGGGGGCTTGCTTCAATGCAGCGGCCAACGCATCCGGTAAGGGGGCATTCGCGGCTTGAACCGCCGGCCAACCCCCAGTCACCGGCAATTCCATGCGCACTGCCGAGTCAACCGAGTTATGTCCATGTGCGTTGACCCGAGTCAACACCAAGGGCACCGTGCCGGGGCTGTCGCTGCGCTCGGGCGACAAGGGCACTTCTGCTGTCCAAGTGCCACCATCCCATGCCTGCTTCCAAGGCGCGCCTGGCACGATCAAGCCGGTTGATTCGGGGAAAAACTCCAACACCGCATTGTGCCAATCCGCCGGCAAACCCTCAATGCGTGCGCGGATCGTGTTGTCTTGCACGCTCAATGAACTGCCGCGTGCCGGCAATGCCTTGGGGGCGGCTTGCCAGGCTTGCTCAAACACCCGTGTGTGAGAGGCGGTGGCCTGCGCAGTGGGCAGCCTCAACCTGAACTGGCCCTCTTGCGGTATGCATTCCTTGCGGCATACCAGCCAGGTGGCATGCAGCTGCACGTCCAGTGCGGCGGCCCGGAAGGCGGGCTCCACCGTCAGCGGCACCGGCAGCAGTACCGTGTCGCTGTAGCCGTAATTGGCCAACTCCCCCAGTGGGAATTTTTTGGGCGCTGGCCAAGCAATTTCACCCGCTGTGACGCCCGGGGGCAGTGTCCAGTGCAGTTCCGTAGGCAAGCCCGAATCGCCAGGGTTTTTCCAGTACGTGTGCCAATCCGGCGCGTGTTCAATCTGCAGTCCCAACCAAACCGGCTGCCCCGGCTGCACACCGTTGGGGGCGTGAGCCAACAACTCCACCCGGGTTTGTTCGCTCCTATTCACCCCCGCGTCCAGCAGGTTTTGCCCGTGGGCAACCGCCAGCCAAGTCAAAGCCAACCAGAAAAACAACACTCGCAAATAGGAACGCATAGGGGGTATTCTCGCAGTCAGGGCGTCCGATGCCCAAAGTCCACCCAAAGTTCCTTGCCAGGTCTCATCGCGGCGCACTTGCCGCTACCATAGTTCCATGGATGAACCATCTCGCCCTTCATTGGTGGCAACGTCACCTCAGTTCCGTCGTTGGGCCGACCTGTGCACCACCGATTTTTCCCAGTTGAATCCGGAACGCACAGTGGCTGTTCTTCCTTTGGGTGCCACCGAGCAACATGGCCCGCACTTGCCCTTGTCGGTCGACAGCGATCTGCTCGAGGGCATACTGGCAGAAACGGGTCGTCATTTACCAGCCGACCTGCCCGCCTACTTGCTGCCTTCTCAAGTGGTGGGCTACAGCCCAGAACACCAAGCTTTCGCTGGGACGTTGAGTTTGCGGCCCGAAACCGTCATCCAGCTGTGGACGGACATTGCCGAATCGGTGGCGCGTGCTGGCTTGCGCAAAATGGTGCTTTTCAACACCCACGGCGGTCACGTTGGCATGATGGACGTGGTGGGGCGCCAGTGGCGCACTCGGTTCGGGCTTTTGGTATACAGCGTTAACTGGTTCAATTTGCCGTTGCTTGATGAGCATGGCGCAGACCTCAACGCGCTGATTCCCGCAGCAGAGCACCGGTTTGGTGTGCACGGTGGTCAGGTCGAAACTTCCATGATGTTGGCCTTGCGCCCGGATCGCGTGTCGCTGGACAAAGCCGAGCACTTTCGGTCCAGTTCTGAAGTCCGCGCTGCACAGTACCCTGTTCTAGGCAACGGTCGCAGTGCCAAACTCTCCTGGATGGTGCAGGATTACCACCCCAGCGGCGCAGTCGGTAATGCCGCTGCGGCCAATGCCCGGCTGGGGCAACAGCTGGTGCAGGCAGCAGGCCGGTCCTTCGCCCGCCTGCTGGGTGAAGTAGTTGACTTGCCGCTTGGCACTTTGCGAAGTTAAAGTGCTTCTTTTGTGCCGCTGTCAACGCGGTAATTGAATGCCCTAGCCCAGCGCCTCCCAGCGCTCAAGAGCATGCATCAGTTCTTCCTCTAGTGCAGCGTGTTTTTGGGCCAACTCCGCTGCACGGGCGGGCTCAGTGGCGTACAGCATGCCATCGGCCAGCAGTCGGTCCAACGCCTGTTGTTCTTGTTCCAGGTCAGCGATCCGCTGCGGCAAACCATCCAACTCACGCTGCTCTTTGTAGCTCAGCTTGCGTTTGGGCTTGGTTGCCGGCTCTGTGGCGGCAGGCTGACTGGAGGTGCTCGGCCCCGTCGGTTTGCTCTTGGCCTCAGATGGCTGGGTTTGCAAAGCCCGCGCACGCGCAGACTGGGTCAGCCAGTCCTCCACATCCCCCTCGTACTCGCGCCACTTGCCTTCCCCCTCAAAAACCACCGTGCTGGTTACCACATTGTTCAAAAACCTCCGGTCGTGGCTCACCAAAAACACCGTACCGCTGTAATCAGTCAGCAAATCCTCCAGCAACTCCAGGGTGTCAATGTCCAAGTCGTTGGTCGGTTCATCCAGCACCAGTACATTGGCAGGCTTGGCAAACAAACGCGCCAACAGCAAGCGGTTGCGTTCCCCGCCCGACAAGGTTTTCACGGGGGCGTGCGCCCGCGCTGGTGAAAACAAAAAATCCCCCAAATAACTCTTTACGTGGGTTCGGCGCCCGTTGATTTCAATCCACTCACTGCCCGGGCTGATGAAATCCTCCAGGGTGGCCTCCAAGTCCAAGTTGTCACGCATCTGATCGAAGTAGGCCACTTGCAACTGACTGCCCTGCCGCACCGTGCCGGCGTTGGGTGCCAGCTCACCCAAAATCATTTTCAGCAAGGTGGTCTTGCCAGCGCCGTTGGGGCCAATCAATCCCACTTTGTCGCCTCTTAATACAGTGGCCGAAAAGTCCTGCACCACCGTGTGGCGGCGGTCGCCCTGCTCGAACCACTTGCTCACGCCCTCCAACTCGGCCACCAGTTTGCCGCTGGCGTTTCCGTTGGCCACTTCCATTCGCACGCGCCCCACCGCCTCGCGCCGGTCCGTGCGCTGCTGCCGCAACACCTTGAGCCGTTCGATCCGTGCTTGGGCCCGCGTCCGCCGGGCTTCTACCCCCTTGCGTATCCACACTTCTTCTTGCGCCAATAATTTGTCGGCCTTGGCATTGATTACTGCCTCTTGGGCCAATTGTTCAAGCTTCAACTGCTGGTACCGCGTGAAGTTGCCTTCGTAACTGTGCAATTTGCCTCTGTCCAACTCCACCACGCGCGTGGCCACCCGGTCCAAAAAGGCCCGGTCGTGGCTGATCACCACCACACTGCCATCGAACGCCAAAAGCAATTCCTCCAACCATTGAATCGCATCCAGATCCAAGTGGTTGGTCGGTTCATCTAACAACAACACATCGGGCTTGGCCACCAGCGCTTGTGCCAGTGCAACGCGCTTCTTCATCCCCCCCGACAACGACCCCACCAAGGTTGAAGGGTTCAGTGTCAGCCTCGCCAGGGTTTCGTCAACCCGGCGCTCCCAGTTCCACCCGTCTTGGGCTTCGATCTGGTTTTGCAAACTGTCCAAGTCAGTGGCTGCATCATGTGCCAGGTACAAATCGCGCAGGCGCTTGACCAGCGCCAAACCTTCACTCACCGCTTCAAATACAGTAGCGTCCCCCGCCAAAACGGGCTCTTGCGCAACATAAGACACCCGCAAGTTGGTCTGGACTTGCAGCACGCCGTCATCCGCCTTTTCAAGGCCACCCAAAATTTTGAGCAACGACGACTTTCCAGAACCGTTGCGCCCCACCAAGCCCACCCGCTCTCTGGTCTCCAGAGAGAAGTCGGTGTGATCCAGCAAAGGAACGTGCCCAAACGCCAAGTGGGCTTGCAGTAAAGATATAAGTGCCATGGCGCCACATTATCCGGCCCTCAGCCTCCCGTTCAACAAAAAATATTCGGGATTGCCCGCAATCCTCAAAAAACTGGTCTACAATCACGCCTCTCGCAACGACAAGCGCTTCGGAGTCACCTCCAAGCAGTCAGCGGCAAGTTAAAGTAAGCAGATAAATTTTTAAAATCTTTCTGCAAATTTTGACAAGACGCCAAAAGTTGTGTCATAATACGAGGCTCTGCTGATCGCGGCGGGGTTCAAAAAGAAAGACGGCTAGTCTGAGTGACTGGTGGTTGATCTGAGTGGTTCGTTAACAAATTACAGCCGATAAGCGTGGGCGTTTGAGATTCTGAGATGTGACAGGCCTTCGGGCCATGTTCTTCGGAACGACAAACGCTCATGG
>JACCDQ010905015.1_pt1 | contig 12317 bp, 7 predicted proteins | sample 7446031 | NCBI WGS metagenome assembly JACCDQ01 (sample SAMN15323442, study PRJNA562643) | freshwater metagenome | isolation source: river surface water | place: USA:Blue River Watershed | collected 2017-08-17
CTCGCTCTGTTGTGCCTGGTCGCGGCCGCTATTAGTGCCGTGGAGTTTTTGGCAATATCTATGTATGATGCTGAAAGACAAGGAAATGCTTACTTAAGTTCAGGTCGATTCTGGTTGATGATCGGAGTGTTTGGATTTTCTATAGTAATGTATTTTCGAATAAAGCGAATGCGAAAAGAGTCGTTGTTACAAGGTAAATCGACAGAAAAATCGAATTTGCATTCCCCGAAAAAGAAGAATAAATAGGTATATTTTAAGGTTTTACTCTATAAGTTTGTTGTGCTATTTTTAATGGTAACAGCATGATTTACACATACTTTGTGTTAAGCGTGTGTTAAAAAATAAAGTTTTCCACAGAGTTTTACACATTTATACATACTTCTAGGTATATTTGTCGCAGTCATGAAGAATTCAACTCGACAAAACATCCTTAAAAAATGCTTTGAGGCCATTGAAAAAGGCGGATTTGAGGCGTTAAGAACGGACAAAGAGATTCAAAATTTGGGAATTTCTAAAGGTGCGTTTTATCATTATTTCCCAACAAAATTGGAATTAGGTTATTCTATAATTGATGAAATAATAAAGCCGATGTATGAATCCAAATGGTCGGTCTTATTGGAACATGACACCCATGTAGCACATCGATTATGGGATTTAATAGAAAAGGAAAAGAATGTTGCAACAGATACCCGAATATCGCGTGGTGATGTTTTGTATAATTTGATGTTGGAAATGAGTGGTGTAGACACGACATTTCGTTTGAAATTGGATGAAGTATTGGAAATACAGGTAAAGATATTACAAAAAGCACTGCTTCAAGGCAAGAATAATCAGGAGTTTAAATCGGGTATGGATTCAAGATCCATGGCATATATGTTAATAGGACAATTGCATGGTTGTTATGCAATTGCAAAAACCAGAGCGAGTAAGGATGTATTTATATCTATGGTAAATGCACTGCAAAAGCAATTGATGGAGGTATTATATGCAAAAGACCCTTCACAAGAAATAGTTCTCGTTGGAAGGGCCTAAAGCAAACTGTAAAACGAAAGAATATTTATGAGTTTGAATTATAGTTAAACGGTTAACTCAACCCTAGCATCAGTTTTTTGTTTTTGTAGTCTTGTACAAGGAATTTATTTCGGGCGCCATTTCCAGTTTTAGAAATAAGTGTACCATTTTCTTTGCATGTATTTAACCAGTTTTCGGTAGAATACACCCAATGGGGTGAATCGCTAAAAACCACACCGCTCATTTGGGAACAGATAACCGCTGTTTTCTCTTTTATACTGTGAAAGATCATGCTGTTATCCGTGGTAATCATAGGAGTGAAATAGAGTTTATAACGTGCCCCTTTATAATTTGGAAGGTATGGGTTGAGTTTATGCCCTAATTCTGCTTGTTTAGTAATGAGATCTATGAGTTGATCATACTCACGCAGTACTCTTTGATAGGTAGAATCGTCTTGAAAAAGTCCACATTCTTTGTAATGTTGAATTTGGTAAAGCGTGGAATAAAGGGTTTCATATCCCCAAATTTCATGAGATGCAACATTCATGTATTTTTCAGCTAATTTGATGTTTTTATTCTCGATGGTTTTAGGTTCGCAGTAAAAAGTAGCATTATTGAGACTGGGTTTTTTCAAGAATTCTCTGTTCCAAACGAAATTTTTAAATTCGGCCAAAGCGGGATACCACATATAGTAGAAAAAAGGAATTTCTTTGGCGCCATAAACAATTTGAGAATGAGGGTGAAATTTACAATGATCCAATCGGCCTTCTAATTCACTATAAAAGTTATCGGAAGTATAGGTTTCGAAATTAAGAGCTTTGTATTCAACTAATTGCCAATTGGGATTGGCATTGGTAAAATGGTTCAAATCAATTTGAAATTCTCTGGCTAATTTGATCATTTCATCTGCTTTGAACGTATATGGATCTCGAATTCTTCGGTAAGCGGCATCTTCGGAAATATTTAGAATTTCTGCGATAATAGCAGCGGTTCGTAATCCCATTTTTTTAGTTTTTTCATTAAGAAGTTGAGTAAAGTTTTCCATCATAATAGTAAAAATTTAAGTGACGGGGGATTAAACAAGAAAGTTGGGATTGTCACCCAAGGGTTTGTGAAAAATGCAAATAATTGATCATAAAAAAGGACGGATTTGTGATAAACGCCAAGGATAGGTCTAAAACAAAGTTGAATTTTGAATCGTAACAAAATCAACAGATTATGAATAAAAATTACCTTTTAAAACTTGAAAAAATCCAGGCAAGAAAAAATCCATTATATAAGGTGGAGTTTCTTGAAATGGTGCCACTTTTTAACAGAAATGTTAGGTTGTTCACATCAAAATGTAGCAAATTGTGGGAAAAGTTGTGTATTTTATTGGGAGATTCTGAAATAAAAAGGAAATACATCCCAACTTGGAAAACGGTTGCATCGATATTTACCATTTCTTTGCTTGGAAGTGGATTGTATGCACAAAATTCAGGCTCAAATGATCCTAATATATTTAGAACTCATGCGGATCACGTTTATGAAATGTATCGTGATATACGGCCTACAGGAACGGAATTATGGAATGCATTTGAGCCAGAAATAGAGTTGGAAGATTTATCTGGTGGAAGCAATGCAAAATCAGTAAATTTTGAATTGTCGCAAGAAGTGTTGAGATCTACCTTGCAATATAAGCATGGTTTGGAAGCCTACATTGAACAAGATAGTATATGGCAAGCCTGCGTGGATAACCATATTGAACATGGAATTTATCCAATAGGTCTGATTGATTTACGCATTCAACGAATCAATCCGTTGCTTGTGAATTCAGGGTTAAGAATATCTACGGACAGCACTCGATATGAATTAAACTTGGATGGGTTTGTAGCACCAATATTTCAAGAAAATTATCTGTTTTCAGCCGTACTTCCAACTGAGAGAATGCGAAATGATGTTGAATGGATGGTGTTGGATTCGAACTTATACATAAGCAATTTTCACAAACCAGAGAAAATTCGGATTCGTGTGAATTCCACAACATTGTGGGTTGAATGGAATGTGCCATTTAGAGTACCTGTTGGAACAGGAATATTGGATGTGGAGATTGATTTGTTGTTGGATGAAGAAGATGAAAGGGGTCAATTTTTGGAAGATCCAATTCAATGGAATCCTTTTAAGTACTTCACCCGATGCAAAGCAAACATTTATGTAAATTCTAAGGTTCAAACACCATTTTTAGATCCGTTGGAAGTTAGAGTTTATGATTATTCGGATGCTGGAAAATCTATTTATCACAAGGCTCGTTATACGGTTCATTTGGGTTTTGATTCTACTTCTGGAGGAAAGGTGCAGCATGATTGTATTTTTAAACCCATTGTAATTGTTGAGGGAGTGGATTACGGTTATCCTGGAATTAAAGGAATAAAAGATGGAAAATACGGCGAAAATGGTTATATCGATATATTAAATGGTAAATCTTGGAATGCTGCAACCCAATCTTGGGAGAGCTGGAAGTCGATTGAAAAAGGACCATATATGGTTCGAAAACTACGGAACTTGGGTTATGATATCATTTATGTAGATTTTTATGATGGAGCTGCAGATATTAACATCAATGCAGACGTATTACAAGGCGTTTTAGAGCAGATTAAACAAATGAATTGTGGTAAATCTATTCATATTGTGGGAATTAGTATGGGTGGACTGGTAGCAAAAAGAACATTGAAAAAAATGGAAAATGAAGGTATTAGTCACTGCGTTACTACTTTTACAAGTTTTGATGCACCCTTTTGGGGCGCAAATATTCCAATGGGATTGCAACATACAATTCGATATTACAGCAAATCAAAAAGTATGGCAAAAGATGGATTACATCGCATACTACGACGTCCAGCCAGTTTACAAATGTTGGCCAATCATGAGGCTTCCCAAAAACAACATCACTCTTATCGCACTTTGTTTATGAGAGAAGATAGTTTATTAGGAGGATTTCCTCAAAAACCCATGTTGTTTGCTATTGCCAATGGTGCGGCGAAAGGAACTGATTCGAGGCAACCTGATGCTTGGGGAAGTAATGCCAAAATGCAGCCGGGACAATTAATTTTCCGCTTGCAATTGAAAGTTATTTCAAGTGTAAAGACTTCACCTTGGATAGATATTTTTGCCGAGAATTTCTACGATAAGAAAAATCAAGTTTATTACAGTGGAAAAGTTTCCGGAAATAGACCATTTTATACTCATAAGGACAATCATTTATGGGATCATGTATCGGGATCGAGAATTAATAAATTCGGATCACTACGTCATGTAAGTGGAATATTGAAGGTGGGTTTAGAAGCACCATACACTTGTTTTGTTCCCACTGTTAGTGCATTGAGTATGAGCTCAGATGTGCATACATTTAATGCATTGCTGGATTTGCCGTTAACCGTTAAAGATCAGGATTTAGAAATGCCATTGGGAGGTGAAATAAATACTCCTTTTTCGAGAATTTATATTCCATCTGAAAATCAGGACCATGTAATGCTAGATTCAACCCCAACAGGTAACATTGAATGGCTTATTAATCAACTGCAAAGCACTGAAAAAGGGTCTCATTTGGGAACGGGTGGCGATATAAAGAAAAATTCCGGAGTATATAATTTGAATTCACCTTGGAATAAATTTATTCCGAGTGGTCTGCTTTCGGGAACGGCGACTTTAGAAGTTAATGGTAAAAGCCAGTTACCTCTATTAAGCAATAATGATTTGCAATTAGCCAAGTCTTTAAAAGAGCGCCATTATTATACTGGCAGTTGTTCTTATGTACATTTAAAATTAAAAGATGCCTCGAAATTGGAAGTGGGAAGCACTGGAGGAAGTAAAACCATAGTTCATTGGGATGGCAAGAGCATATTGGAATTGAATAATTCAGCAACAATGGTAGTAAGCGAAAATCATGAAGTAATTATTCATAAAGGTGCACGCATGATTTTCGATGATCAGTCTATTTTGAATTTGAATTCTGGCTCCAAGTTAATTATTGAAGAAGGTGGATGGTTGATATTAAGAGGTAAATCCCAGGTGATTTTGGATCAAGATTGTGAATTCCATATCAAAGGTAATTTGGTTTTAGGCGATGAATACAATTTTCAACCTAAAGCAGGGAATTCTGGTAAAATAGGTTTGGTAAAAATATCGAACATGGGTTATGGATTTGGCGAAGGAGAATTGTTTTTTGAAGGATTGAATGCACAAATACAATTCAATGGAAATGGAAAAAACAATAAAGGAAATTTGCAATTGGAAGGATTAATTGAGTTACCAACAGCAAAAGATGGTAATCCATTGAAATTAATAAAATTGAGCAATTCTCATAGCATTTTTGCTCCTGGTACTCAATGGATAATATCTGGAAATGTGGAATTAGAGACTTCACAATTTGTGATGGTCGATTGGAGTCGAAATTTGGAGCATGGAAATAAGAATGTCGGAGTTAAGTATCAAGGTAGTTCGCTGAAAATGAATGAAGTGGAGTTTTTGGGACTGGATACGGCATTAACTGTTCAGTTTGAATCAGGATCTACAAGTATTTTATGGCAGAAACTTTTATTTGAAAATTGCACAGTAGGAATGTATTCCACGGGTTTGAAAGGTAGATTGGATGAATGTGTGTTTAAAAACAATAAAACAGGAATGACTGCTCATGAAATTCAAACAGAGCTTGTGATAACTGAAGGTGAATTTAGAAATAATACAGAAGCCATAATTTCGAATCAATGGCAGCAATCTAAAGGAAAATTTTGGTTGATAGAATGTTTGTTTGATCGGAACTGGTATGCTGTTAATTCACTTTATGGAAACTTAATTTTAAAATGCAATCGATTCAACCTGAGTGAAACAGATGTTGTAATAGAAGGTGGGGTATTAAATATGTCGAATACTAAAGCCATTAAAAGTGAAGTTCTATCGCGGAGTGAGAAACCGGGTTACAATGTATTTGTAAATTCAAAAAAACGTTGTATTGGATTGTATGGTTCTGAGTTATATATGAATGGTGAGAATTATTTTTATTTTAACAAACTGAAATATGATGGAAGACCATTTATTGAAGGACATATTGCTGTGGACGAGAATGCGGAATATTGGAACATGACTGAAGGTAAATTTATTTCTGGAACCAATGTTTGGTCACCATCACAAGGTTTAGTAGCTAGTGATTTGGATGAACAGTATATTCGATTGAAACGTCAGAATCGCTCTAATGGTGTTCTAGAAGTTGAGGGAAGCCTATTGAAATACTATCCAGCTGAAGCTTGTTTTTATGCAAGTGAGTTGGATCCAAATGAATTAGTTACTCAAAAGTTATCAGGTGATGAATTGAGAAATAAAGAATCCACTGAGTTCGAGAATCGTGTGTTTGGTGTATCAGGTGGAATAATGATTTGGGGTAAAAACGTTCAATGGGAGTGTTATAATACAGCGGGAAGTTTGATTCAGAGAGGAGAAACTAAATACGAACGTGAATTTATACCCATGAGCTCTGGAATTTATTTTATTCGCATGAAGGACACAAACAAAGGAAATTCATATAAGGTGTTTATACCAGAAAATTAACGAGTTTGATGAATAGAAATATGTGTATTGGGGCGTGTTTTAGTACAATTGCGAATAATAATCAATACATCAATGGTTTGCACCCATAAATAATGGAGCTTTGATTGTAATTTTGTACGATGAAGGTGACTTTTTGGGGTGCAGCTCGGCAGGTAACGGGAAGTATGCACTTGGTACAGTTGGATGGAGGAACGCAAGTGTTGATTGATTGCGGTTTGGATTATGAAAATCGCAAAGAATTTGACCATAAAAATGCGAACTTCCCGTTTAAACCAGCCGATATTGACTTATTGATATTGACTCATGCACATATTGATCATTCTGGTAATGTTCCAAATTTGATAAAACAAGGCTTTGTAGGTGATATAATTTGTTCTGGACCGACATTGGAACTGAGTGAATATTTATTACAAGACAGTTTGAATATTCAGATGATGGATATTCGAAAGAAACGCAAACAGTTCTATCGTAAGAAAAACAAGAAACATGCTTCCAGTTTGCCACAACCGTTATTTGCCAAAAGACATATTACAGATATGGTGGATATGGCTATTGTTTTGGAACCCGGTGAAGTTTTTGAATATAATTCTGAACTGAGCATTGAATTTTTTGCAGCTGGACACATTTTAGGTGCAATGAGTGCAAAATTGATCATTAAAGAATCGAATGGATCTATAAAAAAACTGGGATTTACGGGAGATTTGGGCAACTTTAATTCTAAATTGGTTCCCGATCCACAAGTTATGGGTGAGTTGGACTATTTAGTAAGTGAAAGTACTTATGGAGGTAGAAAGCACATGACCGATAGTCGTAAAGCTGAAGAAATTTTACTCGAAGAAATCACAGAAACGTGTGTAAACAAAAAGGGCAAACTAGTAATTCCAGCATTCAGTGTGGGAAGAACGCAATCAATTTTATTTACAATTAATCAATTGTTCATGGATGGAAAAATGCCTAATATTAAAGTGTTTACCGATAGTCCATTGGCTATTCGTTCTACTCGTGTTTATCAAAATAGTGTGGGATATTTGAATGATGAAGCCAAGCAATTTCAAGCAAAGCATGGAAGTTTATTTAATTTCCCGCTATTGCATGTAGTAGAAGATGAGCGTGAAAGCGAATTTCTAAGCGTGCTTCCTGAACCGTGTATAATTGTTTCAGCTGCAGGAATGGTAGAAGGTGGAAGAATTCAGATGCATATTCGAAACAATATAGCTTCTGAACAGAATACGGTAATGATTGCAGGATTTTGTGCTGAGGGTACTTTAGGAGATCGATTATTAAAAGGACAAGGATTTGTTGAAATTGATAAAAAACAAAAGGAGGTTCATTCTAAAATTACACGAACCGATGTTTTTAGTGCCCATCCAGATCATTCACAATTGGTTGATTATTTTCAAAGGACTGCCAAAGCTGGCTCTGTAAAGAAATTATTTTTAGTGCATGGTGAAGAAGCGCAGATGATGAAACTTGCAGAAGATATTGATTTTATTGAAGTTCATACTCCGATGCGAGGTGAGGTTTTTGAATTATAATCTAGATTTTTTAAAAATGGATATTTGCTTGAAATTGCGATAAAATGGCTTGGAAACTCGTTATATTGGGCATAATCATTTTGGTAATCCTTCTTTGGGGATATGCTTTTATTGCGGGTATTAGGAAGGGATGGATGCAATTTCAGAAAAAACGAAAATACGGCAGGTTGCCCACGGTAGTTATAGGAAATATAACAGTGGGAGGAACTGGAAAAACGCCATTCATTTTATTCATTAGCCAACTATTTTCTGAGCGGAAAATAGCTATATTATCAAGAGGTTACGGTAGGAGTTCTCGGGGATATATAGAAGTTGAAACAAATTCCAACGTTAAACTAGTTGGTGATGAACCCTTAGAGTTAAAAAGGACTTTAACTAAAACGGGAATTCAGGTAAAAGTAGTAGTTGGAGAAAACAGAATACAAGCCATAGATAGAATAGCTGCAGATTCAAATGGAATTGAACTGGTTTTTTTGGATGATGGATTACAACATGTGAACTTGTTACCCGATGTATCTGTTGTTTTAACGTCCTTCGAAAAGCCGTTTAATCGTGAGCACTTTTCATTGCCATTTGGATCATTGAGAGAATTTTCCAACGCAGCTAAACAGTATGATTATTTGGTTGTAACTAAATGTCCATCTAAATTATCTCAGGCAAGAATTGAAAAGTGGTGGGAGGAAAATTCATCGGGATTATCATTTTCTCGAGAGAATGTTTTCTTTGCTGAATATACTATTGAGTCCGAATTTTTGAACGAAGTTCAATTTAAAAGCGATTTTCGTAAAGAAATAGAGGTTGAGAATCGAATCATTGGGGAATCGAGTTTCAATGAGATTGATATTCAAACTGTTGCTGAATCGGAAAAAGGTTTGAATATTGACCACTCAAACCAAGTATCTGTGAATGTAAATAGTAAATCCTGTTTGTTAATAACCGGGATTGTGAACACCAATGGAATACAAAATTATTTATCCGATATTGGATTCTCAGTAAGTAATCATTTTAATTATTCAGATCACTATTATTTTGGATTAAAAGAGTTGAAAGAATGGTTGAGGTTTTCATTGGAACATGGGATTAGATTTTGGTTTACAACACGAAAAGATTGGCAACGACTTCAAGATATTTTAGAAGAGAATAAAGAAATATTTCCGATTGACTTCTCGTTAAAAATGGGAATCGTGTATACCAAGGTGACTATATTAGAAGAACGTAAAGAGGAATTTAAGAATAAAATTGTAAATAAACTTAAAGAAAATAAAAGATGAAACTTGGAAATTGGTTTATAACACTAGGGGTAATTGTTTCAGCATGGAGTTGTTCTCCTTCGGAAAATATTGTTTATGAAGAATTTGAGTCAGTTAACCCTTCGGGGTGGGACTGGAAGGAAGGGAAATCATTTGCATTTGAAATTGAAGACGATCAACACTTTTACAGTTTGATTAATGGGTTACGAATTACTACTGATTATGCCTACAGTAATATTTGGATGATATACATTATCAAAGGTCCAGGCGGATTTTATAGAAAGGAGCAATTCCAAATAACCTTGTCTGATAATATCGGGAAATGGAAGGGGAAAGGAATTTCTAATTTGATATCTTTTCAAAGTCCAATTTTGACTAATGTTAAATTAAAGAAAGGGAAATATACCATTCAGTTTTTTCAAAACATGCGCGATCAAGAATTGAAAGACGTAAATAATGTTGGTTTACAAATTATACGTGGTCAACTAATTTTATAATGCGTTTTCCGCAAAAATGGATTAACTATAATTTATAGCCACTTCTTTGAAAAATATCTAGGGAAATCGGTGTTTGTTGACTTGGATAGTTTACAGTTTATTTTAGATTCTAAGAACTGCTTTATTAAAGCTAAAAAATTGAAATTATGGTAGTTAAAGGTTATGCATCTGCTCTAATGGGAGTAAATGCTCAGAAGGTTATTGTTGAAGCCAGTGCAACGAACACACCCGAGTTCGCCACATTTATCATTGGTTTACCTGATACATCGGTGAAGGAGAGTTTGTTTCGTTGCGATTCGGCAATTAAACACTCCAGTTTTGAAGGGCTTCGTCAAAAAGTAGTAATAAATTTAGCTCCTGCGGATTTAAAAAAAGAAGGGAGTTCGTATGATTTACCCATTGCTATTTCCATGTTGGCAGCAAGTTTTCAAATAAAGAATGAGCGATTGTCTGAATTTGTGATTATGGGTGAATTGGGTTTGGATGGGAGTGTTTTACCTATAAAAGGAGCTTTGCCCATAGCCATTCAAGCGATGAAGGATAAATTCAAAGGTTTTATTTTACCGAAGGAGAATGCCAGAGAAGCAGCAATAGTTAAAGATTTGGAAGTGTATGGTGTGAAAAATTTAGCTGAGGCGGCAGCATTTTTAGATGGAAAATTGAGTTTAGAACGAGTAATTGTGGATCCCAGAAGTGATTATGAAGCATATTCTAATGATTATGATGTGGATTTTAGTGATGTTCAGGGTCAAGAAAGTATAAAAAGAGCCATGGAAATTGCAGCTGCTGGTGGACATAATATAATTCTATATGGCCCCCCAGGGGCCGGTAAAACAATGTTAGCTCGAAGAATGCCTACTATTTTGCCTCCAATGACTTTGCATGAAGCATTAGAAACAACTAAAATACATTCTGTTTCTGGGAAGTTGGGTAATAATGCTACTTTGATGGCGAAACGACCTTTTCGCGCTCCTCATCACACGGCCTCGAGCATAGCTTTAGTTGGAGGCGGTACACCTCCACAACCAGGGGAAATTTCATTGGCTCATCATGGGGTATTGTTTTTAGACGAGTTACCCGAATTCCAACGCACAGTTTTGGAAGTATTACGTCAACCTTTGGAGGAGCGTAAGGTACATATTTCAAGGTCAAAATGGAATGTTGAGTATCCGGCTTCTTTTATGTTCGTTGCAAGTATGAATCCTTGTCCCTGTGGATACTATAATCATCCGACGAAGAATTGTACCTGTGCTCCTGGAAGTGTTGCACGTTATATGGGTAAGATTTCTGGCCCATTATTAGACAGAATTGATATACACGCAGAAGTAATGCCCGTTTCGGATGATCAACTTTTTGAAGCTCGTTCAAAGCAAGAATCGAGTGAAAATATTCGAGAACGCGTAATAAAAGCACGGGAAATGCAAGTACATCGGTTTCAGAATGTAGAAGGTGTTTATTCTAATTCTATGATACCTTCAAATAGAGTTCATGAGTTTTGTAAGATACCTCCAGCGGGACAATTGCTCTTAAAAAGTGCCATGAATAAACTGAATTTAAGTGCTCGTGCGTATGATAAAATATTGAAATTGAGTCGTACAATTGCTGATTTATCTGGTGCTGAGGAGATTTCTATTGAACATGTTGCAGAGGCTATTCACCTTCGTGGATTGGACCGCGGTGGAATGTTCGGCAACTAATGCTGAACTTCAAATGTTTGCAATAGTGAACCCACAAAGTGAGAATCTATTACAAAGTTGAAATGATTGGAGATGGACTTACTTTCCTTTGAATTCGGGTTTTCGCTTTTCGTTGAATGCCGTAACGCCTTCACGGTAGTCTTCTGAACGACCGGCAATTTCTTGACAGTAAGCTTCATATTGAAGCATCGTATCTAAATCAGAATGGGCGGCTTTGTTGAGCATAGATTTAATCATTCCAATGGCTTTCGTTGGAGCATTTGCATAGAAATCTGCAATTTCAGAAACGGTAGAATCCAAAGTTTCTTCTGAACATACTCGGTTAATCAATCCCCATTCCAAAGCAGTTTGTGCCGATATTTTTGGAGCCATAGTAGCCATCTCAAAACTCCGTGCAGGTGAAATTGCCTTGGGCAAGAAGTAGCTGCTTCCACTATCTGGAACAAGTCCTACATTAACAAAGACTTCGATGATGGATGCTTTTTCAGAAGCTACAATAAAATCACAAGCTAAAGCTAATGAAGCACCAGCTCCCGCTGCAACACCATTTAATCTGCAAATAATGGGTTTGGGTAATTCGCGCATCGCTTTGATAATGGGATTGTATCTTTTATACAAGCTATCTGAAAGAGAACGATTTTTGGATCCAGCAATGGCCTTCAAATCTTGGCCAGAACAAAATGCCCTTCCAGCACCCGTTAATACTACCACGCGAACATCACTGTCTTTTTTTACTTCTTTAAATAC
>JACCDQ012037797.1_pt1 | contig 12317 bp, 10 predicted proteins | sample 7446031 | NCBI WGS metagenome assembly JACCDQ01 (sample SAMN15323442, study PRJNA562643) | freshwater metagenome | isolation source: river surface water | place: USA:Blue River Watershed | collected 2017-08-17
TGCTCGCTCGTCTCGGAGGGTAGGTCGATTGACGCTGCGCGCGAGTGCAGTGCTAGATAAATGATGGACACCAAAGCTGCGTGCAGCAACTGGTACAGAACCCGGCTTATGATTTGCCATTTTTTTTAATCTGCAGCGAATGTTACAACAAATTGTCTCCGAGCTAGAAAGAATAAGAGATGCCGAACGCGCTCCTGCTATGGAAGCGTACATGAAAAACCGCTTTGTTTTTCTAGGTGTTTCAGCAAGCCCTAGAAAAAATGTGTTCCAATCTGTCAAAAAAGATTGGACGCAGCTCAGCAACTCAGCGCGCTGGGATTTCATCGACGAATGTTGGCAGCACGAGGCTAGAGAGCTTCAGTATATCGCTATTGACGCCCTGCTTTCCGACTACAAAAAACGAGCGGCACTTACCGATTTACCCAAAATTGAGTTTCTGCTTACCCAAAAACCATGGTGGGATACGATTGATTTATTGGTGTCGCATGTGGTGGGTCATTATGCCAAGAGCTTTCCGCAAGAATTCACAAAAACAGCTGCCGAATGGGAAAGCACTTCCAATTTTTGGTTGCACCGTTCTTTGTTGATTCATCAGCTTAAGTTTAGAAAAGAAACGAACCTGGAATTACTTCAGTACTACATTCAATGTTTCAAAGGGAATAAAGAATTTTTTGTTCAAAAGGCGATTGGATGGGCTTTGCGCGAGGTATCCAAATGGAATCCTGAATGGGTACGAGAAGTAGTTGCATCGGAAAATTTGCAAGGTTTGGCCAAACGCGAGGCACTCAAATACGTTGCGGCGGTTTAAGGCACAGAAGTTAGCTTTTGTTTTTTAGAGAATTTGTATTTTCACGCTCTATGAAAGCACGCAACCTCATTTTTTTATTTGTCACGTTCGTTTCAGTGCAACTAAATGCCCAGTTTGGCCCGGATAACGGCGTCAAGGCATCTGCACCGAAATACGTACTGATTCAGCACGCCACCATTATGGTCAAGCCTGGGCAAACGCTCCTAGATGCTGATTTACTGCTGCAAAATGGCAAAATCGTTCAGGTCGGAAAAAACCTCAAGCAAGACGGCGCCGTGGCACTCGATTACACGGGAAAGGTCTTGGTGCCTTCTTTTATCGATATGTACAGCAGCGTTGGCCTCGACCCCGTTACTTTCAAAAACAACGGATGGCGCCCGCAATTAGAATCCAATAAAGAAGGTGCTTATTACTGGAACGAAGCCGTGCATCCAGAATTAGCTGCCGCAGCGGCCTACAAATCAACAGCAAATAGCAGCGAGCAGTTGCAGCAGTCGGGCTTCGGTTTTGTACTCACGCACCACATGGACGGAATTGTGCGCGGGAGTGGGGCTTTTGTAGCGCTGGGCCAAGCTGAGGTCCACAAGCAAATTCTTGCGCCACAAGCAGCACAAGTTTATTCTTTCTCTAAAGGCGCAAGTCAGCAGACTTACCCTTCTTCTCAAATGGGATCCATCGCGCTCTTGCGTCAAGCACTCTACGACCTCGACTATTACAGCAAGAACAAAGCTACTTTACACTATTCCGTTTCCCTTTCCGAATGGGAAAGCCAGCGCAACCTGCCGATCATTTTCAAGACCGACGATAAACTAGAAATCTTACGCGCTCAAAAAATTGCCAACGAATTCAAGACCAATTTTCTGTACATCGGATCGGGTAACGAATATGCCATTGCCAATGAGTTAAAGGGCTTCAAAATCGTTTTGCCCCTTGTTTTTCCGGAAGCTTTTGAGGTCAATGATCCTTATTTAGCCCGTGAAATCCCTTTGTCTGAGCTCAAACATTGGGAAAGCGCACCAAGCAACGCTATGCTACTCAAAAAAGAAGGTTTAGATATCGCCCTGACCTCTTTTGGCCTCAAGAATGCCGAGCAATTTTGGGCGGCATTGCGCAAAGCAATGGCCCGCGGGCTTGCGCCAACCGATGCTATGGCAGCGCTCACAACTGTTCCTGCTAACTGGTTAGGCCTCTCTGCTCAAGTGGGGACGCTCGAAAGCGGCAAGTGGGCGAGTTTTTCTGTTTTCAGTGCAGACCCGTTTGCTTATGAAGCACAACTTTTAGAAACTTGGAGTTTAGGCGAAGCGCGCTACTGGAAGTCTGCCAACACCGTTCAATTGTTGGGCAATTATACCCTGAGAATAGCCGATGCAACTTACGAGTTGGTCGTGACGGGCACAGCTGAAAAGCCGCAAGGCAAGGTGCTGCTCAAAACCGCTTCCGATACCTTGAGCACCAAAGCCACTATTCAGCTCAAGGCACAAGATGTATCCATTCAGTTTTTGTCTCTGACCACAACCAATCCTCAGCTGATTCAATTGCACGCCAAAGCACTTAAAAATGGCCTCGTACTCGAAGGCGAAGGCACCGATGCCAAAGGCACATGGTTTCATTGGAGCGCAATTCAGCAACAAACAACAGCGGTGATTCCGCCAACTGCACTCAAGCCCGACACCACTATTTATGGTCAAGTCTGGTTTCCAAATATGGCCTTCGGGACCACCGCCAAAGCGACCCAAGAAACGTTGGTTTTCAAAAATGCCACCGTTTGGACCAACGAAAAAGAAGGTGTGCTCAAAGGCGCTGATGTGCTTGTTGTGGATGGCAAAATTAAGCAGGTGAGCCGTCAAAATATTGCCGTGCCTTCGGGTGCGCGTGTGATCGACGCCACAGGCCTGCACCTGACTTCCGGCATCATCGATGAACACTCTCATATTGCCATTTCAAGAGGCGTGAACGAAGGCGGGCAGGCCATTTCTGCCGAGGTCAGTATTGCCGATGTAGTCAACCCCGACGATATCGATATCTACCGCCAACTCGCCGGGGGCGTAACGGCTGCCCAATTGCTGCACGGTTCTGCCAATCCAATTGGGGGGCAGTCTGCGCTCGTCAAGCTCAAATGGGGCGTAAGCGCAGAGGATATGCTCATCGACAACGCGCCTCAGTTCATCAAATGTGCACTTGGTGAAAACGTCAAGCAGGCCAACTGGGGCGATTTCAATACCGTTCGCTTTCCGCAAACCCGCATGGGTGTAGAGCAAGTTTTTTACGATGGTTTTTACCGCGCCAAAGCCTACCAAAAAGAGTGGGATGCTTTTAAAGCCGGCAAAACCAAAGTAGCACCAAGAGTGGACCTCGAACTCGAAGTATTGGCAGATATCCTACGCTCCGAGTGTTTCATTACGTGCCACTCTTACATTCAGTCTGAAATCAATATGCTGATGCACGTGGCCGATTCGATGGGCTTTCGAATCAATACGTTTACACATATTCTCGAGGGCTACAAAGTCGCCGACAAAATGCACAAGCACGGCGTGGCAGGCTCCACCTTCTCCGATTGGTGGGCCTATAAATTTGAAGTTAACGATGCCATTCCCTACAACGCGGCACTCATGAGCGAACAAGGCGTAGTGGTTTGCATCAATTCCGATGACGCCGAAATGGGCAGACGCCTCAACCAAGAAGCAGCCAAAACAGTCAAATATGGCGGCCTCAGCGAAGAAGAAGCTTGGAAACTCGTGACGCTCAATCCGGCAAAAGCCTTGCATTTAGATGCGCAAATGGGTAGCGTCAAAGCAGGTAAAGCAGCCGACCTCGTGCTCTGGACTGCCAATCCGTTGAGCATAGAAGCGCGTGTTTCCATGACTATGGTCGATGGCGTTGTATACTATGACGAAAAGCAACAAACAGAAAAACAAGCGCAAATTGAACAAGAGCGCACGCGTATTTTGAGCCTCATGCTGGCTGCAAACGAAAGAGGCGAGGTGAGCAAAACCCCTCAAAAGAAAATCAAAAAGCATTTTCATTGTGACACCCTAGGTGAAGAAGCTACCGAAACCGAAAATTCCCACTAACATGAAAGCGACCTTATTTTTCTTTGCATTGCTCTTGAGCTTTTCTTCATTGGCACAACGCATTCTTTTGCTGCACGGTACGGCACACATCGGCAATGGCACGGTTGTGGAGTCTGCGGCAATAGGTGTGGTCAATGACCGCATTGCTTTTGTCAAGAATTCACTGACCCAAACTTTTAACAACAAAGACTGGGACACCATCATCAATTGCAACGGACAGCATTTTTACCCAGGTTTGGTTTCGGCCAACAACACGCTTGGGCTCACGGAAATCGATGCCGTGCGCGCCACCCGAGACTTCAATGATGTCGGCGACTGGAACCCGCATGTGCGCGCTCAAGTGGCTTACAATGTAGAATCGAAAGTAGTTGAGACCGTCCGCACAAATGGCGTCTTGCTCGTGCAGGCCACCCCGCGTGGAGGCTGGATCTCCGGAAGCTCAGCGGTCATGAAACTCAGCGGTTGGAACTGGGAAGACGCCACTGTTTTGGCCAACGACGGCATTCACCTCAATTGGCCTTATGACCGTACAGCATACCAAGCACAAAAAAGAGATATTTATGCGTTTTTTGAGTTGGCCAAAACCTACGCCTTGGCGCGCGATGCACAAGCCACCGACCTCCGTTTAGAAGCCATGAAAGCTTGTTTCAAAGGTCAAAAGCGCGTGTATATCCATGCCGAAAGCATCCAGCAAATTGTAGATGTCATCGATTTTGCCGCGGCGTTTCAATTGCCGTTTCCAGTCATTGTGGGTGGGCATGATGCGCACCTTGTGGGCGCCAAACTCCGCGACTCCAAAATTCCAGTCATGCTGTCTCGCATCCACAGCCTGCCCCAACGCGAAGATGAGCTCACCTATTTGCCGTATCAAATGCCAGCGCTGCTCAAGCAACAAGGCATTTCATTTTGCATACAAAACGATGGCGATATGCAGCCTATGAATACCCGCAACTTGCCTTTTCAGGCAGGTACTACAATGGCTTATGGCTTGAGTGAAGAAGAAGCCTTGAAAGCAATTTCGCTCAGCGTTTGCCAAATCATGGGAATAGACAAAGACTACGGAACCCTTGAGGCGGGCAAAAAAGCCACATTTTTCGTCTCTAAGGGCCCCGCGCTCGACATGCGCAGCAATCATCTCACCACCATTTTGGTCGATGGAAAGTTTGTCTCGACGAGCAATTTTCAGGAGCAACTTTACCTCAAATACCGCCAGAAATACAAAGACGAAGCGAAATCAGAATAGATTGGTGTAACTTTTGTGAAGGCACTTCGTCTTAACGCTGTTTTATGACTGTTCAGCAATACAACGAATGTGTGAAGGAGTTCGCGGATCGGCTCTATCGCTTTGCATTGAAAAATGTTGGCGACCCCGATCTTGCCCAAGATTTTGTCCAAGATGCCTTTGAGCGGCTTTGGGTTCGGGTAGACACCGTAGACTACCAACGCGTCAAATCCTACCTCTTTCGGACCATCGTTAATTTGCAAATAGACCGCGCCAGACGTCAGCAATTGCAATACCAGCACTTGAGCTCCTTGCCAGACCCCGTTCAGTCTGCAGGCGTTGCCCACGACGTGCAAAAACTCATCGACGAAGGCGTGTCACAACTGACTGAAATACAACGCATGGTGCTTACCCTGCGCGATTACGAAGGCTATAGCTATCAAGAAATTGCCGAACTCACCCAGATCTCCGTAGATCAAGTGAAAGTCTATATTTTTAGAGCGCGCCGCTTTCTCAAACAATACATCGGAAAAATGGAGGTACTCATATGAAGTATACTGAAGCACATATCGCACATTTGATACTCACTTATCACGAGGGATCCTTAAGCCCTGCTGAAAAGATGGAGCTCGAGGCGCTCGTGCTAGAAAATCCAGATTTGGCTTTGGATTTAGAAGCGCAGCCTTCCTTGCTGCCACCACCATCTCAAATCGACTCAACTCCATTTTCTCATCCTTTACTTGAAGATTTAGCCATTTACAAAGACGAAGCAGGTCATCCTTTAGAAAAACTAGCCATTGGCGCTTTAGAAGGCCAACTCAGTAAGCAAGAGCAAAAAATTGCGCAAGCTTATACCCAAGACGCGTATTTTCAAAAAATAGAAAAAGAACTCGCTTACACGCGGCTTCTTCCCGATGAAAACATTCGCCATCCACAGCTGAATTCACTGCTTAAAAGCGCGCCAGTGCGTCAATTGCAGTGGAGGTCTTACGCCTTGGTTGGAAGTGCAGCTGCAGCAGTTTTATTGGCCGTATTTCTGGTTGGTCAGTCCACATCTGAAGGCAACGACATCCCAACTAAATCAAGTCAGCAAGCGCGCGTTGCACGCGATAAAAAATCAACGCAAACACAATCAATTTCAATCCAGCATTCGCCTGTAGAACCGCTTCACATTCATCAGGTTTCCATTCATCCGCATGTTGTTGATGAACCACCCCGCGACTGCATTCTACCTTTTCCATATGAAGCCGCAGAATTGGGTATTCAAGTTGCTCAGGTAGAAACTACCAATTCGAGTACAATGGCGCTAGACCAAGTAAGCCCGTCAAGCGCTGTCGCTCAAGTGCCTGTCTCGAGTCAGGGTACAGTATTTGAAAAGGCTCCCGTCACCATGAAAGCGTTTTTACTTCAAAAAACCAACGAAAGAATTTTTGGTACGGCCGCTCCCAGCACAGATCTCAAATTTGAGACGTTGGCGCGCTATGCCAGTGAATCTGTTGGTATTCCGGTTCGTTATGAAGTGGAAGAAGCGCAAAACCGCGATAAATTGGTCTTCCAACTCGGGCCAATAACCATTGAAAAAACCAGAACTAAAAAATAAAAAGTAACAATTTTAAAATCCTCCCGTCATAGGGTCAAAATCAAAACAAATGAAAATCAAATTACTTTCCGCTTTTTTATTTTCGGGCCTTGCACTTTTTGCCCAACAAAACGAAACCAAGAAAATCGTTCGTATTGAAGGTAACGATACAACCATCATCCTGATCAATAGCCGCATCGATCAAATGGATTCCATGTTGACCATCGACACAACCATTCTGCGTTCTGCTACAAATGGTTCAGATACCACCCAAATTAAAATTGGCAACATGAAAATTGTCATTTTGGAAGGCAAAGAATTGAAAGACCTCGACCAACTCAAAGCCCTCGAAGGCGAGCTGCCAAAAGGTCAGCGCAAGATCATCATCGATGAAAGGGTGATCATCGAAAACGACGAAGATTTTGCCAAAGAAAATTGGGATACAGACAACCATTCTGATCACTGTGAAACATCGGGCGACGGCAATGCTATTTGGGCTGGTTTCGGTGTCAACGCTAATGGCTTCATGAATGCCAATAGGCAATTGGCAACTGCATCGGAACTTGGTTTTCTCGCCCTTGATCCTGCAAAAAGTATTGGTTTTCAATTGAATTTTGCCGAAAAGCGCTTTCCAATCATCAAAGATTACCTCGGGGTGGTCACGGGCTTGGGTTTCAATTGGAACCGTTATTCCATCAAAGGCGACTACGATTTCAGCGTCGTGAACGATACGTTAATTGCCAATGCAACAGGTGTCAATTACGCTAAGAACGTATTGAGCTCCACTTATTTGCAGGCGCCACTTTTGTTGCAGATATCAACTAATAAAAATGCCAATCAGGCCTGGAATATCTCAGCAGGCATTGTGGGCGGTATCCGCGTAGATGCGCGCCAAATGCAAAAATGGGAAGCCGACGGCAAGAAAAACAAAGACAAAACCAAAGACGACTTCCAATTCAATCCTTTCCAAGCGAGCCTAATGGCAACCGTTGGTTACGGAGACTGGAGTTTGTACATGACTTACGGCCTATCGGACATCTTTAACGAAGGATCTGCTCCGAAGGTGCGCGGTGTGAATGCAGGAATTTTACTCTCGTTTTAAGTTAACCCCTATCACCGCCAAATTTGCAAACGATGCACCTAACCGTGCATCGTTTCTTTTTGCCCATAGCTTTCCATGAGTTGGGCTTCAAATTCCAGAAAGTCTTTCCACGCGGCGTCTACATCGATTCCTTGCCCGTATTTGCGCGCAAATCCCAAAAATGTAGTGTAATGACGCGCTTCGCTTTCCATTAGGGATCTGTAAAATTGGCGCAGGTCGGCATCGGCAATTTGTTCTGACAAAATTTTAAAGCGCTCGCAACTACGTGCTTCAATCATGGCTGCAAAAAGCATTTTATTGACAAAAACGCCTGCAGGTGTGCTATTTCTCTTGCCGTGCTTGAGGTAGAGTGCCAAATCATTGACATAAGGATCTTTGCGCTCAAAGCCGAGTTGTAGACCCCGCTCCTTGAGTTTTTGGTGGACCATTTCAAAGTGTTCCATTTCCTCCTTGCATATGGCACACATCGCCTCGACCAGATCGGGATACTGCGGATAGGTGACAATCATCGAGATGGCATTGCTCGCCGCTTTTTGTTCGCAGTAGGCGTGGTCAATTAAGATTTCTTCAATGTTTTTCTCTACAATACGAACCCATCTGGGGTCTGTGGCCATTTTCAGTCCGAGCATCTCGATTTTTTTTCACAAAAATACCAAAGTCTACAAGAATCAAAACAAGGATGAGTTGTAAGCGCAATGCTTATATTTGTCGAATTGAATCAACAAAATGTCAAAAGCAAAGCAAAAAGACCTGAGTTGGCGTGCATTTGAACTCATGTGCACCGCCAAAACCATGGCAGAAAAATACGAGGCAAATAAAGAAGTAACTGCCAAATACGTTCACGCCACCTCCCGTGGTCATGAAGCCATTCAGTTGGCTATGGGTATGCAATTGCAGCCCCAAGACTGGGTGTCGCCTTACTACCGCGATGACAGCATTCTACTCGGAATCGGCATGAAGCCAGAAGAACTCATGCTACAGGTGTTTGCCAAAAAAGACGATCCTTTTTCAGGAGGCCGCACGTACTATTCGCATCCTTCATTGAATCGTCCGGATCAACCTAAAATTCCGCATCAATCTTCGGCAACGGGCATGCAGGCTATTCCCACAACCGGAATTGCCATGGGCATTCAGTACAAAGAAAAAACGGGTCAAGCTACTTGGAGCACTGCAGCTGCTCCGGTAGTGGTTTGTTCGCTCGGCGATGCCTCTTGCACAGAAGGAGAGGTCTCTGAGGCCTTCCAAATGGCAGCGCTCAAACAGTATCCGATCATTTATTTGGTCCAAGACAACGGTTGGGACATCTCGGCCAATGCCAAAGAAACACGCGCGCAAGATATTTCAGAATACATCAAAGGTTTTCATGGTATAGAAGTTCGAACAATAGACGGCACCGATTTTTGGGCTTGTTATCAAACTGTTGAAGAGGTCATTGCCACCGTTCGTGCAGAGCGCCGTCCGTTTCTCATTCACGCAAAAGTACCTTTGCTTGGCCACCACACCTCTGGTGTGCGCAAAGAATGGTACCGCGACGACCTCGAAGAAGCCGCCAAAGCAGACCCTTATCCAAAATTGCGGGCCGCATTGGAGCAACAAGACGTCCGTTTAGCTGAGTTCATCAATCTAGAAGCAAAGATTCGAAAAGAAATAGATGCGGCTTATGATGCCGCACTTAACGCCCCAGATCCAGACCCCCACTCAATTCAAGACCATATTTTTGCCCCAACGCCAATTACCGCTGAAAAAGGCGAGCGCGAACCTGCGGGTAAAAAGAAAACAGTCATGGTAGATTCCGCGCTTTTTGCCATGCGTGAAATCATGGAGGCGCATCCCGAAGCGCTGCTTTATGGTCAAGATGTGGGCGGTAGGCTAGGAGGCGTTTTCAGAGAAGCTGCAACACTCGCCCAAACCTTTGGCGACGACCGCGTTTTCAATACACCTATTCAAGAAGCATACATCATTGGCTCAACTGTCGGGATGTCGGCAGTCGGACTCAAACCAATTGTAGAAGTACAATTCGCCGACTACATCTGGCCGGGGCTCAATCAGCTCTTTACAGAAGTTTCGCGCTCTAATTACCTATCCAATGGCAAGTGGCCTGTGAGCTGCGTCATCCGCGTTCCAATCGGGGCCTACGGATCAGGAGGTCCATACCATTCTTCAAGTGTAGAATCTGTCTTGGCAAATATCCGCGGTATCAAAGTTGTGTATCCTTCTACCGGTGCCGACTTGAAAGGCTTGCTTAAAGCGGCATTTTACGATCCGAATCCGGTCGTTATTCTCGAACACAAAGGCCTGTATTGGTCCAAGATTCCTGGAACCGAAGGCGCCATGAGCATCGAGCCAAGTGCCGATTATATTGTTCCCATCGGAATAGCGAGAATTGTTCAAGAAGCAAATCAAGAAGCAATTCAAGATGGCGAATCTATTGGTGTCATCACCTACGGAAGAGGCGTATACTGGAGTTTAGAGGCCGCCAAAGCATTTGAAGGTCAAGTTGAAATTTTAGATCTACGCACGATAAACCCGCTCGACATGCAGGCAATGGAGTCGCTCTGTGCCCGCCACGGCAAAATCCTTTTAGTGACAGAAGAATCCACAGAAAATTCTTTCACGCTAGGTATCGCCGGAAGACTTCAGCAATCGTGTTTCCAGCATCTCGATGCCCCAATAGCTATCGTTGCGTCTGTCGATGCGCCAGCTATTCCACTTAACGCTACACTTGAAGCTGCCATGTTGCCCAATGCGCAAAAAGTAGCCGACGCTATTTCCAAACTCCTGAATTATTAACAAATGGAATTCAAAGAAATTATAGGAGCCGTTGCTCAATTCCACGATGCTTTTGGCATTCAAAATAATACCCAACCTACAGCGCAACTGTCCGCTGCTGATGTCCAACTTCGCTATAACCTTATGAAGGAAGAAAACGAAGAATATCTAGAGGCGGCTCAAAGCGGTGATTTAGTTGAAATCGCAGATGCACTTGGCGACCAACTTTATATTTTATGCGGCACCATTTTGCGGCACGGTCTACAGCACAAAATTACCGAGGTGTTTGAAGAAATTCAGCGCTCCAACATGAGTAAGCTAGACGCCAATGGCGAGCCTATCTACCGCGAAGACGGCAAGGTCTTAAAGTCTGATCTCTACTATAAGCCAGACATCGCTAAAATCCTTCAATAATGACTGATTTATCTATCTATTTTCAGCCGGTTTCAAAGGATTTTGTTTTCGAAGAAACACAACTCGGCAACCACCTCGAGGCATTTCAAGATTCCTTTCCGACAATCAAAGGCCCAGGTTGCGCCCTGATCAGCGTTCCTGAATACCGAGGGTCTGAACAAGACCAGTTGGCCACTTCGTCTTTTCGAGCTGCATTTTATCAATTGCACCCAGAGGCCAATTGGGATAAACCCATTTATGATTTAGGTGAGATCAAGCCCGGAGCCACCATTGAAGACACTTATTTTGCGCTATCCAATGTGGTCAGCGAATTGGTTAAAAAGAACATTATTCCGATCGTTATTGGAGGTAGTCAAGATCTTACGATGGCTATTTATCAGGGCTATGAAAAACTAGAACAACTCGTCAATACATGCAGTATAGACCGCAGTCTAGATATCGGTGGTGGAGAGCAAAATCTGTGCGCTAAAAACTATCTGAGTCATATGCTGCTACAGCGCCCTTGCTATTTGTTTAACCACGCAGTTGTCGGTTTGCAGCAGCCTTATGCTGCGCCTTCGGAGCATGAACTTTTTGAAAAGTTATTTTTCGATATCTGCCGCTTAGGCGAGTTCAACCAAGACTTTCGATTAGCTGAACCTCACTTGCGCAATGCCGATATTATTAGTCTTGATTTTGGCTCCGTGAAAGCAAGCGAATTAGGCGCTACACAAGGGGCACCAAACGGTTTCAGTGCTGTGCAGCTTTGCCAAATCGCCAAGTATGCGGGCATTTCGGATAAGGTCACAAGTATTGGCTTTTTTAGTGAGCAAACGCTGAGCCCAATAGGCGACAGTTTGCTAGCAGAAGCCATCTGGTATTTTATGCAGGGTTATTTTTCACGCGTGGGTGATTTCCCTTTTGGAAGCAAGGCCGATTACACCAAATTCACCGTGTTCATGGATGAGGTTTCTCGCGAGCTCATTTTCTACAAAAGCAATAAGTCTGCTCGTTGGTGGATGGAAGTTCCTTACCCGCCACAAAGCGGAACACGCTATGAACGCCACCACATGGTCCCTTGCAATAAGTCAGACTACGATAACGCCATGAAAAATGAACTTCCAGATTTATGGTGGAAGACCTATCAGAAATTAGGCTAAGCTTTTTATTAAAAAGCCTTTTATTTTCCATTAGAATTCTTTACTTTAGCACCTTGAAATTGTCGTATTCTATGAAAATACGCCTATTTTACACATGCTAAACTAAGCTTATGCTATTGAATAACAGACTACTAACTGCTGCTTTTTCTGTTTTGTTGTTTACGTCCTACGCACAACAAGATAAGCTTGTCACACACTTCATGTTTGACAAAA
>JACCDQ010232317.1_pt1 | contig 12310 bp, 13 predicted proteins | sample 7446031 | NCBI WGS metagenome assembly JACCDQ01 (sample SAMN15323442, study PRJNA562643) | freshwater metagenome | isolation source: river surface water | place: USA:Blue River Watershed | collected 2017-08-17
CTTCCCCAGATCCTCTTGTCGGAAATAAGATTAACTTTGAAAAGAATTTGTCTTTTTGAATTTCTAAAAAAGAAACCCGATCAAAACTGTCTTTAATTATTATCTCCAAATGGGCATTTATTTCATTAATTATCCTATTAATTTTTTCGTCTGAAATTTCATCTTTCACATTCACGAATAAAGAATCTGTATCTCCATAAATAACCTTAAAACCTAAATTTTCCTCAATGAACTTGATAGTCACTTTTAAAACCCATTGACCAGATCCAGTTATAATTTCTGGAAGTCTCGGATCATAGAATCGACATCCACTAGAACCCATAACTCCATAAAAACTGTTCATTAGAATTTTGACGGCTTGAGAAAGATTGGGATTTTTATTTTTTTTGGCTTCGGCCCTTTTTTCAAGCAAATGAGAAATCTTATTGGGCAAAATATGTTCAGTATCTGAAAGAGAAATACCAACTGGAGTGAGCTTGGAATTTTTAGACGAATAAAACAAGGAAAGAGGGTCAATATTAAAAGTTCTTATTACCGTGGGATATAAACTTTTAAAATCTAAAACCAAAATATTTTCATGTATTCCGACGATAGGAGTTAAAACGAATCCCCCTGAAGCCATTTGTCCCCAATCAACATCTTCAATATTTTTAGCTACAATCTTTCTTTCATGGAGTTCAGGTAAATAGAAAAAATCAAAAGCCGTCGTAGAGCCACCGATTCGATCAAGCAACATACCCGAAATTTGACTTCGGCTAATAAGTAAATCAATCAACTGGGTCTTTTCAAAAATTTGATTTACTAAAACTGCATCTTTCAAATTATATTTTAACAAAGACAATTTATCTTCTTTAAATCTTCTCTCGATTTCATCCCATTTACTTATATTCTCATCTTCATCAATATCCTTAGCTTCATTAAGTAAATCTTTCGAGACAGAATTTAATTTAAATGATTCAAAATTAAAAAAATTCATCTTTAATGTTCTCGGGCCATCGAGAACAACACGACCAAAAAGCTTTACTTGATAATCTCGATTGATATTTTGAAAGATTTCGATTTCTTTTCCCTCTTTCCCAATATTTAGTTTCACAGAATGCAGCTTTGCCCGATCTTGTAAATATTTCAAATCAAAATTAATAACATTCCATCCAATGATAATTTCTGGATCGCAAAGTCTAAATTCATCTACAAAAGCTTGGATCAACAATTTTTCATCTGTCACACTTACAATTTGAAATTCAGATGAATCAATTTTCTCATTTGAAATAATGAAGCACTTTTGTTTTACTTCATTTTTATATTTTTGATCAAAGGCAATAGAAATTATTCTGCCATCTTTTGATGTTTCTATATCAAATGAAAATACTTTGAAATTTATTTCACTTTCAAATTGATTAGGTATTAAGATTGGATTGACCCATTTATTTGAATCAACTTCATTCTCATCAATTAAGATTTTTACTTTTCCATAGATTTTAGAGTCCATTAAATATCTAGAGAATTCATTTATATCCGATTCAAATTTTTGCTTATCTTGATTTTTTTTTATCAAATCTTTTTTTTGCGATAGAGATTGGTAAAAAACCTTACTGGCTTTTTTATTATTGAGAGCTTGAAATTCTCCTTTTTCGTCTTCTAAATAAAAATATCCCTGCCAATTTTTAATTTCTACTTTTTTTGTACCGACTGGAGTTAGCACAAACAAGCAAATAGTTAATTGCGGATCATCTGTCTGCAAAGCAGTATAAATAAAACCATCGATTTCTTTTTTCATTTTTGATAGGATAGCACAAAATTATTTCTCAAAGGATTTTTTATGCTTTATCCAGAAATTTTACCTTACAAAACTGAAATGTTAAAAGTTTCTAATATCCATACAATTTATATTGAGCAATGCGGGAATCCATTAGGAAAACCGGTGGTATTTTTGCATGGTGGCCCAGGTGGTGGCTTACTTGAAAAGTATCGTCAATTTTTTAATCCGGAAAAATACAGAATAGTTTTATTTGATCAAAGAGGTTGCGGAAAAAGTCTGCCCTTTGCTGAAATAAATGAAAATACAACTTGGGATCTCGTTTCAGATATTGAAAAAATTCGTCAACATTTAAATATCGAAAAATGGAGTGTCTTTGGAGGATCATGGGGATCAACCTTGGCCCTAGCTTACGCTATCACTCATACCGATCGCGTTTTAGATTTATTTTTAAGAGGAATCTTTCTACTTAGAAAAAAAGAAATTGATTGGTTTTACCAAGAAGGGTGCTCAAAAATTTTTCCTGATTTTTGGGAGAAATACTTAGAGCCAATTCCACAAAATGAGCGCTCGAATATGGTTGAATCTTATTATAAAAGACTTACTTCTGACGATTTAGAAGTGCGAAAAAAAGCGGCCATTGCTTGGTCTACCTGGGAAGGACTCACTTCTAAATTGATTGTTGATGCCGATGCTTTAGAACGTTTTTCCGCAGATGATTTTGCCGAAGCCTTTGCTCGAATCGAATGTCATTATTTTATTAATAAAGGCTTTTTTAAAGAAGATGATTTTCTACTTAAAGAAGCTTACCGTTTGAAAAATATTCGAACCGTTATCGTCCAAGGGCGCTATGATGTCGTATGCCCAGCTGAAAGTGCATGGGACTTGAAAAAAGTCATGCCACACGCTCATTTAAATATAATGGCAGATGCGGGGCACTCAGTTTCTGAAACTTCAATTGCTCGAAAATTGGTAGAATACACCGATCTTTGGGCCGACTAGTTTTTTGACAGCTTAAATTTATTACAAGCTAGAAAGCTATTTTTTTAGAAATTCTCTATAATGATTTAATTCAAGGAGAATTGTATGAAATCTGCTTTAAACGCAATTGTTTTATTAAGTCTTTTATCTTTTACTGCTATTGCAAACGAGGTAGAGATTATCAGTGGTTCAGAGGCTGAAAACATTTTTCAATCCCTTGAAAGTAATTTTGAATATCGATATTCAGCGATTGTTACAGGATTAAGAATTGATACAACTGTCAGACATAACAATGAAATTAAATGCACTAGAGAAATTACGACTTATCAAAATCAAGAACCAATAAAAGTTATTACTTGCGAAGAAATAAACAAATAAAAAAGGGCCTTAAGGCCCTTTTTTATTATTCTCTAATTTTGAATGAATAAATCATTGGAATAGTAAGTGTAAAAAAGATAATTCCTAAAATCAAACCAGGATTCTTAGTTAAAAACCCCATCACAATTAGTACAACGCCCATTGGAAGCATAATTTTTGAAGCTAATGAATGAGTTTTAGCCCAATTGTTATCTGACTTCAATGACCATGGACAACGAATTCCATAATAAAGATTGCGAGTGATATTTTTCATGGCCGGTGCAGATAATACAAAGAATAATCCAAAACCAATCGCAAAAAATGATATCTTTCCATAAGTTTGAAAATCAAATGCATTTAAAAGTGCACCTGAATACATTAATGCTAATAGGGCCACAATTCCTAAATTGGTTAAAGCAACTGCTTCTTTATTATTTTCTTTATCCCAAAAAATCTTATTCGTTTTTGCCAAAAAATTTAAAAGTAATAAAGTGAAAATAGTCACGCATGGTAAAAAGAGAACCGTCATCATTGTTGATGCGAATTTCTCACCTGTACCATCGGCTGCAAAATGAGTTGGAATCATTTCTGGAAGTTTAGTCTTCATTACAAATCCAAATACAAACATTAATCCTGTTAGTATCCAATTCGCTAAATTAATTTTTTGAAATTTAGTCATTTTTATCTCCTTAGATTTTTTTGATCAAAAACATTCCGTCTCTAACCGGTAACAAAGTACCATATATTTTTTCATTGCCTGCAACAAAATCATTGAACTCTTGAATAGCTTTGGTGTTTCGATGCTCTTCAGTTTCACCTTTGAGAGTTTCGACAACTCTGCCACTCCATAAAACATTATCAACTACAATCATTCCCCTTGGACTCAGTTTTTCTAAAGCTATTTTTAAGTATTCAAGATATCCTTTTTTATCTGCATCGATAAAAACAAAATCAAATTGCCCCTCAAGTACTTTAATCGATTCTAATCCATTTCCCAATAAACTTTTTATTTTAGAACCATGAGCTGATTGCCCCCAAAATTTCTTGGCCAATTGAACTGTTTCCACATTAATATCAACTGTAATTAACTCTCCATCTTGAGGCAAATTTTCTGCCATCACTAGTGCCGAGTAACCGGTAAAAGTGCCGATCTCAAGCACTCTTTTTGCGCCATTTGCCCTAATTAAAAAACCTAAAATAGACCCCTCTAATTTGCCAATAAGCATTTGGGCACCCGAGACGTTTTGGCGAGTGTAATTCTCAATACTTTCACAGTCAGTTCCAGGGGTATTGCTTTTTGAAATACAATAATCTTCGATTCTTTTGTCTATTAACTGCATAGGTCCCTTTACTGTGAAAATAACTCTCAGTACTTTTATTTTTTGAAGTATTGATATATGTTACGACCATGGAAATTGACAATAAAAATCCACAGCTTTTTTCGAATTTACCACTAGTTATAGCTGGTCCCTGCTCTGCAGAAAGCTTAGATCAGATGCTCGCAGTGGCTCAATCCGTGAAAACCAATCCCCTCGTTAAAGTTTTTAGAGCTGGTATCTGGAAACCAAGGACCAGACCGAACCAATTTGAAGGTTTAGGAGAAATTGCCCTTCCTTGGCTTTTGGAAGTAAAAAAAGCGACTGGCCTATTAACGGCAATCGAAGTGGCCAATGCTGATCATGTGGAAAAAGCTCTAAAGTATGATGTTGATATTTTATGGATTGGAGCCAGGACTAGTGCCAACCCATTTTCAGTCCAAGATATTGCCTCAAGTTTAAAAGGAACCAATAAAACTGTCATGGTTAAAAATCCCATTAATGCCGATCTTCAACTTTGGATTGGTGCTTTAGAACGATTAAATCTCGCAGGGATTAAAGACTTGATTGCGATTCATCGCGGATTTTCAGTGGCAGATAATTTTGAATTTAGAAATGATCCAATGTGGAGAATTCCGATTGAATTAAAACTTAAATTTCCAGAGCTTCCAATTATTTGTGATCCTTCACACATTACCGGAAATCGTGATTTAATTTTTAAGGTAGCCCAAAAAGCAATGGATTTAAATTTTGATGGATTAATGATTGAAACTCATCCAAATCCTGATTCAGCTTGGTCAGATGCCAAACAGCAAGTTACGCCTGAAAAACTGTTAAACATACTTTCACAATTACAATTTAAAAATAATTCATGCCAATCAAAAGATTATGAATTTAATTTAGATACACTTCGAAAACAAATCGATCGTCTTGATCAAGATATTATTGAGTCATTGAAATACCGTAAATCTTTAGTTGAAAAAATTGCCGAAATAAAAATAGGACAAAATGTATCTGCTCTTCAAATTCAAAGATTTGAAAGTTTATTAAAAGATCGTATTGAATTGGCCATTAAACATGGTCTTGACCCAGCGATGGTTAAAGATATTTTCGGATTAATTCATGAAGAATCAATTCGCATTCAAACTGATTTATTCGATCAAAAACATTAATCCATGCAACTGTCTTTTGACCTAGAAAAAAATCAAAATCCAATCCACAATTTAGATGGGATAATCGAGTACTATGAAAAATTCTTTGATCAAAAAGTAAATTACTTTGAAATTTTAAAAAATGAAATAACTTGGAATCAAGACTTTATTAGCATGTATGGAAAAACCATTCCCTTGCCTAGATTAACTGCTTTTTATGGCGATGAAAAAATTGAATATACCTACTCAAAAATTAAAAACCAAGCTTATAATTGGAGTCCAACTCTTTTGAAAATTAAGGACCAAATAGAAAAAGAGTGCCAAGAAACTTTTAATTGTGTTTTAATCAATTTCTACCGTGATGGTAAGGATCATATGTCCTATCATGCTGACAATGAAAGTTCCTTAGGACAAAATCCGACCATCGCCTCTGTTTCTTTTGGTGAGCCAAGGATCATGCAATTTAGACATCTTCAGCGCCTTTACCCAGACTTTAAAATTAAATTGGAATCACATAGTTTGTTATTGATGAAAAATGAACTACAGCATAATTGGCTTCACAAAATCAATCCTTCAGCGAAAATTACAGATGGCAGAATAAATTTAACTTTTAGAAAAATCGTGTCATAATAAATTTATCAAATCAAATAGAAGGAAAAAGAAGCATGGAAGCGACTCTTTTTAGTCAGGATTATATTTTCAAATCACGTTTTCAAGATTTTTTTAAAATTTATTTCCCTACAATCTTTCTATTAATTTCTTCATTTTTTATCGATTATTCTAATTCTAAATATTTTTACCTTTTCACTGCCATTATTATAGATGCAGGACATGTTTACTCAACATTTGTTGAATCTTGGCTTGATCCTAGTGAAATCAAAAAAAGATTTGTCGTTAATCTTTTATTACTTTCCTTCTTTTTGAATCTGACTATTACATACTTTTTTCATGACTATTTATTTTATTATATTTTTTATTTTACGGTTTATCACAATATGCGACAGGGATTAGGGATAATGTTTTTGTATAAGAACACAGGTTCAATCCCTTACAAAAAATTGAAATGGATGTATTATTTTGGAACTTGTTTTCCGTTTATTCTTTTTCACTTTAAAAAACATCTTAATTTAAAATTGTCTGAAGCTATTTTAAAAAATATTGATTTCACTAAATATTTTTCTGAGACGTCTCTCAATTCAATCTACCTCTACGGTCATATTTTCTATATATTGGTAATGCTTTATTTAACTTGGCAGATCTTTAACAAAAATCGCAATCTTCTTATGGGATTTATATTTTTCTCTTCGGTTTATTACATAAGTTTTATGTTGTTAAATTCTGAAATTGTCGCATATGGCTTGCTCATCTTTTCACATGGAATTCCCTATTATTTTTTAATGGAAAAAAGGGTTAGCCTTACACATACGACGCAATTTATCCGAAAAAATTCTCATTTTTTTATTTTAGCTTTCTTCCTAATCGGTGGAGCCTTTGATTATTATCAAGACGACATTACCGATTGGGTCGACTCTGAATTTCTAGCTTTAACCATGGCACTATTAATCACTCCATTAATTGCTCATTTTTTATATGATGCGGTTATTTGGACTAATGGCCATGATAAATTTATTGAATTTAAAAAAGGGATGAGACAATAAATTATTTAGCAATCCATTGTGCAGATATTTTGATCGGAACGAGATTTTCAATATCAACTCCAAGTAAACTTGGCTTCTCAACTTTGTGTGCATCCAAAACTAAATCAAATGATCCAGTTACTTCAAAACCATTAGCTGTTTTCTTAAAATCAAAAGGAATTTTCTCATAGACTTTTTTCACCCCAGAAAAATCAACTTCAAGATTTAAAAACATTTTATTGTTAGTAACTTCTTTATCTGTTTTTATCATTGCTGAAACGACAGGATATTTATCTGCCTTGGTGGTATTGAGCATGTTTAAATCTCGATTAGAATCTTTAGACTCAAATGACTTTATAGGTGCTGCCACTAAAAACTCGCAACCAGTTTGAGAACACTGCCCTTTACCCTTAGCACCTGTAGAAGCACCATCTGCTTTTTTAATCAGATATTTTACTAAGTAATCTATTTTAGAACTTTGCAATTCGAAATTACCTTGTAGCGTTTCAGCATGAATAGCTACTGAAGTAAGGCAAAAAATAAAAACTGAAATTATATATTTCATAAATTCTCCTAAAAGCTGAAATCAAAGTACATCACTAAGCCCGACAACATAAACGTAGCGTAAGCTGCTGAACCAATTCCTCCGTGATTTTTTACTAATCCATTTGAAGTTTTCCCATCTTCCACATTCTTTTTATGAATATAACCTAAAATAGGCGCTGCAAGCATTAATGGAAAATGAATCCACGCCAACGTTTTGTGAATTTTAGTTGAGCCAGAGTCTTTCATGCCGTCCACTTCTGGAGCAGTTAAGGAAAAATAAGCAGTCGTATAATACATTAAACCTGTCGCTATCCCTAAATACTTATGGGTATCTTTGGTTCTAGCAGTTCCCCCCATCAACATTGTTGCAGTCATCAAACCCATTGTGGTCAAACCAAGTTTTTGATGGATAGCTAATTTATCTTTTCTGACTTCTAAAGTTTTCGTAATCTCAGGACTTACTTTAAGTTCATCATTTTTAAAACCCAAATCATTTAAACTTAACTCCGCATAACTCATCGATGAAAAGACAAACATCAATGTCGCAGCAACAATTTTTCTAAGTAACATAAAATCTCCTCTTCTAGATATGAAACTATAATTCAATATTAATTAATAAAATTAAAAAGTGTATCTGTCATATGACTTAAAATGAATAACTAGGTAATTATAGTTTAAGAACTTTATTGAATTGATTCAATAAAATAGAGACTAAAAGAAATTAAGAAGCCTTTTTATTTTGACAATAAAGTGAAAATTCTTTTCTTATATGACCTGGATCAAGTATTTCGACTTGGTCTTTTATTGAATACAACCATTGGAAAACATCTTCACACAATTCAAGATCAGCGGCCCAAATAAGATCTCCCTCTCCATTACTTGTCACAAAAGGATTTCCTAAAAAATGATGCTCTGGCATAAGATTGACTTGATCTTGAGCGTACACTTTTAAAATAATACGTTCCTCATGACCATTTACAACTCTCAAGCTTTGAATAAATTCATTGATTTCAATCGGTGAATGTTCAGATTCAAAGAATTGATCAGTAAGATTTACGTTTTTAAATTCACTAATTGAAAAATAATTTAGGATTTTATCACCTAAACATTCACCAATTAAAGACAACTCTCCATCAATATAAACGAGTCTTATTGGATAAAGCTCAATTAATTTTTTGTTCGCTAATTCAATATTTAATTTTCTTTTTTCCACAATAGATCGGTCTATTCTATTGATGATTCGATCATTATCTGAACAAAATTTCTCTTCTTTTTGTTTGTTTTTTAAAGCTAAATTAATCGCCAAATGAATTTCAAATTTAAATTCTGAAGCATATAAATTGACTTCATCAAATTCAATTTTTGCTCCTTCTCGATTCAAAAGACTAATAAAGACTTTAGCATCATCCATTGTTAAATTGGTTTGAGCTAAAAATTCATCCCAAGTCGCTTTAACTTCAATCGATTCATAGACTTCGATAAATTTTAAAAACAGGCCATTCAGAATAAGTTTTTTAACAGTCATCACAATCCTTTTTGGCTCCCCTTAACCATACCAATCTTGTCGGGTATTCTTTGGTTTTTCTTGAATTTGTTTAGGGTTTTTTATAGATTAAAGCCAATGATTACATAATCTTAGATGTGAAAATGTAATCTTTATTTTGATAACTTATTTGATACTGATGGGCATGCAACATGAGTTCATTGGCAGGTCGGCCTTGATAGAGTGAATCGCCCACTATAGGAAAGCCAATTAATTTTAATTGAACCCTTATTTGATGTCTTAATCCCGTTTTTAGTTTTATTTTTAATCTAGTGCAATCTGAGTGCTCATCATATTCACCTTCTAGTATTTCTAAGACGGCTTGATGACTTGAAATTGACCGAATAGGATCTTCCACCATCATTGCCCCCTTAGAACCAAAAGGCTTTATAAAGTGCTCTATCAGGCCTCTATGAGCACATTGACCGCCTACTACTGCTAAATATATTTTCTCTTTAGCGATTGATTCAAAATTATTTCTAAGAAAGTGATAAGCTTCTTCATTTTTGACATAAATCAAAACGCCACTGGTTTCAAAATCTAAACGATATAAAAAACCGCGGTCGTAATTATTTCTATTCACTAGATGATAATTTACAAATCTCTCTCTGATAAAAGAAAGACAATTATTTTTTTCATCATAGCTCAATGGGTGCACATGAATTTTTTTAGGTTTTTCTAAAACTAAAAACAAATCATTTTCTGCAATGATTTTTACTTCTGGTCCTTCATATTTGGGATTGATCTCACTTTGATTAGTTAAATTTAATGGAAGCTTCAACTCTTTGTTGGCCAAAACTTTTCTTTTTAGCTCAGAATGAGAGAAAAAATTTTTGCATTGGTTTTTAGATACTGAGAAGGAACTTTGTAAAAAAAATTCTAAGGATTCAAATTCACTTATAGGATAAAAAATAATTTCTTTCATAAAAAAGAAAGCCAAGCATTAAAGCTTGGCTTTTTATAAAACCAGAAGTCCTACTGACAAAAGGTTTTGATTAAAAATTGCTGTCTAAATAACTTAGAACTCTTTTTCTTAACTCATCCAAGCTAAGATCCTGATCATCATTTAAAAGAAGTTCTCTTTTAATGAAATCAGCGGGAAAACCCGTTAAATCAGAAAGTTTCTCTACCGATACTTCTGATTCTTCTTGAGTACTTGGTTTAGCCTGTTCCTTTAAACCTAAAGCCCCCATCAACACTCCTTTGTTGAAGATTTTGATTTTAACTTTTAAAATCCCTTTCAAAAGTATTCTAAAACCAAAAAGTCAATTACTATGACGCATAAAAATCATATCGATTGTAAGAAAAGCATGTCAATCATTCTGATCAAGAATTATGCAAATGTAAGTTTTTATTAGAATCGAGTAATTTTATGTAGTTAAGGTAGAAATTAAACTATCTCGCTTGTAAGACATCTCTAAATACTCTTTGTAAGGATCACTTCTAAGAGTAATTCCTCCACCGGCAGAGGCAATTAATTCAAACTTCTTAAAGTCAATCTGAGCAGAACGAATATTGATCGAAGCACAGCTGAGATCATTAAATCTCAACCAAGATGAACCACAATAAAAACCGCGCGAACGATTTTCTAATTCCTTTAAAATCGTCATCACTCTTTTTTTCGGTGCTCCGGTTATACTTCCCCCTGGAAAAAGCGATGACAGTATTTCGATTTGGGTCGTATTCTTATCTAATTTCTTTTTCAACAAAGTATACTGATGAATGAGCCCTGGTACCTTGAGAGGTAACTTCTTTTTTATCACCTGACAGTTCGGGGGGAAAATTCTATTCAAATCATTTCTGATTAAATCTGCAATCATAAACAATTCGCTCTCACACTTTTTATCACTAGTGAGTAAATTAAAATTCTCATTCAACGTTTTCTTTTTATCCCATTTTCTTGTGCCTTTAATTGGCCTAGAATAAATTTCATCTTTTTTAATTTCAAATAAACACTCAGGTGAATTGGTCATGAATGCTTTATTAATCTCCTCAATAAAGGTGAACATCGCATAAGGGGCAATTTGATTTTTCTTTTGAAAAAAAGTGTTCACAAAATCAGCTGGGCTTAATTTTTTAGAAAATTCATATTTAAAATCATAAGTTAAATTAAACTGATAACAATTGCCCTCTTTGATTTCATTCAATCCTTTTAATATTTTTTTTTGATAATCTTTAAAATTCACATCACTGATTAATTTCAAATCGATTGCTTTAGGATTTTGAATTAAATCAACAGTATTAAATTTTTCAAAGATCAAATCAATCGCCAAAATTTCATCAGGTTTTATTAAATCCAAATTTAAAAAAACAAAACCTAACTCATAAAAAAAATGAGTCAAGCGAGGTTGGCTTTCTATTTCGTTATAAGGTTTTTTAAAAGTTTCTAAAAAATTCTTTATTGGATAAATTATTTTTTGTTTGCTCTTTAAATCAAAGTAGAAATCACGATAAAAAATTCTTCCCTGTAATAAATTATCAAGCTGGATTAATTTTCCACGGTAAGGAAAGATTGCAAAAGTCATTTTATCTTGACTGCTCTCTAAAACTTAATGTTTCAAAGCTAGTGTAAGCACCAACCCAAGCAAGTTTAGCAGTTCCAATTTCTCCCGCCCGGTTTTTACCAATGATAACTTCCGCAATTCCTGGCTCTTTGGTATCTTGATGGTAGACCTCATCTCGATAAACGAACATGACAATATCGGCATCTTGTTCGATTGAACCTGATTCTCGAAGATCCGCAGTCGTCGGTCTTTTATTTGGTCTAGTTTCAACAGCTCGGTTTAACTGAGATAAAGCGATAACCGGACACTCTAGTTCCTTCGCCATCGATTTTAAACCTCTTGAAATTTCGGCAATCTGCTGCTCTCTTTGAATATTTTTTGAAGTTGATCCCATTAATTGTAAGTAGTCGATAACGATTAATCCTAATCCTTGTTCGGCCTTAATCTTTCTACATTGAGATTGAATATCGTAAAGATTGGTTGAACCTGAATCATTGATAAAAATTGGAAGTTGGGCTA
>JACCDQ010291463.1_pt1 | contig 12310 bp, 10 predicted proteins | sample 7446031 | NCBI WGS metagenome assembly JACCDQ01 (sample SAMN15323442, study PRJNA562643) | freshwater metagenome | isolation source: river surface water | place: USA:Blue River Watershed | collected 2017-08-17
CAATCCCGTGGTGTTTGCCACCGAAGACTTGCTCGCCAGCCTGTGCAATTCGGTGTCCCACGTGCTGACGGTGGCCACCCACAGTCAGATCCGCTACTCCGGCATGGTGCAGCGCATCTCCAAAACCTGCCTCAAACCCGACATCGGCTGCTTTGTGCTGTTCGACGGCGGTTTCTCGGGGCTCGTGATCCTGAACTTTTCCGCCCATGCGGCCATGGAGCTGTACGAAAGCTACATGGTGAACATGGGCATGTCCAAAAGCGATCTGGCCCACTCCTACACCTCGGACGAAGTGGGCAATGTGATGGGCGAATTGATGAACCAGGTGCTGGGCGATTTCACCGGCAAGGTGCAGCGCGAACTGCAAACCAACATCACCCAAAACCAGCCCAAAATGCTGGTGCTCAACAAGCAGGTGACCTTGAGCGTGGACGCCAACCTGGACAACCCGGAAGCCCGCCGTGTCACGTTTTACACCGGCCGCAACCACATCTTCTACCTGGAACTGGCGGTGGACCGGACCGAGTTCATCAAGCTGTACGACTTTGAACCCCAGGCCGCCCCCAACCCGGACGAACTGATGGCCGCATCGGCGGTCCAGCCAGCCGCCGCGCCCGACCCCCATCCTGCGTCTGCCAGCCAGTCAGACACCGACGATTTGCTCAAGTCCCTGGGCATGTAACACACGCCCCTGCCGGTTCAGGGTTTCAGGGCAGAACCCAGGTCTTTTTCGTAGCCCGCCAGTTCGCGCACGGCGCGTTGGCGCTGCTCCGGCGTGGCCAGGCGGTGCATTTGGGCCACTTGTTCGCAGATGGCCTGCTTGCGGGCCGCCGTATTGGCGTTGTAGCCCGGGGTGGGGGAATCGTTGAAGCGCTGCCACAACCCCTGAACTTCGACCTCGGCCTGGCCATGCTCGGCAATGCGTCGCAACGCCGCCTGCATATCGGTTTGTCGCCTGATGCGCTCGTTCAACGTGGCCTGGGCGTCAAAAGGGCTGGCATCCATCAGTGCCTGCAGGGCGCTGCGCTGGGCCGGGTTGAGCCGCCCATAGAGTTTCTCAAACCAATCGGTGCTGCGCTCCAGCCGCTTTTTTCGCGCGGCCTTGGGGTCGTCCAGGTAATCGTCGCGAAATTCGTCGTTCGCCTCCTCCTGCTGGCGCTGCAGGTATTCCCACTGGGCGGGCTTCAAGTCCGATGCGAGACGCGCCAGCGCCGGCACACCGCGCTGCACCAGCGCGTCCAAGCGGACCAGCAGCAGTTCAAGCTCCACACAGGCCTCGGCGCGGGTCACCGGGCCAGCGGCCATTTGCTGCCAACGTTGCAAGGTTTGCACCAGCAACGGCAACTCCTGCTGGCGGTGCCAGGCCAACAGCTGGTCCAGCTCTTTGCGCACCCGCTCCGATTGGGCGTGGCTCAGGTCCACCCGGTCGTCCAGCCACCAGTACCCCATCAAGGGCAGGCGGTTGTAGCCCAACCCGATCAAACTGCACCCGATCAGCAATGCAGCCGCACCCACCACAAACACCCCCCGCCAGGCGCGGATAATACGAAGCGCGCGTTGCAGGGGCAACGCAATAACCGGAGGAACTATGGGCATGGCGGTGGATGTGGTCATCATGGCAGCGGGCAAAGGCACCCGCATGAAAAGCCTCAAGCCCAAAGTGTTGCACCGTTTGGCGGGCCGTGCCCTGGCCGCCCACGTGATCGACTGTGCCAAAAGGTTATCGGCACGCCAGGCGGTGGTGATCACCGGCCACGGCGCCGACCAGGTGGAGCCCGCGCTGGCGCCCTTGGCCGACGCGGCCCTGGCCCTGCGTTTTGCCCGCCAGGAACCCCAACTGGGCACCGGCCATGCCGTGCAGCAGGCCCTGCCCTTGCTGCAAGACGACGGCGTGACCCTGGTGCTGTCGGGCGACGTGCCGCTGACCCAGCCCGACACCCTGCAGGCCCTGCTGGCGCTTTGCAATGGCGAACACCTGGCCCTGCTGACGCTGGACATGCCCGACCCCACCGGCTACGGGCGCATTGTGCGCAGCACGAACGACACGGTGCAGGCAATTGTGGAGCACAAGGACGCCACCGACACCCAGCGCCAGATCACCGAAATTTACAGTGGCATCATGGCGGTGCCCACACGCCTGTTGCGGGGCTGGCTGGCGCGGCTGGACAACCGCAACGCCCAAAACGAGTATTACCTGACCGATGTGGTGAAGTTTGCCGTGGCCGACGGCCAACCCGTCAAGGCCCACCGCATTGCCGACGCCCTGCAGGTGGCGGGCGTGAACAGCCCCGCGCAACTGGCCGAACTGGAACGGGCCCACCAACGGCGTGTGGCCCAGGACTTGATGACCCAAGGCGTGCGGCTGGCCGACCCGGCCCGGCTGGACGTGCGCGGCGAACTGCAATGCGGCCAAGACGTGGACATCGATGTGAACTGCGTGTTTGAAGGCCGTGTGACCCTGGGCAACGGTGTGCACATCGGGGCCAATTGCGTGATTGCAAACGCCCGCATCGAGGCCGGGGCGGTGATCCACCCGTTCACACACATCGACGGTGAAAAGCTGGGCGTGAGCGTGGGCGCGGGTGCGCTGATCGGCCCCTTTGCCCGCCTGCGTCCGGGGGCCGTGTTGGGCGCCGAAGTGCACATAGGCAACTTCGTGGAAGTGAAAAACAGCACGCTGGCCACCGGTGCCAAAGCCAACCACCTGGCCTACTTGGGCGACGCCAGCGTGGGCGAACGGGTCAATTACGGCGCGGGCAGCATCACCGCCAACTACGACGGCGCCAACAAACACCGCACCGTGATTGAGGCCGACGTGCACGTGGGCAGCAATTGTGTGCTGGTGGCCCCCGTCACCCTGGGCGAAGGCGGCACCGTGGGCGGGGGCTCCACCGTCACCAAAGACACCGCGCCCGGCGCGCTGACCGTGGCACGCGGCAAGCAGGTCAGCATACCCAACTGGAAGCGCCCGCAAAAGGCGGGCAAGTAGTTACCAACCCCAGACCAGATCGCTGGACACCCAGGCGGTCTGGCCATTGGCGCGCAGCACTTGCACCCATTCGGCCTGCCGCAAGGCGGTGGGCAACACCTGCCCGTAAACCGCCTTGTCCACCACCGGATGCTCGGCCCCTGGCCCGGCACGCAAATTGGCCGCCTTGACCTTGACCACATGGTGCGGCGTGGCCGCCGTGACCGATTGCGCCACCCAACCCTCGTCGCCCTCAAAGTCCTGCACCTTGAGCCAATTGCCTTCGCGCCCCAGCACCTGCAGCGGGTAGCCCCGGTTGATCTGCCACAGCACCTCGGCTTGCATGCCGGGCGCGGACCGCAGGTTCACAGTGGCACTGCGCACGCTCACCAGCTCCTGGGCGTGACCAGCCACCGGCAGCCAAGCCAATGCGCCCGCCCAAAGCAGGGTGTGACCAAGGGTTGAGAGTCGCATGCGGGCTTCCTCCGTGTCGGTGCGTTGAATGTGCAAATTATGCGCTGACTTCGGCGCCTCAAGGCAAAGGCAATGCCGTGCCGAATTTGGCGCGCTTCACGCTGAAAAACACCCGCACATTGCGCACGTTGGCCTGCTGGGTGAACAAGCGCTGGGCCAGCGCGTGGTAAGCGGACATGTCGCGCACCGTCAACACCACCACAAAGTCCGGGCCGGGACTGACCCGGTAGCACTGTTGCACCTCGGGGTCGCGCAGCAAAGTGGCTTCAAAAGCGTCCAGATGCTCTGCGCCTTGCTTGTCCAGGCTGATTTCGGCGATGGCTGTCAGGCCATGGCCTGTGTGTTGGGCCAGGCGATCGGGTTGCAGCACGGCCACCTGTTTTTCGATCAGCCCCGCATCGGTCAGTCGCTTGACGCGCCGCAAAGCCGTGGCAGGCGATATGCCCACGTCTGCCGCCAACGCCTGGTTGGATGGCGTTGCGTCCTGCTGCAACCGTTGCAGCAATGCCAGATCGATCTCATCAATAGAATATTCACTCATATCTCATGAGATTATGTACTTAAATTTCATAACGAAGCATTTGCGAAATTTCATTTCGTTTTCATGCAAATAATCAATACATATTTCTCTTGAACCCGCCTAGCATCCATGCTTCATTGACGGAGAGATGCCATGTGCGGAATTGTGGGAGCTGTTTCAAACCAAAACATCGTGCCGGTGCTGGTGCAAGGCCTGCAGCGGCTGGAGTACCGGGGTTACGACTCGTGCGGCGTGGCGGTGCACCACGGCGCGGCCGTGCCGGGCATGCCAACAGGTGTGGGCACAGGCCTCGCGCGTTCGCGCAGCACGGCACGTGTGTCTGAACTGCAGGCCCAAGTGACCCAGGACCACCTGGCTGCGGGCACCGGCATTGCCCACACCCGCTGGGCCACCCACGGCGCCCCCGCCGTGCACAACGCACACCCGCATTTCAGCCACGGCCCAGGTGCCGACACCGCCAGCCGCCCCGCGCGCGTGGCGCTGGTACACAACGGCATCATCGAAAACCACGACGAGCTGCGCGCCGAACTCCAGGCCAAGGGCTATGTGTTTGAAAGCCAGACCGATACCGAAGTGATCGCCCATCTGGTAGACGCTTTGTACGATGGCGACATTTTCCAGGCCGTGCGCGCGGCAACGGCCCGGCTGCATGGCGCTTACGCCATTGCCGTGTTCCACAAAGACGAACCCCAACGCGTGGTGGGCGCCCGTGCCGGCTCCCCCTTGGTACTGGGACTGGGCACCGGCACCCAAAAGGGCGACTTTTTCCTTGCCAGCGACGCCATGGCCCTGGCGGGCGTGACCGACCAGATCATTTACCTGGCCGAAGGCGACGTGGCCGATTTGCAATTGGGCCGTTACTGGCTGGTGGATGCGCAAGGCCAAACCTTGAGCCCCGAACAACGCCCCGTAAAAACCGTGCAAGTGCACAGCGGCGCGGTGGAATTGGGCCCCTACCGCCACTATATGCAAAAGGAAATCTTTGAACAGCCACGCGCCTTTGCCGACACGCTGGAAGGCGTGGAAGGCATTGCCCCTGAACTGTTCGACGGCCTGGGTGACAACGCCACCGCCGCCTGGCGGGTGTTTCAAGAAATCGACAACGTGCTGATTCTGGCCTGCGGCACCAGCTACTACAGTGGGTGTGTGGCCAAGTACTGGCTCGAAAGCCTGGCTGGCATCCCCACCCAAGTGGAAGTGGCCAGCGAATACCGCTACCGCACCAGTGTGCCCAACCCACGCACGTTGGTGGTGACCATCAGCCAAAGCGGCGAAACCGCCGACACCCTGGCCGCGCTGCGCCACGCACAAAGCCTGGGTATGAAGCACACGCTGACCATTTGCAATGTGGCCACCAGCGCCATGGTGCGCGAATGCGAACTGGCGTACATCACCCGGGCGGGTGTGGAAATCGGGGTGGCCAGCACAAAGGCCTTCACCACCCAGCTGGCCGGGCTGTTTTTGCTGACGTTGACATTGGCGCAAGCCAAGGGTCGCCTCAGTGCTGAAGACGAAGCCCAACACCTGAAAGACATGCGCCACCTGCCCGTGGCCTTGCAAGCCGTGTTGGCGCTGGAGCCGCAACTGATCCAATGGGCCGAGGCTTTTGCACAAAAAGACAACGCCTTGTTCCTGGGCCGGGGCCTGCACTACCCGATCGCTTTGGAAGGCGCGCTCAAACTCAAGGAAATCAGCTACATCCATGCCGAAGCCTACCCGGCAGGCGAGCTGAAACACGGCCCGCTGGCACTGGTGACCAGCGCGATGCCAGTGGTCACCGTGGCACCCAACGATGCCCTGCTGGAAAAACTGAAAAGCAACATGCAAGAGGTGCGCGCCCGCGGCGGCGTGCTGTACGTGCTGGCCGATGCCGACAGCCACATCAGCAGCGCAGAAGGCCTGAACGTGATCCGCATGCCCGAACACTACGGCGCACTCAGCCCCATTCTGCATGTGGTACCGCTGCAGCTACTGGCCTACCACACCGCCTTGGCCAAAGGCACGGACGTGGACAAACCGCGCAATTTGGCGAAATCGGTGACGGTGGAATAGTTTTGTTCGCAATCCAGCATCGCCACGGGCCCAACCATTCTGATGCGAACACGGGCAATTTCACCGAAGATGCGGCATGGCCCGAATCTTGGGGCCCATGTAGTCGAGAAAACGCTGACCCACCGCCGACAGGCTGCGCCCCCGGCGTGTAAAAACCTCAAAACTCCGCCGGACTTCTGGCCCGGTCAGCTCGGCCATTTTCAAACCGTACAAATCCACCAACGGTGCCGCATAGGGTATGCACAGCGCCACGCCCAGGCCGGCAGAGACCATGGAAAGCGCCGTCGCCATATAGGCCACTTCTGTTGCCGGGGAAAACGCAAGCGCGGGGTCGGCGGCCCGGAGGTCTTGGTTCAACCTTTCGGTGAATTGCCCTTGCAAGGTGATGACGGGGTATGGCGCGAGGTGCGACCAACGCAAGCGCTTGACCGCTGCAAGCGGGTGATTGGCGGGGTACACCGCCATGAATGGGCCATCAAACAGCCTCGCGGAGGTGATGTCGGAGTTGGGCTCCCGCTCGGGGCCTATGCCCAATTCGACCTCCCCCGAAAACACGCGCGCCATAACGCTTTCTACCGGCGTATCCACCAACTTGACCGTGGCCAGCGGGTGTTCCGCTTGAAAGGCTGCAATCAATTCAGGCATCAGCGTAGAAGCCAGCAGCTGAGATGCGGCCACCCGCACCGTTCCCGACTGGGCCGTGTTCGGATCAACGACCTGCTCCAACAGGGCATCCAGATCCTGCAGAACAGACTCAAGGTGCGGGTGCAAGCGCTCCCCTGCATCGGTCAAATACACCCTGCGTGTGCTGCGATCCACCAGCCGCGTGGTCAGAACTTGTTCCAGCTCCTTGATCAGTCCACTCAAAGCAGACTGGGTGATGTACAGAGATTCGGCCGCAAGGGTAAAACTGCCGGTTCGGGCGACCGCACAAAATGCCCGAAGCTGCTTGAGCGTCACATTCATCGGAAAATCAAATATTTCTATAAGAAAAAACCGTTTGAATGATATATCGAGTTGAGCTCCAATAGGACCACCAACCCCTGATCGCTGGGGCAAACCGGAGACGCATATGCTGATCAAGAAAATCCACCACGTGGCCTACCGCTGCAAAGACGCCAAGCAAACCGTCGAGTGGTACCAAAAGCACCTTGGCATGAAGTTCGTGCTGGCGATTGCCGAAAACGAAGTGCCTTCCACCAAGGCGCCGGACCCGTACATGCACATCTTCATGGACGCGGGCGACGGCAACATCCTGGCCTTCTTTGAACTGCCCGGCCAACCGCCCATGGGCCGTGACGACAACACCCCCAACTGGGTACAACACCTGGCCTTGAAGGTGGACTCCTACCAAGACCTGATAGACACCAAAACCAGGCTCGAAGCACAGGGCATCGAAGTGGTGGGCCCGACCGACCACACCATCTTCAAGTCCATCTACTTCTTCGACCCCAACGGCCACCGCCTGGAACTGGCCTGGGACTGCGGCACGCCGAAGATGATGCAGATGCTCGACGACGTGAAGTGGGACATGATCAACGAGTGGGACAAAACCAAACGCGCGCCCAAGCACGCCGCCTGGATGCACGACGGCAGCATGGCTTCCTGATATGACGACGCTCAACCACACCCACAACCCGACCGCCCGCAGCTGGCTGGCCTCGGCCAACCAGATTGGTGCCGACTTCCCGGTCCAGAACCTGCCGTTCTGCGTGTTCCGCCGCCAAGGCACCGGTGAACCTTTCCGAGGTGGCGTGGCCATTGGCGACCAGATCGTTGATCTGGCCCGCCTGAGTGCAAGCGGTGCCCTGCAAGGCCTGGCCGCCGAGGCCGCCCAGGCCGGGGCCCACGCCACCCTCAACCCCTTGATGGCCCTGGGCCCGGCGGCCTGGCAGGCCTTGCGCCACGGGCTGTTCGGGTTGCTGCAAGATGGCGCTTCCAGCGCGGTGGTGGATGCGGTGCGGGGCACCCTGGTGCCGCAGGCGCAGGTGGAATACACCGTGCCGGCCCAGATCGGCGACTACACCGACTTTTACACCTCGGTGCACCACGCCACCAACATCGGCAAACAGTTCCGCCCGGACAACCCGCTGCTGCCCAACTACAAATGGGTGCCGATCGGTTACCACGGCCGTGTTTCAAGCATTGGCATTTCTGGCCAGTCGTTTCGACGCCCCCAAGGCCAAATCAAAACCCCGGACGCCGATGTGCCTGTGCTGGCCCCCAGCAAGCGCATGGACATTGAGCTGGAACTTGGCGTGTTCATCGGTCAGGGCAACGAGCAGGGGGAGCCGATCGGCATCACCGATGCAGAAGACCATGTGTTCGGCATTTGCCTGCTGAACGACTGGTCGGCCCGCGACATCCAGGGCTGGGAATACCAGCCCCTGGGGCCGTTTCTGTCCAAGAACTTTGCCACCACCCTGTCGCCCTGGATCGTGACGCTGGAGGCCTTGGCGCCCTACCGCGTACCGTTCACCCGGCCCGAAGAGGACCCACAGCCTTTGCCCTACTTGGACAGCGAAGCCAACCGCCAGGGCGGTTCTCTGGACATCCAGCTGCAAGTGGGCATCCAAACGGCCCGGATGCGCGAGGCAGGCCAGGCAGACGCGCAAATCTGCCGCACCAGCTACCGCCACGCCTATTGGACCGTGGCGCAGATGGTGGCACACCACACGGTCAACGGCTGCAATTTGCAACCCGGGGATTTGTTCGGCACAGGTACCTTGTCTGGCCCCACGCTGGACCAGGCGGGCGCGCTGATCGAATTGACTCAAGGTGGAAAAAACCCCGTACGCCTGCCCAACGGCGAAAGCCGCACCTTCCTGGAAGACGGCGACGCGGTGGTGATCCGGGGGTGGTGCGAAAAGGAAGGGGCCGCTCGCGTGGGGTTTGGGGAATGCAGGGGAACGATCCGGTAGGTGCTGATACGTTTTGCGTCCCTGTTCACGAGCTCAAACCGTGCGTCCACTCGGGAACGTTGACGTAGTAGCGCACGGCTTTGCCAACACCGCGGCTACACAGTTGGCCGTTGGCGACCATCTGGCCGAGGTCGCGTGTCGCTGTGGCCTTGGAAACCCCGGTCATCTTGATGTATTTCTCGGCGTTCAGCCCACCGAGGAAGCCTCCATCCCCGTCGTCGAGCAAACGTTGCAGGACTTTGCGCTGGCGCTCGTGCAGTGCGCTGCCGGTGTGCGTGTCCCAGAAGTGCCGTTTGAGTATGGCTTGGTCGATGACCCCACTGGCAGACTGGCAAGCTGCCGTCGACTGGTAGGAAAACCACTCCACCCATTCGGTGACGTCACACCCGCCTCTTTGTGCCTGGTTGAGGGCGTCGTAGTACGCGGAGCGTGAACCCAACAGTTGCCTCGACAGGCTGTAGAGCCTCAGGGGTTGTTTGAGGTGTTGTGCCAAGGCCATGTCGATGATGGCACGGCCTACCCTGCCATTGCCATCTTCAAAGGGGTGGATGCTCTCGAACCACAGGTGTGCGATGGCAGCTCGGGCAATGGGATCCATCGGCATGCGATTGGTCTCCGTCGGAGACGGATCTGGTGCCGAGTTGGCGAACCAAGTCAGAAAGTGCTGCATTTCTTTGGCAACGTTCTTGGACGGTGGTGCCTCGTAGTGCACCACTTCCCGGCCCAGTGCCCCGCTGATGATTTGCATGGGATCGTCGTGATCCCGGTAGCGACCGACGGCAATGCGCTGGATGCCCGATGTACCGCCAGGGAACAAAGCGGATTGCCAACGGCACAGTCGGTCTGTATCCAAGGGTTGGTCAAATGCCGTGGTGGCGTCGTTAAGAACGTCCACCAACCCGTCGACTTGGCGGTCCATGGAGCCTGTGGTGGTCAAGCCCAACTTGCGCATGACGGATGAGCGGACCGCCTCCAGTGGCAACCGCTGCCCTTCGATTTCCGCAGTGGCCATGACTTCATCGGAAAAAGCGTCGAGCATCACCTCACCGACTCTTTGCAGCCCGATGGAGGCAGCCTTGCCTTCGACCATGCCGTGCATCCGTTGGGCATTTGCCAGTGCCACTGCAGCCCGATGGGCATCGTACGTCAGGGACGGCCAATCGGGCCGCTGCCAAATCCATGAGGGCTTTGCGGTCATGAGCTGCATTGTGTCACATACAACTCAAAAAATGAGCCGCATTTAACTATCTGTGGCTCACCATCCGGTACTGATGGGTTGTGGCGGGCGCATGGGCTTACCGCGACAACATGCGTCTGAATGCACGCGGTGACAGCCCGGTGTCCCGGGTGAACACGCGGCTGAAATGGGCCGGATCGGCAAATCCCAGGGTGTAGGCGATGGTGGACACGCGCAAATTGGTATAGGCCAGGCGCTGGCGCGCTTCGCGGATGATGCGTGCGTTGATCAGTTGTGAGGCGGGTGCGCCGGTGGCTGCGCGCACCACCCGACTCAGGTGGGTCGGGGAAACCGACAAGGCACGGGCATATTCCGCCACACCCCAGTGCTCCAGCAAATGGACCTGCAGCAAAGCCTCAAAGCGTTGCAACACCTGCCCTTTGTCTTGCTCTGCTGGTCTGGCGCCTGTTTGCACCAGTTGGCGCACCACCAGCCCCAGCAGGGCTGAACACAAACCGCGCAGCATCAGGGCGCGGGCATCGGCCATGCCATTGAATTCGCTCCAGATCTGCTGCATCAGCACGGCCATGTCTGCCGGGGCGGCACACACGCTGGGTTGGCTCAGGGTGTGGCGCACATCGCCAGCACCGGCCAGGATCAAATCAAGGATTTCATCGGCCAGGGTCACCACAAACCCTTGCGTGTCGGGCAAGAAGCGAAAGGCATGCACCACGCCCGGGGGCACGTTCATGAGGGCACCATCCCCGAACGGGATTTGCCGCCCTTCGATGTGCGCCATGCCGCTGCCGCTTTGCACCAGCATCACCTGGTGCAAGTGGGCATGGCGGTGCGGGGCCAATTCCCAGTCGTGCAGCGACGACCTGGCCGCAATGGTCTCGCAGTGCATCACGTCCGGCAACTGGGTGGATTCGCCAAAAAGGCCTTTTTCCAGCAAGATGTCGGCAGCGGTCCGCATGTTCGATTTGTACAAGTTTTTGCGGGATTGTGCCATTGAAGCGGCGGCCCTGGGCGCCTAATCTTCACCCTGTGCAAGTTGCTTGCGCTCACCCCAACCCATCCAAGAGACAACCCACCATGAAAACCAGTGTCTGCATCATCGGCGGCGGCCCTTCCGGCCTCATGCTGTCCCAACTTCTGCACCTCAAGGGCATCGACACCATCGTGCTGGAGCGCCAAAGCCGTGAATACGTGCTCAGCCGCATCCGTGCCGGTGTGCTGGAACACGGTTTTGCCGCCCTCATGCGCGAGGCCCAGTGTGGCGAGCGCATGGACCGCGAAGGTGAAATCCACGACGGTTTTTACATCGCCCACGACGGCAAGCAGGAGCGGGTCGATTTGCACAAGTACAGCGGTGGCAGCTCGGTGGTGGTTTATGGCCAGACCGAGTTGACGCGCGACCTCTACGAAGCACGCGACAAGATGAAAGGCGTGGTCATCCACAACGTCGAAGATGTCAAGCTGCACGACCTCAAATCGGCCACGCCCCACGTGACTTACCGCATGGGCGATGACATCGTGCGCATCGACTGCGACTACGTGATCGGCGCCGATGGCTTCCACGGCGTGAGCCGAAAATCCATCCCGCGCGATGTGCTCAAGGAATACGAGAAGGTGTACCCCTTTGGCTGGCTGGGCGTGCTTTCGCGCACCAAACCGGTCTCGCCCGAGTTGATCTACGCCAAGCACGAGCGTGGTTTTGCGCTGTGTTCGCTGCGTTCGCAAACCCTTTCGCGCTATTACATCCAGGTGCCTCTGACCGACGCCGTGGAAGACTGGTCAGACGAAAAATTCTGGGAAGAACTCAAGCGCCGCCTGCCCGCCGAGGTGGCCGAGCGCCTGATCACCGGCCCCTCCATCGAGAAGTCCATCGCGCCGCTGCGCTCGTTTGTGGCCGAGCCCATGCGCTACGGCAATCTGTTCCTGGCCGGCGACGCCGCCCACATCGTGCCCCCGACCGGCGCGCGCGGACTCAACAGCGCCGCATCCGATATTTACTACCTGTACCACGCGATGGTCAAACACTACAAGGACGGTGACGACTCTGGCCTGGAGAGCTATTCCGCCAAAGCCCTGGCCCGGGTCTGGAAGGCGCAGCGCTTCTCTTGGTGGATGACGAATATGCTGCACACCTACCCGGACAGCCTGGCCTACGACCA
>JACCDQ011632726.1_pt1 | contig 12308 bp, 10 predicted proteins | sample 7446031 | NCBI WGS metagenome assembly JACCDQ01 (sample SAMN15323442, study PRJNA562643) | freshwater metagenome | isolation source: river surface water | place: USA:Blue River Watershed | collected 2017-08-17
CAATATTGAATTTTTCTAAACCTTCAATTTCTTTTTGAAAAACTACAGGGTCAATAACAACTCCGTTTCCAATGATATTTACTGCTGTTTTGTGGAATATTCCAGAAGGAATCGTTCTAAGAACGTGTTTAATTCCGTCAAATTCTAGAGTGTGTCCTGCATTTGGCCCCCCTTGAAAACGCGCGATAATATCGTATTTAGAAGTTAATACATCAACGATTTTTCCTTTTCCTTCATCTCCCCATTGTAATCCTAGTAGTAAATCTATGGTCATTCTGTGTGTTATTTGTGTTGTTTGTATTGGTAGAATTGTATAATTCTAATTAGTTGTTTGTTTTTTTATTTCCGTATAAATACAACGAGTGATTGGTGATTTCAATATCAAAAATTTCTTCGATTGTTTTCTTTATAGTTTGAATTCGGGGGTCACAAAACTCAATTACTTCTCCGGTGTCAGTCATGATAATGTGATCGTGTTGTTTGTCAAAATATGATTTTTCGTAATGGGCTTGGTTTTGACCAAATTGGTGTTTGCGAACCAAAGCACAATCTAACAATAATTCGATAGTATTGTATAAAGTGGCCCTGCTGACACGGTAGTTCTTATTTTTCATTTTGATGTAGAGATTTTCTATATCAAAATGTTCCTCACTATCATAAATTTCCTGTAAAATAGCATATCGCTCAGGTGTCTTGCGATGCCCTTTTTTTTCAAGATATAATGTAAAAACATTCTTTACAATTTCTTGATTTTTGTTATTGTCTGTGGAAATAAGTGTCATATCCTGCAAAGATAATTTTTTTTGTTTAATCTCTATAGTTCCGTTGATAAGTTTACTTTTTGTTGAAAAAACAATTACGAAGTATAGACTCTACTTACTTTTTCAATGCCTTCTATCTTCTTGATATTGTTAATCAATTTCTTTAGAATAGTATTGTTTTGTACGACAACCGTTACTTGTCCCTCAAATATTCCAGCTTCTGTACTTAAGGAAATACTTTGAATGTTTACGTGCATATTGTTGGATATTACCTTAGTTAATTGATTGGTCAATCCTAACGAATCCATACCTGTAATTTTAATAATCGCTTTGAATTCTTCTTGAGTAGAATCAATCCATTTTGCAGACATAATTCTGTAGGCATAATTGGATTGCAATCCAATGGCATTTGGACAATCGCTTTTATGAATTTTGATGCCTTCATTTACGGTAATAAAACCAAAAACATCATCTCCAGGAATGGGACTACAACACGAAGAAAATTTATAATCTAGTTTGTCATGGTCTTTTCCAAAAACCAACATATCGTAATTTGTGTTGACAATTGGTTTGTTAATCTCTTCTTCTGGAGTATTGTTGTTGCGTTTAATTCTGTTTTTAAAGAAGCTAATAAACGTATTGTTTTTTTGAGCTGCATAATCTTTCAATTGCTGGTTTTCAATGGCTCCAATACCTACTCTATAAAACAAATCCAAACTGGTTTTTAGTTTGAAAAAATTCACTAATTCGTTAACTGTTTTTTCATTTAAATTGATTTTTAAATGTTTTAGTTTACGGGTTAATAATTCTTTTCCTTCTTCGCCTATTTTTTTAATATCTTCATTGAGGACATTTTTTATTTTAGTTTTTGCTCTAGCGGTGGTTACAAAATCCAACCAATGCGTCGTTGGTTTTTGATTAGGAGAGGTGATTACTTCGATTTGGTCACCACTTTTTAGTTCGTAATTAAGGGGAACTAATTTCCCGTTCACACGAGTTCCACGCGTGCGGATTCCAATTTCAGAGTGGATTCCGAAAGCAAAATCGAGTGAAGTAGCTCCTTTGGGTAATGATTTGATGTCGCCTTTTGGTGTAAACACAAAGATTTCTTTGGAATATAGATTCATTTTGAAATCTTCTACAAAATCAACTGCATTCGTTTCAGCATTTTCTAGTGCTTCACGCAATAAGTTGAGCCAAACATCCAATCCACTTTCTTCAGTTGCTCCGTTTTTGTATTTATAATGCGCAGCGTAGCCTTTTTCGGCAATTTCATCCATTCGCTCACTTCGAACCTGAATTTCTACCCAGCGTCCTTTGGGTCCCATGACCGTAATATGTAAGGCTTCGTAACCAGTTGATTTTGGAGAAGAAATCCAATCTCTAAGGCGACTTGGACTTGGACGATAGTGGTCGGTTACAATAGAGTAAATTTTCCAAGCCAAGAATTTTTCGTCATGGGGGTCTGATTTATAAACAATTCGAAGTGCAAATTTGTCGTAAACTTCATCAAAGCTCACGCCTTGAGCTTTCATTTTTCTACGAATAGAGTAGATTGATTTTGGGCGTCCTTTGATAGTGTATTCGATTCCTTCTTCGTCCAATGATTTTTTTAAAACATCAGAAATATCTTTGATGTACGCATCTTGCTCTTCTTTTGTTTCTTTGATTTTACTTAATATATCGTTGTATATGTCAGGTTCAGTGTATTTTAATCCAAGATCTTCTAGTTTGGTTTTGATGTTGTATAGGCCCAATCGATGTGCAAGTGGGGCATAGATGTATAAGGTTTCTGAGGCAATTTTGGTTTGCTTGTCTTCTCGCATGGATTCCATTGTTTGCATGTTGTGCAAACGGTCGGCGAGTTTGATTAAAATCACTCGAACATCATCGTTGAGTGTCAGAATCATTTTTCTAAAATTCTCTGCTTGCACAGAGGCATTTAGGTCTTTTTGAACCAAGGAAATTTTTGTTAATCCTTCTACCATTTGAGCTACTTTTGGATTGAAAAGTCGCTCAATATCTTCTACGGTAATCGGAGTGTCTTCCACTACATCATGCAATAAGGCGGCTGCAATAGAAGTAGCGCCTAAACCAATCTCAGAAGCGACAATTTTTGCTACTGCTATAGGATGAAAAATATAGGCTTCGCCTGATTTTCTTCTTTGGTCTTTGTGCGCATCAACAGCCACGTCAAATGCTTTACGAATTAATTTTTTATCACTATCGGTGAGTGTTTGGTAACTAATTCGAAGTAACTCCTTGTATTCTTGGGCAATGGCCTTGTTTTCTTTTTCAATATCTATTTCTGTCATGGTAGGCGGGGTTCAATTTCTAAAAATAGAAAAAATCGGCTAAATACACAAGTGAATAGAGAGAATATTTTTGATTGATAATTTAAAAACCGCGTTGTCTTTTGGCTTCAAAAATTAAAATAGCGGCTGCAACAGATACATTCATAGAGTCGATTTCGCCTTGCATTGGAATGATAATGTTTTGTGTAGCGGCATCTCGCCATTCTTGAGTTAGCCCTGTTGCTTCAGTACCCACTACTAAGGCAGTAGGAGTAGTGTAATTTTCTAAATGATAGCTGTTTGAATTTTGTAAGGTGGCGCAATAAAAATCGATTTTTTTTTCTTTTAAAAAAGAAATGATTTCGGCGGTGGTTCCAGTAGCGATTTGGTTAGTGAAAAGACAACCTACGCTAGAGCGAACAATGTTTGGGTTGTATAAGTCACTTTTTGGATTTGCAATAATTACTGCATCTAAATTAGCGGCATCGGCGGTGCGCAATAATGCGCCAATATTACCTGGTTTCTCAGGAGCTTCTGCAACTAAGATTAGTGGGTTTTTAGATAATTGTAAATCAGATAAAAGTGTCGATTTGGTTTTGGCTACAGCCAAAATGCCTTCGGTAGTATCGCGATAGGCTAATTTTTGATATACCTCTTTATTGATTTCGATTAATTCAGCACTAGGAGCCAATTGTTGGGCTTCTTTTTCAGAGCAAACTTCCGGTAAAAAAAGTACCGTTTCAAGCTCGTATCCACCTTTGATGGCAATATTGATTTCGCGTTGACCTTCAATTAAAAAAGTTCCGGTTTGTTTTCGTGCTTTTGCTTTTTCTTGCAATAACACTAGGGATTTGATAAAGGGATTTTGAGCAGAACTTATTTGCTTCATGTTGATTATGCTGTTTTTTGAACTACTTCAAAAATCTTAGTGTCTTCACATTTTAATGTTTTAGAAGGAAATTTAACCAACAAAGCATAATCGTGCGTTGACATCAAAACTGTTTTTCCATTGGTATTGATTTTTCGAAGTACTTCCAGCACTTCAGCACTAGTTTGAGGGTCTAAGTTTCCTGTTGGTTCATCGGCTAAAATCAATTCTGGATCATTCAGCAAGGCTCTAGCAATGGCAACTCTTTGTTGTTCTCCACCTGAAAGTTGGTGCGGCATTTTAGCAGCAAAATCTTTCATGCCTACTTTATCCAATACTTCGTCTATTTTATTAAGCATTTCTGTGTTATCAGTCCAACCTGTAGCTTTTAAAACAAAAAGCATATTGTCCTTAACAGTTCTATCTGGAAGCAATTTGAAGTCTTGAAATACAATTCCAATTCTTCGTCTTAAAAAAGGAATATCGCTTTCTTTTAAGGTAGCTAAATCAAAATCTACGATATGTCCAGCTCCTTCTTTTAGCTCTAAATCAGCATATAAAGTCTTTAATAAACTACTTTTTCCTGAACCAGTTTTTCCAATGATGTAGATGAATTCGCCTTGATTTACCTCGAGGTTTACATCGGATAAAATAGTTTTTCCTTCTTGATATATGGTAGCGTTTCGTAAAGATAAAATGGATTGTGACATAATTTGCATTTGTTTATGTTGTAAAAGTAATTATCAATTGGCAAATTTCAATTATCAATCGTAATTTTTTTTATTTTTTGTTAAAACAATTGTTCATAATAAATCTGTAAAGCATTTCGTTATACACCCTATAATATGATACATTTGAATTTTAAATAAAAAATTACAATGCGTAGACTTTCAGGGATTTTATTTGTCCTACTTTTTTGTGGAACTTTTTCGGTTTCAGCTCAAAAATCAACTATATATAATTCGAATTCAAAAGACTTTGAGACAGCAGTTTCTTTATATAATGCAGGGCAGTATGCTTCTGCAAAATTGATTTTTGATCGCGTAAAAATGAACGCAGCTGCTCAGGAAATACAGTCAGAATGTATGTACTACACAGCAATGTGTGCTATTCGAGAAGGTCAGCCTAAAGCGGGTGTTTTAATGGAGCGTTTTGTTGTAGATTACCCAACAAGCAATAAGAAAAATCAAGGCTGTTTGGAGTTAGGACATTTTTATTTTCAACAAGAAAATTATGACAAGGCTTTGTCTTGGTATGAAAAAGTAGACGAAATGTATTTGGGAACTAGCGAAAGCGAAAAATACAATTTTCAAAAAGGATATAGCTTTTTTGTGGCCAAAAATAAAAAAGAAGCTTCATTGTATTTGAACAAGGTGTTGAATACTGCTAATTATGGTTCGCAAGCCAAATACTATCTAGGTTTTATGGCCTATGAAGGAGATGATTACAAACAGGCTACTAAATATTTTGATGCAGTTTCAACTGAATCAAAATACAAAGAACGTATGTCCTATTACCAATCGGATATGAATTTTAAGTTAGGTAATTTTCAAAAAGCGATTGATTTAGGTGTGCAAGCGATGTCAAAATCCACACCAGCAGAGCAATCAGAATTGAATAAGATTATTGGCGAAAGCTATTTCAACTTGAAAGAATACGCAAAGGCAATTCCGTATTTAGAGTTGTATAAAGGTAAAAACGGAAAATGGTCTAATACAGATTATTATCAATTAGGATTTGCGTACTACCAACAAAAAGAGTTTCAAGAGGCTGTTTCGCAATTCAATAAAATAATTGATGGAAAGGATTTTGTAGCACAAAATGCGTATTATCATTTGGGGCAGAGTTATTTGAATTTGGACAAAAAACAAGAAGCGTTACATGCGTTTAAAAACGCTTCAGAAATGGATTTTGATGCTTCGTTACAAGAAGAATCAAGTTTGAATTATGCTAAATTGAGTTACGAAATAGGGAATTCATACGAAAGTGTTCCAACTCTTTTAATGAATTTTTTAAAGCAATTTCCAAACAATTCGAATGCATCTGAAATTGAAAAATTGTTGGTTGATTCCTATATATCGTCTAAAAATTATAAAGAAGCTCAAGCTATTTTAGAAAAAAATGAAACTCAAGATAATAAGTTAGCCTATCAAAAAGTGCTTTTTTATAGCGGATTACAATTGTACACAGATGGAGAGTATGCAGATGCATTAGCCCGTTTTGAGAAAGCAATTGCCCAACAAAAAGATGCAGTAATTACTGCAAGAGCTACCTTCTGGAAAGGAGAAACTCAGTTTGTTTTGAATGATTTTAAAAATGCCTTGTTAACATTTAAACAATTTATAGGTTTTGATGAGGCAATTACTACTCCTGAATTTAAAAACAGCAATTACAATATAGCGTATGTTTATTTTAAAATGAAAGAGTATGACCAAGCAGGGAATTATTTCCAGAAACAAATAGAAAAAGGAACAGATAAAGTGCGATTGAATGATGCATATTTGCGTTTGGCAGATTGTCGATTTGTGACTTCAAAGTATTGGCCGGCCATGGAGGCGTATGCCAAAGTAATTGAGCAAAAAAGCGTTGATGCCGATTATGCGTTTTATCAAAGAGCTATTTCGTATGGATTTGTAGGTAAAAATGAAAAGAAGATTGAAAATCTATTGTCATTCTTGCAATCGTATCCCAAGTCAGAATACCGTGATGATGCGTTGTACGAATTAGGAAATACGTATGTTACTGAAAACAAAGACGATCAGGCAATTAAAACATACGATCAATTAATTAAGGAATTTGAAAACGGTTCTTTTGTCTCAAAAGCTATTTTGAAACAAGGTTTAGTGTATTATAATGCAGATAAAGATACTCAGGCCTTAACCAAGTTTAAAGAAGTGGTGGCGGCATTTCCAAAGTCAGCAGAAGCGCTAGAAGCGGTTGCTACGGCACGATTAATTTATGTTGAAAATGGCAAAGTAGATGAATATGCTTCTTGGGTTCGTACGTTGGATTTTGTAGCTGTTTCAGATGCCGATTTGGATAATGATACCTACGAGTCAGCCGAAAAACAATACCAGCAAGGCAATGCCAGTCAGGCAATTATAGGATTTGGTGCTTACTTGACTGCCTTCCCAAAAGGGATTCATGCGTTGCAAGCTAATTTTTATTTGGCACAATTATTATATTCGAACGGTTCAGAAGAGAAATCGGTGGCCAATTATAACTATGTAATTGCAGAACCTAGAAATGAATTTACAGAGCCTTCTTTGGTTCGTTTGGGACAAATTTTCTTAAAAGCAAAAGAAGTGGATAAAGCTATTGTAGTTTTATCTCGAATTGAAAACGAAGCGGATGTATTGCAAAACAAGACGTTTGCTCAAGCGAATTTGATGAAATTGTATTATGATAAAAAAGATTATGCTAACTCTGTAGTTTATGCTGAAAAAGTGTTAGATAATCCTAAAGCAGAGGCTGATGTTAAAAGTGATGCTCAAATTGTGGTAGCTCGTTCGGCTATAGAAACAGGTGATGAGGCAAAAGCAAAATCAGGATATCAAAAACTACTGTCAGCTCAAGGCGAATTGGGGGCAGAAGCATTGTATTATGATGCGTATTTTAAAAATAAAGACGGAAAGTTTGAGGATTCCAACATTGCGGTACAACAATTGGCTAAAAATTATTCTGATTATAAGTATTTTGGCGCAAAAGGATTGTTGTTAATGGCAGCTAATTTTTACGGGTTAAAAGACAGTTATCAAGCGACTTATATTTTAGAAACAGTAATCAAAAACTTTTTAGATTTTCCGGATGTTGTAACCAAGGCTCAAACCGATTTGGATGCAATAAAAGCGGAAGAATCAAAAACAAATTCATCAATTACAAATTAATCTTTATGCGATTACCCTTTCATATTGTAGATGTTTTTGCCGAAAACAAATATTCAGGAAATCAGTTGGCAGTTTTTGAACACGCACAGGATTTGACTGTAGCAGAAATGCAAAATATAGCTCGTGAAATCAATTTCGCAGAGAGTACTTTTATTACACAAATAGACAAAGCATCGAATGTGGCTACGATTCGGATTTTTACTCCAGAATTTGAAATGAAATTTGCAGGTCATCCAATAATTGGAACTGCTTGGGTCATTATGAATAGAATTTTTGGAAATCCAAATCAAGCTATAAATCTAACTGTTCCTATTGGAAATATACCCGTTTTTCAACAAGATGATCGGGTTTGGCTTCAGTCGGCTCAACCCAATTTCTTTGATGTTTTTCAGGTTTCAGATTTGTATAAAATAAGTAATTTAAGTCCATCCGATTTTAACTCGGACTATCCAATACAAGAAGTAAGTACGGGTAGTGCTTTTGTAATTGTACCATTAAGTACTAGAGATGCCTTGACTAGATTGCAGTTGGATTTAGTTAAAACCCAAGAGTGGTTGCAATCCAATTGTAGAACAGCTTTCCAAGCGTTGTATTTTTTCTGTTTGGATGGGAGTGATTTGTACAGTAGAATGTTGTATATAGAAAATGGTCAGCTGAAAGAGGATGCTGCAACAGGTAGCGCAAGTACTTGTTTACAGGCGTTCTTATTACGGTATCATGCTTCCAATTTACAAATGGTCAATCAGCAGGGAGATTCCATTGGCAGGCCTTCCAAGATTTATTTTAATGGAAAATGTGATGGTGACTATTTTGATATAAAAATAGGAGGTACTACACAATACATCGCTAGAGGCGAGTGGGAGGTTTAAAATACATAGATAGTTATTAATAATTGAAAATTATGAAAAGAATTGTTTTAAGATATTCAGCATTTGTAGTAGCATTGTGTACGTCTCAATTGGCTTTGGCGCAGAAAAAACAAGAAAAAATGCGAACAGAGGAAGTGAATGTGGTAAAGTCATACACGCCTACTATTTCAGATGCTTTTAAAATAAAAGAAACACCATCTTTGAATGAGGAAGGCACGGCCCCAAAAGAAACGGTAAAATATAGTATTTTTTCTTTCCCAGTTGCCTCGACCTTTACCCCTTCAAAAGGAGGAGCTGAGGGCGTTGATAAAGAAGAGTTAGGGCGTTTTTATAAAAGTTATGCTACGTTTGGTGGCGGAAATTATGGAACTTTGAATGCAGAGCTCTTTGCAGTCCAAGATTTAAATTCTGAAGAGTATGTAGCAGGAATGTTGCGTCATCTTTCTTCTCAGGGAGGGATTAAAGGAACGGAATTGAAAGATTCATTTTACGATACTGCCTTGGATTTGACCTATGGTTCTGAAGGAAAAGAATTGTCATGGAATATTAATTTGGGTTACCAAAATCAAATCTACCATTGGTATGGGTTGCCAATGAATTTTATGAATTCATTGTTGCCAACCACTCACAACATAATAGTGGCAGGTATCGATCCAAAACAATCGTATAATACTATTACATTAGATTCTAAAATAGAGTTTAACGAGAGTGTTTTGGAAGCCTCTAGTTTTAAATTTGCACATTTCTCAGATGCTTTTGGCTCGTCTGAAAATCGATTTTATGCCAAACCTTCTTTTAAATTTAACGCTTTTTCTAAAGAAATCAAATTGAATGCTATCGTAGATTATTTGGGTGGAAAATTTGATAAAAATTATACACAAACTAATACAACGCCTATTGAATACGGGTATACTAATTTTGGGATTTCTCCAAGTTATGAATTAGAGAAAGATAACTGGACCATGCATTTAGGATTGGGATTGTATTATAGTTTAGACACTAAGAACAGTGCTAATAAATTATTTTTCTATCCACAGGTTATGGCTTCTCACAAAATAGTGGGCGATTTGATGGTTTTTTATACTGGAATTGAAGGCGGATTGGATCAAAATTCCTATTTGAATTTTGTAGATGAAAATCCGTTTTTGTCTCCTACTTTATGGATTGCACCAACCAATAGAAAATATGACCTTTTTGCCGGTTTAAAAGGGAAATTAGCCGATAATGTAAGTTATAATGTTAGAGGTTCTTATATAAACGAAAACAATAAAGCCTTATTTAAGAGCAATGATTTTTCAGCTAATTTCAATTATGGTCCCTACGCTTATGGAAATTCGTTTCAATTGGTGTATGATAATGTAAGAACCATACGCTTCTTTGGAGAATTGAAAGCAGATATTTCTGAAAAGATTAGTTTTGGCGCTAACGGAACACTAGCGGTATACAACACTACATCGCAAGCAGAGGCTTGGAATTTACCAGCAATTAAATTAAATGCTATGTTAGATTATACCATCAATTCAAAATGGTACGCGGGTGCTGATTTGTTTTTTGTAGGATCAAGAAAGGATTTGCAAATTAATACTGATAGGATGTATATACAAATTTATCCACCAGTATATTATGATGCTCCAACAACTCTGAAATCGTATATTGATTTAAATGCGCATGTGGGATACAAGCACAGTGAACGATTGACTGCTTTTTTGAAAGCCAATAATATCTTGAATCAATCCTATCAAAAATGGATGAATTATCCTGTACAAGCACTTCAGGTGGTACTAGGGGCTAATTATAAATTTGATTTTTAATTAACTCGTTGGGTGAAATTGCTTTTGATTGTAAATTTTCGTCACCCGAGCTGAAAGCGAACAGGCGAAGCAGTTCGAGTGATTTTCGTTAGAAAATCGTATCGAGAACAAGAAAATTTATTATTAAAAACGGTTCTCGATACATTTTTTGCTTCATTTTATTATGCAAAAAACACTCGAACTGACGTTTTTAATAATTTCACCCAACGGGTTTTAAATACGATTTTACTTTGATGACATTTAAGCAAAAAATACACAGTCATTATTTGCAACTGGTTCAAGATCGTATCGATGTTTTTCAAGATATGATTGCGGCTTTGACCGAGGACTCTAAAAACGATGCGAAGGGTTCGGCAGGTGACAAGCACGAAACCGCTTTGTCCATGATGCATATCGAACAAGAAAAATTGAATCATAAACTGGCAGAAGTACTCCAACAAAAAGCTATTTTAGATAAAATAGACGCTTTAAAAGAATTGGATACTATTGCTTTAGGGAGTTTGGTCAAAGCCAATGGAATTTATTTGTATTTGAGTGTGGCACTTCCTAAAATTACTATCGAAGGAATTAACGTCATTGCCTTGTCGCCTCAATCGCCTTTAGGCGCTAAGTTAATGGGAAATCAAATAGGGTTTACTTTTGAAATTAATAGCACGCAGTATTGGATTGAAAGTATTGCGTGAAAACGTTAAGCGCAACATTACTACTATCACAAAATCTTCACTTGTAAGAGAAAATAACTATATTTGAAAAACAACAAAGTGAAATAAAATGGTTGTGTATACGAAAGTTTATTTCGCATGTATACATGTTACTTGTAATTTTCAACGACACTACATCTATGAAAAATCTCTTAATTCTACTTTCTTTACTCTTTTTTACAAGCTCTTTTATTGATGATGATGTTAAAAGATTTGGCTTTTATACAAACGAGAAAAGTACTGATGGGGAACATTCACTCGGATATACGATTAAATTGTGGAAATATGATAATAATATCATTGGAAAAATTGAGTTTAATGAAGGTTTGATTGGTGACCAAGTTGGAGGATTTATTGAGAATGTTAAATATAACTCCAAAACGGGGAACTTAATTTTTCAAAGCCAATTAGACACAGAAAAAATCATTTTCATTGGAAAAGTTTACAGAGCAAAAATTATTGGAAACGTTATATGGAAAACAAAAACAGATAAAAATCAAGTTTTGGAAAAATGTTGTAATGATGCAGAAATTAATCGAGACTTCCCGACAATTAAAGATTGGAAATCTATGTGGCAAAAGTTTGAATAAAAACTACCAGTAACAGCCGTTTCGCGCAATTGCGAATTTTGTTGTAAGTTCACGTTAATATTTCTTAATAATTTTATCTTTAGCAGAAAATAATCAGTTCTGCAGTTTGCTATTGTCACCAAGCCAAGGAACTTTAGTGGTAATACCGCAGAGACTTAAAAAATCTTAAAATGAAACTTATAAGACCGAAAATCATAGGAACTTTAAAAATTGAAAGAATGATGGCTGGAAACCTGTCAGTAATCAACGATATAAAAAATTCAACAAATCGAATTGCAATTCCTTGTAATTCAAAAGAACACGGCGAAGAAATAATCAAAAAAATAAAGGAATCTACGCCCGGTGAAGTTCTTTATTTATAAGATTTAGTTAGTACCCCCGCTGCGCAAAGTCTCCCGACTTTGAGCCAATACTAACTATGGTGTTTTGCTCTCTTTTAGGATCAAGTGTCAAAAAAATCACAAAAAAATAAATTACACGTAATAAATTATTATTTTTGCACGTAAATAAATGTGCCATGAATACTA
>JACCDQ012127385.1_pt1 | contig 12303 bp, 7 predicted proteins | sample 7446031 | NCBI WGS metagenome assembly JACCDQ01 (sample SAMN15323442, study PRJNA562643) | freshwater metagenome | isolation source: river surface water | place: USA:Blue River Watershed | collected 2017-08-17
CCTCCACCGCCACCTCCCCGCTGTCCCATCACCACACCAGATGCGTTGACTTTATTCCCAAAACGGTTGAATAGAAACCGAAATGAATAAAACAGAATTGCCGCAACCAATAATCCAAATATTGTTCCAATGAATGCTCGAATGGCGTCGTGTTGTAATAATGTCTCCCAATTCAATCCAAATTTACTTAAATCTAAGTCGGCCAACCCGCCCATTTCTCCGTTATTTGCGGACTGCTGGTATAATACTGTACCATCTTCACCGGTGGGGTTACACTTGATATAAATATCACCATCACCTTTCGCATTATTTGCGCCGCGTTTGTTGTAATAGTACAAGTTTTTCGGCATCATATTCTCACTAATGGGTCCAGTTTTCGTTATGGAGGTGTTACGATTGGTGTCATTTAAACTGGCTAACGAATCGCGAAATACCAGAATAGCATCCTTTTTATGATACACAATGTAGTTATATGTTCCAGTGTATTGCGGTAATAAATGCCGACCAACATAGGTGAAAAATCCCTCTTTCGGGATAAGGTTTCCTAAATTGAAGTTATTCACGTCAGAGATATACTTGCCAGAACTACTGGAACGATTTGGCAGATTCTGAAATATTGTGTTCATAATATCTGAACTCTGTTTTCCTGCGCCATTTCCAATATTGATGGGAATGGATACAATTAAGTTACGACCATCTGCGCTGGAGTGATATGCGAGCAGTTCAGCATCCGCCAGTGCTCCATCATATCGATGAAGAGACGGTTGATAAATATGGATATGCTCTACTTTATAATCTACACCATTGTATCTGGCGGGATATATACCACCACTTCCACTATCATAAGGGATGCGCAAATAAGAACCATTATTATATACATTACATGTGCTAGTGTTGTATTGATATGAAAAGTTACACGTAGAAGAACATGCGCGGTCTTCTTGCCGCATTACATCTGATTTTATGTCTAGTGGCGCATCTCGATTGGATTTTCCTTTTGCTTTGGATGACATACTTCCGTGTTTCTTTACTATCTATGATTTTCTTTTGAAGTATGATGAATCGTTGTTTATATATAATATTATATATAAATTATGTATATGGAATCGGATGAAATTAACACGAAATAAGATACGAAAAATCCGAAAGCAACAAAAGCAAACTGTGCGGAAATGGAAGAAACAATCGAAACATCGTCATAATAAATCAAAGAGAACAACATTTAGACGAAGTGTGAAACAAGATGGTGAATCTCGAGTTTCAAAATCAACGACTCTAAATCCATTATTAAACAATGTATTCAATAAGACGTTGAAGAAATACATTTCGAAAACAGTGTTGACACATTTGAAGAATAAATATCGGGGGATGAAGAAACGCGGAGATGAAATAATGTTTGGAGGTTCTACAACACCAATACCAAAGGATATGTCTATTCTAATAAGTTCTACGGTGGCGGCAGTTACTGCGGCAGTGGCGAGTGCTGTGGCGGAAGAGTTTCGAAAATCGAACATGGGTGCGGTTCCTCTTCCAAGCGACGCGCCTTCTAACGACGCACCTTCTAATGACCCACCTTCTAATGACCCACCTTCTAATGACGCACCTTCTAGCGACGCACCTTCTAATGACCCACCTTCTAATGACGCACCTTCTAATGACGCACCTCCTAGCGATGCGCCTCAAAGCGACGCGCCTCCAAGTGATGCGCCTCCAAGCGATAAATCCGATAGTAAGGGAAATAAGAAATCAGTTAATTTAGGACCAGAAATTCCAGGTGATATTTCCCTTCACAGCGAAACACATGAATTTACAAAGGAGACCGACGCTTATCACCTACTTGAATTTTTGATTCAAAAGGGTAGACCCTATTACATTCAAATGGAACTGAAGAAGGGTGATAAGTTATTCAATATGAGTGATAGTGACATATTCAATGTACGTCGTATTCTATACGGTAAATTCGCTACCGAGAAAGACCTAAAGAATGAAACCAAGATTCCACCAGAAAATACGTCACTTTATTTTCAAGAAAAGAATTTGGTCGGTGTGGCCAACGGTGATATTATCCCGAATAAATACCCCGACCAAGTTTTCATTTATACTGGAGAGACGGCACAGATTCTTGGAGGTTCCAAAGAAAATTCTATCAAATACGAAATCATCGGTAAGGAAGGCAATAGTCAGGTTGCGATTAACTCAAACCGTTTTTATAAATTGGGTGGTAATAATCTTGGCAGTTCTCCTCAAACTTTTCGCGAAGTGAAAGATATACGCGAATATGGAAGTAAGATTACATCATCCCACTTCAGAATTCAAGTATCACCACAATCGTTGCTTATACCAAAAGAAGAGTCTTCGTCATCGGGGTCGAATGGTGGGGAAGAATCATATGCGGATGAATCGAATACATACCTAGTGAACCTTACACCGGGTTGTAAGATTACATCGATTCAGACATTGAAAAAATCTCTCGAAACTGCGCGCAAATCTCTCGAAAACAAGGAAGATGACAGTAAAGTTGATGCGATGAAGATATACGATATGATGATTGAATTGTTGGAAGACAAGGATTTCTCGGAAAGTGACGGGTACGACGACTTCCGAGAATCCGTTTATAATTATTCGTATGTTGTTCCAGGTGCGGAGAGAAAATATGGATTCATTCAAATGATGACCTTTTTCAATAACGAATCGGGCAATTTATCGTTACCCGAATTATCGAAAGCGTTCTTCAAGGTGATTACATTGCTGGGACATGGTCCAGGAGGTGAAAATGGGGCTTGTTTGGCATTCGACTCGCCGAAGTTGCCTCTACGATTTGAAACTTTGGTGGAACCGTTAGCGGATGGTTCTGTGAAAGAAGTCACTACACTCACGAATGCGAAAACAATACCACATATTGCGAAATTATTGGAAGGATTAGAAGGTGATAATGGTAAAAAAGTGGAAAATGAAGAGAAAGACAAAGAAAATAAGAAAGATGAAGAAAATAAAGATGACGAAGAAAAGAAGAAAGACGATGGTGGAGAAGCAACCGAAGAAGAAGGTGAAGGTGAAGAAGGTGAAGGTGAAGAAGGTGAAGAAGGTGAAGAAGGAGAAGAAGAAGTAGAAGAAGGTGAAGAAGGAGAAGTAACTGAAGGTGAAGAAGGAGAAGAAGATACATCACTCCTCCCAACAGAAGAAGAGGTCAAAGAAATAGATGCTGTTGATTCTACCGGAAATACATACCAGGCGTATATCATTAAAGAATACCCATTTGAAGATTTGACGGATATGGCACTTGTCCACTATATTGGCTGGGGAATAGATAGAGATGAGTTTATACCTTTGGATAGTCCAAGAATCCAACCACGTACTGAAAGTGCGAATGTTGGACCATTTACCGGTTTGACTGACAAAACAACTTCTGATGTGGTGAAATTATACGGTATAGGATTTATGAAAGTCAAAACCGAACAGGCGAGAGAAACAGCAACTGAGATAAAACAGGATGAAGAATTTGATAAAAAACGAAAAGATTCTATCGCAGAGGCGCAAGCAGCGGATGAAGCATATTACGCCGAGACTAGACCATCTGGCACAGGAAAAGCAACAACTGAGGCCACTGCTGCGGCCGCAGCATCAATCGCTACAGCTGCGGCAGCAGTGGCCTCAAAAAAGCCCGCTTTCGCATCTGCCTAACAATATACCAAATAATGAATCAATATAATAATTGTTGTTTCATTATTCAAAAAGGCAAATAACGAAGTGATGCGCTATCATAGGCCGTAACGCGAAACGCATCATTGTATCCTTCCACATACACCATATCACCAGTACTGACATTATTACATCCGTATTCATTGGTTCCACTCTTACCATTCACGATGACCGGTAATTTAATAGCGTTGTTTTTATCGCTTAATGTATAAAACTGCCATTTATCGCGATTCGTAAATAAGGGTCGTCCAATCAATGGAAGTATCGTTTCTTGTGTTGCAGTGGATGATGGGACACTACCGCTGCCATTGCTGCTGTTGCTGTTGCTGCCACCACTTCGAGTAAGAATACCAACTTGACGATAGGTTGTATCTACTGAACGAGTTGGGACATTTACGCGGACACCTGACGCGCCGCTTCCGAATCCGCCATGACCACCGTAATGGATGGTTTCAACTCCACCGCGGATATCATAGTTCGGAGTCATCGAACCTACGGTATTATCACGTAAAGGCGGAACATATGGGTTCAACAATACATCTTGATTGGATGATGGACCGCCAATACCGAAATCTAATGAGTCCGCAACCGGGTCAGTCGGTGAGCGCGAGGATGCGATAATAACTGGTCCATATCCGCCAGGTCCGTGATGGTGGGGGTGACCGTTATGAGCACCCCCACCAAAAAAACGCGAATGTGCGTAAATCCCTACACCCAATACAATAATTGCTATAATGACGAGGGTTACATTCTCAAAACATAATACGCCAGGCGGACATTTTCGCGCCATTTTAACTTACAATAATGCTAAACGCTCGAAAGGGTTAGTATTATTATAATTGTTTATTATTTTATTTTCCACCAGGTGTTGCGAATCCCTTCAACATTTCGGTGATTCCACCAATACCGCCATTACCAGTGATTTGCTTCATAAACCCTTCTGCTGACTTCAGTAAAGGTCCCATATCCTTCATATTATCCATCAGTTGTTTTTGCTGGTTCATCAATGATTTTGTTTGGTCGGTGAGACCGCGAACACCATCCTCACCAATAATATTCTCAATATTATCATAGGCTTGCTCTAAAGTTGAGGCATAGTCGATACGGTTTCCGCTGCTGCCACTGCCGCCATCATCATGTTCCTTTCCGTCGTAACTGGCCGGCGATAACTTTGTCATTCCTTGCTTCTGCTTCTTCTCGGATTCCTTATGCGTATTTACAACTGTTTGCCCGGTATTTCCTTCTTTTTTTCCCTCACTGCTGGGTTTGGTGTTCTTTTCCTTTTTATTTTCAGCAACCGGTTTTTGTTCATCCATAGATTCTTTCTCTCCATCTTTTTCTTTGCTTTCATCATCGTCGTTTTCTGCGTCCTTTTCCTTGTCATCATCCTTCTCTTCATCGGAGTCGCCTTTGTTTTCCATACCTTCAATTGCTCCACGTACTCCGGTCATTTCTAGCACAAGAACCGCAACGAAGGCAGTCAAAAGTACGATAATCATATTTTTACTAAAGTATGACATCAATAGACCAATCAACGCCATAAGAATAATGGCATTGAATTTTCGGTTTGCGATATGACGCAGTATACTCAACAAAACGAGCAATAAACTGCCATACAAAACAAACTTATTTTGAAAAAAAGGGGAATACAATAGACGAGTCAATGAAGCCATTGTGTGTAATATATATACCATAAGAATATTATATTATTCATTCGCATTAAACAAGTAAATTGAATAGAAATATATACTTACTTCGTGATATATCATAATATGTCGCGTTATGAAATAGGTTTGTGTCAACAATACTCCCTTGAAACACATGGGTTCGTATCTGATACAAGTTCGCCGGATATCTACGGGCATTATCTTTGTTTATACACTTTTGATTTCATGGACCCGAGAGAATTGTCCTTTCTTAATCATATTTGTAAATGTCACGCGGATTCTACGATTGAAATTGTTGAAACACATATGTTATTTCCCGGTCAGGAAATTATTGCGATTTATAAAACATTTTGGTTGCGTATATTCCAACGAAAATGCCGAAAGTGGGTATTGATGAAGCGATATTCTCGGACGAATCAGATATATTCATTCTTGATGAAACGAGAGTATCAGGCAACTAAAATAGTTCAATCTCTTTAGGTTCATCGTCGCTTTCGTCTTCGTCCGTGTCTTCATCGGTTTCGTCGTCTTCGTCTTCGTTGGTATTGTCGCTGTCGACTGTATTCTTTTTTATTTCGACACCTTCGATATCGTCTTCTTCGTCGTTTGCGTCGGTTTCGTCGGTTTCGTCTGTGTCTTCGTCAGAGTCGTATTCATCATACTCTTCGTCGTCATCCGTGTCTTCGTCATACTCATTCGACTCGTCTTCGTTAACGTCTTCATGTTTGTCTTCGTCTTCATCGGACTCGTCATACTCGTCATACTCATTAGACTCGCCTTCGTCACCTTCGTCACCTTCGTGACCTTCGACGTCGTCATCGATAAATGTTATTTCATTGATTTTATCAATCGTTACACCAACTACTGTATCGATATCCATCAATTTATCAAAACTGCGTCTCATTTTTTTCAATAATATCCCGATTCGTTTTTTATCTTTGATAAGTTCGGTCATCACTGCGGAGTTTCCATTTTTATGGTTCGAGAGATTCTCTCGAATGAGCAAATTTAAATGGCGATATATTTCATCTAAATAGTATAACTGCGAACGATGCTCTTCCACCATTTTATCGAATAGTTCTTTTGCTTTCATATACACCGATTGTAAATGTTTATTGTATTTCATATTATGTCGCAAGGTAAGCATTTGTTCCATGATTTTACGTTTGGATTCCTTTTCACTTTCGCGAAAATCGTGGACGGTTAAATCGCGGTTGGCTAGAAAATCAGAATCTCCATATTCATTTTCAGCGTCCATTTCTTTACGATATTGTTATTATTAGATTAGAATAAAAACAATAAGATACGTCGCGTCGTGTGGCGTCTACTCAATTTTCTCTAGTTTATTCCACCAACTACACGGTTTGTGCCAAAACTCCGTATAATAAATATCACCATCACAGAAGAATGCCGCGCTATAACTGAATGAACTTGCCGATGTTATCAATATATCGGCACCGGCCATTCCAAGATATGTCTCTTCATTCGTTTCGTTCAAATGAAGAATTACGTTCTTTCCAAGAATATCATGTTCCAAAAAATCCATAAACTTTGCGGGTTTTCCCTGGGAATATATATGAAACTGAATATGAGGAGTGGTAGTCCCACTTATTTTTGCTTGAGAAGCATATTTCTCTTGTATTTTAAGCAATGAATGAATATAGTATTGATTCGTATATTCTTCCCCACCGTTAGGACGGGTATCATCACAATTTGGGCGACGAATGTGTACGGCCAGATGATGCGTATATTCATTTTTGGGGTATATGTGGTCGCGTTGCTTGTTCTTCCAGAAATATTCTTTGATGCGCGCCATACTCTTACTTTTCATACACATGTCAATATTTCTCTCGACGTAATTGAAAATATCATAAAAATCGGGGGTCAGTATTTCAATCACATCATCCCGACGTCCAGCGCGTTCATGTTCCGCATTTGCCTTGATAACTTCATTATAATTCATGTAATATGGTTTCATATTCATGAGGTCCTCCATTTTCGGCAGGAAATCTGGGTCGTCGTTATAGTTGTGCGCCATTTTCGCAGGCGACCTGTAAATAAATGTGGACTCTTCGCATTCCTCCGCATAAATACACGTCCATACAAAACGCTGAAACTGTGCGCCGAAACCGTCATCAAACGGGATTGTGGAATAGTATCTCTTTTTCTGTTGTACTGCGGGGAGTATGTCGGTCGTCGACGCGACAGTGGCGGCTGCTGCTGCTACCGCATCCGCATCTTTCGCGATATCTGGTGCGACAAACTGACTTTCTTCATTCAATTCATATGCGTTCGGTTGTGTTTTGTCATTTCTCTCGGAAGTGAGACGTCCAATGTGTCTGTTGGTAATATGATTATAGAACCCGGACAAGAATCCGATTTTCATCCAACGATGCGCGTAATCCATTTCGAAGAACTGGTTCGGTGAGTCATAATTTCCTACCGTTAATATCGCGGAAACATCAATGAGTGATGGACGAAAACTATAATGCGGCCAGTAATGACAGTTGCCGTAATTGAATTCACCACCAACCTTATACTGATGAAGCGCGACTTCGTGGGCCATACGGCGCAATATACGATGTCCTTGGATTTTATAATCGCGGACAGTCTCACCATAATTACGATTGTATAATATCTGGCGCACATTATAACCGGAGTTTCGCGCATCCGTCATCATCTGGGTTGCCTTGTGAATATAACTACCTGGAGTATGAAATAGAAAATCGTCCTCCATATGTATCCAATATTCAGGTCGGAGTTCAGATAGTTTATCCCATATGAGGTTCATACTCGAACGATGCCCTTTCTCGCTGGGGGACTTCATATAATAATCTATCCACGGATATGCCTTCCGCATCTTGTTTCGGTCATCTTCGCTTGAATTATCATCAACGCAATACCAATAGTCAATCATACCAACGTCCGTCCACATATTCAGTATAGAATTTACAGTTTGTTGGAATAAATCAAATCGTTTACATGTTGTAAATGTTATAATGATACGCGAATGTGGGGTGCGGTTACGTTTCACAACAATGGTGGACGGGTTCGGCGCTGGCATATTCTTTTCAAGATACGGCAATTTATCAACCGGGCGTAATAAATGATAATTGGATATCACTGGTTTGTGTGGACTGTATTCGTCTTCGACAGGAATCGTATCCGCACTAGCACCTGGTAAATATTCCTCTTCGACTTTCAGCATGCGGCAGGGTGCGACGAGCGCATCTCTCACTTTCGCAAATAGACAGGTCCAATTTTCAATGTCATCATCACTATACGAATCATTTTTAGACGCAATGACGGCGAGGAAATGGTCGACCGTATAAAAAAGACGCAACACTTCCGCAAAAGAGTCTTCTTCGAAGAACTGGCGATAAAAACCGAGATTGCTGTAGGTCGAGGTCATAAAATGATACGCCATTATATTATGTCGCAGTATCGTCTTACAGCATTCATAACCACTGCGTTTATCTGAAATATAGAACGCGGAGATGGAATTGTTATATTCGATAACATCTTGGTATTTATCCGTCGCCAAAAATAGTTTATTCTGCGGGAACTTGTTATAGTTTTTGTATTTATGATATAGCGCGTTTACCATAACATGGTTTCCATCCGAACGCAAGATTTCCATCGTGGATGCGACACCTTCAATACGCTCTTCATCGTATTCCATGGTTTTACAGTAGTATTTCAGTGAATTATATTTATCACCCTTCTTGTTGTATAAGTCTCCGAGACAAAGTGCGCTATAATATTTTTCTTGCGCCCAGTTATTTTGCGTGAGGACTCGCTGATACCATTCAATTGCTTTGTCGATATATGCGGGACCAGCGTCCATCCAACTTTGCGCACAATAAAATGCGTATCTCTCGGCAAGTGACCGGTCGCCGCCATTGCTTTCCTCCTGAAATCCGCGCTCTAGAACAGCCGCATCTTTGATATATTTGTTCGGGTCTTTATTCCGACTACCACTTCGTCCTGACTCGACATAGTAATCGCCCTGTATCACATGTGAACTTTCTTCTTTATCCACACACGCAATATATTCATGAAGAACACCGACAAATCGCCATCGTTTACGATTATTCACAATGAGTGTTCGAAGATAGACAAACGATTCACCGAGTTTCAACTGATACGCATCATGTGTGAGTTCACGTGGCATTACGAATTTTCCGTGAATCGCGTCATCTGCGTCGAATATGAAAAGATAATCCGTTTTCTGAAACGCCATTTGAAGCGCAAGGGTTCGATTGAAACCGAAATCACGCCATTCCACCTGTTCGATATGTCCAGGAATATTACGTTTCTTGAAAAATGCGCGAATCAGGTCCATCGTGTTATCGGTAGAACCGGTGTCAGAGATATAATACGCATCAAAGTCGATATAGTAACAAAGATTTTCAAGTGTTTTTTCGATAATGTGAGATTCATTTTTTACAATCATATTGAGACCAATCGTGTATGATTTAGAAGATTTACGTGTGGGCGTGGGTACAGGCGTGGGTACAGGCGTGGGTGCATGGTCGTCTATGTCTGATACTTCAGTAATAATCATTTAGTCAATGTCCGCGCGAGTATATCGTACACGCAATAGATACATAGAATATATCGTTGTTTTTAGGTTAGTTTTATTTTACGTGGATATAATAACTACGTGTTTCTGTATTCACAAAATGTCATTTACACGTTTTCACGACGACCCCGATAGAATCAAAAAACAACTTCAGCAATCCACTGATGTAGGGCGATATCTATTGAATGTTCCTGGACCTGGTGATAAACCGCTTTATATGGAAGACCCATACATTCGAGCACAAATGTGGGCCGGTAATATTATGACGAATTCCGTAGATGTCGAAGCCGAACTATTCGGTTTATCACGCAAATTAAACCGGGATTCGGTAGATAATTTTCACCGTGATGAACGCGCATCCGTCGCATCTCGTACGAACACGATGATTCAATGCCCGACACGTGGTGGAAGTGCTGTAGAACAGTCTCGTGCGACACACCCCGCCTGGATGTTACGAGATATCGAACAAGACAATTGGAAAATGCTTCACTTTGACCCACAAGAAAATGTTTTTATGCCATTTCATAATAATTTGAATACTCGCATGATTGAAAAGGACCGCTTTGTTCCGCAGACGACCGTTCCTGGATTGTCAGATGACACATATTTCGCAGTTCATCCAACGAATATAAATCCAGCATTAGAGGGGATGGTTGGCGGAAGACGCGACAACGAACGTGGTTTAGGCAGCGGGTTCGGAAACGGAAACGGGAACGGGAATGGCAGTGGCATCCAAAATGTAGGTGATATTCGTCAGTTTAGCGGAACTACCGCATTGTTTTCATAATATTATATGTATCGAAATATTATATGTATCACCATAATATAGATATAATACAATCATTCGTAGTAATAAATAATATAAATTAAATATAACCGGATTCATTCATGGCTGAAATCGCATTGATATTAGGAAGTCTTGGCGCAGCATATATCGCATCCAATCGTGGAAATTCCGCAAAAGAGGGATACAGAAATGCGGGCGTCAATGAAGCCAGATACTTACCAAATACGAATATTCCTGTAACAAATTATCCTGTAATTCGACCAAATACAGGGTCGAATGTGAATGACTACCCCAACGCTAACGCAGCAACCGACCGCTATTATGCGAAAAATGTGGATTTCGATAAAATGTCCGCAGGTGTTGCTGGTGCTGTAGGCGGTGTGGGTATTTTACGTGGAATTGCGGAACGTGGACGTGATAACACCAACGATAGTAAGGATTTCGTTTCCGCATCGGGCGCATCGAGTGATGGTGGGTCGGCACCTTACGGTCAAAGTTTAGATACACAATTTGGTGATAATTACAGCAAAGACGGATTTATGTCATTGATGGGTGCCAAAATTGACCCGGCAACATTTAAGCATAATAATATGGAACCGTATTATGGCGCAAAAATACGTGGAACTACAACCGGCGCAAATATGCATGAAAACGTTCTTGATAATAAGGTAGGTAGTGGTTCGCAGTTCTTTTCAAAAACCGAACAGGCGCCTCTTTTTCGCCCGCATGACAATCTTCATTTACCCAACGGTATGCCGAATCAAAACGATTTCTATCAGTCACGCGTCCTACCGAGTATGAAGATTTCGAATGTGAAACCATGGGAAGAGGTGCGTGTTGGTCCTGGTTTGGACCAAGGATATGGCACACAAGGCGCTCTTGGATTCAATTCTGGAATGGAAGCGCGAGAGAAATGGATTGACCGCGGTGTCGATGAATTACGTGTAAAGACGAACCCCAAGTTGTCCTATTCTCTCGAAGGTCATCAGGGTCCCGCAGCACATTACGTCCAGAATGCTCCAACTACCGCGACTTTAGGACGAATGGAGAAACATTTGCCAGATACATTTTTTGTCAATACACCTGACCGCTGGTTTACTACGACCGGTATGGAAAAAGGTGAGACCCTGCGCGCAATTGAAATGGACCGTGAAAGCAACCGTCAGACGACAACGAGTGAGTACTTTGGTGCGACTGCGCCGGCGGATGGTGGAAGCGCAATGTATGCGCCGAAGAATTTCGAAGATACACGTCGTCAGACCTATGATGGAAAACCGATTATCAATCCGTATGCTGCGGAGAAAAATACCGCAACAGAAGCCGATTTTGGGCGGATGAGTTATAAGTTTACCCACAATAATCGAACAACCGTTCGTCCCAATGAGATGGGTGGTATCCACGGTGCGTTGAAGGCCGTTGTAGCCCCTTTACTCGATGTATTGAAACCGTCTCGTAAGGAAAATGTTGTCGGAAATGCGCGTCTCTATGAGAATGCGAGAATGCCGGTTCCTGCTGCGGTAACAGCGACATTCAATCCTGCTGACCGTGCTCCGACTACCATCAAA
>JACCDQ010271409.1_pt1 | contig 12302 bp, 10 predicted proteins | sample 7446031 | NCBI WGS metagenome assembly JACCDQ01 (sample SAMN15323442, study PRJNA562643) | freshwater metagenome | isolation source: river surface water | place: USA:Blue River Watershed | collected 2017-08-17
CTACAAGAGTGTAGACGTGCCCGATAAAGGCATAACTAGACAGATTGCGGAATTGAACACAATTGTGCTGAAGCGTTGCGTTAAGCGCGTGATGATGGAGATTGAGTTTCACCTGCACTATTTGAACCTGATCGAGAATCAGCCTAGATATGGAGAGCCCGGTCAAGCCGGCGGTCGTCCACAGTATATGACCGTGAAGAAGAGCAATATGAACCGCGACATGACACTTGATATGATGGAATACAATGTACCTCAGGAATAATCCCAAATTTAAAGTTAAACAATAATTATTATAATGGAGATCGCACAGGATGTCATTAACAACATTATTAACAATGTTATTAAGGAAAATAATAAACAGCAGCAGGTCAAAGTGTGCTTAATATGTCATGACCCTCTGGATGGGGAGATTTATAGCTTCTGTTGCAATAAGCAGTACCATGAGGAGTGCCTAGTATCGTACGTTGGGATAAACATGTATCCCAAGTGCCCAATATGCCGGAAGTGGATTAAGAAGGATATCAAAGATGCGTGTGATATCATATATAAAGAGTATCAGTTGAAAAACGCTCGAAAAAGGCTGAAGCTGGCCACAGAGTATACAGAAGACGTGTCGTTCTATAGTCAGACCAATCGCGAGCACCCAAATACAGAAACCCAAACGCCCGATGTCAATAATCCCTTTGAATCACCTTCAACCATGGATTATGAAATTATGCATGATTTGGAAGGGATTGGACATTATGAACAACTCATTCCTCGTGCTCCAATCTTTAATATGCCTGTTACAGGAAATCTTTTTGATATTATCAATGAACAAGAACCTCGAATGCAGAGAAGAAGGAGAATCGATAGAACCAGTGTGCGCAATCAGGTTTCAATGATGCAGCGTATGTTTGAGGAGTCATGGCGCAATTTTTTTAACGATTCCTAATAATGAACTCCCTGCATGTTGCCGTACTGGCATATATCACCACCCTCGCCGCAATCATGGTGCTAAAACCCCAATACTTTTATACGTACGAAGGAGAACTCAAAGAGTTCGGTTGCAGAAAAGAACAATGCATCGCGCCTTATTATCTAATGTCTCTATTTGTAGCGATAATAACGTATTTCATTTCTATGCTTATAAATAAGAATTAAAGTATAAATAATATATAAAACAATGATATATTATTTGATAACAAATGTTCCAATGCCGACTGAGTCGATTTCAGTTATGAACACCATGCTGAATTTCCATCTGAATTGGAAGCAGCACAAGGTCCCAAATGTACTCTACTGCGACGACAGCCTCTATGCAGACACAATCGTCTACCGTTATGTTAAAACTGTATGCGGTGATAATGAGTTCTTACTCACAAAGGACGTAGAATGTCGAGAAAATGGTTATATTCCGTATCTTGGAGAGGTTATTCAACTCTGATTTGTTTGAGCTCTTTTATTTCTTCGCGATAGTCCATGATGTACCATATGAGTAGCGTTAACAAAAACGCTATGATGATGTCGATTGTATAATGAGACCTGGTAGCGATGATAAAATATGATTCTGCTAAAACTAAAGACCAAAGAAAAACAGGGAAAAAACGTAATTTAACATATTTTATCAGTAATAAAACCGTTATTACTGTATTTACCATATGCCCACTGTAGATAAAATCAAAACAAGTCATTTTGCCTTGAAAAAGTACTTGAAAAGGTCCTAGTAAACCATTATAGTCGTGTTCTAATGTTTTGCAGGAGGCCCATACTTCGTCAACTTCTACAGGTCTTGTCAGGATTGTCGTAGGAACCGTAACGATCCTTATGGCAAATAAGATATTTAGCATAACACTCCAGCGGAATAGTATTTCCAATCTCTTTTTATGAAAAATTATTAATCCAGCACCCATCACAACTATGGCTATCAATAGATAGTCATTCATAAATAATAAATTTTTGTTATAGGCAATCAACTTAAATCCTTGATCTTGCAAAGGATGCTTGTTTAAATTCTTTAATGCCTGCTCTTGTGTCCAAATATTAGATAAGCCCGTTAGATAAAACGTAATTAGATTGCAGCAGATAGATACTGCTAATTTATTCTTGATCATATTACGTAATATAGTTTTACTTTTTTAGATTTGTAATTTATTTAGTTGTAAATAATTGTCTCTTCATCAGCATCCCAGAACCCAACTTCGGCATGTGTTGCCGCGTTATAGCAAACGTTATCGTCCTCTCCGAGATAATATTGTTTTCCTTTGTAGGTAATCAAATTTGCACTGTCTGTGCCGATCTTCACTATTTTAGGGTAAGAGGTCGTAGTTGTTGTTTCTACTTCTGCTTCTCCATTTTCTAGACTTTTGAATCCATATACTTCAGCATGTTTTTTGCAGTAGTCGCCAAGCGCTGCTTTGCGTTTGCAGGGTTCTTTGCTTTTGGAGAGCCCCTGGCATGTTTGCTTTTCAGCGCTATCTTTTGGCTTTGTGGATTTTGCTATGTGCATCTTGCACAAATCTTGTCCATCGCATGCATTTCGAGTGCAAGGGTTGCCCTTGGCTGTTTTTGCCTTACATTTATTTTCGTCGCTAGTATCTTTCTCTTGCTTAGGCAAGTGTTGCCCACAGAACTTAGAGTCCGTCTTTACCTTATTGCTGCACGCCGTTCCATCTCCTTTGGTGCCAGAGCAGATTTTCTTAGTTTCCGCTGGCATATCCTTGGCTTTCTGGCGGTACATATCTTTTTCATCTTCAGACATGTTCTTCCACATTTCGCCAATTTTCTTAGAGATTTCTTTAAATTGAATTTTTTCAGTAGAATTTTCTTTCATCTCTGCTGATTTTTCTTTGACGAAAATGTTGTAGCCGCTCTTTCCCCGCTGGGACTTGTTGGCTTGGCGCATCTCTAACATGCTCTCTTCTACCATCGCCTCTATTTGTTCTTCAGTGAAGGTTTCACTCTGGATCTTCTCAATAAGAGAATAAATCACTTTCTTTGAGTTTTCTTGCTGAATTCGCTTGATAGATTTAATCATGGTAGACATTTCTGTTTGTTATCTTAATGACTTTTCAGTTTTTATTATAAATTTTATGTTCTCATTCTAAGTCATCGATGTCGAACAAAGTCTCGAAGTCATTCACCTCCTTCTGGCGTTCCTGAAGTTTTGCCTCTATTAGCTGCCGCTGGCTCTCTACTTTCTCATATTGCTCCGGAAATAACAATCTCACCATCTTCTGCGATAATTTAATAAAGTGTTTAGACATATAGTCTTTACAGTCAAAACATCTTTGGTGAATAGCGTGAGTTTGGGGATCAATGTGAAACCAGATGTGCTGCGACTGATGCTCCCTCCCAATATTATGACAATAATGATTATACGTCTGAATCTGATAAGAATAATGTTTTGCATTTCTTTTTCCGCTTTTCTTAAAGAGTCTTATTCGAAGATCGTTATAAACTGACCACGTCTGTTGAATAAACTTCTGCAGTTCTATGAATCTCGGATCTGACGCATCTATTCTTTCTAGTTCGCTGTATCCCTTGATATGCATTGCATTTTCTTCTGCCAACTCGGCATCATCTAAATATTTTGGAGGATTTTTTTTCTTGAATACCTTTTCATTGATAGGTCTGGGTTTGTACCATGCTGGGAGGGTTTCCTTCCACTTCACATTAACATCCCCTGTTGCACGAATACTATTTTTCTTGATAATGAAAGATAGCAATTTATAATCTTGCAGAAATTCTTCATCGTACAGCTTGCATTTTTTCATCTTACTCACATATTCACTACCATCATTCTTTAGAATCAAATATGGATAATATCGACGATTATCATAAACACGACCAAAATTCTTACAGACGAAGCAATACGCGTTCGCATTTTTTTCGTGATCTTTGATATTATCTATTTTCTTCTTGTTACCAGCACAGTTCTTGATGGGACAAGGTGCCGCCTTGTCCGCACCGATCATCCTCAGACCAGCAGTGGTATAGACACACTCATCTATCACCTCGCCCCACTCCAACTGCTTTATATCGTCCTTTGTCTCCAAATACTGGATAATTATCTGTCGTAATTTCCTAGCTATGAAAGTATTTACTTTCAACAATGGAAAGTTCACGTGGAATCCCGACTTAATAATACCATTATCCAGTTTTTTTGCTTCTCGAGTTGAAACAAAACAATAACACTCTATCTTTACATCTAAAACTAGAGAAATCGCTTCCATTAAATATTGTGCAATTATCCGAAATTCTTCTTTTGTTAGTTCTTCATTTTCCTTGATGTCGAAATCAAGGAAATATCGAAATGTCTCCGTTCTAAATTCAGATATTGAAATATGTTCCCCTTTAATCACTCCTTTTGCAAAAACATCGTAAAAGTTTTGGACGAGAGCTTTGTCGTCTTCTAATAAAGCAACACAGCCGCCATCCATGAAAGTGTGTGTCATGGCGTATGTTCCCGTTTTGTCGTTTTTCTTTTTACGGGCATCGTATACACATCCATTATTGGCCAACCAATCTTTGAAGGTACTCATTATCCTAGTATATGTTCATTTTCTAAATTTGACAAATTACCTAGAATCTATTAATTAGTGTAAAACAAAACAAAACAAAACAAAACACTATAATAATGTACGATTTTGATAAGCTATGCTTTGAAGGCTGTGGCGTCTTCGGTATCATCTACATCGGAGCCCTTGCATATCTCCAAGAACAAGACCTGTTGGATAATATCAGTGAATACGCTGGCACTTCTAGTGGATCAATAGTAGCCGCAATGCTCGCACTTGGCTATAGTCCAAAAGAGATGTATAGCGTCTTTGAACAACTAGACTGGGGCAACATGTATGACTATAACTTTGGAATATTCAACCTATTCTCTGGATATGGTCTTTACAAAGGGGACAAAATACACAAGTTTTATAAGACCCTCATCAAAAACAAAACAAATTCAGAAAATACAACTTTTAAAGAATTATATGAGAGAACAAATAAGAAACTACACTTATGCGCAGTTAATATACGCACGCAAGAGAGCATTTACTTTTCATCGGATACCGCGCCTGACATGGAAATTCACCTAGCCATCAGACTCTCAACATCATTTCCTTTCGTTTTCAAAAGTCTTAAATACAAGGATGACTATTACGTCGATGGGGGAGTCATGGACAATTACCCGATCGAGGTGTTCAAGGACTGCGAAAGAGTTCTTGGACTGAACTTAGAAACCAATGTGAACAAAATAGGTAAGGTGAACAATATATTTGATTTTACCAAAAATATTATTAGTGCGATGACCAAGTCGCAAAATATCTTAGAACTCCATCCGTACAAAAAGCAAACTGTTTGCATCTACAACGAAGCAGATGACCTTCTCACCTCTGTCATGGAAATCGGAAAAATGAAGGACAACATGCCAAATTACTTTAAACTCGGATATGATACCATAAAACTATTCTTTCGCGAACACAGCGAGTCTGTGCACATCACGAACGTCGAGTCTTCACCGCCACCGGAATCTCCTCCAGAAGATCATTGAACAATATAATACAGCACCTGTGCACGCCATCCTGAAGAACATATTTTCCATTAATGTCGTGGCAAGGCAGACTTTTTATCCGGTCCAACTCAAATGAATTTATCAACTTGTCAAAATTTGGAACTGAATGTTCCAAACCATAGCCTACCAACCGTCCACCTTTCTCGAGATATTCTTGATAGATCAAACGGTCCCCTTGGAGAAATTTGTAATGTGGCGTTTCTACGAGTTTGCAGAGCACGTGTTTACGAGGACCATTGCTGGTGCAGCAATAACACTTAGCTCCCCGTATGTCAATAACTTTACCATCTTTGTTTTCAACTAATATCTTGCAATATAGTTCCGAAAGTTTTACTTTCATTACTATTAGTCTTAGATTAAATTAAAATAAAATATTCATATCATTGTCCACAATATCCGCGGATTTGTAATTATCGTGTATAGGCGCGGTGATAGTGTTCCACTCTCCCTTCAACTGCTCATTACATCTATTCTTGATAAAGTCCAAATGCCTCAGAAGCATTATCTGTAAATTTTCTCTGGCCAACTTTAACTTCTTCAGTTGAATGTTATTAGTCGGGACACCGACCATCATCCCTATTATCGCGTTCATCGCCTTTTCGTAGTTATCCATCGCCACTGGATACATTCGACCGCAGTTGTATAACTGCTTCTCCACATCCAGCCGCAACATTAATATATTATCTATCGCATAGATCATATCTTTGAAGTTCTTTGGAGAATACTTATGAAATTCGACCATTGCATACACTACATCTATAATATTTGCGTCAACGTAGAAATACCTAGGATTATCAGGGATACTCTCCATCTTTATTTCTAATATGGTCATTTCATCGGTGAACTGTGTTCTATCCCTCTCATGCAGCACAACTACTAAAAATACTCCTAGTAGGAAGCCGAACAAATGACGTAGTTCAAAGGGTATTCGTGAAAATATAATAATACACGATTGGATGATCACTAGATAGATGAGGAGATTTCTCGGCTTGATACTATTAATGTATGGATAGAAGCCCGTTGTTTTGTTTTGTTTTATATCTGATACCAGATACTCCAGCTTCGATGGTTGTCTTCCTGGGGGAACGTCAACCTCCACTTTTACGGGAACCCTGAAATATGGTTCCTTCTCTGGTGGCACCGCTGCAGCCATCTTTAACTTTAAGTAATATTAAATCTTTTCCATTTTCTCAACCACCATTTTTGTCAACTCTTTCTCCAGCTTTTTCTTCTGTTCTTCCTTGTAGTCATACTCACAACCATGTTGGTTAAAATGCATTCTACAGTACATCAAGCCACATTTACACGCCATTTGGAATGATAGAGGTATTGTTTTTTTGCAGTCTTTGTGCGCACACTTCATTAATATCAGAATGGATAATCATTTTTTAGAATCGGTTCAATCCTATGATATATTCCATTTTGTTTTGTTTTGTTTTGTTAAGATAATGAGTACTGTGAAAGTGAACGTACTGAACATCCTCCACAATTGGGATCAAGCGGCATCCGAGGAATTTGACTTTGATGCTCAGGACAAAGGCTCTGTTCAGAAAGTTAACCAATTCAGTATCACAATTCAATCCGTCGATACCAAACAAACTCTTGTACAAAAAGTCTCATTACATTTATTTGATCTCTTGGTGAATGACGAAAAAAACTGGCAAAATGGCAAACGCTGTAGATTTTGTTTTAACACAACTGTAGAATTGGATGAAGATCAGGGATTTTTAGAATGCTCTAGCTGCAAGAGAATTTATGCGTACGAAAAACGCCTCGACGCAATACCATTCCCTCACTCAAAGTACATCTATCTCAAACAAGGACTAGATCCTGTGCTATATTCTAATACTTCCCAATTCCAGGATCCTCTAGAATTCGCCAAGTCATTCCGGTATGACCAGCTGAACAAGTTCAATACATTCTTTGACCAAGCAGCAGACATCATCAGACTGGACGATGAATTACAAGTGTCATCGCTGCTGCACGAAAAAATAACATTCAACGAAGTAGACTGTATTTTATTTTATGATTTCTACGAGCTCATGGAAAAAACATCTATATTGCCAAGTATCAAGGAGAACTATGCCAAACTGTTCTGGGTCGAAGCTGACTACCAAGAATTTCATCAAAAGATAAAAAATAGCAAAACAAGGGATACTCCAAATTTCACTAAAGATAATAATACATTTAAACATTTGTCAAAAGAACTAAACTCCAGAGAAAAACTAACTACTGAATATGAAAAACTTCCAATGGAAGTTTTCACTTCGCTCACCAAGAACTTTAATTCAGTTGTCCTCAAGGCATATTTTGAAAAAGAAAGCTTCATGAATATGTTGTATGTGTTCCACACTATTCAACTTGATGAATCGCTGCCCTATGTTAGCTATTATGTCGAAGATCTTGGCAAACTAAAACATAAAATATGGCGTCCTCTCGCTGGCTCAGATATCCAGGATAAATGGGAATCTAACATCATCCACAAAAAATCATTACGATTCAAGATTAAATATAATGATATGTACTTTACCATGAAATTGTTTGATAACAACAATATTACAATTACCTTGCCAATTGTAGGTAATATCCTAGTAGACAAATCAATATTGTCGGATATCGTAGAACTCGTGAATGTTGTGTTGCGCAAGATTCAGCGCCTGCCATATCAACATAAGCTATCAAATGAAGTATTACAGGAACTAGACACGAATGTCATAAAATGGGGTACCGAACAGAGTAATGTCGTATTTTCTTCCTTAAACATGAATAACGTGATTGAATTTGATCTAATCGACATGCAGAGAATGGGATATCTAATCGAGTGCCTCAGAAACTATGCCATAATCGACCACATCGGTGAAAACAAAATATCCTTTTTTTACATATACGACGTAGAAGACAAAGAAAGTATCCGTTATGAAAAATTTCTTCGGAACGCCATCCAAAAACGTATATATCAGTTCAATAATGTTTTGATAAATAATCTAGAAGTCCTCGACACCATCAAACTAGACTTTGGAACATTCTTTGAACTCGAAGAAACCCACACGAATTTCCTATTCAATAAATGGATTGAAGAAAATAAACATATTCTCGGGAATATTAAAGAAGGTATCAGAAATAAAAAGCTCAGATGGAATATGCTCAATGGTATTTACATCATGCTTGAATATACCGATAACAATCTATACAAGTTCCGCATCAACGGTATCAAAAAATGGGAACAAGAAAATAATATATTTAGCTTTGTGAGGCAATTGTTTTATCTAACACAAAATATAAAAAAGTATCCGTTTTTCAAAGATATATGTAGATTAGATGCTAATAAATCAAGTATACTCCAGTCCAAAAATGTTAATTTGAAGCAAGCTCTCAAAAAACATTTACCAAATTTATTCTGGGATGCATCAAAACAGTCAGAAAAGGGCTATGCTCGCAAATGCCAGAAGAAAGAACAGCCTTTGATATTTACTACAGAACAGGGATATCTTTCATGGTTAGATAAACAACAACCTAAAAACAAAACAAACCTCCAAAAAATTTTCACAAGAGGATGTCCAGAATTTAATGAGAAACAGATGATAGAACGTATTAAAGAACTTGGACATGTGCCCGAAAAAGGCCGACCAGAATTATGTCTTCAATTTCAGATGGTTGAATTTCAGAACAAAGACCGATTAGATCGAGAAGGTAATGCGTGGACCGTCAAAGAACTAAAAGAAATCAACGATTCCTTGAATCTTCCAGTTGTAAATGCACGCGACAAACTCATTCGCACAATCGAACGCTATTTCACCATAGAAGACTTCAAACTCAAAGAAGGCATTGAAGATGTTATGCCAAACCCCCATACATTCATCGTGAAGCAGGACGATAATCAGTTTTATATAACATGTCCAAATGATTTGAATAACTCCAAGAGCAAAAATTCTAAGTTCATGGGATTCCTCGATATTGATGATCATCCTAGCGCTAGCAACGCGGTCGGCAATAACAAACGCAAATTCTGCGTCCCATGCTGCAAAGAACGAATTAATGAATCTAGAACAGACTTTTGTTCGAGTTTGATAGACTACGAAGATTATTTGTCTGGATTGACGTCTCAAGGAAATGTTGACTATATCAAGAATTATAATAAATTTCCTTTGGCCCCAGAACGTTATGGACATCTACATCCAAAGCTATTTCAGCTATTCAACCAACATCCTACAAAACCGGATAAATTATTGAAGAAAGTTAATCGACTGGCATTAATCCAGAGAGCAGGGCTCTTTTTAAGAATAGGTGTAATGCAGACTAACTTTTCATTTGTCTCGGCGATTCTGAGTGCACTCAATCTTAATGAACCTATGACTCTCCAGCAAGCACTAAAACACATGAAAAACAGCTTAACCGAAGACTTATTCAAAAGTCTGAACAGTGGCAATTTATATTGGAAATATAATGGCGACATAGAACAGTATAAAAGAATACTTGATATCGATAACCTAAATGAAATTGATATTCAAGATGTGTGGGACTTGATTTCTAGAGAAAAGGTCCTCGCCAAATATGGAATTAATGTGATCGTCTTTGAAATTCAGAAAAAAACAGTCGGCTCTATCGAAGTAGACGAACTTCACCTTATCTGTCCACAAGATCAAGAGATCGATCATTTCTTCAAATTATCCAGGAGTACCATCTTCTTATTTAAAGGCGATGATGAAGAATATGAGCCAATCATTAATTATTTAACAACCAATGACAGAGTAAGTCAATTTGCCTTTATCCGGGAGAATCTAATCACCTTGGCCAATTGGTACAGAGAGACATGCTCTCTTACTGGTATCGATGCTTCGATGACCGCCAAAAGCCTTATCACTAAACATAAAGTTGTCAAGCAACTTATAGACTCCTTTAACAAAGTCCAATACCTCGTCGCTGAAAATAACTATCTGATCCCAACACTGCCTTCAGGATTCGTCCTCGAGATTCCCCGCGAATCATCGAAAAATGTCAAGAAATACATGAAGCCATTTGAGAGTACTCTAGAATTTTTAAAACAAAACAATTTTAAGCCAGAAAAAGTTTTGGTCAAAGATAATATGATTAAGGCGATAATCGTTAATAACGATCGGCTCGTGCCAGTCATCTTGGAAGACTACAAAGACCAACTTCCCAGAGAAGAAGATAGTGTTGTCCTGGACATGCAGAATGTAGACGAAGCTATCCTGACAGATCTTCCTAAACAATCATACGCAACTGTCAAAAAACAAATCTTCCGCGAAGAGGCATATCAACGTTTCCGCCTCGAGTTCTCACATTACATATCGTCAAACAATATTCCCAAAACAAAAGTATTGCCTTCTTTCGATAGTATTATCGCAGAATTCACTAAAGAATTGTCATTGGTAGAGAATGTTAATTCTGATGTTTATGAACGTCAGAATTTAAGGGAAGTCTGTAGGAAAACTATAGATAACCTCCATTGTGATAATGGCAAACTAGTAGTACTCAAAAAAGACGTTCAATCGTTTACTGCAAAACTTAAAGATGAATTGGAAAGATTTCCAACCAAAGCTACTGAAATTTATAATAAACGCATGAATGTTATTATCGATCCATTATTATTTCTGAATGATCAGAAACACGTGTTTTTTTAATACTTTAGATTTTTGAATAAGCGATAAATACAATAATTTTCATTTGCCCCAACCCACTCATAAATAAAATGAGTTGCGTACCCCGTCAAAAATAATAAGTAGTATACATTCTTAGTTTTTTTACTTGGAATGCGGTAAATGATCGCACCAATTAAAAGAGTGGTAAATCCAACAATGATGGCTTCGATCAAAATGTTCATATTACTATATGCTACGACTATTTTCAATATCGGATTCTTCGCATGCATAACTTAAATATATAGAAAAACATAAGCATACACATATCAATCCGATACAAATCAAAAATACAACAATATCGTAGTCCATATTAAATTGTTTTGTTTTCTTGTTTTAAAACAAAACAATGCCAAAGAAAGAATTACCTACCTGCAAGAAAGCTGTGTCCAAGAAGATCGCAACCAACATGAAGGAATATGAAAAGGGAACATTCACTAGTCGCAAACAGGCAATAGCGGTCGCATACTCGCAGACACAAAAAGATCGTCCAGCATGCAAAAGAGTTCTTAAAAAGAAATAGTTTCTTCTAGCAATTCTGGATCGGGTATTCCAGCTGCATGGACATTCCGTCTCATTAACATATTATGCTTGCGTTTCTCAAACGCATCCAAAGCAAGCTTAATCTCATCCTTCGTCAAAAACTCTTGTTCTCTTCGCTCTCTTTCATCATATCCTTTACGTACATATTCATCGTCATATGCAGATTTTACATTCCACACAGAAAATGGCGTGATTAAGCCCTCAAACTTGAGTTTGTGCACAATAACTGTTCCGTTCTGAACTTGAAGTAATCCATTCACTCTTGCATAATACATATTTATTTCCGGATTCAATAGGTAAAATATCATCGAGAAGAAATTTTCTTCGTGTTTTACTAATTTCTGAATTAGTACACCATTCTTCGTTTTAACCACATTCGGAAATAATAATATTAAGCGTTCCTCGATAATCTGTACCTCGGCTTCTGATGGTTCATAAAATGATGCCCATCCCAATACTTTCAAAAATGATAATTTATCGATATTACCTAGATTATCTAATACTTCTTCCTTTGTCTTTCCATGTGGAATGAATAATGGGTCCCATCCAATAGA
>JACCDQ010534664.1_pt1 | contig 12299 bp, 13 predicted proteins | sample 7446031 | NCBI WGS metagenome assembly JACCDQ01 (sample SAMN15323442, study PRJNA562643) | freshwater metagenome | isolation source: river surface water | place: USA:Blue River Watershed | collected 2017-08-17
CATGGACATTTTCAGCACCGCCGTCCTGGCCCGCGTCGTGGCCGAGCTGCCGCTCCCCGCGCCCTTCATCCTCAACAGCTTCTTCCCCGCGATCCAGACCGAGATCAGCGAGGAAATCCACTTCGACATCGACAGTGGCAGCCGCCGCCTGGCGCCGTTCGTGTCGCCGATCGTGGCCGGCCAGGTCGTGCAGTCCAAGGGCTACCAGACCAAGACCTTCAAGCCGGCCTACGTCAAGGACAAGCGCGTCTTCGATGCCAGCCGCCCCTTCAAGCGTCTGGCGGGCGAGAGCATCGGCGGCCAGCTCGCGCCGGCGCAGCGCCTGCAACTGGCGCTGGCCACGGAGCTGACCGATCAGATCAACATGGTGATCCGCCGCCAGGAGGTGATGGCGATCGAGGCGCTGCGCACCGGCAAGGTCACGGTGACGGGCGACCTCTATCCGACCGTCGAGGTCAATTTCGGCCGCGACGCCAGCCTGACCAAGCCGCTGGCCGGCGCCGCGCGCTGGGGCGAGGCCGGCGTGGAGCCGCTCGACGATGTGCAGACCTGGTCGCTGCTGGTGACCGAGAAGTCGGGCGCCACCGCCAACACCCTGGTGATGGATGTCGAGGCCTGGAAGCTGTTCAGTGCCTCGGCCAAGGTGCAGAAGCTGCTCGACCGCTTCCGCGGTGCCGACCAGCTCAACCCGACCGTGACGGGCGCTGGTGGTCGCTACATGGGCAGCATCGGTGACTTCGACATCTGGGTCTACACCGGCTGGTACGAGGACCCGGCCACGGGCAACCTGGTGCCTTTCCTGCCGGCCAACACCGTGATCGTGACCAGTCCGGACCTGGAAGGCACCCGGGCCTACGGTGCCATCAAGGACGAGGCTGCTGGCCTGCAGGCGCTGCCGTACTTCTCGAAATCCTGGGTCGAGCAGGACCCGGCGGTGCGCTACCTGCTGCTGCAGAGCGCGCCGCTGACCGTGCCCTACCGCGTCAACGCCAGCCTCTGCGCCACGGTGCGCTGATTCGACGCCCACCGCCATGACGCTGAATGCCCCCTTCGCCGAGTTCGAGGCCCTGGTGAACCGCGAGACGGTCGCGCACCTCTCCAACGCCGTCGCCACCTTCGACGGTGGCCGCGAGGTGGCCGGCATCTTCGAGTCGCCTTATGCGCAGAGCGACATCGGCACGATGGGGTTCGACTCGGCCCGGCCGACCTTCAAGCTGCCGTCCGATAGCGTACCGCCGGAGTGGTGGTCACGCTTTGCCGGCGAGCCGTTCGATGTGGTCGATGAGCAGATCACGGTGCGCGGCACGCTCTACCAGGTCGTGCGGCATGAGCCTGACGGCGCTGGCATGAGCACGCTGGTACTGGAAAAGGTGACCGCGTGAGCACCGCGTTCCGCTCCGTCCTGGCAGCCGTGGTTGGCGCACTGATCGCCGCCCCGCCCCTGGTCGACGGTCGCGTGTATGCCAACCGGCTGCAGCCGCTGCCGGCAGGCCGATCCAGTGCTGTCGTCGTGCGGCTGGAGCAATCCAGCTCGGTCGAGACCGTACTCGGGGCACTGGACTGGACCACCCGGCTGGCAGTCGAGTGCTACGCACGCGGTCAGGCTGGCGTCGATCCATCGGAGTCGGTGGACGACCTGCTGCGCGATGCCTGGCAGCGCGTGCGCGCCCTGGATGCCGGCCAGCTCGGCGTCATGAACATCCATGTCGATTCGGCCGTCGAGTGGCTGTTCGACGAGCTTGAAACCCCGCTGGCCTGTGCCGTGATCCACATGACGGTGCTGCACCGCACGCCAGTCAATACCTTGCAATCCTGGAGCTGACATGCAACCCGATCTTCAAGACACGCTGCCCCAGGAGGGCGGCACCTACCTGCGACAGCCCGACGGCAGCCTGCTGCGCGTGGACCAGGCCGTCAATCAACCCGATGCGCCAACGCCGGCTGAGCAGCCTGTGTTGACCCAGGAGTAAGCCCACATGGCACGTACCCTTCGCAACTCGGCCATTTTGGCCAAGGTTGAGACCACCTACGGCGTGGATGCCGTTCCGACCGGCGCAGCCAATGCCATGCTGGTTTCGGATATGACGATCGACTACGTCTACAACAACGTCGACCGCAGCCTGATCAAGGGCTTCATGGGCGGCGATGCCCAGTTGGTGGGCACCCGATTCGTGCAGATGGGCTTCACGGTCGAGCTTGCCGGTTCCGGTACCGCCGGAACGGCACCGGCCTGGGGTGCGCCGATGCAGGCCTGCGCCATGGCTGAGACGATCACCGCCGGCAGCCGGGTGGAATACAACCCGATCTCTGCCTCGCTGAAGTCGGTCACGATCTGCTACTGCCTGGACGGTGTTCAGCACAAGGCGCTGGGCTGCATGGGTACCGTGCAGCTGGGACTGGGCATCGGAGAGCGCCCGACGCTGAAGTTCAGCTTCACCGGCCTCGATGGTGGTGTGGTCGAAGCCGCCAACCCGACGCTGACGACCACCGCCTGGAAGGCTCCTCTGGTGGTCACGGACGTCAACTCCAGCGACGTCAAGCTCGGTGGTACCTACAGTGCGGGCGCTATTACGGGCGGTACCGTCTATTCCTCTCGCGGCATCAACCTGGATCTGGGCAACGAGGTCAAGCAGATCGAACTGCTCAACGGCACCGCGGTGGACATCATCAATCGCATGGTCACCGGTTCGATGCAGCTGGAGCTCACCACGGCCAATGAGGTGGCGTTCTTTGCTGACGTCAACGCAGCCACGCTGGGCAGTCTGAGCTTCGAGCACGGCACGACCGCCGGCAACAAGCTGCTGCTGTTTGCACCGTCGGTGCAGCGCATCAACCCCAAGCGCGTCGACTACGAGGGGCGTCCGCACATGACGTTCGATCTGCGCTGCCTGCCGTTGGCGGGCAATGACGAGCTGCGCATTGTCGCGGCATAAGGAGAAAGCATGGCTATCAAGCTGTTACCTGGAAACATCCTTCCCGTCTCGGTCAAGGGCGTCGAAACGAGTGAATCCGGCGCCGTCGAGCGCTTCGAGTTCACGCTGATCTGCAAACGGTTCAACCAGCGTCAGATCGACGAGGCGATGGAGGGGCGTACGGTCAGCGAGTTCCTGCAGCAAGTCACGCAGGGCTGGAAGTCGGTGCTGGATGTTGACGGCAATCCTCTGCCATTCAACCCCGAGTTGCTCGAGCAGCTGCTGCTCAGGCCTGGGGTGGCGCGGCTGGCGTTCGCCGGCTACCTGCGCGACGTTGAGGCGCGAGAAAAAAACTGATTGAGCTGGCACGCCTGCTTGCGGGCGGCCAGCTGCACAACGTCGATCCACATGACCACGACTATGACGCCCAGTCAGAGCCTGATCCCGAAGTGCGCGCGGCGCTGCTGGTTTTTGGCCTGCATCTGGCTGATGACTGCACTGCTCGCCTGGAGGATGGCGTGGTCTGGTTGTGGCCTGAAAACGAGCGCGCCTGGTACTTGTGGCTGCAGGTGCAGACGCAATGGCGCGTTGGCCTCGACGGCAAGACCGGATTGGACTATGCCGGCGTGCAGGCCTGCATGGAATTGCGTCGTGTGCCGCGCAGCGCGCAAGCGCGCCTGTTCGAGCTGGTTCATGCGATGGAGCTCGCCGCTCTTGATGTGTGGCGCAAAGCGCGCAAGTGACAAGGGGGGCTGACTGATGGCAGCACGGGAAATTGGGATTCGGCTGACCTTGTCTGGTAACCGGCAGGTTGAGGAAGGCCTTCAGTCGGCTGGCAAGAGGCTCGACGACTTTGGTCAGTCGTCGGCGCAGACGGCGGCGGCCATGCGTGCCATTCCTGCTCAGATGACGGACATCATCACCAGCCTGCAGGGTGGCCAGGACCCGCTGACGGTGCTGATCCAGCAAGGTGGCCAGCTCAAGGACATGTTTGGCGGCATCGTACCGGCAGCCCAGGCGGTTGGCAGCTATGTGGCAGGCATGGTCAACCCATTCACTTTGGCTGCCGCGGCTGCGGCGGCTCTGGGCTATGCCTACTACAAGGGTTCGAAAGAAGCCGACGAGTTTCGCAAGGCGCTGGTCATGAGTGGCAACATGGCCGGCACCTCGGCTGACCAGATGGCAGCCATGGCGCAATCGATGCGCGAGGTGGGCATGACCACGGGCAAGGCTGCCGAAATCATGGTTCAGCTGGCGACCACTGGCCGGGTGGCCGCTGCAGATCTGATGCACTTCACTGCTGCGGCGGCAGCTATGGAAAAGTCATTGGGCGTTCCTGTTGAGCAGACCGTCAAGGCCTTTGCCGAGCTGGGCAAAGAGCCGGTTGAGGCTTCGCGCCGCCTGAACGAGGAGCAGCACTACCTGACTGCGGCTACCTACGAGCAAATCAAGGCGCTGGAGGACGAGGGTCAGACAATGGCGGCCGGTCAGCTGGCTCAGCGCGCCTATGCGAATGCTGTCAAGCAGCGTGCCGATGAGATCAAGGAGAGCCTGGGGTACATAGAAAGTGCTTGGTATTCAGCTGGAAAAGCAGCCAAGTGGGCTTTTGATCGGATGGCTGACATTGGCCGCCCAGACTCCATCGAAGAAAAGCTGGCCAATGCTCGCGCCAAGCTGGAAGAGATTCAGGGCATCGGCTCCTGGCGGATCACCGAGGAAGTGCGGGGCATCAAGGCCGGCGGCGCCCAGGATGACATTGAGGCGCTGGGCGAGCTCATCCGTCTGCGCGACCGCAGCGCCCTGCAGCAGCGCGAGCGGCAAGCTGCCAACGACGCCGCCATCAAGGCCCTGGATGTCGTGGGTAAGCTGCAAGACAAGGGTCTGACCAAGCAGGAGCAGCTGACCAAGGCGCTCAAGGAGTACCGCGCTGAGCTGGAAAGAGTCAGGCTGGTCAACCCGAATTCCGATGCGCTGAGTGCCGCCCAGATCGCCGCTGGTGAGAATGCCCTGCGCAATCAGTTCAAGGAGACCGCCAAGGCCAAAGACGGCACCTACGCCCGCCTCACGGCCCGTGTGCAGGACTTCACCGCCGCCCAGAAAGCTGAGCTGGACGCTGGTAAGAAGCTGACGGATGGCGAGAAGCTGGCAGCCGATGTCAAGGCCGAGCTCGAGCGCGCTGGCGGCAAGCTGACCGCGCAGCAGAAACAACGCATCCTGACCGACTTGCAGGCGGCTTTGGCAGTGGAGAAGCAGACCGCAGCCCAGCGTGATGCGGCCGAGGCTGCCAAAGACTATGCCAAGGCCCTGGAGAAGACCCAGGCCAAGGCGGAAGGATTGCGCCGCAGCATGGCTGATGCGTCGGCTTCGCAGCGCGAGCAGTATGACGACCGCTTGTCGGTGATCGGCCTGGGCAGCCAGTCGGCTGAGCGACTGGCCAGCCGGATCAAGATCGAGCGCGAATACGCCCGCTTCAGCCGCCAGTTGACCGAGGAGGCGGCCAAGAACAAGACGCTCGAGTCGGACGCCTACAAGCAAGGCATGGCCGACATCGAGACTTCTTTGAGTCGTGCCCTGGAGGCCAACGAGCGCTACTACGGGCGCATCGACGAGCTGCGCGGGACCAGCCTGCTGGGCTTGAGTCAGGCCGTGGCCAACTACCGCGACAGCGCGGCTGATCTGTTTGGCCAGACTGAGACCCTGACCAGCAACGCGCTGCGCGGCATGGAGGATTCGCTGGTCAGTTTCGTGCAGACCGGCAAGCTGTCGTTTGCCGACCTGGCCAACAGCATTGTGGCCGACCTTACGCGCATGATGATCAAGCAGATCATGTTCAACTCGCTGGCCGGCATGATGAGCGGCTCGATCGGAGTCGGCATGGCCAACGCCATGCCGGGCGACTCGCTCAGCAACTTCATCGGCCTGAACGATGGATTTGGTACCACGCCGGGCCGAGCCTCTGGCGGATCGGTGTCATCGGGCGGCCTCTACCAGGTCAACGAGCAGGGGCCAGAGTTGCTGCATACCGCCGGCAAAACTTATCTGATGATGGGTGGCCAGGGCGGAAGCGTCACCCCTAATGGCGGCGCTGGTGGCGGCACCCAGGTCAGCGTCGTGGTCAACAACAACGCCGGCCGCGACACGCAAGCGACTGCCAGCAGCCGCACCGACGCCATGGGCAACACCGTGATCGACGTGCTGGTCGAGCGCGTCGAGGCCGGCATGGCCCAGCGCGTGGCACGAGGGGGTGGCATGGCCCCCGTGCTCGAGCGTCGCTATGGGCTCAATCCGGCAATGGGGGCGCTGCGCTGATGGCAACCTGGCCCACCACCCTGCCGTCTCCCATGGTCGATGGCTATGGCATCGCACCGCAGGCCTCCTTCGCACGGACCGACATGGATCAAGGGCCAGCGCGGCAGCGCCGCCGCTTCACGACCGCCCCCACACACTACAGCGCGCAATGGATGCTGACCGAGCCGCAGCTGGCCACGCTGGAGAGTTGGTATCGCGACCAGGTGGATGACGGCGCGGCGTGGTTCAGCATCAATCTGCGCAACGGGCAGGGCCTGCAGACGGTCGAGGCGCGCTTCATGGAGCCGTGGAAATCTTCCAAGCTGGGCGGTCGCCATTACCAGGTGTCGGCGACGCTGGAAGTCCGCAACCGGCCTGTTGCGGCCTGGGTAGGGAGCTGAATATGAGCGACATCGCCATGTCCCAGGCCCTGGCTGAGGCCTATGCCAGCGCCCCGAGCGCCGAAGTAATCCTGCACACGCTGGAGCTGCGCCACCCGTCTTTCACGCAGCCGCTGCGGGTGGTCAATGACCACGCGACGTTGACAGCTCGGTTGGAATCTGGCGCGCCACTCGACCCCGGTCAGACGGTCGAGTTTGCCGCCTTTGCATTCAGATTCAGGCTGCCCGATGTGCAGAGCACGGGCATGCCCGAGCTGGAAATCGAGATCGACAACGTCAGCGCCGAGGTGGTGGCCTACATGGATCAGGCCGCCAATAGCACCCAGCTGATCGAGGTCACCTACCGGCCCTACCTGAGCAGCGACACCAGTGCGCCCAGCATGGACCCGCCGCTGCACCTGGTGCTGCACGACGTCGAGGCCGATGTGTTCGCAATCCGCGGGCGCGCTTCGTTCGGCGATTACGGTAACCGCCAGTTCCCCGGCCAGCAGTACGACGGCCAGCGCTTCCCTGGGCTGATCGCATGATGACGACTCGACACTGGGCCAGCGCCTACATCGGACAACCCTGGCGCGCTGACGGGCGGGACTGCTACGGCTTCGTGCGCGCGGTCTACCAGGAACGCTACAGCGTAGTCATCCCGCTGGTGCCGCTGGACGCCACAAAGGCGCTGTCGTGCGCGCACGCCATCCATGACTACGATCTGTCGGACTGGATTGAGGTCAGCGAGCCGCGTGAGGGCGATGTGGTGCTGATGGGTCACGCGCGCCGACCGCACCATGTCGGGCTGTGGATCGAATCGGCTGGCCTGCGCGTACTGCACTCGCTGGATGGCTGCGGCGTGATCGCCCAGACCGCACCCCAGGCGCGGCTGCAAGGCTGGAACCTGCTGCGCACCTACCGCCACAAGGACGTTGCATGCGCGCCACGCTGATCACTTGCCGTGACCCGTTCCGGCCGCACCAGTCGCGCAAAATCACGCCGCTGCGTCGGCGCCGCCGCCTGCGCGCCCTGGCGCCCCAGACCCGCCAGCCGCATATCTGCCTGCTCAATGGTCGCCCGGTGCTGCGCGCCGAGTGGGGCCGCAAGGTGCGCGACGGCGATGTGGTGGCGTTTGTGCTGCTGCCGCAGGGCGGCGGAGGCTCCAACCCGATGCGCCTGCTGCTGACGGTTGTCGTTATTATCGCGTCCGTCTATTTTGGCCCGCAGGTTGGCGCCGCAATGGGTTTTAGTGGGACAGCTGCCACCGCCGCCGGCCAGGCGGTCATCATGACGGCCGGCAATATTCTGGTCAACGCGCTGGTGCCGCCGCCGCGCATGGACACGGGTGGCTGGGGCAATGCGCAAGCGGCCAGCCCGACCTACAGCCTGTCGTCCAGCGGCAACCAGGCCCGCCTGGGTGGACCGATTCCCGTGATCTACGGCCGCCATCTGGTCTACCCAGACTTTGCCGCGCAGCCCTACATCGAGTTCGGCGGCAACGAGCAGTACCTGTACCAGCTGCATGTGATCGGCCAGGGCCGGCACGACATCGAGGCGATCCGCATTGAAGACACGCCCGTCGCCAGCTTCGAGGAGATCGAGTATCAGGCGGTGCAGCCGGGCGAGTCGGTCACGCTGTTTCCGACCCAGGTTACGACCAGCATCGAAGTCAGCGGGCAGGAGTTGCTGCAAAACCAGACGCTGGGCCCCTTTGTCGCCAACGCCAGCGGCACGACCGCCAACGTGATCGGCATTGACATTGTGGTCCCGCGCGGCATGTACTACGCCAACGACAATGGAAGCCTGTCGGAACGGTCGGTCACCTGGACGGTCGAGGCGCGAGCGATCAACGACGACGGCAATCCGATCGGTATCTGGTCCACGCTGGGCAGCGAGACGCTGAGCGCCGCCACCACCACGCCGCAGCGCGTGAGCTACCGATACAGCGTCACGCCAGGCCGCTACGAGGTCCGAGCCACGCGCACCAACGTCAAGCTGACCGGCACGCGCGAGAGCAACGAGCTGGCCTGGGGCTCGCTGCGCGCCTACCTGGTGGGTAGCAACAGCTACGGCGACCTGACGCTGTTGGCCCTGCGCATGCGAGCATCGAACAACCTGTCGAGTCTGGCCTCGCGCAAGATCAACTGCATCGTCACGCGCAAACTGCCGATCTGGACCGGCAGTGCTTGGACGGAGCCACAAGCCACGGTCAACCCCGCCTGGGCGCTGGCCGACATCGCCCGCGCAAGCTATGGCGCCGGACTGGCTGATGGCCGCATCGATCTGGACGGCCTCAAGGCGCTGGCCGACCAGTGGGCCGCACGCGGCGACGAGTGCAACCTGGTGTTCGACAGTCAGAGCACGATCTGGCAGGCGCTGCAGACCGTGGCGCGCACGGGTCGGGCTTTTCCCTTCTTGCAGGGTGGCATTCTGCGCGTCTACCGAGACGGCCCGCAGGTGCTGCCAGCCGGCATGTTCACGCCGCGCAACATGACGCGCAACAGCTTCAAGCTGAGCTACAAGATGCCCAGCGAGGAGCAGGCCGATGCGGTCGATGTCGAGTACTTCGACCGCCTGTCCTGGTCGTGGAAAACGGTGCGCGCGGCTCTGCCGGATTCTTCCTCACTGCAGCCGGTCAAGCTCAAGTTGCCCGGCGTGACCAGCCGCGCCCAGGCCTGGCGCGAGGGCATCTACATGGCGGCCTGCAACCGCTTCCGCCGCCGCTTCTTGAGCTTCAGCACCGAGATGGACGGCTTCATTCCGGCGCTGGGCGACACCGTCGTCGTCACGCACGATATGCCCAGCTGGGGGCAGTCGAGCGAGGTCGTGGCTTTTGATCCCGCCACCCATGCGCTGACGCTGACTGACGCATTGACATTTGGCACTGGGTCGCATTACCTGACCTGGCGCAGTCGCGATGGCCGTCCGGTCGGCCCGTTCCTGGCCACGCCCGGATCGGCATCGAATGTCATCGTGCTGCTGAATTGGACCTCGGATAGCGGCTACCCGCTGACATCCAGCAATGCTGGCGAGGTGATCTGGAAATCCACATTTACCGATGGCCTGGCTGGCCACTGGTCATCCAGCTATCTGACGATCGAGGCGGGCACATACCCACCCTATGGCGCGCTGGTTTCGAAATTCCGAGATTGCTACGAGTCAGGAAACGATATTCCTGTCGAGCCGGGCCAAGTATTTGTGTGTTCAGCCGACGTTGACTCGTCTCAAAGTCAATATGGCGGAAATGTCGGACTTGGGTTCAGAAACGCCTCTGGCGATTGGATTGGGTGGTCCGGAGCCGGATATGGCGCTGCCGCTTCGTGGACTCATATATCTCAACGCATCAAAGTTCCTGACGGAGCCGTGGTGGCGACCCCTTGGGTGCAGATCGAAGAAGGCGGGAAATTCATTCAGGTGCCTCCAGTTCGATTCAGCCGAATTTCCGTTGTGAGCATGGATGGCGAGCGCAGCCATGTCGCATTCGGCCCGGCTGCCGCGCAATACATCACCGCCAAGGTGTTGGGCATCACGCCGCGCAGCCAGTCTGCGGTAGACATGGCCCTAGTGGTCGATTCGGACTATGTCTATCAAGCAGAGGCCGGTGTAATGCCTGGGTCGAGCGCCTGGCAGCTGCCGTTGGCCGACACAGCGCCCGTGGTGCGCGGCATGCTGGCTCGGTCGATGCCTGACAACATCAATCAGATGGTGATCAGCTGGGCGCCTAGCCCGGGCGCGGAGCGTTATCTGATTGAGATCTCGTCCGATGGCACCAGTTGGACCCGCGTCGGCGAGACGACCGCCAGCAGTTACTTAGGGCCGGCACTGTACGGTTCATCGACCTTGATCCGAGTAGCGGCCGCCGGAATCACCCGCGGCCCCTGGAGTCAATCCGCCTACGGCAGTGCCGCCGGGTACATGTGGTCTGCAAATTCGGCCACGCCAATGTGGACCATAAACACCAACAAGATGTGGAGCGCATAAATGACCGCCATTCCTTCCAAATCATCTTTTACGGGCGCATCCGTCACTGAAGGCGATTACAAGACCGCCTTTGAGACCATGCACGACTATCTGACCGGGGTGCTTGGCGCGGCAGGAACACAAGCGGCTGCTTTGGCGGCATTGGGGGTACTGGGAAATAGCGTCTCAACCAGGTCGTCGGCTTACACCGTGTCAGCAGCTGACCGCGGTCACGCCATCAGCTGCACCGGAACTTTTACCCTGTCCCTGACGAGTGCGGCGACATTGGGCGCCGGGTTTGTGGTTGCGGCGATCAACAGTGGGTCCGGGGTAATCACGATAGACCCCAGTGGAACGGAAACCATTTCCGGGAATTCGACCTGGGCGCTGGATGCCGGCGATGGCGTGGCAGCGGTTTCGAATGGTTCCGTGTGGCTGGTTTTTGCCAGTCACAAGGCTCAACCATATTCACCACGAGGTGTTCAGGTTTTTCAGTCAAACGGCAATTTTTATGTTCCAAAAGGTGTCTCGCAGCTGCGCGTGACGGGGTTTGGTGGCGGCGGTGGTGGCAACGGCAACAATATGGGCGCCATAAATGGCGGAAAAGGTGGAGCTGGCATAGCCATCATTGCAGTGACGCCGGAATCGCAAATATCTGTGGCAGTTGGATCTGGCGGCGCTGGTGCAAATGGCGGTGGAACCGGGGGGGCTGGAGGGACGACGACGTTTGGATCTTATGTGACGGCAACCGGCGGTTCATCTACGGCCAGCGGAGTATTTTCCACGACCGGTGCATCACTGATCAGAGTCCGCAATAATCTTGGAATTGAAGTAATTGGCGGATCAGCAGAGGGATTTAATGCTGGTGACACTAATTACGGACGAGGTGGCGGGCCTGGAATGTCAGGAGGTGGAGCCGCGCCTTATATCGGCTCACTGCCTGGAATTGCTTGCGGGCCCGGCTCGGACGGCGGGGCTGCGAGCAATTACTACGCAGGAGCCGGCGGCGGACCGATGGGTGGTGCTGCCAGCACACAGCGCTATTACGGCGGTGGTGGTGGCGGCGGCGGTGGCGTGATCGTGGAGTGGTGATTGACATGGATTTGCCACGCGCCCATCGCCCACGCCAGCGCGAAATTCTCGCGCGCCTCAAGGCCATCGATGCCGAATCCATGCGGCCGCTGCGCGCCGTGCTGGCTGGATCGGCTGCTCCGGATGACCTAGTTCACTTGTCGGTTTTAGAGGCTGAGGCCGTCGCGCTACGTGCCGAGCTGACCAGCATGAGGCATCAGGAAAAACCATGACCCTTATAAAGTTGGTGCAGGGTGATTCTCTGCCCTACATCTACCTGTCCCTGACCGGATCAATCAGTGGTCAGCCTATTGATCTCTCTGATCAATCGGTGACGGTGCGCATGCGTTTTCGTGCTGCAGGCACTGCCACAGTCATGTCGACACTCCTCTGCGAAAAGATCGATCCGGCACTGGGCCGGGTCCGATTCAGCTTTGTCGGCGGTGTGCTCGATGTTGATCCAGGTCCATACGAAGGCGAAATAGAAATCGATTTCGATGGCAAAACTGAAACCATCTACGATACCCTGAAATTCATTGTTCGCGCTCAATTCTGAAAGGAAACCATCATGGCAAACGCCCTCTACCCCAAGCTCAAAGAATCCCTGCTGCAAGCCGGCGTCAATCTGTCCAGCGGCACCGTCAAAGTTGCCCTGGTGGACACCGGCACCTACACCTACAGCGCC
>JACCDQ011621814.1_pt1 | contig 12298 bp, 26 predicted proteins | sample 7446031 | NCBI WGS metagenome assembly JACCDQ01 (sample SAMN15323442, study PRJNA562643) | freshwater metagenome | isolation source: river surface water | place: USA:Blue River Watershed | collected 2017-08-17
CTTGGTTTGCGAAAAGTTGGTTGCCGCGTTTGCCCGTTTGCGATGACGATTTTTTTTAGTTTCTACCGAAGCTTTTTGGGGGCTGGCAGTCAGCCAAGTCTAGTGATACAGACCTTTTCGTAGTCGGTTAGGTCGTAATCTTTTGGCTGTTCACCATACAGACGGCACACTCCCTGTGCTTCCAGCCTTGTCTTGAGGGTGTGGCAGCTATGGCAGAGGGATTGGAAGATGTTGCGGTGAAAGGCGTGATGACCTATCTGTGCCCACGGGAAAAGATGGTCAACGTGCTGTGCGGGGGTGACTATGCCGCTACATAAGCAGGACTGACACAATGGCTGACGGGATAGCTGCGTGACCCGAAAGGTTTTCCAATGCTTCGTGTCATACATGGCATTGAAGGCACGGCGTTCCGGTGTCTTGTTTGCCCGTGTGTCCCATGTGTCCCGCCCTCCATGCTCTAGGCAGAACCTGTTCTTCTTACTGCGTGGGTTATTGCAGCCAAGTTCGGCGCATCTGCTGTACTGCGGGATAGTGGGCATGGCGCTTCTTGTATATGCCTGTGCGTTGAGCGTTGCACTTACAACACGTTTGAGGGATACAACAAGGCTGTCCTACCAGTATCACCCCGTTGTCGTGCCAGCAATGGCTACACGTTAGCGCAGACGTGCCAGTTTGTAGCATGTGCTGTTGATGAGGTTGGCAATGTTGTCCACCTCGTTTTGAATCTCGCTGTCTGCTGGCAGTTCGGTTCGTTTGTTACGAACATAAGCACGCAGGGTCTTCATGTAGTCCAGCGGGGTTGCGTTTGTGTCTGCGTAAGCAGGTGGGTAACTGTCAATGATGACGTCATACGCGCCTTGAATGCTTTCAGCGACAGCGTCAACAGCTTCCACAATGCCTTCATAGTACGAGCCGAGGGCTTTGTGTGCTGCGTAGCTGCCTTCGCCTTCGGCTTGTAGGTGCATCAGGTGCGTAATAGTGGCGCTGTGCAACAGCATACCGATGAATTCTGCTACGGGCTTCATTTCCATTTGCTGCTCCTTAAATCCGTGGGCGTGTGCTGCGCGTGCGACTGATAGGGCTTTGGCTTTATTAGCGAATGGTCCTTTTGACCCCCAAAACCATCCCTTGTCTGTTTTGCGTAGTGGCATCGTACTTCTCCGTTTTGATGTTGCTCAAGCGTCTGCAACGCCCTTCACATCCGCAAGACGGGTCACGCATCCAGTTCGGCACGCTGAACCCTCTGTAACGCATCCGTTCCGCAAGTTGCTTACGAAGCATTTTGCACGGCTCGTCCATGAGGTTACGCTCCCTGCATCCTTCGCACTCCCAATCATACAGACCTGATGCGTTTTTGCAATGTCCGCATCTACCAATAGCCATTGAACGCCTTTAGCGGGTAAAAGACGATACTGTTTCGGTAGCCGCCTTCCACAATCGGTGTAATAGGTGTGACGCCGTGGACGTTGCGCCATGCAGGATAGACCAACATGCTGTTATCACAACTATCGACAGTAGCACCATAATCAGGAACGGTAGTGTTGCCGCCGCGAGAAGCGTGGCGTTTTGCGATGATGATGTTGACGCAGTTCTCAAGATTAGCCCCGTCTATGTGGTAGTCAGCAGCGATGTTGAAGTTGCTGATGCTGCTGGTAAACAGTTTGCCGAACCGGAAGCGTGGTGGCACACATTCCTCAATGATTTTGGCTTGCGTGTCATATATTTCCGGCGTGATTTCACGGATGACCTCTTCCGCTTCACGACAGGCTAACAACATGGCTTTCACATACGTTTCGGCGCTCTTGACCTGATGCACGCTGCTGGTCATTGGGTAAGCGCGGCGCATGTGTGGTTTCGGCGGGATGCTGCCGATGATTGTGCTGTATTGGCGAATGACGCGGTACATCTTTTGACCCTGCTCATTCACGCCGATTGGCTTTTTTCTGTCCATGAACGACTTCGGTACGCGGTCAGATAGCAGTTCGTTGTTCGCTACCTCAATGAACTTGGTCAGCTTCTCTGGCATGGAACGCAAATAAAAGCCGATTGGCTTCCCGTCAATGCAGAACAGGCTGTCCTCGGTTACGTTGGGTTCAATCTCTGGGCAATGCTGCCCTACTTTGACGTTGTGTTCTACTTGCTTTAGGTCAATGACTTGCATGATGTCCTCACAGGACTGATAAGAATTCTGTTTCCAACTGTTTGACGAAGTCGATGCCAGCGAAAAGCGCGATTTGTTTGTCACGAAGTTGTTGATGACTTTGCAGCTTCTCTCTCACTTCGCCCAAACTGCTCACAGCAAAGTCAGCATCCCAGTAGCCAGCGTGTTCCAACGTGCGCCGCGTTGCAGCGTCATATAACAGCAGCACTTTCGCACCGGTAACTTCATAAAACCTATTCGCCGGACTCATGAGGTTCTTGTGCGTGAACTCGTCCTCAATGTAAATGCTGGATTGGAAAAGGTGCAGCACGCGCCGGATGTCGCCATCGGCTTTATACATGCTCATGTCTTTGTTGATGGCTTTGAACTCTGGGAAGTTTTTTTGCGCTGTTGAAACGTGGATTGGCACGCCATCAGCTTTGAGCCATTGTTTAAACGATGCCTCGCGGTCTTTGCGATATGCGCCGTAATAGAAAAGCCCGTCATACTTGTGTGTACGCGCTGTGCCGTTCCAATGAAGCAGCTTATTGAAGTCAACGTATGCGTGATTCTCAATGCCGTCATAGTTGGAATACTGCGCAATGCGCCGCAGTTTGCCAGAGCCTTTCATTTTGTTGATGGCTGTCGGCATCTTGATAGCGTAGTCATTGCCAATCCAGATCACCTCTTTGGCTTTCTGGCACAACAACGCAATCTCATCGCGGAAGTCGCAGAAACCAAACATCCCGTTCACAACAAACGCCTTATCAATAGCGTATTCCAGCGTGTCCAGAGCGGATTGTTTGGTATCAACTAAATGCGACTTGGTCAACCTCGCAATCCAGACCGCAATTTTGTTTGAGGCTGTGATACTTGTAGCCGTACACTTGGTCGGATTGATGACGATGTTCATAGGTTGTTCTTTTCTTCCCGCAGATGTTCCAGCAGCATGTAGCCAACGTATGCGCCTTGCTCACGCCAGAACTTAACCAGCGCAGCCGCCTCGTCAAAGTGTTCCAGTTCAAACTCAATCTGGATTGCTTTGCGTGTGCCGTCATTAAGTTGCGTGATTTGCGTGTTGACATCTTCGCCATCTAGCACGCTGTAATCAATATCTTTGCTTTCCAACTCTGACGGGTCAAAAGCTAGGATGCCGATGTCTGCGCCCATGTCCTCAAGGTCTTGGATTTCGAGCAGGAGCATTTCTTTGTCCCACTCTGCGTTGAGCGCAATCTTGTTATCAGCAATGACGTATGCGCGGCGCTGCGTGTCTGTCAGGTCGCTTCCGTCAACAGTTGGCACTTCATCCATGCCGAGTTTGCGTGCAGCCAGCACGCGACCATGACCTGCGATGATGCCATTGTCACCGTCCACCAGAACAGCGGTGCGGAAACCAAACTCTCTGATACTTGCGGCAATTTGGGCTACCTGTGCATCGCTGTGGATGCGGCTATTACGAGCGTAAGGAATTAAATCCTCAACCTTGCGATACTTGATTTCCAGCTTGTTCATTTGTTGCTCCCTGTTTTGTCATGAATTCATATTCCCATACCATCTTACGCCCTTTGTTGCTGGTATTGGGAACTTGCATACGCGTCACGAAACCTTTGCGCAGCAAATAGCACAGCGCCATCGACACTTCGTTTTCAAGAAGGTCAGGTAGCTCTTTACGTACTTGCGAAAAGGTCATGCGGTGTGGCGTGGCAGACAACAGAGTGCGAACTTTGTTTGCGGCTTGAGACATAAAAAAACCCCCGAAGTAATTTTCGGGGGTGATAATACATGATGCGTAATAGGTGTCAAGCTGCCAACAGCATATCCGTCATGATGGATTTGGCTTCATCACCTTTGCCGAACCATGTATTGTTCAGCCGTGCGTCTGCCGTGCGTGCTGGCATGTGGTGATCATAGTACTCGGTGACCGCGTTCAGTAGCCCCCACTTGCTGTCGCCTACCAATTCAGCGCCTTTTGCTTCGCCATTGAACAGGTTGATGATCTTGGCATAAGCGCGGTTCTTGCCATAGTTGTAATCTGGGTCAACAAGCTGCTCATTAGTCAGCACCAGACGGCGCACGAAGGCACTTGCCGCTTCCGCTGTGACGCGTTGTTTCCGTAGGTGTTGTGCCATCTCCATGAAAGCACCGAACGACTCTACAGCGCGTCCTAGCTTTGCCTTCATGAGTTCATGGTCGAATGCCCTGCTGTGCGTAAATGAAACGTAGGCATCGCGTTTGTGTGCCAGCGATAGCGTGTTGTTGCACACCACGCGGACAGTCGTGAAGCGTGCTGTTGTTGCCAGCGACTTGTCTGCGCTGGTTGAAAGCAACAGGAAACCGCCTACGCCATCATCTTTGCTGACTTCGCCGTAGCGCCCTGTTTCAGCTAATGCCCACATGCGTTTACCGCCGAACAACGTGCCAGCGGTGTGCAAACGAAAGCCAGATTCTTTGACGAGGTCATCAAAAAACGATAGGACTTCATGCGGCTGAACCGGCTTGTAACGCTCGGACACCACGGACAACGGCATCCCCGTGTCGCTGCGGTATTGAACAAAACGCTGCGGAACAGTTTGGTGACCGACTGCGTCTGTGATGCGGTATTCAACTGGCGATTTCTCAATCGTCCAATCCATGCCAGCGGCTTGACGCCACGTTGCCATATCTGCCTCGGCTGGCAGTTCTTGACCTAGCCCGTGCCACGGGGTGTCGCCTACGAATGCCATCTCTGCGTAGCCGTCAGCGCGAATAGTGATTTCATGTGCCATTTTGTTTTCTCCTGTAGTGTAATGATTACTGCTGTTCAAGAACGTGATGAATGTAGTCAATGGCGTTTGCCAGTTCCATCGCCCGTGCTTCTGTTACTTCGCACAACTGGTCATTACCATCTTGCTCGTATTGTGTTGCCATGTCGTCTAATTTGTTGAGGCGCGGCTCAAACTTTTCGAGCAGTTTGGTCAAAGCTGCGATGGCTTGTGGGTGTAGTGTCATGTCGTTTCCCCTGTCAAATGAAGAAAGCAATGACCAGCGCGGTCATGATGATGCCGGTTGTCCACGCGATGATGTTGTTCTCGCGGTCAAGGTTTTGTGTAGCGGCTTGTGTGAGCGGGTTCATAACGCACCTCATACCAAAAGGATTGAAGGAACAAGACCAATATAGGTCTCGGCGCTTTTGTTGTAGCTGGCATAACACCGGTACAAAGTGAAACCGCCGCGAGGCACAGGCTCTTCCCAGATGCTGACAAGCGTGCCAGCTGGAAAGTTGTTGTATGTGGTTTTGAGGGTGCGGATGGTGCGAGTTTGTTTCATGATGTTGTCCTTTTCGTGAACAGGGCGAACTGCCCATGACTGAATGATGCTCCCTTTTTAGTTTGTTGCAAACTGTTTTATTCTGGGCGCAATAGTTCTATGCGTTGTGTTGTCACTCGACAACAGTTTTGACTATTTTTTGAGCAGGTGTTCGGGGGGCGTTGCCACGAAAAGGACGGCTAATGGGTAGCCGTTGCAGTTTTTAGCCGTGCAGGGCTGCAACGCCCCCGAACAGGGGAGAGCCGGTTGTGTTTTTTCCCGACACGTTTTCCTCCTTTGATTTAATCATAGAAAGAAACCGGCTCATAAAAGGTGGGCTACTCGCTGCGTCCGTATTGCGCACCCCCAGATCAGCCCAGAGGAACGGCATCCGCTTTTGCCCGTTGTTAGTAGCCGCATCCGCAGACTGTCACCTTGCCCACGTTAGGAACACAGCCATATGGGTTCCAGAATGGGCATTTGGTTTCGCCTACTGTTGGGGGCGTGCTGCACCCCCATACGGCAACAGCGGCAATCATAATGATGCCGCGTTTCATGGTCAATAGCCGCAGCCACACATCTGCTTACCGCCAATGGTAGGCACGCAGCGATACGGCGCTGATGGTGGGCATGATGCGTAGGCAACAGAAGAAACGGCTGCGAACAGGGCGAGTACTGCGATTGCTTTTTTCATGGTCATACTCCTATCAGAACGGAATGTCATCGGATAGATCATCTACCGATACGGGTGCTGCATTTTGTTGAGGTTGTTGCTGCGGCTTTGCGCCGTCTTGTTTGCTGTCGAGGAATTGCACCTTGTCAGCGATTAGCTTTGTGCGGTAACGCTCAATGCCGTCTTTGTCTGTGTACTTGTCCGTGCGAATGCCGCCTTGAACGAACACCTTGCTACCTTTGGCAATGTATTGAGCGCAGAGTTCGCCCAGCTTGCCCCATGCCTCTACGTTGAACCATTCCGTACCTTCTTTGCTTTTGGTTTTCCAGCCGCAAGCTACGGAGAAGCTGGTAACAGTTGTGTCGCCAGCGGTACGCAGTTCTGGGTCTTTGCCGAGCCGCCCGATAATCATGGTTTGGTTTAAGTCAGTCATAGTTTGTTCTCCAAGTCTGTAATACATTGTTCAACTTCTTGCAGGAACACATGCACTTCGCGCTCCATCTCTTTGATGAGTTCTTCATCGCGGTGCGTGCGCTTCACGAATAGCTGTTTGCTGTGCTTTACGCGTGGGTCAAAGCTAATGAAGTCACACCATTCACGCCCTGTCACCCAAAGCTGGCATTGAATCTGCTTCATGTGTTCTGCCGGTACTTTGCCAGCCAGCAACCAATCCAGATGCGTTGTGCTGTTCGGGCATTTGATTTCCACCAGACCATCATCACCGACCAAACCATCAGGCGACACGCCGACCCATTTGATTGTAGGGTGCAGCCAGAAACCCGTCCGGTCAACGAATGTGCTGTTGGCAACCTCGTAGGCAGAACGAGCGAATGGTTCTTGCGTTGTTCCCCACTCCATCGCGGCGCTGCTCCACCCCGCTTCTGATTGCTCTGTCATGCGCTCTGCCACAATGCGCATCTTGTATTTCCGGCGCGTAATGGATTCGCCGCCCCTGCCTTTCGCCATGATGTCTGCGATGTTGCTGGCAGTTACATGACCGAGGCGCAGCGCCTTCCATTCATCGCTGCCCTGCTCAACTGTGCGCGGGTCAACCATTATTCGCCTCCGACAGTTGTGCTTTGCGTGCGTCTTTGGCTGCAATGATTTCGGCGAGAGCGCTCTGGTCGCGTTTACATGCGTTGTATGCCATGCCGTACACAGCTTGCAGATCGCTCATGTCAACAGCATTGACTATTACATCAAGCCAATGCGCTGTATCAACGACAACATCTTCTGATGGCAAATCCTCGCCAGCGTAGATGTAAAGCCCGATGCCGAAACAAGCGATGCACTTTGCAAGGCAGCGCATAGTCGCATCGCTTATCTTGCGTGCGTCTGGGTTTTTGATGGCTTGATTCTTGTTGTCCATTACGGGTAGCTGCATCCGCATGGTTTTTTCTAGCGCGGTTACGTTGCAGAAAACCATTACGCTACCATCAGGGTAGGTGCGCGGCTCTGGAAATTCCCACGTTGCCATCGGGTCGTTCTGTAATAGCACGTCAACAGCCCATGCCCACGACAGATAGGATAGGTTGCCTTTGCGCTCAACATGTTCATTGACGTTGATCTTGCGCAGGTCGTTAAAGTTTTTCATTGTCCACCCCCGATGCGTTCATTGTATTGGCTGGCTGCAAACTCTTCGGCTTGCCGCTCAAAGTAGCTGTGAATTGATGCCCAGAAGTTGCGACCGAGATTTTCAAACTCGCGGCGCTCAATGTATTGCAGCATCGTGTCGTACTCGGTTGCTAGCCAATGGTCGATGCCTTCGCCGAGGTTGCGCTTGCACCACGGGTCGAATTTATCCTGCATCAATTCCCAAGTTTCCTCACGGACAAACGCATCAAAGGCGTTCTGGTCATAGTCCGGCGGGTTCAAGTGTGAGTCGTTCATGTTGTATCCTTTTCGTGTATGTGGCACTTGCCACAACTGAATGATGCCACAACTATTACGAGGGGCGCAACATGTTTCAGATCACACTTCCATACCCGCCATCAGTCAACCATTATTGGGGGGCGCGTGGCGTGCATCGCTTCCTGACTGCGAAAGCAAAAGCGTTTCGCGCAGCAACCATTGAAGCGGTGCGCGTGTCTGGTCAACGCACGTTTGGCGAATCGCGCCTTGAGGTTTGCATCCAACTACACGCGCCAGACAAACGGGTGCGCGACATAGACAACTGCGTGAAATCCATTCTTGATTCGTTGTGTCATGCCGGTGTGTTTGTTGATGACGGACAAGTTGACCGGCTGGTTGTTGAGCGCGGCGCTGTTGTGAAAGGTGGCTCTTGTTTAGTTCACATCAAACAAAAATAGTTCTTGTGGAAATGTAATAGTCCGTGCCATCATTCTGACGGGCGGCTAGGTTCGCTACCGAAAACGCACTTACCCCTTGTGCGTGCCGCCCATTTTTCAAAGGGGTTTTATAGGAAAGGGGAAGCCATGAGTGATCGATCTCTAGGCTACTACAAGTGGTACTGGCAAGACTTTCGCGCGAACAGAAAAGTGCAGCGCATGACATACATCCAGCGTGGTTTATATCGTGAATTGTTGGATGAGTGCTGGGCAGAAGGCTCAATTCCTGATGATGTTGAACAGCTTGCTGATATCTGCGGTTGCCCCGTTGATGTCATGGCAGATGCTTGGCATGTGCTAAACAAGTGCTTTACAAAAGATGGCACAACTTGGCACAACGAAAAGCTGGAAACAATGCGCACGGAACGCGATCAAATCCGTGTGAAAAAATCAGAAGCCGGTAGGCTAGGTGGGCTTGCCAAGTCATTGAAAACAGACTACATTAAAGCAGATGGTAAGCAGATGCCTAGCACTTGCCATATAGAAGAGAAGAGAAGAGAAGAGAAGAGTAAAGAAAAGAAGAAAACAACTACTACGCCTGACGGCGTTTCTGTTGAAGTGTGGTCTGACTTTGTTGTTCTTCGTAACAAACTGCGTGCGCCTGTGACCAATACCGTTGTTAGCGGTATCGCACGCGAAGCTGCGAAAGCTGGCATCTCGCTTGACGATGCGTTACGCATCTGTTGTGAACGCGGATGGCGTGGTTTCAAAGCCGAATGGTTAGCGAATAAGACACCGATGCAGTCGGCTCATCAAGCCTCTACGTTAGCCGCTGCCCGTTCTATCTTTGGCGATGAAAGGAGTTTGACCAATGAACGAATCATTGACATCACACCCCGCAAGGCGCTTACCTGATAGCTGGGTGCAACGCATCTTCGCAACCATGCAGGGTCACTATGGCACGCGATTTATCAACATGTGGAAAACCGGTCAGATATTACCGGACGGCTCTGATGCTGGCATCGTCAACGCGATGACGCAATGGGGCGAGAAGTTGGGCGGTTATCAACACAGCCCAGAAACCATCAAGCGTGCGCTGGAAAATCTGCCGAACGACCCGCCGAGTTTGCCGATGTTCCTGCAAATCTGCCGTCACAACTATGTGCCGCCTGATGTGCCAAAGCTTGAGCATCACTACACTCAAGACAAGGAACGAGTCGCCAACATTTTGCAGGAAGCCAAAGAATTGCTTACAAAGCGTTACGCGTAATACATAACAGGAGAATACAAGATGGAACAAGACATTAGCCCGTTCAAGGCTTTGGATTTTATTCGTGACAACGCATCGGCTTACGCCCAAGCCAAAGCGCACGTTATTTACATGACAGAGTATCGTAAGAGTTTGAAAGCGATGCTCATGACCAAGTGCCGTGAGGAAACCATAGGCGCTCAAGAGCGTTTCGCCTACGCGCATCAAGAATACCGAGAGCATCTCATGGCGTTGTCGCAAGCTGTTGAAGAACAAGAGCGTTTACGCTGGCTCATGGTTGCAGCCGAAGCGAAGATTGAAGTGTGGCGCAGCTTGGAATCCTCTGCCCGTGCAGAAGGGAGAAGCACAACATGACACAAGACGAAATCATCCGCATGGCGAGAGAGGCTGGTTTTAGTGAGTGGGCTTTGCGCACACCACAAGACCTTGAACGCTTCGCCGCCCTAGTAGCAGAGGCAACGAAAGCGCAGCCGCAAGACCATATTCGTGACGTCACGAAAAAGGTGCAAGGTGAGTGGGTTGATTTGACTGATGATGAAGTTAAAGACGTTATCCGATTTGGTGTTGAAGGCGTAACCGTTAGCGAGATGGTTATGTTCCGTGCTGTTGCTCGAAAGATTGAAGCCAAGTTCAAGTCAAAGAACGCCGAACTATTAAAAGGAAAAACAAAATGAATGTTGAACTATGGACGCTAACCGTTTTTATCGCTGGATTTTTACTGGGGACTATTATGGAGTTTAAGAAATGATTAGTAAATCAGTTATACCGCAAGGTGAGTTGGTTGATTTGACGGATGAGGAATTTGAAGATGCCATCCGAAAGCTACGCATGGACAGGACGATGACGTTGCGAGATTGGAACGTAGGTCGTACTGTAATCGCCAAGTTCAAAGAGAAGAACACCCCGCCATTTGTGCCGCAAGGCGAGCCGGTGGCGTTTATGTTCAAAGTCAAACGCACAACCAAGGCGAGAACGGTTCTGGATGAGTTCGCTGCGATAGATTATTTTCCGCAAGACAATGAAGAGATTGTTTCAAAAGAGCCTTTAATCTACGCCGCACCCGTACAGCGTGAGCAGCAAGAGCCTGTGGCGTGGGCTTTGATGCACAAAAACGGACTTGAGTTTAATGCCGGATACGGAATGGTTAAGACGCTGCAAGAAGCAGAGGATATGCAACGTAGGCATTTAGGTAATTTGAAGGTTGTGCCTCTCTACAACCCCCCGCCATCCGTTGAAGCCGCAATAGAGGCAACGAAAGAGAAGGCGATTGAAGCATTGCAAGGCGTTGCAACTGGTCGGATAGACGTAGTCGAAGCCATAAGGAGCATGAAATGAGTTCGTTTCATTCTGACCTCGCTGCTGGTTTGCTGGTTGAAAATATCGTTTTGAAAATGCTGCAAAAAAAGTATCCGTGCGCAACAATGGTCACGGCATACAAAGGCTACGACATCTGGGTGCCAGAAACGCACAAAGGGATTGAGGTCAAGTACGACCCGATGAGCAACCAGACGGGAAACTTTGTAATAGAAGTTGAGTACAACAGCAAACCATCAGCCCTGCTAACAACAACTGCCGATTATTGGATTATCTATGACGACAGGTGCTACGCATGGATTAAGCCACGGCGTTTGTTTGAATGTGTGATTCTGAATGAGTTGCCATTGCGCGAGTTCGTTGGTGATGGTGACAGCGTTGCAAAGCGAGCGTATCTTGTAAAGAAAGAACTTCTCTACATGTACGCGGACAGCATAACGAAATGACCAAAGAACAAAAGGCACACTATGACAAAGTCGCAAGACAAGGATGTGTTCTCTGCCGTCTTAAAGGATATGGCGAAACACCGGCAGAACTCCATCATATTCGACGGAACGGCGGGAAACGAGATAATGCCCCCGTCATCGGGCTTTGCCCAGAACATCATCGCGGCAGCACGGGTGTTCACGGCATGGGTCGGAAAGCTTTTGCAATCCGGCATGGTTTTACAGAAGAAGATTTGCTGCAACATTTACAAGCGTTTCTAGAAAGGAAATGACATGACACAATATAAGTTCATTGCAAAGAATGTAGTTCCGTACAACACAGGCAAAGTCCTCATCGGTGGTATGTGGATGCCACCCCTCCAAACGCGCACAATGAGCCGTGACGAGCTCCGCATACAACGAGCCTTGCGTGGGCATAGGGCAACCATCGTTGAAGCGCTGGAGGACGCGCTAGACACAAGCGCAGCCAAACCTTCGCGCCGCATCGCTAACCTTTTCACCGCTATTCAATTTTGGAAATGATGTTACAAACTATTTTGTTCGGCACATGGATGCCGCCAGAAGGAACGACCAGCCGCGTGCATCGGGTTGGTCTTTCCGATGGGCGCAGATACGAAGCGCCAAAGATTCATCCACGCTACAATCGCAACGCATTAGGTCTTACGCCTTCTGAACAGAAAGCCTACGAGATATTGCAACGCGCCATCAAGCCGGTGACATCTGTGACGCTGGCAAAGAAAATGAAGATGACATCTAATGTCTGCGCTACGTTTCTTGCCACGCTTTACAAGAATGGTTTAGCAACGCGCCAGAAAATGAGCATGAACGGCACGCGTTTGTATTACTACGAATTGAAAGGTAGAAATGCCAGTTGAAGAACAC
>JACCDQ010508895.1_pt1 | contig 12297 bp, 10 predicted proteins | sample 7446031 | NCBI WGS metagenome assembly JACCDQ01 (sample SAMN15323442, study PRJNA562643) | freshwater metagenome | isolation source: river surface water | place: USA:Blue River Watershed | collected 2017-08-17
GACCATCAACACGCCGCTGGAAAAGTACCTGTTTTGCTTGGGCTTTTTGGTGGTGTTTGGCCTGCTGGCCAAAAACCTGGTGCGCAGTGCCATCGGCCGTGAGTGGATGGCCATCCGTGACATGGACGTTGCCGCCGCTGTGATCGGCATCCGCCCCATGTACGCCAAGCTGTCAGCCTTTGCGGTCAGCTCCTTCATCATCGGCGTGGCCGGGGCGCTGTGGGGGTTTGTGCACTTGGGATCATGGGAGCCAGCCGCCTTCTCCATCGACCGCTCATTCCAGCTGCTGTTCATGGTCATCATCGGCGGCATGGGCTCCATCATGGGCAGCTTTTTTGGTGCGGCCTTTATTGTGGTGCTGCCCATTTTCCTCAACCAGTTCATGCCCTGGCTGGGCTCACTGGTGGGGGTGGAAATTTCCACCGCCACGGTGTCACACACCGAATTCATGATCTTCGGTGCACTGATTGTGTGGTTCCTGATCGTCGAGCCGCACGGCTTGGCCAAGCTGTGGAGCATTGCCAAACAAAAGCTGCGCCTGTGGCCTTTCCCCCATTGATTTCCCGTGTGTACCTGCCCTTCCTTTTAGGAGACAAATGATGACAATTCGCAACCTGGCTCTCTCTGTTTCGCTGGCCTGCGCCGCCCTGTCGGGCGCGCTGGTCTCGCCTGCCGCCCTGGCGCAGGACAAAGTGCAGTTCTTCCCGGTGCTGTCCGGGCGCACCGGCCCGGTGGCCCCCAACGCCACCCCCTGGGCCAACGGCCACAACGACTACATGAAGCTGGTCAACGAACGTGGCGGCATCAACGGCGTCAAAACCTTGGTCGAAGAATGTGAAACCGCTTACGCCACCGACCGCGGCGTTGAGTGTTACGAACGCCTGAAAGGCAAACACGGCGGCGCCACGGTGTTCCAGCCGCTGTCCACCGGTATTACTTTCGCGCTCACCGAAAAAATCCCCACCGACAAAATCCCGATGATCACCTCTGGCTATGGCCGCAGTGACTCGGCCGATGGTGGCATCTTCAAGTGGAATTTCCCACTCATCGGCCACTACTGGGTGGCGGGCGACACCGTGCTGCAACACATTGCCAAAACCCAAGGCGGCTGGGAGAACCTGAAGGGCAAGAAGATTGCTGTGGGCTACCACGACAGCCCGTTTGGCAAAGAACTGCTGCCCATCATGCAAGAACGTGCGGCCATGCACGGCTTCACACTGCAGCTGCTGCCCATTCCTGCACCAGGTGTCGAGCAAAAGGCCATTTGGCTGCAGGTTCGCCAGCAGCGCCCCGACTTTGTGGTGCTGCAAACTTGGGGCGTGATGACCGCCACTGCCATCAAAGAAGCCGTCGCCACCGGTTACCCGCGTGAAAAAATGTTCGGCACCTGGTGGTCCGGCGCTGAACCCGACCTCAAAGACGTGGGCGCCGGTGCCAAGGGCTACAGCGCGGTGATGATGCAGCACGGCGCCGAGTACCAATCCGGAGTGGTCAAAGACATTTTGGACAAAGTGCACGCCAAAGGCCAAGGCACAGGGCCCAAAGACGAAGTGGGGTCGGTGCTCTACATGCGTGGTGTGGTGGGTGCGATGCTGGCCGTGGAAGGCGTGCGCGCCGCGCAGGAGCGGTTTGGCAAAGGCAAAGTGATGACCGGCGAACAGGCCCGCTGGGGTTACGAGAACCTGAACCTCACCCAAGCCAAGCTGGACGCACTCGGCTTCAAGGGCGTCATGCGCCCGGTCTCTACCAGCTGCGCTGACCACATGGGCTCCGCCTGGACCCGCGTGCACACCTGGGACGGCAGCAAATTCACTTGGGCCTCCGATTGGTTGCAAGCCGACGAGCAGATCATTCGCCCCATGGTGAAAGCATCCGCCGAAAAGTACGCAGGCGAGAAGAAGCTGACCCGCCGCGACGCCAAAGACTGCCAATCTTGATGGCTTGATGGCTTGATGGCTAGGGGTGGCTTGCATAAGCCACCCCATCCGCACCTCACTTACCCAAGGTTTCACCCATGAGCACACCATCCACCGTTCTCAACGTCAACGGCATCGAGGTCATTTACAACCACGTCATCTTGGTGCTCAAGGGGGTGTCCCTCACCGTTTCCGAAGGGCAAATTGCCGCGATCCTGGGGGGCAATGGCGCAGGCAAAACCACCACCTTGCGCGCCATTTCCAACCTGCTCAAGGCAGAGCGTGGTGAAGTCACCAAGGGCAGCATTGAACTGCGTGGCGAACGCATCGAAAACCTGTCGCCGGCCGATTTGGTCAAGCGCGGCGTGGTGCAGGTCATGGAGGGGCGGCACTGCTTTGCCCACCTCACCATCGAAGAAAACTTGCTGACCGGGGCCTACACCCGCCACAGCAAGGCCGAAATCGACGCGAACCTGGAAAAAGTCTACAACTACTTTCCGCGCCTGAAAACGCGACGCACCAGCCAAGCGGCCTACACCTCGGGCGGCGAACAGCAAATGTGCGCCATCGGCCGCGCGCTCATGACCAACCCCAGCGTGGTGCTGCTCGACGAACCGTCGATGGGTCTGGCCCCACAGATCGTCGAGGAAGTGTTCGAGATCGTTAAAGACCTGAACCAAAAGGAAAAGGTCACCTTCCTGATCGCCGAACAGAACACCAACATGGCGCTCAAGTACGCCGACTACGGCTACATCATGGAAAGCGGCCGCATCGTGATGGACGGCGCTGCCCAAGACCTGCGCAACAACGAAGACGTGAAAGAGTTTTATCTGGGCGTGGGCGGCGGCGAACGCAAGAGCTTCAAGGACGTGAAGAGCTACAAGCGCCGCAAACGCTGGTTGGCCTGATCGCACGCTGAACTGCCCCCTATTCACCGCGCCTGCCGGGCCACCCGCTTGCGCCCCTTGCCACCCACCGCCGCAGCCCCATCGTATGAATGCCCAGCCCTTCGATGCACTGGAAACCCGCGCACCGCATGAACGCGAAGCCGCCTTGATGGCTGCTCTGCCACACACGGTGGCACACGCCCAGCAACGCAGCGCGGCATACGCTGCCTTGCTGCAAGGCGTTGATGCCTCCTCCATCAACAGCCGCGGCGCGCTGGCCCAACTGCCCGTGATCCGCAAACACGAACTGCTGGAACGCCAACAGGCCTCGCGTGCCGCTGGCAGCGACCCGTTTGGCGGCTTCGCCACCATCGGATGGCGGGGCTTGCTGCGCGGCAGCGGGGCAAGGCGGGTTTACCAGTCACCCGGCCCCATTTACGAACCCGAAGGCGCAGCGCCCAACTATTGGCGGGTGGCACGCGCCATGGCAGCCGCCGGTTTTACGGCGCACGACTTGGTGCACAACTGCTTCAGTTACCACCTCACCCCCGGTGCCTGGATGATGGAGAGCGGCGCACAAGCCCTGGGCTGCACCGTGGTGCCAGGTGGCGTGGGCAACACCGAACAACAATTGCAAGCCATTGCCGACCTGCAACCGGTGGCCTACACAGGCACGCCCAGCTTTCTCAAAATCCTGGTTGAAAAGGCCGCAGAATCAGGGCAACCCTTCTCCATCCACAAGGCCTTGGTGTCGGGCGAAGCCTTCCCGCCGTCACTGCGCGACTGGTTGGCCGAGCGTGGTGTTTCGGGCTATCAATGCTATGCCACCGCCGATGCAGGCCTTATTGCCTACGAAACCACCGCCCGCGAAGGCTTGGTGCTTGACGAAGGCATCTTGCTGGAAATTGTGCGCCCCGGCACCGGCGACCCCGTCCCAGAAGGCGAGGTGGGCGAAGTGGTGGTCACCGTGCTGAACCCGGACTACCCCTTGGTGCGCTTTGGCACCGGCGACCTCTCGGCCATCCTGCCAGGCCCTTGCCCCACTGGGCGAACCAACACCCGTATCAGGGGTTGGCTGGGGCGCGCCGACCAAACCACCAAAGTGCGTGGCATGTTCGTGCACCCATCGCAAGTGGCCGAAATCGCACGCCGCCACCCCGAGGTGATCAAAGCCCGGCTGGTGGTGAGCGGCGAAATGGCCAACGACCAAATGACCTTGCAAGTTGAGGTCGCCCCCACAGCCGACAGCACCGCACTGCAACCCAACTTGGCCCTCACAGTGCGCGACATCACCAAACTGCGAGCCGACATACAAGTGGTACCCACAGGCCAGTTGCCCAACGACGGCAAAGTCATCGAAGACGCCCGCAGCTACCGCTGAACCCGCATAGCAGCCGCCTGTGTAAGTGGTTTCCGCAATGGAAAGGCGCCCAGCTCCCGTTACGATGAATTTTTAACCTCCGAAAGTGCGAGACATGAAAACTTCGTTTGGATTGACTCTGGTAGCGACCGTGTTGGCATCCTCCCTGGCGCAAGCCTACCCAGACAAAAACATCACGTTGGTGGTGCCATTCGCGGCTGGGGGCCCAACCGATCGCGTGGCCCGTGACTTGGCCGAAGCGCTGCGCAAGCCACTGGGCGGCGCCACCGTGGTGGTAGAAAACGCCGCCGGTGCTGGCGGCACCATTGGCGCCACCAAAGTGGCCCGTGCCGCACCCGACGGCCACACCCTATTGGTGTGGCACATCGGCATGGCCGCCACCACCAGCCTGTACCGCAAGCAGGCATTCAAGCCACTGGAAGACTTCGAATACCTGGGCATGATCAACGAAGTGCCCATGACCTTGATCGGCAAACCCCAACTGCCAGCCAACACCTACCGCGACTTCGAGAACTACATCCGCGCCAACAGTGGCAAGCTCAACCTCGCGCACGCTGGACTGGGTTCGGCTTCGCACCTGTGCGGCCTCATGTGGCAACACGCGGTCAAGCTCAACAGCGCCATGACCACCATCCCATTCGGCGGCACAGCGCCAGCCATGACCGCCCTGATCGGCGGCCAGGTGGACGTGATGTGTGACCAGACCACCAACACCACCGCACAAATCGAAGGGGGTCGAGTCAAGGCTTTCGCTGTGACCACGCCCAAAACCCTGAGCAGCCACAAGCTCTTGAAAGACTACCCCTCGCTGCAGGAAATGGGTCTCAAGGGTTTTGACCTGACCATTTGGCACGGCCTGTATGCACCCAAGGGCACCCCGGCTGACGTGACCAAAAAAGTCAACGATGCACTCAAGGTTGTGCTCAAAGACCCCGAGTTCATCAAAAAACAAGAAGGTCTGGGTGCCATTGTGATCAACGACAAGCGCATGGAGCCAGCCGGCCACAAGGCCTACGTGGCCGATCAGATCACCAAACTCAAAACAGTGATTGACGCGGCTGGCCAGTTCGCAGACTGATCAGACTAAACACCCCACACCACGGGGGTGTTTTCGCGCATGCTGTGGCCCAGCAACGCCAAAAAAGGGGCCACACGCATGCGCAAGGTCACCACATCTGGCTTCGGTGCGGTGTTATCGTCAAGCCAAGGGCTTTGCGCGTCGGGTGTGTCCAAGTGGGCGTCCCGTGCTGCATCAGCCAAGCGTGCCTTTTCCCGTATTTGATCATCGGCCAGCACCGCAGCGAGCAGTGACTCGGCAGCTTGGGGCATGTCCTGCGGCAGCAAAATGCCAGGCCCTGCAGGGTCTTTCCCCAGAATTTCCAGCAGGCGCTTGCCCGCCGGTTCTAGCATCACCACGTCGGCCCCTGCCTTGGACTTGAACCGGTACAGCACGCTTACACCCTTGTCACATGCGCGATTGGCGGAACGCCATGACGGCTTGGTTGCGTAGGGTTTTCAACAAAGCCAGTTCCTTTTCTTGCATCTCTATGGTTTCACCTGGGGGCTTGTCGGCGTAGATCAAAGCAAACGTCTGCCCCTTGATCTGCATGGGCAACAGCAAAAACGAGGTCGCGGCCACGTGCTCACGGTACCACATGGGCAGGCGGGTGGCCACATTGTGGGCGGTGGCGTCACGTATCAGAGTGTCAGCCCCCTTGACACACAAGGCGCTGATCAGGTCATCGGCCCCCTTGAGCGGCACCCGCATCGAGCGGGCGGCCAAACTTGCACCGTGCCCCAGGCCAAACCGGCCCGTCAAGCTGTCGCTGTTGTGGTCACGCAGGGCAAACAACACCCGCTGGAAACCCAGCCCACGGTACATCGCCTCAAGAATCATGCGCATCACGTCGTTCAGCGCAAAGGTGTCCACCATGGCGTTGGTGACGTCCTGAATGCCATCAGCCAAAATAGCCAGCGCATGCTCATTCACCACAGATGTGGGCTTGGAGGAAGCATTGGCAGCAAGCTCTGCACCTGGGGCTGCGGCAGGCGCGTTTTGGGGTTCTTGTGCAGTTTGGGCAGCATGGTGTACCGCCAAGGTGCCCGTGTTCAACGCAAATCGGCTCAGCGTGTCGACTTCGGTGGTGGCCTCGTGCCGGTCAATCAAACGAGCGGTGGGAGACTGCGCAGGCACCTGCAAACCCAAGGCATCCACCACTTTGGCCAGCTTTTCCCGACCACCTCGGGCCATCTCCTCCACCGCCTTGGGCTGCAAGCCCAAGGCATGGGCATAGTGTTGTGACACCTCTTTCAGCTTGGTGGGCAAATCCTTTTCAGGGGTGTGCAAAAACGTGTCAGCCAACTCATTGGCGGCCAAGACCACCCAACGTCCGTGCTCCACCGCGTCATGGTGCGCCTTGGCGGGTGGCTTGCCCACAGGGCGCTGCATCAACCGCAGCATGGAAGCAGGCAGCCCCCAAGACTTGGCCACCCCCTGCCCCAGGGCGTCGTAATCCAAACCCAACACCTGGCGGGCCACTTGCTGCTCCGGCTTGCCTGCAGCCACCGCCAAACGAACCTGCTGCGCCTCTTCTGGAAAATAAAACTCAGCCAGCATGCGCCCCAGGTTTTGGAAGAGCGCACCAATAAATGCCTCCTCCTTTCCGCGCCGGTCCAGGTTCAGGTCGGTGGCCAAAGTCCCGGCCAGCATGCCACGCAAAAACTCGCTCACCAGCTGCTTGGCGTGGTTTTTGTTCTGCATGTGCTCAAGCAGCATCAGGCTCATGGCCAAATCACGAATGCCGCCAAACCCGATCAGGTTCACAGCACGTGAAACCGTGCTGATGCCGTCCCGCGCCACGTGCGCGTACTGGGCCGAATTGACCAAACGCAACAACTTGTTGGTCAGGGCCACATCTTTCAGAATCTCATTGGTCAGCCGGTGCAGGCTTTCGTTTTCTGAACTGGCCAGATTCTGCACGCGCACAATCTGTTCTGACATCGCCGGAAAATCAGACTTGTGCCGCATCCGCCGCAACAAAAATTCCAGGGTCGCGTCCCCACCCGCGCCCGCACCCGACGGGGGCGTTTTGTCGCTTGCGGCGGTTGCGTTGGCTTGGGGCCGTCGCTCCGACCATTCGACCAAGGCTTGGCGCATAGCAGCGGCACTGTCGTAACGCAGCGCCACATCGCGCGCCACGGCACGCATCAGCACCGCGCGCAATGGCTCGTCCAGCAGGCCCTGCCCCCCATTGGGCAAGGCCACATCGTGTTGCAACACAGCACGGTTGGCGGCCAGGCGGTCTTGGGCGGCGTACACAGGCTCCCCAAAGACCATTTCGGCCAACACGAGTCCAGCAGCAAACACGTCATCTTGGGGTTGGGGCGCCTGGCCTTGCAAGGCTTGGGGCGACATGTAGCCCGGTGTCCCTTGCACACGTCCCGCAGCGTCAAACTGGGTCGGTGCCCGGCTGCGGCTGGCAATTCCAAAGTCACTCACCTTGGGTTGACCTTGGGGGTCCAGCAAAATATTGGCGGGTTTCAGATCCCGGTGAACCAAACCCACCTGGTGCGCCGCTTCCAAAGCGTCCAGCACCTGCAGCATGCAGCGCACCGCAGCCAAGTCCGTCATGGGTCCGTTGCTCGCCAAGAAGCTGGCCAGCGTTTCGCCCGGCACATACTCCATCACCAAGCCGGGGCGTCCATCAAACCATTCCGCCTGGTACAAGGTCACCACATGGGGGTGGGACAACTGGCTCAAATGCCGTGCCTCACGCAGCCACTGGTCTTGCTGCTCTTGACTTAACTGCCCATCTTGCAAATGCAACAGCTTGATGGCCACCTCTCGTTGCAAGCGCTCGTCCCGCGCAAGCAACACCGACGCTTGGGCGCCTGCGCCCAATGTACGCAAAACCTTGAACCGCCCGAGCAACACCATGCCCACCGGCACTGTTTGCCCCGCCGCAGAGGTCAGCGGCTTTTTGGGGGTGGAAGAAGGCGCTGTCAATCCGGCCATAAAACCCATTCGATCAGGCTGAGGGCCTGTTGTCAGCCTCTGTCGGGGGAGATAACCGTGTCTTCCAAGCGGCCTGCAATTTGACCCACGGCCTGCGCGGCAGCGGAACCGGGCGTGTGAGTGAGCAGCAATTGGCGGCGCATGACCGCGTCTTTTACTGCCTGGTCTGCCGGAATATCGCCCATGTGAATCAAGCGCACCGTGGGCGCAGGCACCCCATCGGGGCCGGCAGCCTTGGCAGCGGCCTGCCCCAAAAAGCGATTCAACACCTGTTGCAACTGCGCTGTGATGTTTTTGCCATCGCCCGGTCGGGTCGACTGGTTAATGATCATGCGGATCTGCTGGCGCTGTTGCTGAGCTGCCAGCACCTTGATCGTGGCGTAGGCATCGGTCAAGGAGGTGGGCTCGGGCGTTGCCACCAACAACACCTCGCTGGCCAGCGATACCGCAAACAGCACGACATCGGAAATGCCAGCACCGGTATCTAGCAACACCACGTCAAAACGCGGAACGATGTCGCGCATCAGCTTTAAAAAGTCCTCGCGCACCTCAGGCGTCAAGCGCGAATACTCCACCATGCCCGACCCCGCCAAAATCACCGAAAACCCACCCGGGGCTTTCAAAATGGCGTCTTCAAGGGTGGACTTGCCGGTGAACACGTCGTGCAAGGTGATCTTAGGGTAGAGGTTGAGCACCACGTCCAAGTTGGCCAAGCCCAAGTCCGCATCAAGCACCAACACCTTCAGGCCGCGTCGTGTGAGCGCTGCGGCCAAGTTGGCAGACACAAACGTTTTACCCACCCCACCTTTACCGCTGGTGATGGCAACAACCTTCCCTTTGGCGGTCGCCAAAACAGGGCCGCTTCTGGCGGTCGTCGTTGCAGGTTTTAAATCACTCATAACTGGTTGGTTTTTTTACCGGGAGGCCGGTACAGTGGGCTCATCAATCATATAGCCCCCTTCGGGGAACAATTCGAACAACAGACCCTTTTCTTCGGCGCTTACCACGCTTTGTGGTTGTTGCTCCATGCACACCTGGTTGCGCCCGCCATTCTTGGCCAAGTACAACTGGGCGTCGGCACGGCTGATCCAGGCATCCGAAACCGAACGTATCCACTGCGGTGCAAACGCCCCGCCACAACTGACCGTGACCCGCAGCAACTGCCCAACAGAGGGCACTGAAATCTTCAGGTTTTCGATGTGGGCACGGATGCGCTCCGCCACCGTATCGGCGAAGGTCGGGTGGCAGCTGGGGAAAACAATCGCAAATTCCTCCCCCCCGATTCGTGCCACCGTGTCCATGGGTCGGACACATTCAGTCAAAGCCAAGCCGATGGCCCGTATCACCGCATCACCCGCGAGGTGCCCGTAGGTGTCGTTGACGCGTTTAAAGTGGTCAATGTCGACCATCAGCAACAAGGCCGAATCGGACGAACGCGCCACCCGATCCAGCTCCTGCGCCAGCACCACCATGAAGTGGCGGCGGTTGACCAATCCGGTCAGCGGATCGCGCGAGGACAGATCGCACAACGCATCCAACAACTGCTGCACATAGCGGGCCTCTTCACCCACGCCGGCCTCGGGAACGCGGCAACCGGCCTGATTCAACAGCGCCGTTACCTTCTCCAGTTGCAGGTCTTTTAAATTCACACAGCCGAGCTTTGTAAGCAGTTTTGGCAGTCTAACACTGTTGACGCACGGGCCTCCAAATACCCAACTGTTTTGCTCCCCATCACGTGAAGGCCGGATGCACGGCCAAACGCCGCCAACACCAACTGCATACCCAGCTATAATCTAGGGTTGGCTGCCTGTGGTGAAACGGATATCATGCAACCCTCCGAAGGTTGCGTTCCAGGTTCGATTCCTGGCGGGCAGGCCACACCAATGGACAGGCCCCAATCCGTAAGTTAGCGTACATGCGCCTCGCTATAATCCAAAGCTGCCCCTGAGGGCCCTTTGGTACAACGCATCTCACCGCATTCCCCTTGAGGACACCATGAGCGATCAAGCCCACGAGCAACACACCGGCCCCATCAAAACACCCGCACAGTTGATGTGGACGTCGTTTTTTGCCTTCGTTTTGCCTGTGTTCATCATCATTGGGCTGGTGTACTACGTGACCCGCGCCGAAAAGCCAGCCGCCGGTGCCGTCAACGTCGAATTGGCCACCGCGCAGCGCATCCAGCGCATTGGTACCGTTGAACTCCGGGATGCCAACCGCCCCCTGCGTGCCGGTGCTGAGGTGTACACCGCACAATGCGCCGCCTGTCACGCTGCCGGCGCAGCAGGCGCACCCAAGTTTGGCGATGCCGGTGCATGGTCTGCACGCATCAAAACCGGTTACGACGCTTTGGTAACTTCAGCCCTCAAAGGCAAAGGTGCCATGGGTGCCCAGAGCGGTGGCGAATTCAACGACACCGAAATCGCTCGCGCCGTGGTTCACATGGCCAACGCGGGCGGTGGCAAGTTCCAAGAACCTGCTGCGCCGGCACCCAAGGCCGAATGACAGCGATCGGTTGATCCGTCCAATCAAAAAAAGCCACCTTGGGTGGCTTTTTTTGTTTTAGGGCGACACAGAACCGCTTAAGCGCCACTGGCAGTTTCTGGGCTCAAAACAAAGCCAAAGATACTCGGCAATTCAGCGCGGGCATGTGTCTGCAAGGCCCAGGCCCCTCGGTCAATTTGCTCAGCGGCCCAGGCCATGTCCAGTGAATGCACCAGACCCAGCCCAGCCGTCGTGGCCACATACAAGTGCCCATGCTCGTCGGTGCAGGCTTGGTTGCCTTCCACAGACAAACCGGTGTGGGTGGTCAGGCGGCCGTCCAACCCAACCCGCAACACCCAAGGCGCCAACGCCAACTCAACAAACACCCGCTGTGGACCATTCTGAAAATACCAACAGCCGTCTTTGTTGCACTGGTAATTGCGGCCTATGAATGCGATCAGCTTGTCATGGGTCAGCACCGATCCGCGCGCGACACCCACCGCGTCCACGCTCCAAGCCGAATGAAACGAGCCAGCCGATTGCGCCGCCTGGTCGCGCATCCACCAACGGCCCCGGGCATCCAAGCCCAACCAACCCCGGCAGTCGGGCACATTGGGCCACTTGGCCATGGCCGCCTGAACAATGTCATCCATGCGCCAACCCCGCTGCATTGGTGAGCCAGTTTGTTATCGCCCTGGGCAAATTGACGACCTGACCGGGCAAGCCCAGCCCAGAACCCCAAGGGGCGGCAAAGCCCACATGCCCACCGGTTTCGGGTTGCCACAACTGCACCGTTTGGCTCACTTCTGGCCTGCCGGGCAAGCTTGACGCAGGTACAAAGGGGTCATTCAATGCATTGAGCACCAATGCCGGCACACCCACCCTGCTCAACAAGGGCTTGGCCGAAGCGCGTTCCCAGTAATCGTCGGTGCCGCCAAAGCCATGCAAAGGGGCCGTAAAAACATCATCAAACGCGTACAGTGTGGTGGCGCGTTCGGCGGCAGACAAATCAAACAAACCTGGAAACTGCTTCCATTTGGCGCGGGCTTTTTGGACCATGGTCCTCAAAAACATGCGTGCGTAGATCCAGCGGTTAAAGCCCCTGTCTATGGCAGCCCCGGCAGAAGCCAAGTCCAGCGGCGCAGATACAGAGGCAACAGCACACACCACCCCACCGGCTTCCACACCCCATTCACCTGCCCACCGCATCAAGGCGTTTCCACCCAAAGACACCCCCACCGCCAACAAGGGCCGGTTGGGATAACAAACTGCAAATCGGCGCAGTATCCAATTGATTTCCTCATGGTCGCCTGAATGGTAGGCCCGAGGGCCCTTGTTGATGTGCCCCGAGCAGCCCCGAAAATGCGGCACAGCAAAACCCCAGCCGTGTTGGCTCGCAACAGCGGCGAAGGCCTGGGCATAGTGGCTTGCAGACGAGCCTTCCAACCCATGAAACAGCACCAACAAGGGGCTGGTGTCCGCGCGGCTGGGTCCACCTGCCAAGTGGTCAACGTCAATAAAGTCGCCATCGGGGGTGTCCCAACGTTCGCGGTGGTAGATGGGCGCTGGCCCCTCATATCGACGGGCATACAAAGCGGGCCAAATGGTTTGTGA
>JACCDQ011882918.1_pt1 | contig 12297 bp, 7 predicted proteins | sample 7446031 | NCBI WGS metagenome assembly JACCDQ01 (sample SAMN15323442, study PRJNA562643) | freshwater metagenome | isolation source: river surface water | place: USA:Blue River Watershed | collected 2017-08-17
ACGGAAATCGCGCCACGCGCGTCCAGCAGGTTGAAGGTGTGCGCGGCCTTGAGCACCTGCTCGTAGGCGGGCAGCGCCAGCTGCTGCTCCATCAGGTACTTGGCCTGCTTTTCATGCGCACCGAATGCGGTGAACAGGAACTCGGCGTCCGAGTGCTCGAAGTTGTAGGTGGACTGCTCCACCTCGTTCTGGTGGTAGACGTCGCCATAGCTGAGCGTATCGGTCCACTTCAGGTTGTAGACGTTGTCCACGCCCTGCAAATACATGGCCAGGCGCTCCAGGCCGTAGGTGATCTCGCCGGTGATCGGCTTGCAGTCGATGCCGCCGACTTGCTGGAAATAGGTGAACTGGGTCACTTCCATGCCGTTGAGCCAGACTTCCCAGCCCAGGCCCCAGGCACCGAGCGTGGGGTTTTCCCAATCGTCTTCCACAAAACGGATGTCGTTTTTCTTCAGGTCAAAGCCCAGCGCTTCGAGCGAACCCAGGTACAGCTCCAGGATGTTGCTGGGCGCAGGCTTGAGGACCACCTGGAACTGGTAGTAGTGCTGCAGGCGGTTGGGGTTTTCGCCGTAGCGGCCGTCCTTGGGGCGGCGGCTGGGCTGCACGTAGGCGGCCTTCCAGGGCTCGGGGCCAATGGCGCGCAAAAATGTGGCGGTGTGGCTGGTGCCCGCACCGACTTCCATGTCGTAGGGCTGGAGCAAGGCGCAACCCTGGGCGTCCCAGTACTGCTGCAGTTTCAAAATGATTTGCTGGAAGGTCAACATGGACTCAGGCGGCCAGCAGCAAGCTGGCGTGTAGGTTGAGTGAGCGCAAGGCGTTTGCGCGAACCTTTGATTTTACGGTCTTTGCGGGTGCCAAAGTCCTGGTTTCACCCTTTGAGCACAGCGGCAGGGCAGCCCGTCAGCGCACGCGCCTGCGCCAAGCCGCCAAGGCCAGCACCGCAACGCACCCCAGCCACAAAGGCCACAGCCCCCAGGCCGCCGCCCATCGGGCATAGGGCGTGAGGCCCGTACGGCCTTCGTAAGTGCCCACCAGCGTGCCCCGGGTGAAACGCGGCAGCTGCTGCGTGACGCGCCCCTGGTGGTCGATGATGGCCGTGGCCCCCGTGTTGGTGGCCCGCAGCATGGGGCGGCCCAGCTCCATGGCCCGCATGCGCGAGATGTTCAGGTGCTGGTCCACCGCGATGGTGTTGCCAAACCAGGCGATGTTGCTCACATTGACCAGCGCTGTCGGCGCTTGTGCCCCGTCCTTGAATTGCGCGGCCAGCTCTTCGCCAAACAGGTCTTCATAGCAAATGTTGGGCGACAGGCGCTGCCCCTGCCAGGCAATGGGCGGCTGGTCCAGACGGCCTCGGCTGAAATCCCCCAGCGGGATCTGCATCTGGCGCACAAACCATCCGAACCCTGGCGGGATGAACTCGCCAAAAGGCACCAGGTGGTGCTTGTCGTAACGGTAAGCCGCCTGCCCCGGCGACCCCAAGGCCACCACCGCGTTGGCATAGCCCTCTGCCAGCGAGCCCAAAGGCACGCCAATCAAGGCCAGCGGGCGACCGGGCTGCGCGAAGTGCTGCTGCAAACTCGACCAATAGCCCTCGGGCAAATGCCGGGGCAACAAGGGGATGGCGGTTTCGGGGGCGACCACCAGGGCTTGCTGGCTGGCGCGCAGGCGTTCGTCGTACCACTGCAGGGCATCGCGGATGCCGCTGCGCACATCGAACTTCTCGCTCTGCAAAATGTTGGCTTGGAGCAATTCCACCTGCCCGACGCCCGCCGAAGTGGTGAACGCCGGAGACCAGACCTGCAACGCCCAGGACAACAGCCCCACCAGCGCCAAAGGCTTGACCGCTGCCCAGCGCCAGCCCGCCAGAGCCAGTCGCATGGCCAAGAACGCCGCCACAAAACCCATACCGTACACGCCCACCCAGGGCACCCAGACTGCCAGCATGCCGTCGACATGCGCGTAGCCTCCAGCACCCCAAGGGAAACCGGTGAACCACTGACCGCGCATGAGCTCGGCCAAGGTCCACACCGCAGCAAACAAGGCGCTGCTGGACAAAGGCTGAAAATGCGGCGGCACCCGGCGAATCAGGGCCACCCAACCAACCGAAGCCGCGACATAAAACAGGGACAGGGCCGAAGCCAGCAAGAGCACGGCCAGGGCCGCCAGCGGGGCAGGCAGCCCACCCACATCGTGCATGGACACATACAACCACCAGAAACTGCCGCCGAGCCAGGCCGTGGCAAACAGGCCGCCGAACCAGGCCGCACGACGCCCAATCTGCGACCAAGGGCCCTCTGCTTGCGCGATGCCCACCAGCCCCGCCGCCAACACGGCCAAGCTCAGGATTTGGAGCCAGCCCTGCGCCTGGCCACTGCCAGGCAGGGCGATTGAAGCGGCCTGCGTCAAACCTGCCACAGCAGGCCACACGACAGGCCATCCGCGCAGCGGCTTCATGCAGGCGTCACGGGCTCGGTTGGCACAGGGGACACCTTGAACCAGCGCACAGCGCCTGCACGGGTGTGCAAGACCACAAATTGCAGACCCGCCAAAACATGTTTTTCGCCGCGGCGGGGGACATGGCCCATCTCGTGCGCGATCAGGCCACCAACGGTGTCAAAGTCCGGGCCTTCGGTGTCTTCGCGGGCTTCCTGCAAATTCACGCCAAAGGCTTCGCTCACGCGCTCCAGCGAGGTATCGCCGCTCACCCGAAAGCTGCGGTCGGGCAAGCCAAAAATATCGCCCTCGTCATCGGCAATGTCGAATTCATCCTCAATTTCACCCACGATTTGTTCCAGCACATCTTCGATGGTGATGAGACCGGCGGTGCGACCAAACTCGTCGATCACGATGGCCAGGTGGTTGCGGTTGTCGCGGAACTGGCGCAGCAAATCGTTCAGGCCCTTGCTCTCGGGCACAAACACGGCTGGGCGCAACAAGGCTCGGATGTTCAACTCCGGGGCACGCTGCAACTTGAGCAAGTCCTTGGCCATCAAGATGCCGATGACGTTTTCTTTCTCGCCCTCAAAGACTGGAAAACGCGAATGCGCGGTCTCGATCACCTGGTGGAGCAGCTGGTCGAAGGGGTCTTCAATGTTCAGCAAATCCATGCGGGGGGCTGCCACCATCACATCGCCGGCCGTCATGTCGGCCATGCGGATCACGCCTTCGAGCATCAGGCGGCTTTCAGCGTTGATGATGTGGTTGTCCTCGGCCTCGGCCAGGGTCTCGATCAACTCGTCCGCAGAGTCGGGGCCGGGGTGGATGAATTCGGCCAGCTTTTGCAGAAAACTGCGCTTGTCTTCGCGCTCGGCAGGGCGCGCAGGGTGAGGGTCTGACACAGTCAAGGAATGCAGGACATGCTGTTATTGCGAGACCCCTAGGATAGCGGATTCACATGACAAAGCCCGAATCAGGGCTTGTCGGTTGGGTGACGTGCATCACGCACACCCTGGCGGATCTCCTGCACCGTGGCCAGCCATTGTCTGAATTGATGGGCCTGGATTTTCAGCTGGTAGTCCAGCTCGGCCATCTGGTCTTGCAGCAAACCACTGAACTGGCTGTCCAGCGTGGCCGGAGGCACGGTGAGGTAGGCCTCGCTTTCGCTGCCATCGCGCTCCACACGGGCACCCGCATGGCGGGCAATCTTGAGCATGGCCACGTTCTCGCTCAGGGCATGCACGAACAACATGCTCACCCCTTGGTTGCGGGCATGCATCACAGCATGTTGAAACAGCTTGGCCCCCAGGCCTTTGCCGCGTTGGTGCGAAGACACCGAGACACCGAACTCGGCGCAAGTGGCCCACTGGGGGTCCACCGAATAAGCCAGGTGGGCCATGGCCACCAGCTCCAGCCGCCGGTTGAACACCCCAAAGATTTCATCGCGTTCAAAATTGAGCCCCTGCACATAGCGCTCAATTTGCTCATCCGTCGCGGGATAACCAAAACGCAGGTAGCGGTCCTGGGCGTCCAGCGACAGCAGGTGCTTCTGGATGCGCGGCTTGTGGCGCGGCGACAAAACACGGATGGGCACCCAACGCAGTGCGACCGGCTTGCCGGCGGCAGGCCCCAAGTCCGCCGCCGTCAAGATGCGCCGCCAGATTTGACGCCAGAAGCCAAGGGCTGAAGAAGGGGTGTCGGTCATGTTGAGGCCTAGGGTTTTCCCTCATTTTGCACCCAAAACCGAAGCCTTGTCTGCACCCGTGATTTGTCGCCTGTGAGACCGCCATGCGCCCTTCTGGGTAATTGCCCGATCACACCCCACGCAAGAGCTGACGACAATGGTGACCAAAGAGGAGCAATGTCGATGGAACGCATTTGGCTGAAGAACTATCCCGCAGGTGTCCCACACGAGGTGGACCCCAACCAGTACAGCAGTTTGACGGATCTGCTGGAGACCGCTTTTCGCGATCACGGTGACAGTCCGTTCTCGGTCTGCATGAACCGCTGGATGAGCTACAAGGAACTGGACCAGCTCTCGACCGCCTTGGGGGCCTGGCTGCAAAACAAGGGCCTGCCGCCTGGCAGCCGCGTGGCCATCATGCTGCCCAATCTGCCGCAGTTTGCCGTCACGATGGCGGCGGTCTTGCGCGCCGGCTACACCTGTGTGAATGTGAACCCGCTCTACACCGCTCGCGAGCTGGAGCACCAACTCAAAGACTCCGGTGCCACCGCCATCGTGGTGCTCGAAAACTTTGCTGCCACTTTGCAAGAAGTCATGGGCCACAGCGCCATCCAGCATGTGGTGCTGGCCTCGATTGGTGACTTGCTCGGCCCCTGGTATGGCCGCTGGATGACTTTTGCCGTGCGCCACCTGGCCAAACTGGTGCCGGAATTCGAGCTGCCACTCGACGGCGGACGCACCGTGACGTCGTTCAAGAAAGCTATCTCCCAAGGCCGGCAGCTGAGCCTCAAAGCCGTTCCGCAAACGTTGGACGACATCGCCTTTTTGCAATACACCGGGGGCACAACCGGCCTGTCCAAAGGCGCGGTGCTGACACACCGCAACATCGTGGCCGCAATTTTGCAGGCCGAAGGCTGGTTCGCGCCCGCGCTGACCTCGGTGGGCGATTTGCGCAAGGTCAACTCGATCGCGGCCTTGCCGCTGTACCACATCTTCGCGCTCACGCTGTGCTTGCTGGCCATGCGCCAGGGCTCGCACCTGACGCTGATTCCCAACCCGCGCGACTTCGGCAAATTCATCGAAGTGCTCAAGCAACGTCCCTTCCACATGCTGCCCGGCGTGAACACCTTGTTCAATGCCCTGATGCAGCATCCGATGTTCAAGACCATCGACTTCTCGTCGCTCAAACTGACGCAAGCGGGTGGCATGGCGGCATCAGAAGGCACGGCCAAGCACTGGCAGGCAGCCACCGGCAGCGCCATGATCGAAGGCTGGGGCATGAGCGAGACCTGCACGATTGGCACCAACAATCCGGTCACACAAACCGGCTTCAGCGGCAACATTGGCCTGCCCTTGCCCAGCATTGACATCGCCATCAAGGACGATGCGGGCCACAGCCTGCCCGTGGGCAGCGCCGGCGAAATCTGCATCCGCGGCCCCAACGTCATGGTGGGCTACTACAACCAACCCGCAGAAAACGCCAAGACCTTCACCGCCGATGGCTTCATGCGCACGGGCGACATTGGCGTGATGGACGATGGCGGCTTTACCCGCATCGTGGACCGCAAAAAAGACATGATCATCGTCAGCGGTTTCAACGTCTTCCCCAACGAACTGGAAAACGTCATTTCCACCTGCCCTGGCGTGGTGGAATGCGCAGCCGTGGGCATTGCCGACGACATGCAAGGCGAGACCATCAAGGTGTTTGTGGTGCGCAACGACCCCCTGCTGACCGAAGAGGCCGTGGCCCGCTTCTGCCACGACAACCTGACCGGCTACAAGCGGCCCAAATACATCGAGTTCCGCGACGAATTGCCCAAGACCAACGTGGGCAAAATCCTGCGCCGCGAACTGCGCAGCCACAAATAAAGCACCGCGCATGCCGACACGCCCCGCCCTGCCCCCTGGCGTCACCGTTCTGGAGCGTGGCTGGCTGTCGGCCAACAACATCCTGCTGTGCGACGATGACAGCACGACCCTGGTTGACAGCGGTTACGTCACGCACCAGGCCCAGACCTTGGCCTTGCTCGATCAAGCCCTGCAAGGCCGGCCTCTGGATCTGCTGGTCAACACCCACCTGCACAGCGACCACTGCGGCGGCAACCAAGCACTGCAAGCGCATTACCCCGCGCTGCACACCTGGATCCCACCCGGCCTGGCCTCAGCCGTGCAAGGCTGGCACGAAGACGCGCTGAGCTACAAACCCACCGGACAAAACTGCCCGCCCTTTCACTTCAATGGTTTGCTTCAACCCGGCAGCACCCACCGCTGGGGCGGTATGGACTGGCAAGTCCATGCCGCGCCCGGGCACGATCCGCACTCGGTCATCTTGTTTGCCCCCGAGCACCGCCTGCTGATGTCAGCCGATGCGCTGTGGCAAAACGGTTTTGGCGTGGTGTTCCCCGAGCTGGTGGGCGAGGATGCGTTTGACGAAGTGGCACAGACACTGGACTTGATCGAGCGACTGAACCCGGCCACCATCATCCCCGGCCACGGCAGCGTCTTCACAGAAGTCGCCCCCGCCCTGGCCTTGGCACGCCACAAGCTCGAAGGCTTCGCCCAAAACCCCGAAAAGCACGCGCGCTACGGCACCAAGGTTTTGCTCAAGTTCAAACTGCTGGAGTGGGGCCAGATCTCACGCGCCGAGTTCGACACCTGGGCCCAGAGCGTGCCTTACCTGAACGACCTGCACACCCGTTTTGGCCAAGGCCATGACCGCAAAACCTGGCTGGACATGGTGCTGGCCGAGCTGGAACGCAGCGGGGCCTTGCAAGTTCAAGAAGGCGTGTTGATGGACACTTGAGCGTACCGTGAAAAAACACCATGTAGAAATGACATGCAGTGTCTGCGATGAATCATCACCATGGTGCTGCCGATGACGGCCTCACGGGCTTATCGACAAAAGCACGAGCACGAGATATCAATTCACGCACTGTGGTCACCGCAGCGGGAAAATCAAAACTCTCCATCTGGCGTTGAAGATGCAATACAGCAGGCCCCATGGCGGCCAAGAGAACGGGCTTGTCCTGTTCAAAGATGGCTGTAGCCTGTGTGTCATCCGCTTCAAGCAGCGCTTGCAGTTGAACCAACACCGAAACCACACGAGCAGGATCAACATTTTGAGCGACCTCCTCGGGCTTGACTGGCAATGTCTCAATGACCACCCACAACGCATCGGCACTCGTACGCAGTTTGCTCAGATGTGACAACAAATCGGCCATCGGATCGCTCCGGCGCAAGGCCTCTTCCAGATCGGTCGCAGCAGTTGCCAAATGCATGGCTCCGATCGTTGCAGCAGTCCCCTTCAAGGTATGTGCAACTTGCAGCGCGGCATCTCGAGTCTCGCTGTAGAGGAGTTTTCCGAGCAACTCTGCGTCGCCGCAATGCTGCCTGGCAAAACGGTGCAACAGCTCAAAATACGCCAACGAATTCCCATTCAAGGCGTGCAGGCCAAGAGATATATTCAGTCCGGCTTGAAGACAATGGGTGACCAGCCCGCTGTCCAGTTCAGCGCCCTTGAGATTGATTGAAGTTGAACCCACTGACAAGGCTTCGCTGACCTTGGCCCGTCTCGGAAGCCACTCCACCAAAGCCTTGTAAAGCTCCGGCGGATCAACCGGCTTGGCAACGAAGTGGTCCATGCCGGCCTCCAGGCAGGCTTGGCGATCTTCCGTGAATGCATTGGCTGTCATGGCCAAAATGGGCATGGTTGACATGCCTGGCAACTCACGAATCAGGCGCGTGGCATCGAGTCCATTCATGACCGGCATCTGCATGTCCATCAAGATCAAGTCATATGCCTTTTGCTGCACCCGCTCCACTGCCACAGCACCGTTTTCTGCCGAATCGGCATCCAGTCCAACAGCGTGCAACAACTCCAGCGCCACCTCCCTGTTGATTTCATTGTCTTCGACCAAAAGGACTTTGCAACCAATGTGCTGTCGCCTCAAGATGTCAGCCGCATCGCTGCCGGATCGAGCCGAGAAGGTTGGCATGACGCCGTGACCATGCTTGAGACGGACCTTCAGCCAGAACGTACTGCCGACGCCCAAAGTGCTCTCCACCCCCACAGCGCCCCCCATGAGTTCGGACAAGCGACGGGCAATGGCCAGACCCAGGCCACTTCCGCCATATTTGCGTGTGACCGATGCATCACCCTGCTCAAACACCTGAAACAGCTTGGCCTGCGCCTCAGGCGTGATGCCGACGCCCGTGTCCTGAACTTCGAACCGAATTTCCAACTGCCCATCGTGCTCCGCCAAAAGATTGGCACGCAACGAAATGCGCCCCGATTCGGTGAACTTGACGGCATTGCTGGAAAAGTTAAGCAGTATTTGCCTCAAGCGGGTCAAATCACCACAAAGCCACATCGGCACATGGTCTGTATCTATTTCAATGGCCAGACCTTTGGCCGCTGCAGCTTCGGCAATGAGCGAGCGCACGTTGTCAAAAATTGAAGACAAATGGAAATCAGCGCTCTCGAGTTCAAGATGCCCTGATTCGATGCGAGAGAGATCCAAGATATCGTTGATCAGCGCCAACAAGTGTCGCCCCGCGTTGCTGATTTTGTCGAGACGTACGATCTGCTCAGGCGCACGCTCGGCAGACCGAAGCAGATAAGACAGCCCAATGATGGCGTTGAGCGGCGTGCGAATCTCATGACTCATGTTGGCAAGAAATGCGCTCTTGGCTTGGTTGGCGACCTCGGCTTTGGCTTTGGCCTCTGCCAGCTCTACGGTCCGCTCTTCGACCATGTCTTCCAGATGATGACGGTGCTGTTCGAGCTCCAGAGCAATTCGCCTGCGTTCAGTGACATCTTCCTGGACAGAGACGTAATGCGTCATCTGCCCATCCAGATCACGCATGGGTGTCACGATGGCGTGCTCAATGCTCTCGGAGCCATCCTTGCGCTGGTTGTAAAAATCACCGACCCATGTCTCACCGTGCTTCAAAGCAGCCCACAAAGTCTCATAAGTGCTTCTTGGCGATTTTCCAGAATGCAAAATTCGAGGATTCTTCCCCAATATCTCTTCGCGTGCATAACCTGAATTGCGCAGAAATGCGTCATTGACGTACTCGATCTTCGCCTCAAGGTTGGTGATGACAATGCTCACCGAAATTTGCTCCACAGCCAGTGAGAGTTTTTGCAACTGAAGTTCGGTTTCCTTGCGTTGGGTAATGTCCTGGTGCGTGCCCATCATCATGAGCGGTTTGCCATCCTCGGTCCAAGAGGTCACCCGTCCGCGGTCCAACACCCAAATCCAATGGCCATCCCTGTGCTTGAGGCGCGCCTCGCACTCGTAGTAATCCAGTTCGCCCGTGAAGTGCCTTTGCAGCAATTCACCACTCTTCTCAAGATCCACAGGATGAGCAAACTTCATCCAAGTCTCAATGGATACCGGAGAAATCTCGGCAAGGCTGTAGCCAATCATCTCGGCCCAGCGTTCGTTGAATACAGTTTTCCCTGTCTGGACGTTCCATTCCCATGTTCCCGAATTGGTTCCTCGCAATATGCCCGCCAGGCGTTCGCGCTCTTCTGACAAGGATAGGGTGACCTGTGATCGCTGTTCGAGCAATGAGTCCAGCAGCCGGCGTGCATCGGCGGTTTCTGCCAGCATGAATGGCTTGACGGGTGCAGAGATATCGCCCAACGCAGCGACTTCCTTGGACAGCTGGCGACTCGCCATCTTGCTGCCGAAGTGTCCTGCCAAAAGTGCAAACAAGATGGCAACGCCAAGCCCCATGCTGGTGATGAGCATGACTTGAACCTGTGCGCTGCGTGGTATTTCGATCACCACCGTCCAGGATGACAGTTCCATGGGGACCGAAAAACTGTCAACGCTCCCCGCGTCATCGTCCATGTTTGCCACAGTACGACGCGCAATGACTTGCTTGTTCCCATCCAGCAGCGTCAACCGCCAGTCTTTTGGAATGACAAATGAATCGACTCGGCGCTGGTACTCTTCGGCATCTGTCAGCGCAAGAAGAACGTAAGGCGTTGCGTCACCTTGCTTGACGGGCACTGCGATGGCCAACAAAGGCTTATTGGCAATGGGCCCCTGCACGATGTCACCCACTGCTGGTTTTCCGGTTGCCACTGCTTCTGGAGCGGCAGATCGTCCCTTGGACTTCGGCATCAGAGGAAGCGGGCCGCCATAAGGGAGGCGCGTGTTGAGCAACATGCGCATAGGCTCATGGCTGTCCGCCAAGATCACATGATTACCGAACTCCCGCTGAAAGTTCTGCGCGTAGCGGTAAATCGTCGGCCACTGGCGTGGGTCGTGGATTTGATCCGAGTCAGCCAGGACTTTCAGCGAGCCAATCCGTGCTTGCAGTCGGTTGTCAAGCGACACCGCAAAATTCTTGGCATGCCGCAGTGCCACTTCTTTGTCTTTCGTATTGAGCTGATGGACATGATCAACCGCCAGCAACACGGCCAACAACAGAAGTGGCCCCATGCACAGCCAAGCCCATCGGGAAAAATACGCACGCAAGTCGAGTCGCTGTTCGACCGGTAACGCAGAAACTGGAGGGGCCTTGTCTGCATCCATGCTTCTCACGCCCCCTCGCCATAGCGTTGTGCGATGGCGATAAATTCTTCAAAACACGCCAGAAATGCATCTACGACATCTGGATCGAAATGTTTTCCTCGCTGTGAGACGATGATGTTGCGCGCTTCATCTTTCGGTATGGCAGGCTTGTAGACGCGCGGAAATATCAAGGCATCAAAAACGTCTGCAATCGCCATCAGACGCGCTGACACCGGGATCGCATCACCGACCAAGCCATCAGGGTATCCTGTGCCATCCCATTTTTCGTGATGCCACCGGGCAATCTCCTTGGCTTGCGCAAGAAATGGCACCATTTGCTGTGCATCATGCTCAGCCTGCTCGATGGCCTCAGCCCCCAAGCGGGCATGTGTTTTCATGACGGCCCACTCCTCTGCCGTGAGTGGCCCTGGCTTGAGCAAGATGCTGTCGGGGATTCCCACTTTTCCAATATCGTGCAAAGGCGCGGATCGCACGAGAAAATTGATGGTATTTCCCTTCAGATGATCTGCAAAACGTGGATGCTCTCGCAATCGCAGCGCCAGAACTTCCACATAGCCCTGGGTACGCAAGATGTGATGCCCAGTTTCCGGATCACGCGTTTCGGCCAAGTGTGCCAAGGCCCGGATCGTCACGACTTGGGTCAGGTCGTTTTCAGCCATCCTTCTCGCAACCTCAGCTTCAAGCAGGGTGTTTTGATCTCGCAAAAATTCACGCGCTTGTTGAGCTTCAAGCTGGGTCTTCACGCGTGCAAGCACAACCACGGGTTTGAGGGGCTTGGTGATGTAGTCTGCCGCGCCAAGTTCAAGGCCTTTTTCTTCGTCGCTGGCATCCGATAAAGCCGTCACAAAGATCACCGGGATATCACGCGTGGCGATGTTCTCACGCAATCGCTTGAGCACTTCATAGCCGTCAATGTCGGGCATCATCACGTCAAGCAATATGAGATCAGGGACTTCGGCAGCCACAGATAACAATGCATTCTTGCCCGAATTGGCCGCACGGACCCTGTAACTTGGCCGCAGCAGTTGAGTCAACACCTGCAAATTAGCCGGTTCGTCGTCGACGATCAAAATGGTGGGCATAAGCAACAGTCTAAGGATCTTGGCCTTTCTCGGCAATGCTGTTTCTAGACAGAATCAATTCACCGTCGCGCAAATAGACGGCGGCTGGCTGAAGACTGGAAAGTTCTTGGAGCGAAACCGTCAAACGGCAGGAGATCGGTGCTGACAAGCTGGACGCTGTCATTTGGCAAATTTTTCAAGCGTTGCTGCAAATTGCTTGCAGTACCTGTACAGCGTTGAAAAACGACTTCAAAAAGTAAAACACCGCAAGCACTTGCGTACTTGCGGTGTAAGACTGGTGGCCTGGGACGGAATCGAACCATCGACACGCGGATTTTCAATCCGCTGCTCTACCAACTGAGCTACCGGGCCGGTAAGCGAAAATTATAGCAGAGGAATGCGCGTTTTCCAGAAGTCCGAAAAACATCGGTTATCCCACGCGCTTGCTGCGTGACAAATCGACACCCAATTGCTTGAGCTTGCGGTACAGGTGTGTCCGCTCCAGGCCGGTTTTTTCGGCCACTTTGGTCATGGAGCCGCCTTCGTGCACCAGGTGGAACTCAAA
>JACCDQ010212457.1_pt1 | contig 12293 bp, 11 predicted proteins | sample 7446031 | NCBI WGS metagenome assembly JACCDQ01 (sample SAMN15323442, study PRJNA562643) | freshwater metagenome | isolation source: river surface water | place: USA:Blue River Watershed | collected 2017-08-17
GAAGAAATCAACCAATGCCATCAATATTATTGCATGGATAACGGTATCGGCTATGGCTGTTGGTACAGCTGCTTTAGTAGTAGTGCTGAGCATTTTTAATGGCTTTGAAGGATTGGTAAAAACATTATACTCTTCGTTTTACCCCGATATACGTATCACCGCCCGGCAACAGAAAATAATGTTGCTCGATGATGCTACCATCAGTAAAATAAAACTGCTGAAGAACGTAAAAGGCTTAAGCATGGTGGTAGCAGAAAATGTACACCTGCAAAACGGCGATTACAGAACCAATGCCGTGATTAAAGGAGTTGATGAAGCGTACGTGCAAACAAGCGGCGTAAAGGATATGATTACTGCCGGACAATTTGAATTGGGTAGTAACGAAACGCCTGCGCTGGTTTTGGGCGTTGGTATTGAAGGTGCATTGAATCTTCGCAGCGATCGTTCGGTTACGCCCGTTACTGCTTACTTGCCGAAACGTGGAGTTGCTTCAAATAATCCCTTAGATGCCATCAGTACGGTAAACCTGCAACCAACCGGCGCATTTTCCATACAACAGGATTTTGATAACAAGTATGTAATGACCAACCTGGATATTTTAAAAGAAATGCTGGGTTTACAATCGAACGAGTATAGTGCTGCCGAACTGAAATTAAAAGATGTAAAAGCAGAGGCGGAAACAATTGCTGCCCTGCAACAACTGTTGGGAAATAATTATCTGGTTGAAAACAGGTATCAGCAAAACCGATCGTTGTTTGGTGTTATGCAGGTAGAAAAATGGGCTATCTACGGTATCCTTTCTCTCATATTAATCATTGCCTCTTTTAACATGATTGGTGCATTAACCATGCTGGTACTGGAGAAGGAACAGGACATTCAGATTCTGCAGGCGATGGGCGCCAGCAAATCATTTATTCAACGCATTTTTTTAACTGAAGGTGTATTGCTGGCATTAATCGGCAGCGCCATTGGTATTGTACTGGCGTTCATTTTTACGTACCTACAGGTTACATTTAAACTTATTCCGCTGCAGGGTTCTTTTGTAATTGATTATTATCCGGTAGATATTTACTTCACCGATATTTTGTTGATTGTGGCAACTGTATTTATCATTGGTTTATTGGCTTCCTGGATTCCTTCTATGAAAGCAGCCAGGCAAAAAGTTTCACTAAGGGCGCAATAGCATACTTGTCAACCATCAATAGCAAAAACAAAAAAGCAGAGAACCATTGTCCTCTGCTTTTTATCTATTATCAGTACTGATTAATAATCGCCCAAGCTTGTTTCGCCTAATTGAGCAAGCGCTTTTGCCAATTGCTCATCGTTTGGCGCAATACCATGCCATTCGTGGCTGCCTTCCATAAAGTCGATGCCTTTACCCATTTCTGTTTTCATCAGATTTACAATGGGCTTGCCTTTACCAACAAAACTTTTTGCTTTTTCTAAACCGGCAACTACTTCATCCATATCATTACCGTTTTCAATCACTAAAGTTTCCCAGCCAAAAGCTTCAAACTTTGCTTTCAGATCGCCGAGGCTCATTACTTTGGCTGTAGGTCCGTCAATTTGCTGACCATACCAATCAACTGTTGTAATCAGGTTATCCATTTTATGGTGGGCTGCAAACATCACCGCTTCCCAAATCTGGCCTTCCTGTAATTCGCCATCGCCATGCAATGTGTATACAACTGTATTTTCTTTATTGAGGCGTTTGGTATAAGCAGCACCAATGGCAACACTCAACCCCTGGCCTAACGAACCGCTTGCAATACGTATTCCGGGCAAATGCTCGTGGGTAGTAGGGTGGCCCTGTAAACGAGTATCCAGCTTACGGAAAGTGCTTAACTCAGCTACCGGAAAGTAACCGCTTCTTGCCAATGTAGCATAGAAGATGGGCGAAATATGTCCGTTCGAAAGAAAGAAAAGATCTTCACCGGTACCATCCATGTTAAACGATGGATCGTGTTTCATCACTTTAAAATAAAGAGCTGCCAAAAAATCGGTACAGCCAAGTGAGCCACCGGGGTGTCCGCTCTGACATCCATGCACCATTCGTACAATATCTCTGCGGAGTTGTGTTGCTATTTCTTTCAGTTCTGCCATAGTTTTAAAAGTTGCGGGCAAAGCTAAAAGAAAAAGCGGTTTAATGTGTAAAACTTTAAACAGGCCCAAAGATTTTTACCCTTACCCGGCCTTTCACATCAATAAGGTTTTTTTTAATATTCGGCCTAATGTTTTCCTTTTAGACCGATAACCTATAGATTTGCCATACACTTGAACAATCATCTGCATGGATCACCTGCTCATAGGTTCGGTTATCGCCTTCTTAATTACGTACTCCGCCATTCCGATTATTATTCGGGTTGCAGAGGCCAAGCATCTTTTTGATGTTCCTGATGACGACCGGAAACTTCATAAAAGTCCGATCCCTTCATTAGGCGGCATTGGCATCTTTGCAGGCTTTATCCTTGGTTTTTTAATTGCAGTACATGCCGGCTTACCCGAAGTGCAGTATTATGCCGCAGCCTTTCTGGTTGTGTTCTTTTTGGGCTTGAAAGACGATATTGTTGTACTCACACCACTTAAAAAATTCCTCGGCCAGTTACTGGCAGCTTTCATAATTGTATACAAAGGCGGAATTGTAATTGACGGGATGTATGGATTTATGGGATTTGAAAAAATGCCCTTTATCCTCAGTCTTGCATTTACGTATTTAACCATCATTGTTATCACCAATTCGTTTAACCTTATTGATGGGGTAGATGGGTTGGCTGGTTCGCTGGGTTTATTTACCACCACCTGTTTTGGTATTTATTTTTATATGGCCGGTATGCCGTTTTACGCTATGATGTCTTTCGCCATGGCCGGCAGTTTAGGTGCCTTTTTAATCTTTAATATTTCTCCTGCAAAAATATTTATGGGAGATACCGGCTCGTTGATGTTGGGTATGGTTAACTCGGTACTGGTTATAAAGTTTATACAGGTAGCCACTGTACCAACTGCGAAAGTGTTTTTGCCTGCAGCTCCGGCTATTGGCTTTGCTATATTGTTTGTGCCCCTGTTCGATACGCTCCGCATTTTTGCCTACCGTATTTTATCCAGAAGATCGCCTTTTAGTCCCGACCGAAACCACGTGCATCATCTGTTGCTCGAAAAAGGGTTCAGCCATAAAATGGTTACGTTCTTAGCTGTGTCATTTAATGTAGTAATTGCCGGCGTAACTATACTGGCAAGAGAGTTAAATATGACCTTTTTACTGCTCGGACTTATCAGCGTAGGTTTTTCTGTTATAAGTCTGCTTATTTACTCGAACAGAACAAGCCGCCGCAAGTTATTTTCGATGGAAAAGAAAGGCGAACCGGGTAAAGAAACACGGGTTATCCCGCTTGCAAAAGGAGCACCAACGCCCACTCCTGAGCAAACAGAAGTTGCCAAATAATTCCTTTTCCTCATCGTTTTTTATACGGCAATACTTACAATTCTGTAGGTTTGCAACTCATTAATGTTTAAACGTATGTCAGAAGATCTGTCGTTAGTTATGGATGATGCTGAAGAGCATATGAAGAAAGCCATTCAGCACCTGGAAATAGAATTAGTAAAGATTCGTGCGGGCCGTGCCAACCCGAATATGCTTGATGGTATTGTTGTTGATTATTACGGTTCGCCAACACCTATTGGTCAAGTCGGCAACATCAGTGTAATAGATGCACGAACAATCACTATTCAGCCATGGGAAAAAAATATGTTGCAGCCCATTGAACGTGCAATCATCAATTCAAATATTGGACTTGCGCCACAGAACGATGGTATCATCATCCGTTTATTTTTACCACCTTTAACAGAAGAACGTCGTAAAGAATTAGTGAAGCGTGTAAATGGAGAAGGTGAGCATACAAAAGTGGCTATCCGCAACATTCGTCGTGATGCAATTGAAGCAATTAAAAAGCTGCAGAAAGATGGCTTGAGCGAAGATGCAGCCAAAGATGCAGAAAAAGATATACAACAGTTAACAGATAAATTCACGGTACAGATCGATAAGCATCTGGAAGCGAAAGACAAGGAAATTATGGCGGTATAAACTGCTGAAAAATAGTAAAAAGGGGAGCGGCTAACGTTCCCTTTTTTATTGTCTGTTGGTAATATACACTCCCGAAAGAATAATAGCCAAACCGGCTACTTGCAGTAAACCAATTGCTTCGCCGGCAACTAAACCCCAGCCCATTGCAACAAACGGAATACCGTAGGTAACCATGGTTGAAAACAATGTTCCTGCACGTTTCAGTAACATATAAAACAGAATGGAGGCAATGGCGGTTCCGAAAATACCTAACACCGCTGCTGCAGAAACAGATTTAATAACAGCTATGTCTGATAACTGATGTTGTGCAAAGCCGTTATACAATAACACCGCAAGTGAGGCAGGAATAAGCGACACAAATGCAATGGCTGCAATATCGAGCGAGCCAACATGCTTCAGATAACGGTTGGTTAAGTTTACATTTAAACCATATGATAAAGTAGCCACAACAATCAGCGCTGCAAAAAATACATTGCTGTTGGCGCTGCCGTTTTTCTGCGAAAGAAACAATAGCAGCATACCGCTGAAACCAACAAGTACACCAATCATTTTTTGTACGGCCACTTTTGCCTGAAAGAAGACAGCACCGATAAGTATAACAAAAAAGGGAGTCAATGCATTAAGCATACCGGCCAGTGCACTGTCAATTTGTGTTTCTGCAACACAGAATAAAATGGCCGGTATGAAGCTGCCGAGTACACCCGTTAATACCAATAAACCCAGATCTTTTTTCTGCATCCGCTGAAAAGAACGCACAGCAAAAGGTAGCAGTACCAACCCTGCACTCAGCATACGTATGGCGGCCACTTCGTATGCCGATAATTGTTTCAATCCTTCTTTCATTAAAATGAATGAACTGCCCCAAATAAAACAGAGCAATAAAAAAAGAAACCAGTTAAATAGTTTGGGCTGCATAATGGAAGCTGCAAAGATGTTGGAAAATTATGGATTCCTGTCTGCAAGTTTTATATTCGTACAAATGCAAATATCATGGGCCGTATACGATTGTCTGCAGTTAGTACCAAAGCGCCGAAGCGTTTTGAAAAAGCAAAACTGAAAGCAAAAACAGAAAAGATCATTGAAGAGCTGGACGAATTGCAAAACCGGCTTATTGCAGAAAGCAAACATTCACTGCTGGTAATTATTCAGGGCATGGATGCAAGTGGTAAAGATGGATTACTGCGTGATGTGTTTGGATCGCTCAACCCACTGGGAGTTTCGGTAAAATCGTACAAAGCACCTACTGCAGAAGAATTGAGTCATGATTTTTTATGGCGTATACACCAACATACTCCGGCAAAAGGAATGATTCAGATCTTTAACCGCAGCCATTATGAAGATATTCTGATAACACGTGTGCATGGCTGGTGCGATGATGCAACCGCCGTAAAACGCATGAAGGCCATCAATGATTTTGAAGAGCTGCTTGCCGAACACAACAGCACAAAAATTTTGAAATTCTACCTGCATGTATCGCCTGAAGAACAACAGAAGCGTTTAAAAGAACGTACGCATGACCCACGCAAAATGTGGAAGTACAACGAAAAGGATTTTGACGAAGCAAAACTCTGGAACAAATACATGAAGTATTACGAAGCCTGTTTTTTGCATTGCAATAAAATACCTTGGCACATTATTCCAAGCGATCAGAACTGGTATAAAGAATACCTGGTGGCACAAACGGTGTACGATACGTTGAAGGGTTTAAACATGCAATATCCCGGTTTGAAAAAATAGTATTTGACATATGAATTAATTTCCTAAGATTTGTGCAGTGTGTTTTTTAAAACAACATCACTCTTTTTGTAACTCTCTAAAACCAACACTATGGGCATGTTAAAAGAATTTAAAGACTTTGCCATGAAGGGCAATGTAATCGATCTCGCAATTGGCGTTGTAATCGGTGCGGCATTCGGTAAAATTGTTTCTTCTTTGGTTGATGATGTGATTACTCCACTGATACTTGATCCTGCATTAAAAGCAGCAAACCTCAGCAATATTGCCGATCTTAAAATCGGTTCGGTTAAATACGGTTCGTTCTTAAGTGCAACCATCAGCTTTATTATTATTGCATTTGTGCTTTTTCTTATTGTAAAAGGTATCAATGCTGCAAACAAAAAGAAAGAAGCAGCAGCACCTCCACCGGCAACACCAGAAGACATACAGTTGCTGCGTGAAATAAGAGATGCATTGAAAAAATAAAATCAATTCTCAGCAATGGCAGCAAAGATTTTCTTTGCTGCTTTTTTATTACCGGTATGGCGCAATAGTTGCTGCTGTAGCCGCAAACAAACACTTATGATGAAACAGATATTTCTGACCGCCCTTATTACAATCTGCTCAGCAACTGCTTTTGCACAGGATGCAGAAGTAAAGCGGTTAAAAGACGAATCGAACAAAACCATTAAAAAAGAACCCGAACAAAAAGAAGGCTGGACGAAAGGCGGGGTGTTTAACCTCAACCTCAGCCAGGGTGCAAGCCGCAACTGGGCAGCAGGTGCGGAACAATTTTCTTTTTCTGTAAATGCATTGGCTAACACATTTGCTTATTATAAAAAAGGCAGAAGCGTGTGGGATAATACATTGAATGTGCAATACGGTATTGTAAATGCAACCAGTATTGGTACTCGCAAAAACGACGATCGGCTTGATCTTCTTTCACGCTACGGTTACCAGTTAGGCGATACGGCTACAAGCAAATGGTATTTATCGGCACTGGTTAATTTGCGTACGCAGATGACAACGGGTTATAATTACACCGTTGATCCGAAAGAAAAGAACTCCAATTTTTTTGCACCTGCTTACCTGTTAGTGTCGCCGGGTATTTTGTATAAGCCGAATGCAACGTTCGATGTATTTCTGTCGCCGGTAACCAGCCGTTGGGTAATTGTAAACGAAGCCAATAAAGATATCCGTCGATTGTTCAATTTTACAGACACAACCAAAGGTTCCATTAATGAGATAGGGGCATTTTTAACTGCCAATCTTAAAAAAGAACTGGCCAAAAATATTAACCTCAGCTCCCGGCTCGATCTGTTCAGCAATTACAAAAACAACCCACAGAATATTGATGTGTTCTGGACCAACACACTGGGTTTCAAGGTGAACAAATACATCGGCATCAGCTATAATTTCGACCTCATTTACGACCACGACGTAAAAAATGTAAAAACCGGCGGATTGCTGGGCACTCAGCTCAAATCATTACTGGGCGTTGGTTTTACCGCCAACTTTTAATAAGGTTTAGTTCCCTACATTTGCAAGTCCCGGACCAGCAGGCCCGGGACTTGTTCGTTAAAAACAGTAAGACTTTGCAAACAGAATCATACCAGATAAAACTCCCGCAATTTGAAGGTCCGTTCGACCTGTTGCTTTTCTTCATTGAACGTGATGAGCTGGATATTTACAATATCCCCATTACACGCATCATTAAAGATTTTATGGAGTTTATTCATAAAAGTGAGCAGTTGAATATTGAACTGTCGAGTGAGTTTATTCTCTTCATTTCTACCCTTATGCGCATTAAAGCAAAAATGCTGTTGCCACGGAAGGAAGTAGATGAGCAGGGAAATGAAATTGATCCACGCCAGGAACTGGTTGATAAAATTCTTGAGTACAAGAAGTTTAAAGAAGCCAGTGTGCAAATGGCTGAGATGGAAGCCACGAGGATGTTGATGGTGAAGCGAGGAAATATTGCACGGGAACTTTCTACCATTGGTGAAGAAACCGGCGAAGGAACAGAGATACAAACCATTACTATGTTTAAACTGATGAAGACGTTTGAACGGGTAATGAAGAAACACCACGAACGCTTTAATAAACCGGTGCATACCGTTGTGCAGTACAACTACACCATGGAAGGCAGCCGTGAGTACATGCTCGATATGGTGAAGCAAGAAAAGACGATGCCGTTCGAAAAGTTATTTGATGTGTGTGAGAACCGTATACACGCCATCTTCTTATTTCTTTCGTTACTCGAACTTTCGCAACAGCGTTATATGAGTTTGCTGGTGGGCGAAGGGAAAAATAATTTCATTGTAGAGTGGAACGAGGGCAGAGAAGAAGATGCAGAAGATTCATTTGTGTATCCAACAAATCCGGAAGAAGGAAACTAATGTCATTCATCACTCTGATAAAAAAAATCCCACTGCCAAGCAGTGGGATTTTTTTATTATCGAATAACGCTGTTATGCTTTTACAGTAACCCGTACATCCATCATTTCTCTTACGGTTTTAGCAATACCATTGGCGTCAATACCAATTTCTTCATACAGTTGCTTTGGCGTACCATGTTCTACCAAACGATCGGGAATACCCATGATCTTTACTTCTGCACTGTAATTGTGCTGTGCCATAAATTCCAATACAGCGCTGCCAAAACCACCTACAACAGTTCCATCTTCAATGGTAATTACTTTACTGAATTTTGCAAACACTTCGTGTAACATTTCTTCGTCGATAGGTTTTGCAAAACGCATATCGTAATGAGCAGGATTAATGCCATCGTTCTTTAATTCACGAATAGCACTGGCTGCAAAATTGCCCGGGTGACCAAATGAAAGAATGGCAATACCATCACCATCTTTCAACTTACGGCCTTTGCCGATTTCTATTTCTTTCATCTCTGTTCTCCACTCCGGCATTACACCTTCGCCACGTGGGTAGCGGATAGAGAAAGGCAGCTTTTGTGTTTCGAGTTGAGCAGTGAACATCATGTTGCGCAACTCGGCTTCGTTCATTGGAGCAGCAACAATCATGTTGGGTACACAACGCATGTACGCTACATCGTAACAGCCATGATGCGTTGGTCCATCTTCACCCACTAAACCTGCACGGTCTAAACAAAATACTACCGGCAGTTTTTGAATGGCTACATCATGCAACACCATATCGTATGCACGCTGCATAAACGACGAATAAATATTACAGAACACCCGCATGCCTTGTGTTGCCATACCGGCGCTGAGTGTAACAGCATGTTGCTCGCAAATGCCTACGTCAAAAGCACGGTGCGGCATTTGATCCATCATAAACTTGAGCGAAGAGCCACTGGGCATTGCCGGTGTAACACCAACAATTTTTTCGTTCTTTTCTGCCAGTTCAATAATGGTATGGCCAAACACATCCTGGTATTTGGGCGGCTGTGGTGTATCGAATTTTTTCTTGTGAATTTCGCCGGTTACTTTATCAAACAAACCGGGAGCATGCCATTTGGTTTGATCTTTTTCTGCCAGCTCGTACCCTTTTCCTTTTACTGTAACAATGTGCAACAGTTTAGGGCCGGGAATATTCTTGAGATCTTTTAATGTATCAACCAGCTTGGTAATGTTATGTCCGTCGATGGGGCCGAAGTAACGCAGCTTCAGCGCTTCAAACAAATTACTGCTCTTGCTTACAAAACCTTTAATGCTGTGTTCGAGTTTACTCGCCATTTCACGGCTGAAGTTTTTGCCCACAGGCAGTTTGCCCAGCGCATTCCACACATCATCTTTAATGCGGTTATACGTAGGCGAAGTAGTAATATCGGTTAAGTATTCTTTCAGAGCACCAACATTGGGGTCGATGCTCATGCAGTTATCATTCAAAATAATCAGTACATCGCTATCGGCCACACCTGCATGGTTCATCGCTTCAAACGCCAGACCGGCCGTCATGGCTCCATCGCCAATTACTGCAATGGACTTACGGTTTTCGCCTTTTAGTTTCGCTGCCATCGCCATACCCAAAGCGGCAGAAATGGAAGTGGACGAATGGCCCACGCCAAACGTATCATACTCGCTTTCGCTGCGTTTTGGAAAACCGCTGATGCCGTTGTATTTACGGTTGGTATGAAAATTATCTCTGCGGCCGGTAAGAATTTTATGGCCGTATGCCTGATGACCCACATCCCATACCAATTGATCGTAAGGGGTATCGTACACATAGTGCAAAGCAGTAGACAGTTCCACTACGCCGAGGCTGGCGCCGAAGTGCCCGCCATGTACACTCACCACATCAATAATGTACTGACGTAATTCATCGCACATTTGTGGTAATTGATCCATCGACAGCTTTTTCAAATCTGCGGGGGAGTCAATTTTGCTTAACAATGCACCGGGTTTAATTTCCATATATTCCAGAATAATTGTGTAAAGGTAAAACTTACGGGCAATAGTAGCGCCCGGTTTTGTTTAACATACAAAGTAAAAAAAGGTTGTGGAAGGGTACAAAAGCTCAGCAGAAAATCGACCATTTACCCAAATAATTAGCCCTTTGTACCTTTCGGCGGGTTAATCCCTTATCTTAAAGGTTAGATTTGTAAGTATCATGCGTATGTCGTTAAGTAAAATAGGAGCTTATTGGTGGTGCCAGGCAGCAGGCTGGGGCGGTAATATGCTCATGAATTTCTTTTTTGCCTGGACCTATAGCAGAGATATTACCTTGTCTTTTGTTTTGCGTTCGCTCATTATTGCTGTGTTGGGAGTGGTTATTACCCATTTTATGCGTTGGGTAATTATGAAGCTGAACCTTTTGCAAAAGCCCATTGAAAGACAAGTAATTTATTTTTTGTTATTGACGGTGGTGTTTTCAATGATTCTTCCGTTTTTCTCGCTTTCGTTTTTTAACCTGTTTAACCTGTTTACTCCCGAACAACGGGTGTACAGTTTTACACGGTTATTTTTGGGTTCTGCTGCCAACTCGTTTGTAACGCTGTTGGTATGGAATCTGATCTATTTTATTTACCACTATGTAGAACGTTACCGTATGCAACAGCTCGATGCGTTGCAAATGCAGAGCGTAGTAAAAGAACTGGAGCTTAAAACTATCAAAGCACATATTAACCCGCATTTTATTTTCAATTCACTCAATGGCATCAGAGCACTAGTGGATGAAGATCCTGCACGTGCCCGCACTGCTATAACCGAACTGAGTAATATTTTGCGCAACAGTATGCAGGCCGATAAACAGGAAACTGTTCCTTTTGAAAAAGAACTGGCTATTGTGAAAGATTATCTTGCATTGGAGCAAATGCGTTTTGAAGAACGGTTGATGGTGAATTTTGATATTGATGAAGACACGCTCGACCAGCCAGTGCCACCGATGATGCTGCAGACGCTTGTTGAAAATGCAATTAAGCACGGCATCAGCAAAAATGTATCGGGTGGAGAAATAAAAATCACTTCCCGTTTTGTAAAAGATCAGCATGAGTTGGTGATACGCAATACAGGTCGATTGAACGGACATATAAATGCAGATGGTTTTGGTATTTCAAGTACACAAAGCAGGTTAAAGTTGATGTTTGGCGATAATGCAGGATTTTCAATCAGTGATGTAAACGGAAATGAAGTGGAAGCAAAAGTAACAATGCCGGCAGCGATATAAATACAAACACCCTTATCATATAAATAAACGAAACATGAACAAAAAAGCAATCATTATTGATGACGAACGTTTGGCCCGTAACGAGCTGAAAAAGCTGTTATCAGATTTTCCGGATATTGAAGTGATCGATGAAGCATCGAATGTAGATGAAGGCTTGCAAAAAATTGAAGCATTAAATCCCGATCTGATTTTTCTTGATATACAAATGCCGGGCAAAACCGGCTTCGATCTGTTAAGCGAACTGGAACGTACTCCCGAAGTAATTTTTACCACGGCTTACGATGAGTATGCGTTACGAGCATTTGAAGTAAACGCATTGGATTATTTGCTGAAGCCTATTGAGCCAAAACGTTTGGCTGATGCATTACATAAATTGGATGAAGAAGAAAAGGAACATACAAACGATGGCGAGCCGGTTATTATGAACCGCAGCATGCTCAGCGAAAACGACCAGGTATTTGTAAAAGATGGTGAACGTTGCTGGTTTGTAAAACTGAGCGATATCCGTTTGTTTGAAAGTGTAGGCAACTATGCCAAAGTGTATTTTGGTCCGAACAAACCACTCATTTTAAAATCGTTGAATGCATTGGAAGAACGTTTGGATGAAAAAATGTTTTTCCGTGCAAACCGTAAGCATATTGTAAACCTCCGCATGATTGAAAAAGTAGAACCTTATTTCAACGGCGGGTTGTTACTGGAAATTCATGGTGGCGATAAAATTGAAGTAAGCCGCCGGCAAGCTGTTAAGTTTAAAGAAATGATGAGTTTATAATTAATACAACAAATGAAGAAATTAAACCTCACGTGGTTACTGCTTTTTGTAACCACGTTTTTATTAGCCCAAACAAAAGCA
>JACCDQ010164769.1_pt1 | contig 12289 bp, 6 predicted proteins | sample 7446031 | NCBI WGS metagenome assembly JACCDQ01 (sample SAMN15323442, study PRJNA562643) | freshwater metagenome | isolation source: river surface water | place: USA:Blue River Watershed | collected 2017-08-17
AGCTTTTTCGTTTTAGTAGTTGATTTTAAGTCCAGAAATTTACAGATAAAGTGTTGATTTTGACAACATTTTCCGTAATTTATTGGTCTATAAACCTAATAAAGTCATAAAACTAAACAAATGAATATGAAAAAAATTAGTGCGCTTCTATTTATGCTTGGTATTGTAAATGTCGGTATAAGTCAAATATACCTTGAGCGTAAAGATGGTAGAGTCATTTTTGATGGTCAGTCTGTGGAAGCAGAAGGTACGGTATTTGTTCCTCAAGAGTTTACAAAAGGATACGTTATACAAAATGGTAAAAAGATTGATATTGCCAAAATGAGATTAAATACCTATGATAATCGTTTGGAATATCAAGAAGGCGAGCAAGTAAAGCTTTTTACACTTCCTGTGACCGAATATGCGGTGGATGCAGAAGATGGAGCGATAAGACTCTTCAAGAGGGGCTTTCCAAAGGTAGATCGCCAAAATGAAGATACTTATTATGAGGTTCTGTATGATGGCAAATATAAGCTTTTAAAATATTATAAAGCTCATAAATTGGATGTTACGAATTATAACTCTGCTACCAAAATGATTAAATTTGAGATAGGTGAAACATTATATGTGTTGCGACCTGATAATAGTATTCACAAACTCAAAAAAGATAAAAAGTCGATACTAGAAGCATTAGGAAAGGAGGAAGAAGCACTAAAAAGCTGGTGGTCAAAAGAAAAACCTAATCCTAAAGACGAAGCTGGTGTAGTCAACATTATAGGTTATGTGGATACTCTTTAAACTTTCATATAAGAGTTAACTAAGTCTTCCTATTTGAACTAATTTTAGGATAACCGAATGCTCATAAAGAGTATATGATATTAGTTTATAGTATTTGTGAGGATATGCTTCATACCCTCACAAATACTATAAGTTTAATGATAAGAGATTAATTTTTTGACAAAAAATTTGTCACCCACTAACATACGCAGTATATAGGTTCCAGATGCTTGTTTACTTAAATCTATTACCTGTGAAAACTGAGTGCCAGTGACTTCATACTGATTGCTAGCTATCTCTTTACCCGTCATATCTATTACATTCAATTTGATTTGACTTACAGGTTTTTCAAAACTTGCTTTCAATAAAAACTGTCCATTTGTACTAGGGTTCGGGCTAACATTCACAAGCTGTGTTTCATCAAATTCGGGTCCTAATACTATTACCTTAGGGGCGTTGGGATTAGGACCTTGAATATTTAAGTTGTCTATTGCCCATCCCCATCCGTAAGCTACTGCATCAGTTAATAGTCTAAAGCGTATCAACACCTGATCTCCTGCCTTAAAATTGCCTGATTTCAACATATCAATTTCACGAGCTTTAAACATGGCTTGAGTACCATTGGTGAGTGAGTTCCCTTTTGAATCAAGGGATGCATTCCAAGCAGCATTCCATGTTGGATTGGCATTGGAATCCCAGCCATCTTGAAACCATTTCCAAGTGGCACCACCGTCTTTCGAGCCTTCCACTATAACGTAGTCAAAGAAATTTCGATTTGGGACACCTCCCGTTGCAAAGCTTACGCCATCTTCTCCTGGCTCGACTAATACAACTTCGTCGAAATAAATTTTGGCAGTGTCGGATCTTAAAATTATAGGTTTTTGAAGATTGAATGTAAAGTTTGAATATTTGTCATCTGGATTTGTATCGGTAAAAGCAAATTCAGTTCCGTCTTTATACGGATGTTCAGAGTGCATAGCTTTACTTGTAAATCCTGAGGGCTGTGCCAGTCCAAATCCTTTTGTATAAAAATCATCAGCTGGAACATTCTCAAAATTTGTTACATAGGTACTTACTGGAGCTAAGATTTTTTGAACATTAAATTCATAGTAACCACTAGCAGGCGAATATGTAGTGTTTCGTGCTTTACTTTTATCTTTTACAACAATTCTATATTGTATTTTTTCTCCGCCTTTTAATAAGCCATTAGTAAAAGTGAATTTTCCAGAAAATGCATAAGCTAAAGCGCCAGAAGCTAATTCTGCCTGATTAATTCGTTTGAGGGCAAAAGCAGGCTGAGCTTTACCATCGATTAAGTATTCAACATAGGCTGTATCGATATCAATATTGTCGTAGGCTAATAATTCAGGCAAAGACACTTCTACATCGCTTGTACGAATTAATGATAAATTGTGTGTATAATCTAAGACTGGTTTGGTTGTATCAGAACCAATCTTAAATTTATAGTAAGTAAGGTTTTCAAGTGTACCTGGAGCTTGGGCAGGTGTAGAAAAAGTTTTTTTCTGAGAGTCGACTGCTGAAAAGTAATAGCTAATCGTTCTATCAGTGGCACTTGCTGGTAACACATAGGTATATTCATTAGATTTACCTACACGGTTCATCGGTACTTGAATAGGCTTATCTTTGGTAATGTCTCCCAATGTGTAAAATAGTTTTACAGAAGTAGAGTCAAACCCCATATCTCCATAAACTTTTGTATTGAATGAAATAGCTTTTGTATTATCCTCCGAATCTTTGATTTTTTTGTGTATGATACTACTCCCTACCCATCCCATGTCGTTGAATAGAGCCAATGTTATAGGACCAGGGTTATGGGTAACTTCTCCATTAGCAATCTGAGGGGTCATTAGAGCATTGATAGTACCACGTCTGTAAGAAGATTCATCCAAATGACTGTAGCTTGAGCTTTCTTGATAGGTAGAAGGCGCAAATATTCTGGCACGCAAACTATCATTGTTGGCAAGAATAGTAGGCGAGTTCAAATAGAGATTTCCACCCGTTAGTTGTGTCTTGAGTTCTACAGAGGGGTTCTTAAATACGCTGGTGTTGAGGAGGCGTTGACCTGCAGTACTTTCAGCAAAAATATCATATATCATTGGGATACCACCGTCTGTAATAACCCCAAGTGTAGCATCAGAGGTAGCTTGACGCAACGAACCATAAAACCCTAAACCATGACCAATTTCATGCAGTACGACCGAAACCAAATCTGCTCTGTTGGTGGGAGTATTCCCATCTATTCCATAATACCAAGTAAAGTCACTATTAAAGCGGGCAAAAATATCTGGATTATCGCCATTAAGATTGCTATGTGCCATTTTTTCGGCTAGAGCAATTGGATACCATGTTAAAGCATATTGGGCACCTGCATAATCTCTATAAACACTCGCCGAATAAGCCGAGCCTAATACATTAGAACCTAGACTTTCCCAACTGGCAGTAATTCGGATTGGGACATCAGAAACAATAATGGACTGCCATATATCAACAGCGCGCTGAAAGGCTGCTTTAGCATTTTCAGGAAAATTGATATATGTTACAATGAACTTTGATTTATCAGCCTCTACACGTGCTTGTTTGTTTAACTTTTGTAAAAACTCTTCGGGTGGAGCAACATAAGAGTGTACAAATGGTGAGCTAAAATCGGGTGCAGGGCAAACAATTTCTCTTGTTCTACCTATTCTGAAATCGAGCTTTTTTTGTGCTAAACTATTGGTTATCGTCAACAATACTAGCGCAAGTAGTAAAAGGTTTTTCATAAGTACGTATTGAAGTATGAGTAAAGGTTATTCTAATTTTTTAGAGGGAGTATGATTTAAGTACCTATACCTGAATTAGCTTGATTCTGGCTATTTATTTTAGGTAAAGATCATATCGAAGAAACTTCAGTTTAGAACTTTATATTGATGGTACAAATGTGTTCAAATACCAATCTTTGTATCCTCAACTTTTCAAATATGGTACGCTGTATTAGATTAAAGTGATTGTTTTGCTGATATAGACCAATTTTTATTTTAAATAGTTGCATTGTTAAAAATGTCCAAAAGCTAGAGAGATGCATCTATATATGAATGTACTTAAGCCTAATCTTGACTACAGAATTACTACTATTTTATTTGAAACTCTTTCTTAAGTTGGTGGGCAAAATAAAATCTAATTTTTGAGCCTTTGGCTTTCAGCTTTGGGCATTCGGCAAAAACATATCTATCGTGACTAAAAGACATTTTAACACTCTTTGCCTTGTGCCTGTTGCCTAGTGCCTAAACACATAACTTAAATCTTATTTTGCATGATTACTTACGATTCATCAATTTAAGTATTTTTGAGTATAAATCAAGATTTTGAAAATGAAATCTTAGTGGAAAACGGGTATAAAAATAGCCAGCCAATTCAGTAATTTTTGCTTACTAAATTGGCTGGCTTTAATGTAATTAGTCAAAAACTACTATAAAGTGATTCTAAAACCTAATCTCTTGTAGTTTTCGTTTGGTTTTATATCGCTTCCATTTCCTTCAAGGACAAGAACGAGTACTACACTCGTACCTGCAGCTGACGGTGCTCTCAAAATATTGAATTTGCAGTCGCCAAAGCTTGAATTAGCTGGAAGGGTAACCATACCACCTTCTAGGGTATAATGTACTCCCTCAACAGCAGTTGATTCTTTTGCATCTACCGAAAATTTGATAGATTCCTGATTCGGTCTTTGACGTCCTACAAGATTGATACGACGCGTTTGAAGGCCAGCTCCATTGGCAACACTGATAATAGGATAAGTTTTTCCAAGTGATGTTGCTGGAGATGTAACGACAGCATCCTGAAACTCTACCAAGTAAGGTGAGTCAAAAACGGATTGGCTATATTTGAAGCATGAAGACATAAACAAGCTAGTCATCAGCACTAGTACAATTCCAAATATTTTTTTCATGATAATTCGTTGAAATATAAGTTCTTGAAATGAATAAAGCTTAAACTTAAGACTAGTATCCAGCGTTTTGCTTCAAGTTAGCATTTGCCTGAATTTCGCGTACAGGGATATTTGCCAAGATACGGAAATCGCTGTATGACAAACTTTGAACTGGAGCAGCCTTAACGATATCTAGTCCTAGACGTTTAAGATCAAAGAAACGATGACCTTCAAATGCTAGCTCCAAACGACGTTGTTTCAAAATTTCATTAATTAAGCTTGTACCTGTCAAATCTACAATTGTAGGTAAACCAGCACGATTTCTGATGATATTCAAATCCGCTAATGCTCCAGCTGCATTTCCTGATCTAGCAAGCGCCTCAGCACGGTTGAGGTACATTTCAGATACACGAATTACAGGAATATTGTCAAGGTTGACTTGACCGCTTCTACCTAAGAATTTTGTACACTCTATTTCAGCAGTACCACGACCTGCAGTTCCTAATTCATACATTTGACGACGTACATCTGGAATAGTTGCACCCGAAGCATCTTTTTCAGATTCAAATAAATCCAATAAAGCTCTTGTTGGAACTAAGTCTCCAAATCCACCAGTTCTAGTACGGTCACCCGATGCAACCAAGGTAGTATAGGTAGTTTGCAAAGATGTGTTTACGCCAATATTTTCGTTGGTTTGATATTGAATCTCGAAAATAGATTCAGGTTGATTCGCCGAACGCCATGAAGCCACATAGTTGGCTGTTGTCTGAAAACGTCCAATACTACCCGTTGCCATAGCATCGGTAGCATATTTGGCAGAGTTAGTCCAGTCGCCACGGTATAAAGCTACTCTCGAAAACAAAGCTTGAGCTGCAGTTTTGTTAGCAAAAGCTGCAGTAGCTGTTCTTCCAGAACTAGTGAATTTAGCAATAGAACTTGTTAAATCAGAATAGATAAAGTCATATACTTCATTTAAAGAAGCACGCCCCTCTAATTTGATTTGGGTAGCATCAATCACACCTGACTTCAAGATAGGTACTCCACCCTTGCTAACTTGAGTTAGCTCTACAGATGGTTCATAAGCATAAGCACGCATCAATTCAAAGTAAATTAAACCTCTAATGAACAGCGCTTGTGCTTCAACAAAATCTTTATTAGCCTGAGTCATTTTGTCTACTTTAGGTAGAGCATCTAATACCAAGTTAGCTTGGTTAATAGCAAGATATGACGTTTGCCAGTGTGCGAAATGCGCTCCTACTTGGTTTTGATATTCAGCATTTAAACGGCCAGATTTATTAGTAGCTCTACCATTGTCTGCTAGTGCTTCGGGAATAGCAATTAAATCGCGACCATACAAAAAAGTTGATTGTAATCTATCATAGATACCGTTAACTGCAGCATTGATGGCATCTTCGGTAGTAAGAGCAGTTACAGAGTCGATTGATGCTCTTGGCTGAACATCAAGTAAGTCCGAACATGATGCTAATGTTAGACCTACTCCAATAGCTGCTATTTTTAAAAAGTATGTTCCTTTCATCTTCTTTTCAAATTAAATCTTTTTTGAAGTATATAAAATTATATCCCAAGTTGTACTCCAAAAGTGATAGTACGTGGTTGTGGAATGGTACCGTTGTTTCCACTACCCAAATTAATAAATTCGGAGTCAAAACCAGTCCATTTAGTCCATGTGTACAAGTTGTATGCTTGGACATATACTCTTGCTCTTTCAACTTTGATTCGCTTTAGTAAAGAACTTGGAACATTGTAACCAAATGTTGCAGTTTTCAAACGAATAAATGAAGCATCTTCATAAAAGCGAGATCCTGCTGTGATACCAGAACCTAAAACTTCCGCATTTCCGTTGAACGGTCTTGGTACAGAGGTAATTTGACCTGGAGTTGTCCATCTATCTTGATAGATTGAGCTTAAAACGTTGAATGCTCTACCACCATTTTCAGACATGAAAGCAGACTGGTTATTGAATACAGTTCTACCAAACTCGTAGTTGAAGAACACTTCTAAATCAAATCCTTTATAAGAAAACGAGTTTGTTAAACCTCCGTAGTATTTTGGAATTTGGCTACCAATAATTCGTGAATATGCATTTACATCACCTGCCAAACGATAAATGATGTTACCATTATTATCATACCACATTGCACGACCTGTAGCAGGGTTTACACCAGCATATTGAGCAGTATAAATAGAGTTGACAGGATAGCCAATTTTAATCCATCCATCAACCGCACGACCTGGAAGCGTAGTTAGAGTATCATATAATTTTGTTACCTTATTATCGATATAAGTAAAGTTGAACGAGGTAGTCCACTTAAATCCTTTATTATCGGCAGATTTGTCTACAGCAACAAGTTTTACATCTACTTCTAGCCCTTTATTTTGAAGCTCACCCACGTTTTCAGAGATAGTACTATAGCCACTCAACCATGTAACAGGACGATCTAAGATAAGATCTTTACTTGTTCTGATAAAGTATTCAACAGATCCTTGCAAACGGTTATTGAATAAACCATAATCCAATGCTAAGTTAGTGGTTACATTTTGTTCCCAACGAAGATTAGGGTTGCTCAATTGTGTAGGAGCAATACCACTTACACCATTGTAGTTAAAACCTCCACCAAATAAACCTCTTGAGTCAAAGTTACCAATTTGGTCTGCACCTAATGCACCGTAACTTGCACGTAGTTTCAATTGATTCACGATTGAGCTAGTTTTCAAGAATTCCTCTTGAGACACATCCCAACCAACAGAAGCCCCTGGGAAGAAGCCCCATAAATTATTAGAACCAAAACGAGAAGAACCATCATAACGAGCCGTCAAGCCTAAGATATATTTACCAGCATAGTCATAATTTACACGACCAAATACACCTGATTTTTTGTAACCAGACCAAGAAGCAAATGTAGTAATAGGGTTTGCTGCTGCACCTGCTACGATAAATTGAGGAGTAGGAATACCTTCTGCACTTTGCTGAACGTTAGAAGATTGATCATCTCTGTATTCTGCACCAACTAATGCACTAATATTGTGTACATTATCAATTTGCGTACTGTAGTTCAATACAGCATTAAACAACAAGTTGATATTCTCTGTATTTTGATCTTGAATTCTACCTCTTACGTTAAAAGCATCTGCCGTGCGAGGATCTTGGAAGTTATAACCCTTGATATAACGGTAGTCAATACTTGCCGTAGGACGGAAAGATAACTTACTGTTAATTTTATAATTAACTGATGTTGAAGCAATAACTTGATTTACACGAGAGTAAATTTTATTAAGATCGCTAACTTGTAATACGTTTTGGTTCAAAATACCTGCTAAACCACCCTCGGCTGGAGTTCCAAAATACGAACCATCTTCCTTATAGAATGGGTTGATAGGAATAATCAATGGAGCAGAGAATGTCGGCGAGCCTAGGAAACTACCTCCGCCAGGACCACCAAATTGCCCTCTCTGAACAAATGAACTTAGGTTGATTGAATTATCAACTGTAATACGATTGTTAAGCTTAGAGCTAATTTTAGCATTCAAGTTACCACCTTTATAATCTACATTACGAACGTTTGCATCCGTTGAGTTGTAGGTACCAGATAAGTAATATGTACTTTTGTCATTACCACCACTCAAACTAATGCTGTAGTTGTTAGTTCTACCAGATACATAAGACTCTTTTTGCCAATCGTATGTTGGTAACGCAGCGATCTGATCAGGGGTCAAGGTTGGATCCAAACGAATACTTGAAAGAGTACTTCTCAAAGCAGCACCTGCTTCAGTTCCTTGATTAGTTAAAGCTTCAGTACGAGCCTTTATCCAATCTTGAGTATTCAATACATTCAAATATTTTGTTGGTTCTACATAACCACTATAGTAATCAAAATTCACTTTTGTTTTACCAGCTTTACCTTTTTTAGTGGTAATTAATACAACACCATTCGCGGCAGCAGCACCATAAATTGCAGCCGAAGCAGCATCTTTTAATACCTCAATTGATTCGATATCATTTGGGTTTAGGTAGTTTAATGGGTTACTACTCGTAAATGCAGCCGAACCAGCGTTTGCATTGATTTGAACACCATCAACTACGTACAATGGATCTGTACCTCCTTTAATCGTTCCGACACCACGAACTCGAATCTGTGCAGCTCCACCTGGTGTTCCGTTGGCGCCTAATACTTGAACACCAGCAGCACGACCTTGAAGTGCTTTGTCAAAACTGTTTGTTGGCATTGTTGCTATCTCTGAACCTTTTACTGAGGCCTGAGACCCTGTCAATGTTTTGCGTGACTGAGTACCATAACCAACTACAACCGCCTCTGCAAGCTCTTGAGAGGTTGAAGTTAGTTGAACATCAACTGTAGAGCGGTTCCCAACTGAAACTTGTCTTGCTTCGAAACCAACGAAAGTGAAAACTAATGTTGCATTACCCGAGACAGTAATTTTGTAGGTACCATTTGAGCTAGTTGTTGTACCTCGACTTGTTCCTTTAACCGAAACGTTAACGCCTGGAAGCGGTGAACCATCATCGGATGATGTCACTTTTCCTGATACAGTTTTATCTTGTGCAAAAAGTTGCACACACATAAACACTGTAAGAAGAATACTGAGTAGAGATTTTCTCATCATCTGTTTACTTAGTTTGTTAGATTTATTAGAATAGTTAAAGAATGATTAAATATATTAAAAAGTTTTTGTGCAGAAACCAACATAGGAATCAACATTACTTTTAATAAAAGCATGCATTACTACACTGATGTAGAAACAAGTATATTTTGGATTGTAATTAGAGTATATAAAGTCATAGCCTATACATTTTAGTGTATGCTCTAACGGGTATTTTGACATGGATTTTTCTGGCTGAAATAACACAACATTCAAAGGAGCTGTGTGCGAGCCAAGGGAAATACTGCTTATTGCAGATTTTGAATTATTATAGTTTTAAAATGGACTAAATGAAACGATTACAGACTATATATTTAATTTGTTGATTTGTGTTTTATAAAATTACTAGTATCCTGTTTAGTTAAGTTTTTAGCTTGAATGTGTTTAAAAACAAATGTACGTACAGAAAGTTGTTATAACAAAATTTTATGTGTCAAAACAACTAATTTATGCAGAAGAATTTTGTTATACAGCCTAATGACGCACCAAAATGTGCTCAATAATCAGCAAATCGCCATAATTTATATGGTTTGATACATGTTATGTAGCTGTTAGATATACTATATGTTACTTAGCAAACACCCTTAAAGTCATATTCTTATTCATAATTTCAATAAAAACATGTTGAACAAACTATGCCTAGAATATCAACAAAAATTAGTTTCAATTAGCTTTTGTAATGTCATGAACGGATAAGTTTTGCTATCATAAATCTATAACTAGTTTATATAGAGAAAGTTTAAGAAGATTAAAATAAATTCTCTATTGAATTGTCAGGTGGATAGTGATATTAAGGATGTTTTTCACCTAATACAATATTGAGATATGAAACATCATAATTTGGAATATTTGCCTCAATAGTGTAAATTCATGAATACACATTTTAAAAACACCGTTTCGAGTGTCATCACACAAACCTTAACACATTCCATGAAAAAAATAGTACTTTCTGGTGCTTTACTCCTTGGCGCCTTTATGTCATTTGCACAAACGGCTACTCTCAAAGCCAAAGTGGCACAAAAAGCTCAAGCTCTTGAGTCTAAAGTTGTAACGTGGCGTCGTGACTTTCACCAAAATCCTGAATTAAGTAATCGCGAATTTAAGACTTCTGAAAAAGTAGCAGCTCACCTTCGTTCTCTAGGAATTGAAGTACAAACGGGAGTTGCTAAGACAGGTGTGGTAGGTATTCTGAAAGGAGGAAAGCCAGGCCCTGTGGTTGCTTTGCGCGCCGATATGGATGCTTTACCTGTAAAGGAAAGAGTAGATATCCCTTTTGCTTCAAAAGCAATGGGTGAATACAACGGACAACCCGTAAGCGTTATGCATGCATGTGGTCATGATTCGCACGTGGCTATTTTGATGGGTACTGCCGAAATTTTGGCAAGTATGAAAAGTGAGCTGAAAGGTACAGTTAAGTTTATTTTCCAACCTGCTGAAGAAGGCGCTCCTGAAGGTGAAGAGGGTGGTGCAGGCTTGATGGTAAAAGAGGGTGTACTTGAAAACCCTAAAGTTGACGCTGTTTTCGGACTTCATATTAGTGCACAAGCACCTGTCGGAACAATTCGTTACCGTCCTAAAGGTACTATGGCTGCTTCTGATTGGTTCAAAATTAAATTAAAAGGCAAGCAAGCACATGGTGCTACTCCTTGGCAAGGTATCGACCCTATTGTTACTGCCTCACAAATCGTGATGGGTTTACAAACCATTGTAAGTCGTAACGCTCCACTTACAGAGTCGGCAGCAGTTGTTACGGTTGGTCAAATCAATGCTGGTGTTCGTAGCAATATCATTCCTGAAGAATTGAATATGAATGGTACCATTCGTACGCTTGACACGCAGGTTCAAGATATGATTCATGCTCGAATGAAGCAGGTGGCCACAAATATTGCTGAAAGTGCTGGTGCGATTGCAGAAGTAAGTATTACCAAAATGTGCCCTGTAACCTTTAATGATCCTTCTTTGACAGAAAAAATGGTTCCAACGCTAGAAGCAGTTGCTGGAAAAGAAAATGTGTTCTTGACATCCGCGGCTACTGGCGCAGAAGATTTTGCTTTTTATCAAGAAAAAGTACCGGGGTTGTTCTTCTTCCTTGGAGGTGCTCCAAAAGGTAAGAAAGAGTCTGAGACAGCTTCACATCACACCCCAGATTTCTATATCGATGAAGGTGGTTTTGTATTAGGTATGAAGGCCATGACCAACCTAACACTCGATTATATGGAAATGAATGCTGGAAAGGGTATTAGCGCTACTGGAAAGTAGGTAAGAAGACGTTATTAGTGAATAGTCATCCGTTACTTGAAAATACCAATAGCCAATCAATCAGGGTCAAATCTCACCTCAGATATATTATTGATTAGATCTTTCCATATACTTAGGTTAGAGTATTAAAAATAATATCTATTAGCCCTTTTTATCATTTACAATATCGAGAAGGCAATTCATATAGTAATTGCCTTTTTTTATAGCTTATAATAAATCAAGTAACCACAAACTATACCTTTTACCAATAAAACTCTTGATTTTAGTCTTGAAAAAGAAGATGTTTACAGCCTAAATCTTGCAATATGGCTCTTATTTCAAAAAAGAAACTTCCATTCAAAATTAATCTCCAGCTCAGAAAATATTTGATTAAATATGGGCGTGAGATAGCCATGCCTTTACAGTATTCTGATTTGTTGAGATTTGAAAATGCTATAAGTTTATATGACAAGTTTGGCAATGATACGCTTTGGCAAACGGTATTTTATCCACACAATGACATTGATTTTGTGTATGAAGGATTAAAAAAAATCTATGCTGATTTACGTACTGATGGTGACGAAAAAGTTATTAATCACCTCAATGTCGATAGGATTGATTTATGTACTTATGGCAACACACAGCCATTTCGCATTCGAATTGTCAATAAAATGAACGATAACTTCGACT
>JACCDQ011066516.1_pt1 | contig 12288 bp, 13 predicted proteins | sample 7446031 | NCBI WGS metagenome assembly JACCDQ01 (sample SAMN15323442, study PRJNA562643) | freshwater metagenome | isolation source: river surface water | place: USA:Blue River Watershed | collected 2017-08-17
AACGGCACAGGCCCCAGGCGCGGTCGCAACCGGCCACGGTGCCGGTCACCAGCGCGCCCACATCGTCGCCCAGATGCACCGGCAGGTCGATGGAAGACAGCACTTGTACGACTGCGCCGCTGGCCCGGACCCGACCCTGATCGAGGACGACCAGGGTGTCGGCCAGATGCGCCACTTCATCGGCCGAGTGCGTCACATACAGCATGGGCACCTGCAGGTGCTGGCGCAGGGCTTCGAGCCAGGGCAGCACTTCGCGCTTACGCGCCGGATCCAACGAGGCCAGGGGTTCGTCGAGCAGCAACAGACGCGGCTGAACGGACAGGGCGCGGGCAATCGCCACGCGCTGGCGCTCGCCGCCCGACAGCGTGGTGGTGCGGCGGGCCAGCAGTTGGCCAATGCCCAAGACCTCGATGGCCTGCTCCATCGCCTGCTGTGCGCTGGCTTGTTCGTGCTGCGGTAGGCGGCGCAGACCGTAGTGCAGGTTGCCTTTCACGTCCAGATGGTCGAACAGGCTGGCTTCCTGAAACACCATGCCCAGCCGGCGTTGCCAGGGAGGGGTGAAAGTGTTGGTGGCATCGTTCTGCCAGACGGTGTTTCCCAGCTGCACCCGGCCTTCACCACGTTCCAGCCCGGCCACGCCGCGCAGCAGCGTGGTCTTGCCCGAACCCGATGCACCCCAAAGCACGGTGATGCCTTGTGCAGGCAAGGTCAGTTGGGTCTGCAGGGTGAAGGTGGGGCGCTGCAGCTGCAGGTCGATGTGCAGGTCCGTGCTCATGTCGCCCTCCGCTGGTTGCGTTGGCGGATCAGGGCCAGGCCCATCAGCACGGCAAAGGCGAACACCGCCATGCCACCCGCCAGCAAGTGTGCCTGCGCGTATTCCATGGCTTCGACATGGCCGTAAATCAGGGTCGACAGCACCTGCGTCTGGCCTGGGATGTTGCCGCCCAGCATCAGCACCACGCCAAACTCCCCCAGCGTGTGGGCGAAGCTCAGCACAGCGGCCGTCAGCAGACCGTGGCGCGCCTGGGGTAAGGCGATGGACAAGAAAGCGTCCAGTGGTCGCGCGCCCAGCGTCATGGCCACTTCGAGCGGACGCGGACCCATCTCCGCAAAGGCGACTTGCAACGGTTGCACCGCAAACGGCAGCGAATAGATGACCGAGCCGATCACCAGCCCGGTGAAGCTGAACGACAGCGTTCCCCAACCCAGCCACTGGGTGAACTGGCCCAGCGGGCCATGCGGACCCAGGGCCACCAGCAGGTAAAAGCCCAGCACGGAAGGTGGCAACACCAAGGGCAGCGTGACCATTGCCCCGACCGGCTCGCGCCAGCGCGAGGGCGTGCGCGCCAGCCACCAGGCCAGCGGCGCACCGATCACCAGCAGCAGCAAGGTGGTGACGAAGGCGAGCCGCAGCGTCAGCGCGATGGCAGGCCAAGCGCTGGCAAGAAAATCGGGGCTCACAAGCATGTTCATCAAGAGGGTGAGGTTTCAGAACTGGTAGCCGTAGCCACGCATCACTTCTTGGGCTGCGTTGCTGCGCAAGTATTGCAGAAGCGCTTGGGCGGCGGCGTTGTCCTTGCCCATTTTGAGCAGCACGGCATCCTGCCGAATTGGCGCATGCAGCTGTGCAGGCACCTCCCAAGCCGAGCCGGTGGTGACGCGTCCGCCCTCCATGACCTGTGACAGGGCCACAAAGCCCAGAGCGGCGTTGCCCGTCTTGACGAACTGGAAGGTTTGACCGATGTTCTCACCCACCACAAGCTGAGCACGAAGTTTGTCGAGCAAGCCCAGTTTGCCCAGCGTTTGCAGAGCGGCTGCGCCATAAGGTGCGAGTTTGGGGTCTGCCACAGCGATTTTTCCTGGCAGAGGGGCTTGCAGCACCTTGCCCTCGTTGTCCACCAGGTCGGGGCGGTTGCTCCACACCACCAGCCGGCCCATCGCATAGGTGAAGGCGCTGCCCGGCACTGCCAGCCCATCCTTGAGCAGCCGCGCCGGGGTCTCATCGTCGGCAGCCAGCAGCACGGCAAATGGCGCACCGTTGCGGATCTGTGCGTAGAACTTGCCAGTGGCACCGAATGAGAGCACCGCCCGGTGTCCGCTGTCTTTTTCAAAGGCGGCGGCGATTCTCTGCATCGGTGCGCTGAAGTTGGCCGCCACCGCCACCTGCACGGTCTCGGCGTGTGCCAACGCGCACAGCAGACCACACACCCCGGCGAGGAGCCGATGGTTGATGAGAAAGCGTGCGCTGGTTTTCATGGGTGCAGGCAGTGTAGCGGGGAGCGATGGTTGAACCGCAATGACAACCACCAGGTCAAGTGCGCTCTGCCTGTGGGCCGAACCTTCAAAGATTGACTGGCATCAATGTCAAGTGCCTTCTTCGCTCCTAACATGAAGGCATGAACACACTTCAAGCCGAATACAAGGGCCGGTTGCTGCAGGAACGCCAGCAACTTCTGCAACGCATCGCTGCCCAGCGCGGTGGGCTGGTGTCACGCGTGGACATGGCGGCGGAGCATGACGTGCGCGCCTCCGACGCGCGTGCGCAGGCCACCACCGAAATCAACGAAGAGTTCGCCATGAACGAGCACGAGACGGCCGAACTGGCCGCCATCGATGCGGCGCTCGAACGCATCGCGCAAGGCCTGTATGGCCAGTGCCAGGACTGCGGCGTGGTGATCCCTGAGGCCCGTCTGAACGCCTATCCGATGGCGTTGCGGTGCGTCAATTGCCAAGGCGCTGCCGAGAAATCCCATTGAATCACAAGGAGAAATTGCATGAGCACATTCCACGCTGTTGTCTGGATGGACCACAACGAAGCCCACGTCCTGATGTTTGACCGTGAACACGTTGAAAGCCAACGCGTCAAATCGCGCAGCCACCACAAGCACCAGGGCAAGACCGGTGATGTCGCCGCATTCTTTGGTGATGTGGCCAAGGCCCTTCATGGCACCCGTGAAGTGTTGCTGACCGGCCCCGGCGCTGCCCGCAACGAATTCCGTGACTGGTGCAGCAGCCACGCCAAAGCCACGGCCGGTGCCATTGTCGACAGCATCGCCACCGACCACCCGACCGACAACCAGCTGGTGGCCTTGGCCAAGCAGTATTTCAAGAAGTTCGACGCCATGGCCGCCGATCCGGCGCAGGCTTAAGTTGACAGGCTGCTATGCTGCAAGGCATGCGCAGCCTGTTTCATTTTGCTTTCAACGTCACTGACCTGAACGAAGCCCGTCGCTTTTATGGCGATGTGCTGGGTTGCCGTGAAGGGCGGTCCACCGACACCTGGGTGGACTTTGATTTCTTCAGCCACCAGATCTCGCTTCATTTGGGTGAGCCGTTCAAGACCGCGCCTACGGGCCATGTGGGCGAGCACCTGGTGCCCATGCCGCACTTTGGCCTGATCTTGCAACGGACCGATTGGCAGGCCATGGCCGATCGGCTCACGGCGGCCAAGATCGACTTCGTGATCCAACCCCACCTGCGCTTTGCCGGTCAGCCGGGTGAACAGTGGACCATGTTCTTCCTCGACCCCTTCGGCAACCCGATCGAGGTCAAGGGCTTCGAATCGCTGGAGACGGTGTACGCCAGCTGACGCGGGGCGTCAGCCCTGATCTGCCACGCTCACGATCTGCTGATCGATCGCGCCGAACAGGCTTTGGCCATTTTTGTCCTTCATCTCGATGCGGATGGTGTCGCCGAATTTCATGAAGGCGGTGCTGGGCTTGCCGTCCAGAATGGTTTCGATGGCGCGCTTTTCGGCAATGCAGCTGTAGCCCTTGGGCCAGTCTTTTTTGCCGTTTTCTTCCACCCCGCGGTTGCTCACGGTGCCGCTGCCCACGATCGAACCGGCACGCACATTGCGCGTCTTGCAAATGTGGGCGATCAGTTGGCCAAAATGGAAGGTCATGTCGGGGCCGGCATCGCACATGCCGACCTTGCGGTCGTTCCAGGTGGACTGCAGGGTGAGGTGTACGCGACCACCTTGCCAGGCGTCGCCCAGTTCGTCGGGTGTGATGGCCACGGGGCTGAAAGCGGTGGCTGGCTTGCTTTGGAAGAAGCCGAAGCCTTTCGCCAATTCGTCGGGGATCAGGTTGCGCAGGCTCACGTCGTTGGCAAGCATGAGCAGGCGGACGCCTTCGATGGCTTCGTCGGGGGTGGCGCGCATGGGCACATCACCGGTGATGACGGCGATCTCGGCTTCAAAGTCGATGCCATAGGCTTCGTCGGCACAAACCACAGGGTCACAGGGGCCGATGAAGTCGTCGCTGCCGCCCTGGTACATCAGCGGGTCGGTGTAGAAGGTCTTGGGCACTTCGCTGTTGCGCGCGGCACGCACCAGTTCGACGTGGTTGATGTAGGCCGAGCCGTCGGCCCATTGGTAGGCCCGGGGCAGCGGGGCCATGCACATCTTGGGGTCGAAGGGGAAGGCGTGACGTGCCTTGCCGCTGTTGAGGGTCTGGTACAGGTCTTCGAGTTGCGGCGCGATGAAGTTCCAGTCGTCCAGCAGTTGCTGCATCTTGTCGGCGATGCCGGTCGCATAATGGGCGGTGCTCAAGTCGCGGGACACCACCACCAGTTGGCCGTCACGGGAACCGTCTTTGTAGGTCGCAAGTTTCATGATCTTTGCAGTCTGTTTTCTGATGCCCGGTGCCGCAGGGCTGGTCGAGCAAATTACGTATTGGTAAACTCGTTTAACTAAACGAAACGGCATTCTAGACCATATGGCAGTCAAAAGCACGTCCCCCAAAGAAGACAGCAGCGGTGACAAGTCGCGTGCCGGCATCCAATCGGTCGAGGTGGGCTTTGCCTTGCTCGATGTGCTGGCCAGGGCGCCGGCCCCCCTCATGCTGCGCGATTTGGCTGCACAAGCTGACATGAGCGCGGCCAAGGCCCACCGTTACCTGGTGAGTTTCCAGCGGCTCGGCTTGGTCGTGCAGGACGCGTCCACCACACGCTACGAGCTGGGCCCGGCCACCTTGCGTCTGGGTTTGGCCACGCTGTCGAGGCTCGATGCGGTCAAGCTGGCGCGTGAGCGCCTGCCTGGTCTGACCGAACAGACCGGTCAGACCATTGCGCTGGCGGTCTGGGGCAACCATGGTCCGACCCTGGTGCACTGGCAAGAATCGCCCCTGGCGGTGCCGGTCAACCTGCGACTGGGAGACGTCATGCCCATGTTGTCATCGGCCACAGGGCGTTGTTTCGCGGCTTTTCTCGGGCATGGTGTGGGCTCGGACCAGGCGCGGGCTTTGATCTCACGTGAGATGGTGCAAGCCCGCGAAACCGGCCGCAAGGATGTGCCCGTCAACGCTCGCGAGCTCGAAGCCTTGGTTCGCGAGACGCGTCAGCACGGACTGGGGCGGGTCAAGAATGTCCTGCTGCCGGGCATCTCTGGCTTTTGCGCCCCCGTGTTTGATGCCGATGGGCACCTGGCGCTCGGGGTGGTGTCGCTGGGTTCGTCGGCCACCTTCAACACCGACTGGAATGGGCCCCTGGCCAGCACCTTGCTGCGCATGAGCCGCCAACTGTCGGCGGACCTGGGTTGGTCTGGCGGCTAGGCTTGGCATGGTGCCAATGGTTCGTCTGGCTGCAGGTCCTTCGCCCAAGGCGCTGGCATGGCTGGTGGCAGGGGTGCTGGTCTTGCATGCCTTGCTGCTGGGGTTCGCGCCGCCATTGGAAGTCCGGCTGACACCTTCGCCACCGACTGGACCTGTGCAGGTTCGGGTGGTGCACGTCGCGCCGGAGGTGCGGGCAGCGCCGCGACCGGTGGTGCGCCGTGCAGCCCCTGCACCCGCTACCCCTGACACGGCGCCGCCTTCTGTGTCGGAGGTCGAGTTGCAGGCAGCAGCTGAGCCGTCTGCGCCACCGGTGCCAGAGCCAACGCCCGCAGCAGTGGCCGCAGAGCCTGCCCCAGTGCCAGCGGTTGCGCCGGTGCCTGAAACCACCGCCGCTTTGCCGCTGATTTCGCTTGGTGCCTTGCCCACCTCACGTGTCCTCACCTACCACCTCAACGGCATGGACAAAGGCCTGACTTACCACGCCAGTGGTGAGCTGAGGTGGCAGCACAACGATGCGGATTACGAGATGACGCTTTCGGTGCGGGCCTTTCTGATTGGCCGTCGCCAGTGGCGCAGTGCTGGCCGCATCGACTCGACCGGTCTGGCGCCTTTGCGCTTTTCGGACAGTTGGCGCAACGAACGGGCCGCGCATTTCGACCGCAGCCAAAACAGGGTCGTTTTCAGCAGCAACAGCAGCCCAGTGCCGCTGGAGCCTGGCGCCCAGGACCAGATCAGCCTGTATGTGCAGCTTGCCACGGCGGTGGCCGGTGAGCCAGAGCGCTTTGTGCCCGGCACGCGGTTGCAGATCCAGACTGTGACGGTGCGCGATGCGCAGCCCTGGTCGCTGTTGCTGGAAGGTGTGGAAGCCCTGACGCTGGATGGGCAAACCGTGCAGGCCATGAAATGGGTGTGCCAGCCCCGCAACCGTTTCGAAGCCAAAGTCGAGTTCTGGGTGACCCCTCAGCAGGCCTGGATGCCTGTGCGCATCCGCATCACCCAAACCAGTGGCAGCTTCATTGACTTGGTCTGGCGTGGCACCGAACCCTTGTCACCCTTGTCAGCGCAAGACAATCCAAAAACTGGCAGCACAGGCTCTTGAAAAACAGGCATACTGTTCACACATGGTGTCACCGTGGAGAGGAGTTGAAACCATGAATCTGCTGTACGAATCCGAAGCTTTTGCCGTCATGCATGTGTTGGCCAACGAAGCGGGGGCTGCCGAGAACAAACCGGCCCGCCCTGTGCTGGAACGCCACGGCTTTGAAATCGTCGATAAACGCTCGGGCAAGGAGGTCTACCTCGATGGCTCCTGGGCTGAACTGTTCCAGCAACAGTTGCAAGCTTGGCAGCACCAAAGCCCGACCCAGGAAGAGGTTGAGGACACGCTGGAGGGCTACACCGGCCTGGCTCAGCAGCCGGTCATCGTCCACTGACGCCGCGTAGGCACCAACGCCCAAGGGCACCGGCCTGAGCTCAGGCCAGGTGCCCTTTTCTTTCCAGCCAGCCAAACAGCGGTGCCACCAGCACCAGCACGGCCACCAGGCGGCAGACTTGGAAGGCTGTGACCACGGGCACCCCCAGTTGCAACACTTTGGCCGTGATGGCCATCTCGGCAATCCCTCCCGGCGAGGTGCCCAGGATCAAGGTGGCTGGATGTTGGCCCACCAGCTCGGCCATGGCCCAGCCGAACAACGCTGAAATCAGCAGCATCACAGCGGTGCCCATGCCCACGGACGCGAGCCAGCGTGGTGCGGTGTGCAGAAACTCCTTTTGGAACCGCACGCCCAAACTCACGCCAATAAAGAGCTGGGCGGCATTGCTCATGGGCGTTGGGATGGCTGACCAGAAAATGTCCGAGAGGCTGAGGACCATGGTGGCCGTGAGCGCCCCCATGAACCAGGGGTTGGCACGGCGCAGTCGAACCATGAGCAGTGCCCCGGCCAGTGTGGCCAGCGACAACCAAAGTAATCCCGGCCATTGCGCTGCACGGCCGACGCTGCTCAGGCCCGGGTCGACCTGCAGATCCCAGTGGCTTTGTGCCCACTGCATGGCAAAAGGCACCGAGATCACCACCATGACCAGCCGCAGGCTGTGCGCGGCGGCCACCAGATCGGTGCGTGCGCCGACGCGCTCAGACAGCAAGGTCATCTCCGAAGCGCCTCCGATGGCACTTGCAAAGTAGCTGGTGGCGCGCAAGCGGTGTGCGCCCAGGTGTGCCAGATCTCCCTGGTGGCGGCGCTGCAGCCACAGGCCAAAAGCCCAGCCCAGGCCCAAGGCCCACACAATGCCCAGGGCAATGGCCCACCAGAGTTTGAGCACCAGCGCACCCACCTGTGGCGTGAAATACAGCCCCAGCGCGGCCCCGATGGTCCATTGCCCCAGATTGCGCAGCCGTCCGGAGCTGCGGGTGGGCAGTCCCGCCATGGAAGTGAGTGCCGTGAAGAGCAGCGGCCCGAGCATCCAGGGGATGGGGGTGTGCAACCAGATGCACAGCTCGGCTGCGAGCAGGGCACCCAGCAGGGTCAGGCCAGTGCGCAGCAGGTCAGAAAAACGCATAGAGACAAAAAAATTCGCCCGGGTTCAACCCGGGCGATGGGGAGGGTGCATGGACAGGACTCAGGCGTGGCGGCGGATGCTGTCAGCCAACGTCTGCACCATCTGGTCGATCTGTGCATTGTCCACGATATAGGGTGGGCAGATGACGATGTTGTCGCCGGCGGCGCGCAGCCACACCCCCTGATGGAAACAGTCGAGCATGATGTCGTAGGCGCGCTTGCCAGGGCCGGTGGCAGCGGGTGCAAGCTCGACAGCGCCGGCCAGACCCAGCGTGCGAATGCCGACCACATTGGGCAGACCCTTGAGCAGGTTGTGCATGGCGTCGCCCAATACGCGGCCCTGTTTGCCTGCGCGTGCGAACAGGTCTTCGTCCTTCATCAGCTGCAGTGTGGCCACGGCAGCCGCACAAGCCACCGGGTGGCCCGAGTAGGTGTAGCCGTGAAAGAACTCGATGGCGTGCTCCGGCCCACCAGCGTTCATCATGGCGTCGTAAATGACGTCCCGGCAGATCACGCCACCCAGCGGGATCACGCCATTGGTGACCGCTTTGGCGAAGTTGAGCATGTCGGGCACCACGCCGTAGAAATCCGCGCCGAAGTTGACGCCCATGCGGCCGAAGCCAGTGATGACTTCGTCAAAGATCAGCAGGATGCCGTGCTTGTCGCAGATCTGGCGCAGGCGCTGGAGGTAGCCTTTGGGCGGGATGTACCAGCCCGCACTGCCGGCCACGGGCTCGACGATGATGGCGGCCACATTGCTGGGGTCGTGCAGGGTCAGGATGCGGGTTTCGAGTTCGACCAGCGGGTCTTCGGTCCAGACCGGCTCTTCGTGGTGGATGTAGGCATGGTTGACCGGGTCGTGGATGAAGCGCATGTGGTCCACGCGTGGCAGCAGCTGTGCGCCGTAGACCTTGCGGTTGGCGGGCAGACCGCCCACGCTCATGCCGCCGAAGTTGACGCCGTGGTAGCCTTTTTCGCGACCAATGAAGACATGGCGGTGGCCCTCGCCGCGGGCGCGGTGGTAGGCCAGCGCCACCTTGAGGGCGGTGTCGGCGGCTTCGGAGCCTGAGTTGCAGAACAGGACCTTGTTCAGGTCGCCGGGCGCCATGTCGGCGATCATTTTGGCGGCCCGGAAGGCTTGGTCGTTGCTGGCCTGAAAAGCGGTGGCGTAGTCCAGGGTGTCAAGCTGCCGCTTGATGGCTTCGTTGATGGGCTTGCGGTTATGCCCCGCGCCCACGCACCACAGGCTGGAAACGCCATCGAGCACTTGACGGCCATCGTGCGTGGTGAAGTGCATGCCATCGGCCGCCACGAACACGCGCGGGTCTTTCTTGAAGTGGCGGTTGGGCGTGAAGGGCAGCCATTGGTTGTCCATCGGAAGGTCATGCAAACTCATGGCGAAATCCTCTGACTGAGACGGTGAGCAGCCAGTTTAAGCGCGACAACACGACAAGCGGGTTTCTTTGGCGACAAAAAAAGGCCGCCCATTGGGCGGCCTTGGCGATCGCGTACTGCAGGATCAGTCGGCGTATTTGCCGGCGGCATCCACCGCCGTCTTGATTTTCTGCATTTCGGCTGCTACGAATTTCTTGTGTTCTTCGGGCTCGACACGCTTGTCATTGACGATCAGGGCGCCCAGGCCTTCCTGCTTCTTGATGAATTCGGGGTCCTTGAGCGCTTTTTTCAGACCATCGTTCAGGATCTTGAGCACTTCCGGTGGCGTGCCTTTGGGGGCATACATGCCGTGCCAGATGGTCAGGTTGAAGCCTTTGAGGCCCATTTCCTGCAGCGAGGGGTAATGCTTGAGCACCGGGTGGCTGCTCAGAGGCTTGGCCGTGGTGACCGCGAAAGCCTTGACGCGTCCGGATTCGATCTGGCTGGTGGTGTTGGTGGTCTGGTCGCACATCACATCCACCTGGCCGCCCATGATGGCGGTCATGGCAGGCGCCGTACCGCCGAACGGGATCGTGGTCATCGCGTCTTTGGTTTGCAGGGTCGATTGCCACAGCAAGCCGCAGATGTGAGACGCGGATCCCAGGCCCGCATGGGCAATATTGAGTTTGCCGGCGTTGGCCCGGATGTAATTTTCAAAGTCACGGTAGGTGTTGGCTGGCAGCTGCGGCTTGCCAATGAGGGTCATCGGGACCTCGTTGATCATGCCCAGATACTCGAAATCTTCGAGCGCCTTGTAGCCCAGTTTGCGGTACAGCGCCGGTGTGGCAGCCATGCCGATGTGCCAGACCATCAGGGTGTGCCCGTCGGGCGCGGCCTTGGCCACTTTGGTGGCTGCAATCGTGCCACCTGCGCCAGCTGTGTTTTCCACCACAAAGTTACCGCCAGGCACGGCTTTGCGCATGGCTTCGGCCAGGTCGCGGGCCACGCGGTCGGTCGGCCCGCCTGCAGCGAACGGCACCACAAAAGTGACAGGCTTGGAGCCCGGGAAATTTTGTGCTTGCGCACCCGAGGCCGTAGCCAGGGCCAGTGCGGTCAGGGCAATCCAGTGTTTCATGTCTCTACTCCAAGGGTTCTAAAACTTTTGGAGTGTAGGACCTCACAAGGTTTTGCCAATCGCGGAAATTACTTAGCTGCAAACCCGTGTAGACGAATGTTGACCCGCCTCAAAAAAGGGTTTTATTTGTAACTCCGGGCGTCTTCAATGACCTTGCCGTCATTGGGTAAGCTGCCAGGGGCCACGCAAGTCACATCCCCGCGCAGCTTGGTCACATCGCGCACGGCCTCGGCCACCTTGAGCTGCAGGGCTTCGGACGGGGATGCGGTTTCAATTTGCAGGGCCATTTGGTCGTTGGCCATCTCGCCCGTCACGACCAGGCGGGCCTTGGTGACTTCGGGGAAGCGTTTGACGATTTCGGCGATTTGACCTGGGTGCACAAACATGCCCCGCACCTTGGTGGTCTGGTCGGCGCGTCCCATCCAGCCTTTGATGCGGGTGTTGGTGCGGCCTGTGGGGCAGGTTCCAACCAGTACGGCCGAGAGGTCGCCCGTGCCAAAGCGGATGAGCGGGTAGTCCGGGTTGAGCACTGTCACCACCACTTCGCCCACTTCGCCTTCCGCCACCGGGTCGCCGGTGCCGGGGCGCACGATCTCGACGATCACGCCTTCGTCCAGCACCAAACCTTCACGCGCCGGGGTTTCGTAGGCGATCAGGCCCACGTCGGCGGTGGCGTAGCACTGGTAGGCGGCCACGCCCTGCTGGGTGAACCAGTCGCGCAGGGATGGCGGGCAGGCTTCACCCGACACCAGGGCTTTTTGGATGGAGAGTTGCTGGCCGGCTTCGGCAGCTTTCTCGATCAGGATCTTGAGAAAGCTGGGGGTGCCCGAATAACCCACCGGACGCAGGTCGGCCACCGCAGCCAGCTGTTGTTCGGTGTTGCCCACACCGCCAGGGATCACGGTGCAGCCCAACGCGTGCGCGCCGCTTTCCATGATCCAGGCACCGGGCGTGAGGTGGTAGGAGAAGCAGTTGTGTACCAGATCGCCCGCCTCGAAGCCGGCAGCGGCCATGGCGCGACCGGCACGCCAGTAATCGCGGGCGTTGCCCTCTGGCTCATAAATCGGACCAGGGGATTGGTAAACGCGACGTGCGCCGCTGGTGCGCAGCAGGCCTTTCCAGCCGATGGCCGAGAAACCGCCAAACGGGTCTTTGGCACGTTGAGCCTGTTGACGCTCCAGCAGCTCGTATTTGCGCGTGACGGGCAATTGGGCCAGTGCGGCACGACTGGTCACCGATGCGGCATCCACGTTCTTGAGGATCTCGGCAAAGGCGACGCTGTTTTTCTGTGCATTGGCGATTTGTGCCGGCAGCGCAGCCATCAGGGCGGCTTCGCGTTCTTGCGGAATGCGGGTTTCAAGGGCGTCGAAATGCTGGCTCATGGTGTTGTGACGGTGTTCTCGGTTTCATTTCAGCGTTCCCTGTCACGGCTTGGCCGGGGCATGGGAACGGCCCCCCTTGAGGGGGAAGCGGCGCAGCCGCACCGGGGCTCTAGTGCATCAGGCCAGCCAGCGCTTGCGACGCTTGTAGCTCTTCACATCCTTGAAGCTCTTGCGCTCGCCACCGCCCACGCCCAGGTAGAACTCCTTGACGTCTTCGTTGGTGCGCAGGTATTCTGCCTCACCGTCCATCACGACGCGGCCCGACTCCATGATGTAGCCGTAATCCGCAT
>JACCDQ011646957.1_pt1 | contig 12287 bp, 11 predicted proteins | sample 7446031 | NCBI WGS metagenome assembly JACCDQ01 (sample SAMN15323442, study PRJNA562643) | freshwater metagenome | isolation source: river surface water | place: USA:Blue River Watershed | collected 2017-08-17
GACCATCCCCCAAACCAGTGGTTCCGGAATCGCCAGTTCTAGTCGCTATTTGCGTTAATCGATTGCCCATAAGACTGATTATAGGGAAATAGCTAGAATAGAGTTAAACCACAAGAAAATAGAGACTCATGAACACACTCACTGATAATCCGATTGCCGAAATAAAAAGCCGGCAAGCTCAGCTAGTAAAGGCTTTAAAGCCACTTTTACCAGAGCACGCCCTACTTTGGGAGCCAGAAGACACGATTCCTTATGAATGTGATGGTTTGGCGGCTTACCGTCAAATGCCTTTAGCTGTTGCCCTGCCCGAAACAGAAGCCCAGGCGGTTGCAGTCATCAAAGTTTGTCAAAATTTAGAGATTCCTATCGTTCCAAGAGGGGCGGGAACTGGTTTATCTGGCGGAGCAATGCCAATTGCTCAAGGATTGGTCCTATCCTTGGCTAAATTTAAAAAAATATTACACATAGACCCTGTTGCCAGAACAGCAGTTGTTCAACCCGGCGTTAGAAATCTAGCAATTTCTGAAGCAGTAGCTCATCATGGCTTGTACTATGCGCCAGACCCATCATCACAAATTGCCTGCTCGATTGGCGGCAATGTCAGCGAAAACTCTGGCGGGGTTCACTGTCTTAAATATGGCCTCACACTTCACAACATTTTAAAAGTCCGAGCTATCTTAATTTCTGGAGAAGTAGTGGAGTTCGGCAGTCTAGCTCCAGATGCTCCAGGATTAGATTTAATGTCAATTTTGGTGGGTAGCGAAGGCATGCTCGCAGTGATTACGGAGGTAGTGGTCAAATTAGTACCTAAACCTCAACTTGCTCAAGTCATCATGGCTAGTTTTGATGATGTCGAGAAAGGCGGCAACGCAGTTGCAGCGATCGTTGCTGCGGGCATCATACCTGCAGGCCTAGAAATGATGGATAAGGCCGCTACTAGAGCTGTTGAGGAGTTTGTCCACGCAGGATATGACATCAATGCTGAGGCTATTCTTCTATGCGAATCTGATGGCACCCCAGAAGAGGTGGCTGAAGAAATCGAAAGAATGACAGAAGTTCTAAAAAATAGCGGCGCCATCAGAATACAGGTGTCACAAAGTGAAGCGGAACGTCTTAAGTTTTGGAGTGGTCGAAAAAATGCGTTCCCTGCTGCAGGCCGAATCTCTGCAGACTATTACTGTATGGATGGCACAATCCCGCGTCAGCACATCGCCACCCTACTCAAGCGCATTCAAGATATGGAAAAAAAATATCAACTGCGTTGTATGAATGTTTTTCATGCAGGTGATGGCAACATGCACCCACTGATTTTGTTCAATGGCTCTGACGAGGATGAATGGCATCGTGCTGAAGCATTCGGCAGTGATATTTTGGAAACATGTGTAGAACTTGGCGGAACAATCACAGGCGAACATGGTGTGGGCATCGAAAAGATTAACTCGATGTGCGTTCAATTTAGCGAATCAGAAAGGGAACTCTTTTGGGGAGTAAAAGCTGCATTTGATCCAAAGAAACTTTTAAACCCTGATAAAGCAATTCCAACCCTTAATCGCTGCGCTGAGTATGGTCGGATGCGCATTACAGGTGGCGCTCTACCTCATCCAGAATTGGAGCGCTTCTAATGAACCACTCATTTATTCAAGATACGCAAGAGATTATTCGTAACTCTATCGAATCAAAAGGTTTACTCAGAATCACAGGGTCAGGAACCAAAGATTGGTTCGGTGGAGAGCTCAAGGGGAATGCACTATCAACAAAAGGTTACCAAGGAATCATTAATTACCAACCTGACGAATTAGTAATCACCGTTAAATCTGGCACAACAATCAAAGAGGTTGAGTTAGCTCTTGATGAAAAAAATCAACAGTTCGCATTTGAACCACCTTACTTTGGTGAAAATGCCACCATCGGCGGCATGGTTTGTTCAGGGCTTGCTGGTCCAGGAAGAGTTAGCGCCGGAAGTTTGAGAGACTTTGTATTAGGTGCAAAGATCATGGATGGTCAAGGACAAGTGATGAACTTTGGCGGAACCGTGATGAAAAACGTTGCAGGATATGATGTCTCAAGATTGATGCCTGGATCACTAGGCACCTTGGCATTATTACTAGACGTCTCCATTAAAGTTTTACCAAAACCAGTGGCTACAGCCACACTTCGATTGGAGATTGAGCAAGATAAAGCTCTACACACTATGAATTTATTGGCTAGCCAACCTTGGCCAATCAATGCCAGTTGCTGGCAAGGTGAAAAAAATGGGGTTTTACACATTCGATTAAGTGGCGCCAAAGCTGCCGTAGAGTCAGCTACCAATTCTTTTAAGAAAAACTTAGGTATGCAATTACTTGAGCCTGAAGAAGCTAAAAAGTTCTGGGCAACTCTTAAAGAACACCAATCAGATTGGTTTAAATCAAGCAACGGCGAAGCCTCACCATTGTGGAGGTTTGCCGTCGCGCCGACATCCAAACCTCTCGAGCTTACTGGATCCACCCTCATTGAGTGGCACGGTGGACAACGCTGGTGGCAGGGTAAATTAGATGCGGCAACAGCAAAGGCAATAGCAGCTAAAGCGCACGGCCATGCAAGCATATTCAGGTCAAGCGAAAAAGATATCGCAATGCTTAGTTCACTGAATGACAACCCTTTAACAAAGGCCTTGGTACCGGTACAAGATCGTCTAAAAAAAGCCTTCGATCCACATGGCATTTTTGCTACAGGAAGGTTGGCCTAATATGCAAACAGAATTAGCTCCTCAATTTGCTGGCACTCCAGATGGCGTGATGGCCCAGAGCATTTTGAATAAATGTGTTCACTGTGGGTTTTGTACAGCAACTTGTCCAACATACCAAATACTTGGTGATGAATTAGATGGGCCACGAGGCCGAATCTACCTAATCAAACAAATTGCTGAAGGCAGACCTGCAACTGAAAAAACGCGCGAGCACTTAGATCGTTGTCTAACCTGTCGAAACTGCGAAAGCACATGTCCAAGTGGCGTCGATTACGGACACTTAGTTGATATTGGTCGCAAATGGGCAGAAGAACAAACTAGTCCAAGGCCTCTCGTTGAGCGCCTTTTACGCAAAGCATTAGCTTTTGGTCTAACCAATAAAATTCTCTTTGAGAGTGCGATGCAACTTGGCAGAATTGTTAGGCCACTGCTACCAAAGGTCATTCAACAAAAAATACCACGTGGCAAACAACCAGGTGTACGCCCTCCTAATAATCTTCACCACACCAAAATGTTAATGTTAGAGGGCTGCGTTCAACCCAGCATGCTACCCAATATCAACAGCGCCACCATTCGAGTGATGAGTCAATTAGGTATTGATGTTCTAGTTGCAGCCAAAGCAGGATGTTGTGGCGCACTAAAATATCATCTCAATGAGCAAGAAGCTGGCTTGGCAGATATGCGTAGGAATATTGATGCTTGGTGGCCTTATGTGACGGGTGAAGCACCTGAATGCAATGGCCATAAAGTTGAAGCACTAATCATGAATGCATCCGGTTGCGGTGTCACGGTTAAAGAATACGGCCATATATTGCGCGACGATCCTCACTATGCAGAAAAAGCCAAAGTCATATCAGATCTTTGCAAAGATCTGATTGAGATACTGCCAAGTCACACACAGTCCTTAAAAAAGCTAATTGGTGACAAGTCTAAGAAAGGTGTGGTCTATCACCCTCCTTGCACTTTGCAACATGGTCAAAAAATTAAGGGCCAGCTAGAAAGTATGCTTGGGCAATTGGGTATTGCCACAAATACGTGCCAAGATAGTCATTTATGTTGTGGCTCAGCCGGAACCTACTCAATCTTGCAAGCCGATTTATCCAAACAACTTAAAGAACAAAAATTAAATCATCTTCAAAAAGCTGTTTCTGAGCATGAGGCAGATCGAATTGTGTCAGCAAATATTGGTTGCATTACACATTTACAAAATGAAAATACAACTGTTGAACACTGGATTGAGCTGATTGATTCATTAATAGAGCAAAATGAGGGATATGTCCTTCATAAAAGCTAACTTAGAAAATATTAAAGAGCGTATCAATCAAGCCGCCAAGGCTTGTGGTCGCTCACCTGGTGATATTCAGCTTTTAGCCGTTTCAAAAACATTTCCTGCGGAAGATGTAAGAACTTGCTTTCAAAGTGGGCAGCGTGCCTTTGGGGAAAATTATGTCCAAGAGGGTGTGGCAAAAATTACATCACTTCAAGATTTACGAGCTGAAATTAAATGGCATTTCATTGGCCCACTACAAAGCAATAAATCTCGCGATGTTGCCGAAAATTTTGACTGGGTTCATAGCATCGACCGCCTAAAAATTGCTCAGAGATTAAATGATCAAAGGCCCTCGAACTTACAGCGCTTAAATGTGTGCATACAAGTTAACATCAGCGGCGAATCGAGCAAAAGCGGTGTGCAAGCCAATGATCTCATTGAGCTTTGTAAGCATATATCTGGACTACCAAATCTTTTATTAAGAGGACTCATGAGCATTCCAGAGCCCACAGATGACGTAGTCCAACAAAAACAGGCTCATCACGAGCTACGCCAACTCCTTGAGATTTTGAAGTCAAGCGAGGAGCTTGATCAATCTAAAATGCAATTAGATACCCTCTCCATGGGCATGTCTTCAGATATTGAAGCTGCCATAGCAGAAGGTAGTACGATGGTACGTGTTGGGACAGCAATTTTTGGCAAGAGAACCTATTTATGAACAACTTATCAACTCTAAAAATTAGTTTTATTGGTGGCGGCAATATGGCTAGCGCACTAATAGGCGGATTAATTAATAAAGGGGTTGCCGCAAAAAATATTTTTGTTGCTGACCCTTATGATCAAACCCGTCAGCGTCTAGAGTCTGAGCTATCAGTTATTACTGCACAAAATGTTAAAAAATTAGCAGCACACATCGAATCATCTGACGTAATTGTGATGGCCGTAAAACCTCAACAATTCAAAGAAGCATCACTAGAACTTGCTGAAGTACTCAGTACTTTCAACACAAAACCCCTATGTTTGAGTGTGGCAGCAGGAATTAGAACATCTGATATGGCAGCATGGCTAGGTCATACAAGATTAGTACGGGCTATGCCTAATACGCCCGCATTAATTAGCCAAGGCATGACTGGCTTATACACAAATGCCAATACTGCAAAGAGCGATAAAGAATTAGCTGAAAATATTTGTCAGGCAGTTGGCAAGGTTGTGTGGGTTGATAACGAAAAACAGATGGATGACATCACCGCTGTATCAGGTAGCGGCCCTGCATATGTTTTTGCTTTTTTAGAGGCTTTGGAAAACGCTGGTATTGCTCAAGGACTAACACCTGCTCAAGCGCGTTTACTAGCTATACAAACCGTTCAAGGTGCTGCAAGTTTAGCTGCCCAATCTTCAGAACCACCATCAGTATTGCGCGAAAAAGTAACATCTAAAGGTGGCACGACATATGCCGCATTACAAGTACTTAAAAAAGAATCTTGGGCAGAGATCATGGCAAAAGCCATTAAGGCTGCGAGCGAGCGCGGCGCGGAGATGGGTGACGAATTTAGTCGTCAGTAATTTAAGAAAAAGCCAAGGCTAAAAATAAAGTTGCCCCTAACCAATTGTTTCTTTTGAACGCCAAAAAGCATTGCTCGGGAATTCTTTTTGATACCAATTGGTAGTAATAAAAAATTAGCGCCAAACCCAGAACCCAAAAAAACCAAAATAAACTCGACAAATCATGTCGTAGAGCAATCCAAGCAAAACTTGTCATAGTGATTGCATAGCAAATCATCATTACTAGAACATCATGCTTACCAAAGGTAATAGCGGACGTCTTGATGCCAATGGTTAAGTCATCCTCTCTATCAACCATGGCATATGCTGTGTCATAGGCTATAGCCCAAGCAATATTAGCAATGACCAGCAACCATGCATCAACAGGAATAATATTCTGCACCGCTGCATATGACATAGGTATTCCGAAGGAAAAAGCGATACCTAATATTGCTTGAGGGATTGAAAAAAATCTTTTTGTAAATGGGTAAATTGCTGCAATCAAAACAGCGGGAATAGATAAAAGCTTGGTAAAAAGATTGAGCGGAAGAATTAGTAAAAATGAAATTAGTGCCAGAAATGCAGCAACCAGTAAAGCCTCTTTAGGACTTACTCGACCCGCTGTAACGGGTCTATCTTTAGTTCTAGAAACATGCTTATCAAAGTCTCTATCTGCATAGTCATTAATGGCGCAACCTGCACTACGCATTAAAAAACAACCCATTGAAAAAATAAGCAGATGAGCCAATTGAGGATGCCCATTAGACGCCATCCATAAACCCCACAATGTCGGCCACAGAACTAATAATGTACCGATTGGTTTATCAAAACGAATGAGCGCTAAATAGTCTGAAAACTTTGAAGCCATTACAAGAACTCAACTCCCGATAAACCACAAGATTTAATGGCATCAGCCAATGCATGCATGGCAGCAGTTCTTGCATAACTTTTACGCCACGCCAAAACAACACGACGCTTTGGAATCGGGTTAGCAAATGGAATATATCTAATTAAACTATTCGGGCTATTTTGATCAACAATCGAAGTAATTGGCAAAATAGTAATTCCAATCCCACCTGCAACCATCTGCCTAATGGTCTCTAGCGATGAGCCTTCAAAGCTACTTAACTCACCCTCTTTTTGATGTCTTTGCATGTCAGGGCAAATATCAAGCACTTGATCTCTAAAGCAATGTCCTTGGCCCAATAATAGGGTTGTTTGCGACTGCAAATCAGCATGCTGAATCATCGCCAGACTTTCCCAAGGATGACCCTGAGGAACGGCCACCATGAAACCTTCATCATATAAAGGTAACACCTCTAGTCCACCTTGCGGGAAAGGCTCGGCAAGTATTGCAGCATCTATATCGCCCTGTTTCAAAAGCTCCAATAGTTTGACTGTGAAGTTTTCTTGCAAGTACAAAGGCATTTGTGGCAACAAGCTTCTGCTGTTGGCAATTAACTTAGGTAGCAAATAAGGGGCAATCGTGTAAATGCTGCCCAAACGCACTGGCCCAGATAAAGGATCTTGACCATGCTGAGCCAAATGCCTGATTACCTGAGCCTCCTCCAACACCTTTTGCGCCTGATGAATAATGCTCTGACCCAATGGAGTAATGGCTAACTCAGCACCAGATCTCTCAAAGATCTGAATGTTTAGCTCTTCCTCAAGCTTTTTAATTGCTACTGATAAAGTAGGTTGAGACACAAAGCAAGCATCAGCCGCACGACCAAAGTGTCGCTCTCTAGCCACAGCCACGATATAACGTAGTTCAGTTAATGTCATATTGAGAGGATATCAAGCTTTTAGATATTCAGCTCGACTACCTAACCATCTTGATAGATGCTGCTCGGCAATTTCCGGGTAATTCGATAACAAAGCCACAGAAAGTTGCTGTGTTTTTTCTATAAGCCACTGCTCTTTTTGTAAATCAATAAACCGCAACATCGCATCCCCTGACTGTTTAGAACCTAATAATTCTCCAGGACCTCGTAAGGCTAAATCTCGTTCAGCAATCAAAAATCCATCTTGGGTTTCTTTAAGGGTTTGCAATCGTTCTTTTGCAGCTAACGATAACTCTTGACCATATAACAAAATACATACAGACTCAGCTGATCCACGCCCAACTCGACCTCGCAACTGATGCAATTGTGCATAGCCAAATCTTTCAGCATGCTCAATGACCATTAATGAGGCATTAGGAACATCAACACCAACTTCTATGACTGTTGTAGCCACTAAGATTTGAATATCTCCAGAAACAAAACTTTGCATCACTGAATTTTTTTCTTGAGACTTCAACCTTCCATGCACTAAACCAATTTTGACATTTGGTAATGCCCTTACCAAAGCCTCATGTGTTTCGACAGCTGTCTTCAGTTGCAAGGTGTCCGATTCTTCAATGAGTGGGCATACCCAATATACCTGCCTGCCTTTAGCCAATTCTGCTAACAAGCCAGTAACAACCTCCTGCCGCCTCTCATTTTTAACCAACTTTGTCACAATAGGCCTTCTTCCTGGCGGCAACTCATCAATGACCGATACTTCTAAATCAGCATAAAAAGTCATAGCCAAAGTTCTAGGGATAGGCGTAGCTGACATCATTAATTGATGACAGTGAACTTCAACGTCATCAATTTTTTGCTGTAACTGCAAACGTTGCTTAACCCCAAAACGATGCTGCTCATCAATCACAGCAAACCCGAGCTTAGCAAATTCAACACCCTCCTGAATTAAGGCATGGGTGCCAATAACCAAGTGCGCACTACCACTAGCAATTTGCTCTTGAGCTTCCCTCTTTTCTTTTACCTTAAGTGATCCAGTTAACCATGCAATCTTCACACCTAGAGGTTCTAACCAAAGCTTCAACTTGCGATAATGTTGCTCGGCTAATATTTCTGTGGGAGCCATGATGGCAGCCTGGCACCCATGATCAATAGCATGCAAAGCTGCTAATGCAGCAATCACAGTCTTGCCACTTCCTACATCACCTTGCAACAAACGATTCATGGGATAGGCGCGACTCAAATCTTGAATAATTTCTTGCCAAACTTTTTTTTGAGCTTCAGTTAAATCAAATGGTAAAGATTTGATAAATTGACTCAAAACGCCCCCCTCAAGAGGTACTGAACTCATTGATACTGCTTGCCTCTTTAAACGTTTTTGCCTTGCCTGCTGCAACGATATCTGTTGAGCCAATAACTCTTCGAGTTGAACGCGACGCCAGGCTGGATGCGTTCTATTTTGTATAGACTCCAAATCATCAGATTTACTTGGCTGATGCAAAGTGTGTAAAGCCGAAATCAATGTAGGAATACTTAAACCAGGAAAAGTCTTCGCAATTAGCTCATTCGGCAAAAATTCTTTTAAGCTAATTTGTAAGTCTGGATCTTGAATGGCTTTGGCAATTGCCTTACGAATCACCGTTTGACTAACTCCTGCCACAGTAGAGTAAATAGGGGTCAATGTAGACGGCAGTGGCGCATCAGGTGTCACTGCTTTAACTACCGGGTGAACCATCTCCGGACCATAATATCCATCACGTACTTCCCCCCTTACACGCAAGTGAGTCCCCATCGACATTTGCTTTTGCTGGCTCGGGTAAAAGTTCAACCAACGTAAAAACAACTCTTGCCCATCATCATCTCTAATTTGAACTAGCAATTGACGACGCGGACGAAACATCACCTCTTGACGAATTACATACCCCTGAACTTGGTAGGTCAAACCACCAAATGACCCAATTGCCTCGGCAATGGTTGATAATTTGGTTTCATCTTCATAACGAATAGGTATATGGAGCGCACAATCCAAACTGGAGCGCAAACCTAGCTTATCAAGAGGGGATGAATTGGTTTTACCGGTCATTAATTAAATAGTAATGTTCCAATGGGACTGTAATGCGTCTTTCTGACTTTAACTACAACTTGCCACCTGAGTTAATCGCTCAACACCCCCTGCCAAACAGAAGCTCAAGCAGGTTATTAGTACTTAATCAAAATATTAATCAAGAGCTAATCATAGAAGATAAACAGTTTACCGACCTTCTTGAACTTCTTAAACCGAATGATTTACTCATTTTTAACGATACCAAAGTAATTCCGGCTCGACTTTTTGGTAAAAAAGAAAGTGGTGGAGCTGTTGAGGTTCTCTTAGAAAGAATTATCGACACAAAGAAAGCAATTGTTCAAATCAGAGCATCAAAATCTCCTAAACCAGGTAATCAGATATTGATCGGTAGTGTAGGTAACGGTTTTTCAATTGAAGTCATCGGTCGACAAGATCTCAACAGCCCTTTTTATGAAGTGGAATTTTCATCTGCCTGCATTCCTCTTCTTGAGAAATACGGTCAATTACCATTACCTCCTTACATCACCCACCAAGCAGATGATGATGACCAACAGAGATACCAAACAGTTGTGGCAAAAAACCCTGGTGCGGTAGCAGCGCCCACAGCAGGCCTTCACTTTGATGAGCGCTTACTAGAAAAAATCAAAGCCCAAGGAACTCAATACGCAACAATTACATTGCATGTTGGTGCAGGCACATTTACGCCTGTTCGCACAGAGGATTTATCCGAGCACAAAATGCATAGTGAGTGGTTCTCAATCCCCAGAGAAACTCAAGCCGCGATTGATAATGCTAAGCGCCTAGGCGGCAGCATCATTGCTGTGGGCACCACCAGTCTCAGAGCACTAGAATCGAGCGCGGAACTCGGGATCACAGAGGGTGAGACCAGATTATTTATTACGCCAGGTTATAAATTTAAAGTAATTGATAAGCTAATCACCAACTTTCATTTACCCTGCTCTACGTTATTAATGCTTGTGAGCGCTTTTGCTGGGGTTGAACCCATCAGAAAAGCTTATGATCATGCCATTTCACAACAATATCGCTTCTTTAGCTATGGCGATGCCATGTTTTTAACTCGTCAATGAAACCACTCAATTTCAAACTCATCAAAAAAGATAGTCGTACAAATGCCCGAAGAGGTGAAGTGAGTTTGCCGCATGGCAAAGTGCAGACACCCATATTTATGCCAGTAGGAACGTACGGCACAGTCAAAGGAATGACGCCCAGAGATTTGGAAGAAGCCCAAGCTCAGATCATTCTAGGAAACACCTTTCACCTATGGCTTAGACCTGGTCTTGAAGTCATTAATCAACACCATGGTTTGCATGACTTTATGGGATGGAAAAAGCCAATTCTCACTGACTCTGGTGGATTTCAAGTATTTAGCTTAGGCGCGCTCAGAAAAATCACAGAAGAAGGTGTGGCATTTGCCTCACCAGTTAACGGCGATAAGTTATTCATGTCTCCTGAAATCTCCATGGAAATTCAGGCGGAGCTCAATAGTGATATTGCTATGCAGTTTGATGAATGCACACCCTACGAAACAAACGGCATTCCAACCGATGAAAAAACCGTTAAAAACTCACTAGAGCTGTCACTTCGCTGGGGAGAAAGATCAATCAAGCGTTTTAGAGATCTCGATACTGGTAATGCTCTATTTGGAATTGTTCAAGGTGGGATGTTTGAGCATCTAAGAGATGTGTCACTAGATGGCGTTTCACAACAAGATTTCGACGGTATTGCCATTGGCGGTCTATCAGTCGGAGAGCCAAAGCCAGAATTTGAAAGAATCCTAAGTCATATTGGGCCCAAACTTCCTGAACATAAGCCTCACTATCTGATGGGTGTAGGCACACCAGAGGACTTGGTACTAGGAGTTAGTCAAGGTATTGATATGTTTGACTGTGTCATGCCAACACGCAACGCCAGAAATGGTTGGCTATTTACGCGTTTTGGTGACTTAAAACTAAGAAATGCATCATTTAAAACAGATATCAGACCATTAGATCCAACTTGTAGCTGCTACACATGCCGCAACTTCTCTAGGTCATATTTACATCATTTACAAAAAGCTAACGAGATTTTAGGGTCGCAATTAAATACGATTCATAACATCCACTACTACCTGAATCTAATGTCCGAAATACGCGAGGCCCTGGATCAGGACCAATTCCCTGAATTTATTAAGGAATTCCACCAAAATCGCGCCATAGGCGTGCTTGAAACTACAGGGTAAAATCCTAGTTTCTAATTGGAGGAAATAACATGTTTATTAGCAACGCATATGCGCAAGCCGCTGGAGCGGAAAGTGGCGGCATTATGGGCTTTTTGCCATTAATTTTGATGTTTGCGGTGTTGTATTTTGTCATGATTCGTCCGCAAATGAAGCGCCAAAAAGAACTCAAAAACATGCTAGAGGCATTGGCTGTTGGCGATGAAGTTGTGACTGTTGGCGGCCTAATGGGCAAAGTAACAAATCTTAAAGACCCATATGTAACAGTTGAACTACTCCCAGGTACAGAAGTAAAAATGCAAAAAAGCGCAGTAACGGCTGTTTTGCCTAAAGGCACTATCAAAGCTATCTAAGAAAGATTTGGCATGAATCGTTACCCGCTGTGGAAATACCTAGTAATTGCTGTGGCTCTATTAATTGGAGCCATCTACACCCTTCCTAACTTCTTTGGGGAGGCACCAGCTGTACAAGTTTCAGCGGGTAAAGTGACTGTCAAAATTGACTTGGGTACACAAGAACGTATTACTCAAATTTTGAGTAATGCACAAATCCAGCCTAAAGGTATTCAATTTGAAAGAATTGGCGCTAACGGCACTATCAAGATCCGTTTAGATAGCACCGACAACCAATTAAAAGTAAAAGACACTTTACAAAAAGCACTC
>JACCDQ010456849.1_pt1 | contig 12286 bp, 11 predicted proteins | sample 7446031 | NCBI WGS metagenome assembly JACCDQ01 (sample SAMN15323442, study PRJNA562643) | freshwater metagenome | isolation source: river surface water | place: USA:Blue River Watershed | collected 2017-08-17
CGCACTGGCAGGCCAACCCGCAGGGGCTGCGTCCCTATGCCGCCGGCACCTGGGGCCCCAGCGCCTCGAGCGCCATGATCGCCCGCGACGGGCACTGCTGGACCGAGGAGCGCTGATGCTGGACCGGATCAAGGCCTGCCTGCCCGCGCTCGCGCCGGCCGAACAGCGGGTGGGCAAGCTGGTGCTGGCCGACCCGCGCGCCTTCGCCACCTTGCCGGTCGCCGAACTCGCCGACCGCGCCCATGTGAGCAAGCCCACGGTGGTGCGCTTCTGCCGCAGCCTGGGGTATGACGGCCTCTCGGACTTCAAGCTCAAGCTCGCGGGCAGCGTGAATGAGGGTGTGCCCTTCATCCACCGCAGCGTCGACCCCGACGACAAGCCGGCCGAGGTGATGGTCAAGGTGATCGACAACGCGGTCGCCGCCTTCCTCAAGTACCGCAACGACGCCAGCACGGTGGCCATCGAGCGAGCCAGCGAGGCGCTGGTCTCGGCCGGTCGCCAGGGTCGGCGCATCGAGTTCTACGGCGTCGGCAACTCGGGCATCGTGGCCCAGGACGCGCAGCACAAGTTCTTCCGCCTGGGCGTGCACACCGCCGCCTGCAGCGACGGGCACATGCAGGTCATGAGCGCGTCCCTCCTGGGGCCGGGCGACTGCGTGGTGGTCATCTCGAACTCGGGCCGCACCCGCGACCTGATGGACGCCTGCGACATCGCCCGGCGCAAGGGCGCGACCACCATCGTCATCACCGCCAGCGGCTCGCCCCTGGCGGCGCAGGGCCAGATCCACCTGGCGGCGGATCACCCCGAAGGCTACGACCGCTACAGCCCGATGGTCTCGCGCCTGCTGCACCTGGCCATCATCGACGTGCTGGCCACCTGCGTGGCGCTGCGCATCGGCGGCGACAAGCTGCAGCCGGTGCTGCAGGAGATGAAGAACAATTTGCGGAGCAAGCGGTACACCTGAAGCCAGGTTCGCGCTTGCCGCGGGACGCTCAGACGCGTCCCTCTTCGACCGCGTGGCAGGCGATCCGTACGCCGCCCAGGGTCTGCAGCTGCGGCCGCTCGGTGCGGCAGCGGTCATTCGCATGCGGGCAGCGCGGATTGAAGGCGCAGCCGGCCGGCGGGTTCAGCGGATTGGGGACCTCCCCCTGCACCGGGGTGCGCGCGCGGCCCACGTCGTGCATCTTCGGAATCGCCTCCAGCAGCATGCGGGTGTAGGGGTGGCGCGGGTTCGCGAACAGGGTCTGCTTGTCCGCCAGCTCCACCAGCCGCCCCAGGTACATCACGCCCACCTGGTCGCTCACATGCCGCACCACCGCCAGGTTGTGCGAAATGAACAAATAGGTCAGGCCGCGCTTTCGCTGCAGGTCCTTCATGATGTTCAGGACCTGGGCCTGCACCGAGACGTCCAGCGCCGAGGTCGGCTCGTCGCAGACCAGGAACTCGGGCTCGGTCGCCAGCGCCCGTGCGATCGAGATGCGCTGGCGTTGGCCGCCGGAGAACTGGTGCGGATACTTGGTCCGGTCCTGCGGCGACAGCCCCACCGACTGCAGCAGCGCGTCGACCCGCTCGCGCAGGGCCTCGGCGCCGCTCACCAGGCCGTGCTCGCGCAGCGGCTCTCCCACGATGTCTTCCACCGTCCAGCGCGGGTTGAGGCTGGCATAGGGGTCCTGGAAGATCATCTGGATGCGCCGGCGCAGGGCGCGGCCTTCGCCGCTGCGGAAGGCGGCGTGCGCGTCCTGGCCGTCGAAGGTCAGGCCGCCGCGCGTGGGCCGGTACAGCCCCACCAGCAGGCGGGCCACCGTGCTCTTGCCGCAGCCGGACTCACCGACCAGGGCCAGGGTCTGGCCCTTGGGAATGTCGAAACTCACGCCGTCGACCGCGTGCAGCAGCTGGCGCGGCTTGCCCTCCAGCACCCGGTTCAGCCAGGGCGCCGAGACGTCGAAGGTCATGGCCAGGTCGCGGGCCTGGACCAGGGGGGGGCCACCCGCAGCCTGGGCGCCGGAAGGCGCAGAGGCGGTGGCGAAGGAATCGGTCACGACGGTCATGCGGACACCTTTGCGGAGACGGCAGCAGCCGCAGGGGACGGTGCGGTGCCGTCGTCATTGAGCCAGCAGGCGGCGCGGGTGGCGCCGGCATTCATCAGCGCGGGCCGGTCGCGATGGCATCGGTCGCTGGCCTGCGGACAGCGCGGGTGGTAGGCGCAGCCAGAGGGAATCGCGTTGAGCCGGGGCATGGCGCCATCGATCTGGTGCAGGCGCTCGCGGTCGGCGTCGATGTCGGGAATCGCCGCCATCAGGCCGCGGGTGTAGGGGTGGGCGGGTGAATGAATCACCTCGCGCACCGGGCCGATCTCGGCGACGCGTCCGGCGTACATCACCGCCACCCGGTCGCAGGTCTCGGCGATCACGCCCATGTCGTGGGTGATCAGCATCACCGCTGCGCCGCGCTCGCGGCACAGGCGTTTGAGCAGCTGGATGATCTGGGCCTGGATCGACACGTCGAGCGCGGTGGTGGGCTCGTCGGCCACGATCAGCCGGGGCTCGGCGGCCAGCGCCAGCGCGATCACCACCCGCTGGCGCATGCCGCCGGAGAACTGGTGCGGATAGTGGTCGATGCGTTCGGCCGCCGCCGGAATCCCGGTGTCCTCCAGCAAGGCAATCGCGCGCCGGCGCGCCTCGGCGGTGTCTACCGGCAGGTGCGCCTGGATGGTCTCCATCAGCTGCCGCCCCACGGTGTAGAGCGGATTCAGCGAGGTGAGCGGGTCCTGGAAGATCGCGCCGATGTGGCGGCCGCGGATGTGGCGCATCTCCTGCGCGGGCAGGCCATTGATCTTCTTGCCTTCTAGCAGGATCTCGCCCGAGGCGATGCGCCCGGGCGGCTCCAGCAGGCCGATGATGGCGGCGCCGGTGAGCGACTTGCCCGCGCCGGACTCCCCCACCACGCCCAGGATCTCGCCGGGCGCGATGTCGAAGGAGATGTCGTCGAGGGCGCGCAAGGTGCCGCGGCGATTCGGGAATTCGACGACCAGGTTCTTGACTTGCAACAGGCTCATGGCGGTCGCTCCCTCAGTTCAGCTTGGGGTTGAGCGCGTCGCGCAGCCAGTCGCCCAGCAGGTTCACCGACAGGGCGATCAGGATCAACATCACGCCTGGCCAGACGGTGATCCACCACTCGCCGGAGAACAGGTAGTCGTTGCCGACCCGGATCAGGGTGCCCAGCGAGGGCGAGGTGGGCGGCACGCCCACGCCCAGGAAAGACAGGGTCGCTTCGGTGATGATGGCCGTGGCCACGTGGATGGTGGCCAGCACCAGCACCGGCCCCATCACGTTGGGCAGCACATGACGGAACATGATGCGAAGCGGCGCGACGCCGGTGACCCGGGCCGCCTGCACATACTCCTTGTTCCGCTCCACCAGGGTCGAGCCGCGCACCGTGCGCGCGTACTGCACCCAGCCGGTGAGCGTGATCGCGAGGATCAGGACGCCGAAGGCCACTGTCTCCTGGGCGTCGGGGAACAGGGCGCGTCCGACGCCGGCAATGAGCAAGGCGACCAGGATGGCCGGGAAGGACAGCATCACGTCACACAGGCGCATCAGGAAGCCGTCGACCCAGCCGCCGCGAAAGCCGGCCAGCAGGCCCAGGCCCACGCCGATCACCATCGACAGCAGCACCGAGACCAGGCCCACGCCCAGCGAGATGCGTGCGCCGTACATCAGCGCGGAGAGGATGTCGCGGCCCTGGTCGTCGGTACCCAGGAAATATTTCGCCCGGCCTTCGGCCAGCCAGGCGGGCGGCAGGCGCGCGTCGGAAAGCTCGAGCGTGCTGAGATCCAGCGGGTTGTGGGGCGCGATCCAGGGCGCCAGCACGGCGCCAAGCAGGCAGACGAGCGCGACCAGCGCCGCGCCAACAGCCACCGGCGAGGAGCGGAAGCTGTAGCCGACGTCGCTGTCCAGCCAACGCGTGAGAAGGGATTTCATGTCGGGTGTTTCTCTGGGTGCGAGGGGCTCAATGGCCGCCGGCGCGGTCCACGCGCAGGCGCGGGTCAACCGCGAAGTAAAGCAGGTCGACGATCAGGTTGATCACCACGAAGATCAGCGCGATCAGGCACAGGTAGGCCGCCATCACCGGGATGTCGGCGAAGGTCACCGCCTGGATGAACAGCAGGCCCATGCCGGGCCACTGGAACACCGTCTCGGTGATGATGGCGAACGCGATCAGGCCGCCCAGCTGCAGGCCGGTGATCGTGAGCACCGGCACCAGGGTGTTCTTCAGCGCGTGACCGAAGTGGATGGCGCGGTCAGGCAGGCCGCGGGCGCGGGCGAACTTGATGTAGTCGGTGCGCAGCACCTCCAGCATCTCGGCGCGCACCAGCCGCATGATCAGCGTGAGCTGGAAGATCGCAAGCGTGATCGCCGGCAGCACGATGTGGTGCCAGCCCTTGACGGTCAAAAGGCCCGAGGTCCACCAGCCGATCTTCACCGTGTCGCCCCGGCCGAAACTGGGGAACCAGCCCAGGGTCACCGCGAAGACCAGGATCAACATGATGCCGATCAGGAAGGTCGGCAACGACACCCCGAGCAGGGACACCGTCATGAACACCTGGCTCAGAAAGGTGCCGCGGCGCAGGGCGGCATAGACCCCCATCGGGATGCCCACCGCCAGGGCCAGGGTCGCGGCGACCATGGCCAGTTCGAAGGTCGCCGGAAAGCGCTCTGCGATCAGCCCGGACACCTTGGCGCCCTGGCGAAGTGATTGCCCGAATTCGCCCTGGGCGGCATTGAGCAGGAAGTGCCAGAACTGGACGATGAAGGGCTGGTCCAGACCGAGGTCGGCCCGCAACGCCTTGATCTGCTCGGGCGTGGCGTCCTGCCCGAGCAGGAACACCACCGGATCGCCGACGTACTGGAACAGCAAAAAGGCGATGAAGGCCACCGAGACCATCACCACCAGGGCCTGGGCAAGCCGGCGCAGGATGAATGCGAACATGGGGTCGAGCGTTCAGCCGGGAAGTCCCGACAGGCCAAGTGGCGTGCCCGCGGCCAGGAAAGCCGGCGCGCGGGCACGGGAGGAAGCGTCACCGGCGACGTTCGCCGATGACGCTGGGCTGGCGCAGCGGGGTCAGTTGACCTTCACCAGGCGCCAGTCGATGCGGTTGTCGGCGCGGTGGACCACGTCGATGTTCTTCTTCATCGCCCAGGGAATGATCTGGTTGTGCAACGGGATGTGGGACACGGTGTCGTTGCTCAGTTTCAGGCCCTCGGTGAGGAAGCGGTTGCGAACCGGCAGGTCGGTCTCGGATTTCACCCGGTCGACGATGTAGTCCATGCGCGGGTTGCTGTAGCGGCCCACGTTGTAGTTGCCGTCGCCACCCTGGCCGACGGTGCGCACCAGGGACTGCAGGCTGTACAGGGCGTCGTAGGTCGGCACGCCCCAGCCAAGCATGTAGATGCTGGCCTCATAGCGCTGGATCATGGGGAAATAGGTCACCAGCGGCAGCGTGCGCAATTTGGCCTTCACGCCCACCCGCGCCCACATGGCGGTGATCGCCTGGCAGATTTCCTCGTCGTTGATATAGCGGTTGTTCGGGCAGGCGAAGTCCACCTCGAAGCCCTGCGGATAGCCGGCTTCGGCGAGCAGCTTCTTGGCCTCGTCCTGGCTATAGGGCATGCGCTTGTGCACTTCCTCGGTCCATCCGTTCACCTGGGGCGCGACGATGGTGCCGGTGGGCTGACTCAGGCCGCGCATGGTCACGCGGTGCAGGGTGTCGCTGTCGATAGCTTGGTACAGCGCCTTGCGCACGCGCAGGTCCTTGGGCGGGTTCTTGCCCTTGACGTTCGAGCCCGGGAGCTCGTCGCGGAACTGGTCCATGCCCAGGAAGATGGTGCGGGACTCGACGCCGTCGATCACCTTCAGGTTGCCGCTGCTGCGAAGGCGGGCCAGGTCTTGCGGCGCGGGGTCGAGGACGAAGTCGACTTCGCCGGAGAGCAGGGCCGCGATGCGGGTGGCGTCGGCCTTGATCGGGGTGTAGACGATCTCAGTGACGTTGGTTGGGGCGTTGCCGGTGTAGTTCGGGTTCTTCACCAGGACCAGACGCTGGTCAGGCTGCCACTCCTTGACCATGTAGGGGCCGGTGCCCATGGCGTTGCGGTGGGCGAAGGTGTCGTCCTTGGTGCGGATGTCCTTCGGCTCCACCGACTTGTTCTTTTCCGCCCACGCGCGGCTCATGATGCGCAGTTCGGTGAGCTGGTTCAGGAGCACCGGGTTGGGCGACTTCATGATGAAGTCCACAGTGCTGTCGTTGACCTTGACCACTCTGTCGATGCCCTGGGTGTAGACCTGATAGTTCGAGGTCTTGGTCATCGCGCGGTTGATCGAGAACACCACGTCGTCGGCGTGCAGGGCGCTGCCGTCACTGAACTTCACGCCGGGGCGCAGGGTGAAGCGCACCTGGGTCGGCGAGATCTCGCGCCAGGAGGCGGCGAGCTGGGGCTCGGGCTTGAAGGTGGTGCTGTTGTAGTAGACGAGCGATTCATAGATCGCCGCATGCACCCCGTTGCCCAGCGCGTTGTTCTGCGAGTGAATGTCCAGCGTCGGGATGTCGCTGGAGCTGGACCACTTGAACTGTTTGGCGTGGGCCAGGGGGGCGACCGACAGGGCGGCTGCCGCGGCCACGCCAAGAAGTGCGTATTTCAGTTTCATGAGGGTTCTCGTTTTGAACACGGGGCGAATATGCCGCATGTTTGTCTTGGGCAAATCCGGTAAAGCCCTGTGCCCGTATACCCTGTGAGGGTGAATGGATGCATGAAGGCCAACGCCAACCGGCGGGAGGCGACTGCATTCGTTTCACCTACATCGGCCCGCTTTTCCCTCGTCGAAGCCGCAGCTCGGGGTGGACGCGAAAGGGGGACGCTTCGAATGGGCGGCCGGCGACACCAGGGCGCTTCGCCGTAGAGGCGGGATGGCGGAACGCCCGTGCCTCGCTCGGGCTCCGGTCAGAGCCTCACTGAGCGGCGAGCGCTGGCCGCACGGCAGCGGGAGCCAGCATGACCGGGCCGTACCAGGCCTTGGCCATCGACCGGGTGTTGTCCGTATCGGTCATGATGGCCACGCCGATCAGAGCACCCGGCGGCTCGCCGAACACGCGCTGGTAATCCGCGCGCAGGTCCCGCTCGTAATCGATCCAGCGCCCCAGCGAACCGGGCCCGGACTCGAGCACCAGCTTGCGGATACGGTCGGTGCGGGGGTTGGTGATGACGCTGCCCGCCGGGGAACGGTTGGACCAGACGTACATCAGCGTGGCGTAGGGCATCTCCTCTCCGGTGATGGCGCGCGAGAGTTCGGCCAGCAACATGTCGCGGGGAGAAAAGCGGGAGCGGTCGCCGTCGAATGCCAGCACGAGCCGGACTGGCGAATCGTCCTTGTCGCGCAGGGCCATGTCCGCCCCCTCGATCAGGGACGGCACCTTCCAGGAAAACCGGATGCGCCCCAGGTCCGCCGGCTCGACCCGCAGATGCTTGCGCAACAGGCTGGCAGACGACCGGGCATCCGCAACCACCGCATGACGGCCATCGACAACTTCGTAGTGGAAACGGGTGGCCTGCTTACCCGGAACGCCGAAATGCTCCCAGCGTGCGCCTGGCACGTGGTTGCCCCAGGGGCTGCGGGCAATTTTCTGGACGGCCTGCGCTCTGGCGGCCTCGGGCTCGGTGGATGCCGCTGCGTATGAAGCATCGGTTGCGCCACCGGGCTGCGCCTCGCTCGCCAAAGGCTCACCGCCGACATGCTCGCTGGCACCGCCCACTCGTCCCTGCGATGCATCAGATTGGCCGCTCGCCCGAAATTGGGAGACGGGAGCACAGCCCGCCAACAGGGCGGACAGGAGAGCCACTGCAATGGCTGGCCTGGCGAGCGGGAATTCGTACTTCAACAAACAAAAACTCCTGCGCCAGCCCATCAGGGCCAGCACAGGGGCATGCTAACGGGTGAGCAAGCCACCCGCCAGTGTGGTTAGCCCGGACACATACGCCGGGCGTTTCGTGGGTGAATCAGAAGATGTGGCGGACACCCGCTTCCAGGCCACGCGAACGGCGACCGGGCTCAGACATCGGCGCACCACCGCCGCTGGTGCCGTAGACGCTCATGCCATAGCCGGGCTCGTTGTGGAGTTCGGCGTAGTTGGCGTACAGGGCGGTGCGCTTGCTCAGGTCGTAGCTCACACCGATGGCGCCCTGGTTGCCGATCTTGTCGTCGCCGATCCGACGCTCGACATAGGAGGCGCGCAGCACCACGGGGCCGACGGGCGCGGTCAGGCCGACGATGCCGCCCTTGAGCCGGCGATCCAGGCTGGCGTCACCGGACAGCTTGTCGGTCTTGTAGCCGGCGCTCAGCTTGAGGATGCCGAAGTCATACGAGGCGCCGAGGAAATTGGTCGTCCACTTCTGGTCGTCGTTGGGGATCACGGCAGGAGCCGGCGTAAAAGGCGCCGTGACAGCTGCAGCGCCGGTAATTCCACCCTTGACGGCCTGGTTGGCCAAGGAGACCACCAGCGGCCCCTGGGCGTAGGTCAGACGCACGCTGGCGCCGGTGCCAGCGTCACGTGCAAAGTTGGTGTTTTCGTTGCCGAAGCTGTACATCGCAGCCACGCTGAAGCCGCTGAAGCCCGGGCTGGTGTACCCGATGGCATTGCTCATGCGGATCGCGGAGGGATCACCCCACACCGTACCTTCAAAGACGGTCGCAGCTGCGTTAGCGCCGGTGGCCGAGGCGGTCTGCCTGGTGCGGAAGGTGGAGGCCGTGGTCGAGTTCGTGGTGCCCGTGGTGATAACGTTGTTCAGCAAGTTGTACGAGCTGCCCACGCCGTTGGTGACGAAGGGGTCCACCACGCCAGACACACCGAACAGAGGGGTGTAGTCACGCCCAGCCACTACGGAGCCAAAAGCCCCCTCGAGACCCACAACCGACCGGCGCTGGAAGTTGAACCCGCCCGAGGACGCGCCGAGGCCAGTGTCCGGCGAGAGGGCCCCCTCCAGGTGGAAGTTGGCCTTGAGCCCACCCCCGAGGTCTTCCGTGCCACGCACACCCAGCCGGCTCGAGTAGAGGCCATCGGTCCCCAGTCCGCTGAAGCGATTGGAGCCGGAGTGCACCGAGCGGTAGTTGATGTCGACGCCGCCGAACAAGGTTACGGTGGACTGGGCAAATGACCCGGTCGAGGCAAGGACCGCGGTCAGAGCAACTGCAATCTAAAGTTTTCTATATTCTTGCAAGGATCCTACTTTAGAGGAGATCTGGCGCGGATGGGTCCAATCTTTAAATGGATGTTCTGGACTTTCCAATCAAGTACAGCCCGAACAGGTGGCGAAGCGCCCGCACCAAGGCCTGCTTCTCTTTCTCGCTCAACCATTTGCCATGGCGCCGACGCCAGACTGTGAGACAACAGCCAAGCCCATCAGCAGCAAAGAAAAAAGCCCCCAGATCTTGCGACCTGAGGGCCAAATCCACCAAAGGAGAGGTGGAGGAGACAATCAGCGCACAACCGGAGGTTATGCTCAAGCATCAGTATAGCCGGAGGGTGCTGCATCGCAGCAACCAATTGTGGCTATGCGACACATCAACAGCCCATTTTTTGGGCTCGAGTAATCACTCATCGAGGCATAAATGGAGTGCACAGTTAGCTGGACCGGCAACACCGGGGCGCAGTCGGGCATGGGATTCATCGCGGAGACTGGCAGCGGCCATGTCTTGATGATGGATGGCGCGCCGGATGCGGCCAAACCGGAAAACGGTGGCAAGAACCTCGCCCCCCGCCCAATGGAAACGGTCTTGGCTGGCACCGGGGGGTGCAGTGCCTACGACGTCGTCCTCATATTGAAGCGCGGGCGGCATGATGTCCGCGGCTGCTCAGTCAAACTCACAGCCGAGCGTGCTGAGGCCGACCCGAAGGTCTTTACCAAGGTCCACATGCATTTCACCGTTCAGGGGCGGGGGCTGCCAGTTGCTGCCGTCGAGCGGGCGATTTCGATGAGCCACGAAAAATACTGCTCTGCCAGCATCATGATCGGCAAGACGGCGGACATCTCCACTAGCTTCGACTTGATTGAAGTGGCGTAACCCAGCGAGAGCAGCCGCCTAGCCAGGCCAAGCCAAACTGGTCTAAAGACCCAATCAGATGTAGTGGGCAGTCGTCGTCATCACCTTGGCGGCGGCTCGCATCAATGTCCGCACTGGCATAGGCAACTCCATCCCTCCGGCTGCCAGAGCCTCTTCCGCATGGTCTCGCTCATCGGCCTTCATTTGGGACACGATTGCACGAGAAGCAAGGTCGTTTGGAGGGAGGCGGTCCAGGTGGCTGTCCAAATGCGCCTCCACTTGACGCTCGGTCTCAACCACAAATCCCAGACTGACCCGGTCGCCAAGTCGCCCAGCCACGAGTCCGATTCCAAACGCTCCCGCAAACCATAAAGGATTTAGGAGAGACGGGCGGGACTGCAACTCAACTAGACGTTGCCGAGTCCAAGCCAAGTGGTCTGTTTCGTCTTGGGCTGCTCGCTCGAAGTGCCTGCGCAGGGCCGGGTCCTGGGTGGCAAGGGCCTGGGAGGCGTAGAGAGCCTGGGCGCAAATTTCGCCGACGTGGTTCACCCGCATCAGTGCAGCGGCGTCTTTCTGCTGTTCTCCAGTCAACTTCTGGCTCGAATCAGCAGCCTCTGGGCACGGTCGGGCTGCGCGAGGAAGCGCAAAAAGCGTACGTAAAGCGCCATCCAGCGCCAGGATCAAGGAGTCCATTTGGTCAGTGTACGCCGCAGACAAAGCTGCGAGTCGCCCCCCGATTAATCCAAATAGGTTCATTTCCGTGGTGCCAATGCCGCAGTCGTCGCTAGCTCATGGTCATCTGGACCCACTTCTGTTGCCCCCATGCAACGACGCGCCGAATCTCGGCTGGTTTTCTTTGCGTGGCTCAAGCCCGTCTGCTTCAATAGCGCCAACTTCCGTAAAGGAGGTTGGCCTACAAACCTGGCGCCTCGCAAGAGGCGGTGGTCTGGGCCCCCATCTCAACCTTGGAGAACCGTTAAATGAAAAAATCTCTAGTTGCTCTGGCTGCCCTGGCCGCCTCCGCCGCTTTCGCCCAGTCCACCGTCACCCTGTCCGGCACCGTTGACGCCGGCCTGGAGAAGACCTCCGCCACCGCCGCTCTGTCCATGGCCGCCAGCCGCCTGGGCACCACCAACTTCACCCTGAACGGCTCTGAAGACCTGGGCAACGGCCTGAAGGCTAACTTCAAGGTCTCCACCTCCTTCGACCTGACCTACCGCGCTGCCGGCACCGATGCTTCTGGCACCGTGATCGGCAACAACGACATGTGGGTTGAGCTGGCTGGTGGCTTCGGCTCCGCCAAGCTGGGCCGTTCCACCGACCCGGTGTTCTCCACCACCCAAACCGCCAACAGCACCAAGGGTGTGACCGGCTTCACCTCCCGCGCTGGCATCCTCGACACCAACGGTGTGTACATCGCCAACCAGATGACCTACACCACCCCGAGCATTTCCGGCCTGAGCGCCCAAGTCTCCGTGGGTCTGTCCGAAGTGGCCAACACCAAGAACAACACCGGCTACAGCGTGAACTACGCCGCGGGCCCGCTGTCTATCGGCTTCGCTTCCTCGACCGTCAACAACACCGGCGGCACCACCAGCTTCACCGGCAAGAGCATCACCGCTCTGTCTGGCTCCTATGACGCTGGCGTGGCCAAGTTCTTCCTGACCGGCACCAATCGTTCCGAAAACAAGAGCTCCTACAACCTGGGCGTGTCCGTCCCGATGGGCGCTGGCGTGGTCTGGGCTGACTACACCAACAACAACAACACCGACACCGTCTCGACTCAGCTGGGCTACAAGTACAGCCTGAGCAAGCGCACCACCGCTTATGTGAACTACGGCACCAAGAAGGTTGCTGGCGCCACCTCTCAAGGTTACGGCCTGGGCGTTTCCCACAACTTCTAATTCCCCGCAGGCTCACGCCTGCTGAGAACCAGAAGCAAAAAACCCACCGGGGTAACCCGGTGGGTTTTTCTTTTGGGACGACGGAAGCAGATCAGTTGCTACCGCCTCCACCCGTCCTGCGGCTCTGCAGCATCCCCACGTTCATCTCCCCACTCAGGCTCGAGGCGTAGAAGCGCTCGATCATGTTCACGCTGGTCCGCGCATTCCGCGCGAGGGTCAGCATGTCGATCCCCTTGCCATACAGCAGCCGGAAGGTGATCGCCGTGTGACGCAGGCTGTACAGCGTGCGCACC
>JACCDQ010701828.1_pt1 | contig 12286 bp, 13 predicted proteins | sample 7446031 | NCBI WGS metagenome assembly JACCDQ01 (sample SAMN15323442, study PRJNA562643) | freshwater metagenome | isolation source: river surface water | place: USA:Blue River Watershed | collected 2017-08-17
CCCACCAGCAATTTAAGAAGTTCGTATTGGGTGGCATTGGTGTCCTGGTACTCGTCCACCAGCACGTGGCCCAGCTTCTGTTGCCACTTTTGGCGCACCTCGGTGTGGTGTTGCAGCAGCTTCAGGGGCAGTGCAATCAGGTCATCAAAGTCCACGCTCTGGTAGGCGGTCAGCCGTTCTTCGTAGCGGGCCATGACCTGGGCAATTTGGCGGTCGATGTCGCCCGAGGCCTGTTCCTGTGCTTGTTCGGCGTTCAGTCCGGCACCCTTCCAGGCGCTGATCGTCCACTGCCAGCTGCGTGCGGTGGCTGCGTCGGTGGTGCCGCCGATGTCCTTCAGGATGGACGTGATGTCGTCCGTGTCGAGGATGGAGAACTGGGGCTTGAGACCGAGCACAGCACCGTCCTCGCGAAGCAAACGGACGCCCAGCGAGTGGAAGGTGCAGATCAGCACGTCTTTGGCCGGTTTGCCCACCAATTGGCGGGCCCGCTCACGCATTTCGGCGGCGGCCTTGTTGGTGAAAGTGATTGCCGCTATCCGGGGCGCGGCCAATCCGGCCTGGATCAGCCGCGCAATTTTGTGGGTGATGACCCGGGTTTTGCCCGAGCCCGCCCCCGCCAGCACCAGACACGGTCCACCGAGGTGGTTGACCGCATCGAGCTGGGCAATATTGAGGCCATGGTTGCTGGATGACACGTGGAGGAATGGGGATGGTCAGGGGGCCTTGCGTGTCAGGGTACCGGTGGTTTGTTGGTCGCTTTCGTACCGGCCGGCCCACTTGTCGCCGGAGGCCCACTCCAGGGTGCCGGTTCCGTGCTTTTGACCCGCTTTCCATTCTCCCGTGTATTGGTCCCCATTTTTCCAGCGGTAGTGGCCGCTGCCGTCGGGAATGCCGCCGCCAAAGTCACCTTCGTAGCGATCGCCCCAAGCGTAGGTCATGGTGCCGCGGCCTTGCGGGGTGCCGTTGACGAGCGCTCCTTCGTACACATTGCCGTTGGCAAACTTCATGCGACCGGTTCCATGAGGTTGTCCCTGAACCCATTCGCCCTGGTAGGTTTGGCCGCTGGCCCACTGGTAAGTACCTTGGCCATGCGGCTGGTGGTTTTCGACGCTGCCCTGGTAACTGTCACCGGAGGGCCATTGCACCGTGCCTTGTCCGGTGAGCACGCCATTGGTGTTGACAAAGGTGCCTTGAAAGCGAACCCCGGCAATGGTTTCGTCGATGGTCCGGGGTTGAGCGGGAGGCGGGGCCACCGGCGGCGCGGTTTCCGGGGCGGCGGCTGCGCTGGCGGGTGTTGGCAGCAAGCCGGACAAAAATTTCAGTGCCGATCCCACAGTGGAGGTTCCGGTTGTCGCTGCGTCGGCAGCTGCCTGGGTGTGGGTGGCTGCGGTGCCTGTTGCCTGCAGGGTGGCCGCAGCCACCGTGGGGGCCGCACTTGGAACCGCAGCGCTTGGGGTTACAACGGCGGCCAGCTTTTGGGGTGGGGCTTCTGTTGCGGGCGTTTGCGGCCCGGTTTTTGCGTTGTTGGCTTTGGGTGGCGGGGCGGTTTTGGCCGCCACCGGGGCGGCCGCAGCGGCAAGTGTGGGTTTGGCGGTGGCCAGTTGCACACCGGCAGGCAAAGCGGTGGTCACCCAGGGGGTGCCGCGCTCTTTGCCCAGGTTTTGCGCGTTGGTACGGGCAATCGATTGGGCGTTGCCTTTGCACTGTTGTTCGGCTTCGCGCCACAAGGTTTCGGCGGCCAGGGATTGGGTTTGTTTTTCTGTTGTTTGGGTGCCGGGTTGTCGCCGGATCAGTGTGGCGTATTCACGTGCCCGTTCAAACAGTGGGGCGCAGAATTCGGCGTTGTAGCCATCTTGTGCGGTTTGATCGCGGCGTTGCGTAGCGGTGCTTTGCAGCTCCCCCGAACACACTTCGCTGGCTTCATCCCAAAGGTTTTCGGCCTTGCGGAAGAGCACAGAGGCGTCCAGCCACCGCCGTTCACGCACGGCTTGCTGGGCCAGGTCCTGCAACTGGGTTGCGTCTTTCTGGCTGGCCAAGCACTCGGGGTCCGCACCCAATTGCCCTTGCAGGCTGTCACGGCCCCGTTTGCTGTCGGCCAAATTGCGTTCGGCGCGATCGCGGGACCGGCCTTCGCAGGTTTCTACCGCCTGTGCCCACCATTGAATTGCCTCGTCCAGACGCTCGGCAATCCGGGTGGCAGGTTCTTTGGCCGATTGGGCATTGGCCGCTTTCAGGTCGGCTGCGTTCGCTCGTTCGGTGATTTGGCGGCAGGTCAGGGGTGCGGGCGGCGGCGGTGGGGGCTCGGGTGTGGGTGCTGGGGAGGCTTCGGTTCCGGTCACCACCGTGCCGTTCAAGGGGACGCTGGGCAGGGCATCGGTGGGAGCGCCTGCCGCCGCTGCTGGCACTGCATCGGTCGTCGGACCAGGAGCGGTCTCTGGCGTTTGTGCGCTCAGTGGTGGCGTCAGCAACAGGGCCACAGTCAGGGCCCAGGTGGAGGATGTCAAACGGGTCTGTCTCATTTGCCTTTGGCCTTGTCGTCGTTCATGCCCAGCATGGCCTCGACCAGCCCGTGGGCGTAGGTGTTGGGGTCGGTGTCGGCCGCGTCTTCGTAAGAAAAGCCCTGGGTGCTGCTCTCCAGGGGCATTTCCGCGATCTGAAAGTCCAGGTTTTCCGGGCGTATGCCCTTGAGCCGTGTTACCACTTCCTCGGCCCGGCCATCTTGGGTAGCCAGTGCTTGCAATGCGTTCATGCGGTCGGGGTCCAATACCAGGGCGTTGGTCAGCAGTCCATTTTCCAACAGCTTTTGGTGCAGGCTGAAGCCGGCCAATGCGTCTGCGCCCAGCGCTTTCATTTTTTGGTAAGCCCAGGCGTCGGCTTCGTCAAATACCGTGGCGGCCACGCGCGACACGCCACCCAGCAAGCCGCGGTTCTTGGCCACCTGTTCCATGCTGGACATGACCTGCGCCTGTGTGAGCGCCTGGACCGATTTGGTGGCTTCGTCTTTGAGGCGGCTGAGGGCGTATTCCTTGGCCTGGTCCACGATTTGCTGCTTGAGCATGTCGGTGGCGGCGGTGGCGGCGGCCTGTTGCGCGGCCTTGATGGCGGCATCTGCGGCCATGGCAGCCCCTTTGAGCCCGGTGGCCAGCGTGGCCACGGTGTACAGGGAGCCCAGCACCTTGCTGCCGTAGTGGTAGGTTTTCATGCGCGCTCCGCCCTCTTCCGAAACGCCTTGTGTCCACAGCACGGCCCACAGGGCTTCGTCTTGGGTGAGGCCGTTTTGCGCGATTTCCAGCGGGTGATAGCTCATCAGCCAGTGGTAGTCCTGCAGTGTGGGTGTGTTGGGGGGGGCCAGTCGCACGTAGCCGCGGCACACCTCAAAAGGTTTGATGACCACTTTTTTGCCGGCGGCCGTTTTCACCGGGAATGGGCGGCCCTTGTCTCGCAAGGTGGCCAGTTCTTCCAGCATTTCAACGGTGTCTTGGCTGTCCTCACCGTCAATGTCCACGATTTTGTCGCCCGGCCTGAGGGGGGAGCCTTCCACCACACCCACAACGGTCAGGCGTTCGTCCACTTTCAGGGCCCGCACCCAGGCCACCCGGTCGGTTTCCTCCCAGCCCTGGCTGGTGGATACCGAAAAGGGCAGCTCCCACTGCTTGTCGCATTCGCGGTCCTTCAAGGTGGCCGATTTCGCAATGGCGGGTCGAATCGACCGTTCGCCCAGGCCATAGTGTTCGATCTGCCTGAGCAATTCGGGGTTGACCGCCCGGCCATCGTCCACGGTGTAGCGGGGACCCGCACAGCCTGCCAGCAAAGCCGTTGCGGCCAAGCACCAGATGCCAGCGTGGTGCGAAAAAGACGAGAGCAGTTGGGTTGGATGTGGGTTGCTCACGGGTGTGTCCTCGCCAAAAACCCCAGCACCTCGGCACGGTTGCCGCGAAACACCACGCGCTCGGCCTTGCTGTGCTGTTGGTAGGTGTACATGGGGTCGTAATAGTCGTTCAGCAGTCGTTCAATCCACGCCAAGTGCAACTCTACCGCGCCATTGCGGCGTTGTTGTGTCAAGGCTGTGTCCATCAAGGCTTGCAGTTCCAGGTAACGTTGCAGCCCCAACCGCTTGGTGATGTTGCGCAGACCTTGCTGTAAACCCTGCGCAAAGTGCTCGAAGCCGACTTCGGGGCCGGCCAAGGTTTGGTGATCCCGGCACAGGTCCAGCACGTAATCCTGCAGGATACGTTGCACACGGTGTTCAAACGTGTCCTCCAGCCAGACCACCGGCGCTTGCCCCATGCGGGCGAAAAGTGCCAGTGGCAGTGCGCAACTGCCTATCATGCGGCCTTCGTCTTCCACCACAAAGTGCTGCATACCGGCGGCGCGTCGGCGCAGAAGGTCCACCGCCAACCGGTGTTCAAAGTCGATGGGCGACGGTTGCCCGTAGGGGCGTTTGCCGAAGCTGGAGCCCCGGTGGTGGGCGTGTCCTTCCAGATCCAGGGCTTGAGGCAGGTGTTGCAACACCTCTGTTTTGCCACACCCGGTCAAACCGCCCAACACCGTCCATTGGCAGTCTTGGACTGCGCGGTCCAGGGTATCGATCAAATAGGTCCGCACCGCTTTGTATCCCCCGAGCACCCGGGGGTAGGCTATGCCAACGTCTTGGTAAAGCCACTGCTGCACGATTTGGGAACGCAGGCCGCCCCGGAAGCAAAAAAGGTAACCGTCGGGGTGGGTTTGCGCAAAGCGGGCCCATGCCGCAAGGCGCTGGGCCTTGGTTGTGCCTGACACCAGCCGGTGCCCCAGGGCAATGGCTGCGGCCTCGCCCTGGGTTTTGTAGCAGGTGCCCACCTGGGCCCGCTCGTCATCGCTCATCAATGGCAGGCTGCAGGCCCCTGGTAGGGTTCCGCGCACAAATTCGGCAGGCGCACGCATGTCCATCATGGGCACAGGGCGCAAAAACAGCGTTTCAAAATCGGCCGTGTTGGCGGCGGGAACCTCGGGCAGCTTCATACGGGGGCGGCAGGGTTTGATTCAGTATAACCAGCCCACCTTGCAGGCCGCCAAGCACATGCAGCAGCGAGCCGACCAGGTAAAACAGACCACGCAATGATGGCGTCAAACCGCCGATGGGCGGGCTGTGTCAGGTCGCAGGCTTGTAAAACGCTTCGACGGTGCCCTTGAGTTGAATCAGCAAGGGGCGGCCTTTGCGGTCTTTGGTTTTGCCTGCGGGTACCTTGACCCAGCCTTCGCTGATGCAGTATTCCTCGACGTCAAAACGCTCCTTGCCGTTGAGCCGAATACCGATGTCGTGCTCAAACACCGCAGCCACGTGGTGCGGGCTGCGTGGGTCAATCGACAGGCGGTCGGGCAGGGCGGGGGCGGCGTTGGAGGTGGTGTCGTTCATGGGGGCAAGCTCTGGTGGGCCTGGGCCATGCAGATGTGACACCAGGGTGCCGCATTATCGGGGATTGTGTTTGCGGTGGTTGTGCGTGAGCAGGCCAAATGATCGGTCCGGGCTACCCTATTCGATCACGCCCAGCAAACGGCCTTCGTACACCGCCTCGGCGCGGTTTTGAACGCCCAGCTTTGCATAGATGTTGCTGGCGTGTTCCTTGACGGTTTGCTCGGACAGCCCCAGGTGGTTGGCGATCTGTTTGTAGGTCAATCCCAAAGCCAGGAACAAAAGCACCTCTCTTTGCCGGTCGGTCAACACCTCCGGTCGTTTGATCCACTTCAACTCGGTCGCAGGGCATGGGGCCGGGGAAGCGTTTGGTTGGTCTGATCCATGCGCCAGCATGCAGATGTTGCGTGCCTGAATCCAGTGGGGCAGCAGCGTTGCCAGCCTGAGGCTGTCCTCCAATGAAAACGGGCGTTCATCCGCCGAGCGGTACACCGTGAGCCACGAGAGTTTTCCGGTGGCGGTGTCCATACAGCCTTGCAGCAGCAAATGGCCAATGTCATAAGCCCGCAAGTAGTCCCTGATGCAACTGAGCCGCTGGTTCTTGTAAATGCGATCGACCTCCACCACCTGAGCCTGTTCGGGGCGATGAATGAATGTTTGGGTCACGGGGTCGGGGATGGGCAGATGGGCGTAGTCGGCCACCAACTGCGGGCCTCTGTCGATCAGCGAGGCTTGTTCGATATGAACCAGTCCATCCGACTTGTTGGCCATTCCCTGCCCCCACACGGCACCATTGAAGCCCACGATCTGCCCGAGTTGCCGCAGGGCCACTTGCTCGAAATGGGGCAGGGCATTTTGGGTGGCGAGGCCGTACAGCCGCAGCAACTGTTCAGAAAGTTGGGTGCCCATGATTTTTCGGCGTACAAAAGGAATGCACCTTGCGCAGAAGAGCTTAGGCCGAAGGTGAGGGGTAAAATTTAGGGGTTATCCCTGATCATCAGATTGTCTGCGGGATTGGTCAAAAACACCCACCGAATGGGGGATGCTGCAAAGCCCACACAGCAGCTATCCTGAAAACATACCAATGACCCTGGGGCGTTACCGTGGCTCGAACCACCATCAACGGGGTCAACGAAGAGAGCACCGGTCGCCCGTGGTGGTCAGGGAAACGCACAGGCACCGAAAAATACATGAGCTGACAAGAATACGGTCAGGTGAGTGATGGATCGAATGGACGAAATCGAGTTTCAAGTCAGTGACTGGATCACCATTGATGAGGTGGTTGCTCAACAAGAGGCGTCGTTTGGCGCGACCCAGGTGACCGCAGACGTGCACAAAATCGCAGAGACCGGCTCTCGTTGGCGGGGGTGGTTGGGGCTGCATGGTGCAAAACCGACGGCTCGCCGAGCCGCCCAAAGCACCTGAGGTTGGGTCAAAAGCGTGCCCAGTAAAAACAAAAGCCCACTGTCGTGGAACAGTGGGCTGTGTTTGGTGGCTCTTCCCTGATTCGAACAGGTGACCTGCGGATTATGATTCCGCTGAAATCGTTATTTGCCTGTGTTGACTGATATTGATAGAATCTATGTAAATCAACATCCTGCGATGATTTCTTTCTCCCGACTGTTGATTGGCATTCCTCAAAATTGGGGGTTTTTGGCTACACAGTGGCTACACGGGCCCGCTGTGTAGCCAAGCAGACCGGAGCAGCGACCGATGGCAAGACCGAAGAAAACCGACGCGCCAGACACCGCCCAGGCCATCGAGTTGACGGCCGGAGCCATCGAGCGCCTGACCTGCCGCACCGACATCAAGGCCCAAGCCTTCCTGCGTGATACCAAGGCCCCCGGCCTACGGGTGCGGGTGACGAACACCGGAACCAAGTCGTTCGTGTACGAGGCCAAGCTGAACCGGCAGACCATCCGGCGCACCATCGGAGACGTGAGGGCGTGGACCATCGAACAGGCCCGCACCGAAGCCCGCCGCCTTGCCGTGGTGCTGGACGGTGGGCAAGACCCGCGAGAGCTTGAGCGCCAGCAGAAAGCCGAACGCGAAGCTCTGCGCCAGCAAGAGCAGGCCAAGGCCGTGACCGTTGGCGAGGTATGGGCCGCTTACTTGGAAGAGCGCCGCCCGCATTGGGGTGAACGTCATCATGCCGACCACATCAAGATGGCTGCGCCCGGTGGCGAGCCAGCCAAGCGGGGCGTGAAGCTGGAGCCTGGCAAGCCCCGCCCTCTGACGGTGCCCGGCCCGGTGCATCCCTTGCTGGCGTTGAGGCTGGCTGACCTGACGCCTGAGGTGTTGGAGGCATGGGCCGCTGAGAATGGAAAGACCCGCCCGACCTATGCTCGCCTGTGCTGGCGCTGCCTCAAAGTGTTTTTGAACTGGTGCGCAGAGCATCCGACCTACAGCAAGGCGATGACCACCACCAACCCTGCCGCCACCAAAAAGAGCCGGGAGGCTTTGGGCAAGGCGAACGTCAAGACCGACGCCTTGATGCGCGAACAGTTGCCCGCTTGGTTCGCTGCCGTGCGCCAGTTGCAGAACCCGGTGATTGCCGCCGCCTTGCAGACCATTGTGCTGACGGGTGCCCGCCCTGGTGAAGTGCTGGCGATGCGCTGGGAGGATGTGAACACCCAGTGGAAAGGTTTGGCCATCCGTGACAAGGTGGAAGGGGAGCGCGTGATTCCGTTGACGCCCTACGTGGCGCACCTGTTGGCCGGATTGCCACGCCGTAACGAATGGGTGTTCGCCACTGGCCGCGCCGCATCCATTAACCTGAAGAACATCAAGCGCCGGGTGGATTACGAAGAAGGGCAAGACACCGCGCCGTTTGTAGGCAAGAGCGATTCCGGCCACATTGCACCGCCCAATGGCCCGCACGCTTGTGCCTGCCGCGTGGCTGGCCTGGATGGCTTGAGCCTGCACGGCCTGCGTCGTTCATTCAAGAGCCTCACAGAGTGGCTTGAAATTCCCGCTGGTGTGGTGGCTCAAATCATGGGCCACAAGCCAAGCGCCACCGCTGAGAAGCATTACACCGTCCGTCCCCTGGACCTGCTGCGCGTCCACCATGAACGCATTGAGGCGTGGATTCTGGAGCAGGCCGGGGTGAAGTTTGACCGCAAGGCAGAGTCGGGAAAGCTGCGCGTGGTGGCTTGAATATCGCAAAAAGGCTATGATATGAACACTTGGACGGTGACACTGCACCCGCAAGCCGAAGCCGAATTGCTGGCGCTGCCTGCTGACATGCAAGCCCGCTTCCTGCGCATTGCTGAAATGCTGGAGGAATTCGGACCCCAGCATGTCGGACTGCCTCACATCCGACCGCTTGAAAGCAAGCTGTGGGAAATGAGGATGCAAGGCCGCGACGGAATAGCCCGTGCTGTGTATGTTGCTGTTCATGGGCGTCGACTGCTGGTGTTGCATGTGTTCGTCAAAAAAACACAGACAACCCCACGAAGCGCGATTGAAACCGCCCTAAAACGAATGGAGCCATGACCATGAAAACGCTCGAACAGTTGAAAGCCGACATGCTGGCAACCCCAGCCGTCAAAGCCGAATACGACACACTGGCCGATGAATTCGACATGGCCCACGAACTGATTGCCGCCCGCGCCCGTGCTGGCCTGACACAAGCCGATGTGGCCGCCCGGATGGGCACCACACAGAGCGTCATTGCCCGCCTGGAAGGTGGTAAGCGCCAACCGTCCATGCGCACCGTGCAGCGTTATGCCCAGGCCATTGGCTGCCGCGCCGTGGTGCGACTGGAACACGCATGACCATGACCGCGTGAGTTTTCGCCCCAGCTAGGCCCGCGAACCGAAAAGCGGGAGACCTTCACCCGCCTGCTGGGGCACCCCTATGAAGGGCACCGGGAAGGGGTGCATGGAATGAATAACCTGCTTGCGCTGCGTAAGCGATTGACCATCTGGGAAGCCTCTGAGTTGCTTGACAAGCGAAACCGAACTGCCGCCTGCGCCTTGATGTGCGACGCCATTGCAGACGGCGAACTGAAGCCCCTGGAACTGTTTTCCCACGGTGTTTACGTGGCCGACTTAGGCACCCTTGTGGATGGTGGGCCGATTGATGAAATGCAAACGGTGCTTGAGCGTGTGGAGTTTGAGCGGTGGCGGGATTCAATCGGCATGAATGTTGAGCCTGTGTCTGCCAGACAGGTTGAGCCGGTGCAGCCTTCACCAGTAGATGCCCCCACCCCGTTGACGACGACTGACATTGCATACTGTTTCGACGGAATCCGATGGACAGAGGAACAATGGAAAAAGCCGCTCGGAGACAAACCAAAATGGTTGCAACCCTGTATAGCCATACCCGGTAAGCGGGGAGTCCATGAAGCGCGATGGAACCCCGTACTAATCGGTGCAGCGCTTGTGCGAGGTGGACATGCGAAGGTAAATAGCGTCCGCGCCAGATTTCAGACAAAGCCGCAGCTTTCACCTTGGCTTGAGGCATGGAAAACCTACGAGGCCGACTACTTTGATACAGAGTAGAAAACATCCAGAACCCCGGGGGTGAACCCCGGAATGGCGGTGACGATTTTGTGCAAGTCCTTGTAAATCATGGATTTACAGAACCCCGGGGTTGTTCGTAGAAATCCGGGGTTTTCAAAGTTCGCCACATACCCGGCCCGTGATGCTGGGTTTCGAAAGCGAACATGCAACTTGCATCCATTCACAGCACACGCCGCGCTGCAACTGAGCCAATAGAGTTCCCGCCGCTGGAGCTTGTGACTCGCCCCGCAGTGGACACCGCAGCCGCTGCCTACTATCTCGCCCGCCGCCCGCAAACCCTGCGCGGCTGGGCATGTCTTGAGAATGGCCCGCTGCGCCCACTCCGCATCAATGGCCGATTGGCTTGGCCTGTCTCTGAGCTGCGCCGCGTGCTGGGGGTGGCCTGAAATGAAAACGCCCGCCGCAACCGAAATCACGACTAGCGCCCCGAACACGCGCAAGTTTACCGGCACCGATAACCCGCGTCACCTTCGTGTGATTGCCGCACTGCTGAGGCGTCCCATATCCCGCCAAGAGCTGGACTCTGTTGCTGGTGCAGCAAACGGCCCCGAACTGATTGCAGAGCTTCGCCGCCGTGGGCTGGACAAAGACGACTGCTTGCCGTGCGACCGCATCAAGTTCATAGACCGCGATGGAAAGATTTGTCACCCCGGCGTGTACTCTTTGACTGCGACGGGCCGGAGGCTGGTCTATGCGTGGATAGTCCAGCGCAAACAACAGATGGCAAAGGTGGCGTGCCATGGCTGAAGGCATCCTGTACTTCGCCATCAAAACCATTGGCCGAAGCACGGTCAATGGCCGCAAGCCATGCACCTTGCTGGACGCCGCCCGCCACAACCTGCGAGAAATTCAGGCAGAGCTTGGGGCTGATGGACACATCGACCCGAGGCGCACAGGTGACAACATCGTCATGTCTGGCCCTGCCGCTGCTGCTGAGGTGCAAGCCTTGGCCGATAGGCTGCTGGCGTTGGTGGATGCATCCAAGCTGAAGCGTGACCACGTTCAAGCCATTGAGATAGTTTTCAGCCTGCCGCCTGGTGCGACCGTTGAGCCGCTGGTCTACTTCACCCGCTGTCTGGAATGGTTGCGCGAGGCTGTTCCGCTGCCTGTGTTGCTGGCGACTGCGCACCGAGACGAGGCCGCGCCCCATGCTCATGTCCTGCTGCTCCCTGTGAAGGATGGCGTGCATGTTGGTGGAGCATTGAACACCCGGCCCAATCTGAAGCAGTTGCGCGACTCATTTTTCCGTGAAGTGGCCGGGCCTGCTGGACTGAAGCGGGAGGGCGCAAAGGTGCGTGGCTTGGTCAAGCAATGGGCCGTTGCCGCTGTGCTGGCCCGCTGCGAGGCGATGGGCCTGCCTGCTGCCATGGGGCCGCTGTGGACGGACTATCGGGCATCCATTGAACGCGACCCGACACCCCGCCTGCTGGCGCTGGGAATCGACATAAGCACCATCCGACCAGACAAAGCAAGACCTATAGGGCTTGAGGCAAGGGCTATAGGGCTTCAGAAAGAGGAGCAAAAACACCAAGCCCTATCCTGTGTAGGGCTTCTCCACCAGACCACCCTTGCGAGTGCCCAAAAAGCACCCCCTGCGACCGTTGCCGAGCCAGTGAATCAGTCGCAAGCCATCCACACCCTGGCTGCGCTGTGGGCCACTGTTGGCTGTCGCTCCAGCTGGACGGCACCCACCAAGGCTGAACGCATGATGCGTGCCCGTGAAGCGCAGCAACGAGCGATTGACCGCCATCGTCTGAAGCCTGCAACGCTTGCGCCTGTTGTTGACCACTGCCAAGACCACGATGGTCTGACCCGCGAACGCGACGAACACGCCCACGACCTGAGCGCTTGGAACGATTGAGGAATCTACCCACCATGACCACCCCACTGTTCAAGCAAGACCCCAACGACCGAGAGGGCGGGTATCTGGTTTCGCCCCCTGGTGTACTGCTGCTGTGTGCCCAGGCCATTCACGACCCTGACGCTGGCGCTGTAGGCCGCGAGAGGGCGCAACGGCTGGTGACGAACATGCTCAATGCGGCAAGGGCTGCGGGCTATGCGGGCACCGACGTTGCCGAAACCGTGCTGACTGGCGACTACCCAGCCAAACGCAAAGCGACCATTGCCCAAGAGGTGTGCAATCGAATCACCAGTGATGCCTACATTGACGCCATGCGGGGGGTTGGCTTCAATGTACTGAGGTAACGGCAAGGTAACGGCAAGGTTTGACCCGCCAATGAGCGGGTTTTTTCACTTTGAAGGGGTGAGCATGGACGCGATGGGATGGACTGCCATGCAGTTGCTGGCCCTGGTGTTGAGGAAGTGGGACAAGACCGACACGGCAGCGCACACACGCAAGCGCACACAC
>JACCDQ010833281.1_pt1 | contig 12286 bp, 10 predicted proteins | sample 7446031 | NCBI WGS metagenome assembly JACCDQ01 (sample SAMN15323442, study PRJNA562643) | freshwater metagenome | isolation source: river surface water | place: USA:Blue River Watershed | collected 2017-08-17
CGGTGACCGGCAATGTTTGGGGCCGGGCCCAATCGAGCACGGCACTCAGGGGCACGGTGTCGTCCTGCTCACCATGGACCACCAGGGTACGGGCATGCAAGTCGACCGGCAATGCAGGCACCTGGAAACGGCTGGCAGCGGTGCCCACCAACAGGGCCGAATGAAGCGCGCGCTGGGCCGCGTGCAAACGCACCATGGCCTGGCAGGTCACAAAAGCACCGAACGAAAACCCCGCCACTGCCAAGGCCCCGGTCGGCGCCTGGGCTTCGATCACGGCCAGCAGGTCGTCGGCCTCTCCGGCTCCGTGGTCATGCACGCCCTGGCTTTGCCCGACACCACGGAAATTGAACCGCACGGCTGTCCAACTGCATTGCACGAAGGCGCGAGCCAAGGTCTGCACCACCTTGTTCTGCATGGTGCCACCGAACAAGGGGTGGGGGTGGGCAATGACCGCCGTGCCAACGGGGGCTGTGTCGCCGCTTTGAACCGCCGCAGGTCGGTCAATCGCCAACTCAATCCACCCGGCAGGCCCAGGCAGCAACAAGGTTTCGGTTTGGGCGTTCACGTGGGCTGCACCGGTCAGCGGCCCACGTCGGGCGGGGTCAGCAGGCGCTCCACCACCTGCCCATCGCGCAGGTGAGAGGTCACAATTTCGTCGATATCAGACTCGTCCACAAAGGTGTACCACACCGCCTCTGGGTAAACCACCGCCACGGGCCCACCGGCACAGCGGTCCAGGCACCCGGCTTTGTTGACGCGCACCTGGCCCGGCCCCGCCAAACCCAGGGACTTGACCTGTGCTTTGCAACGGTCGAAGGCGGCTTGGGCGCGGTAATCGGCACAGCAGGCTTCGCCGTTGTTGCGCTGGTTGAGGCAGAAAAAAATGTGCCGTTTGTAATAAGACGGCGTGGCAGCGGATGGGGTGTCACTCATGCTGCCGAATTGTAGTGGCCCGCCGGACGGCGCAAGGCCAGCCGCAAGGCCACCCACAGGGCGGCAAAGGGCCACAACCAGCCCACCCACTGCGACAAACCGTGAAACCGTATAAAGCGCCCCTGCTCCCAAATTTCAAGCGACTGGGCAAAGTAGGCGTTTTCGCTGGACTGGTTGAGCAACACCAGTGCCCATGTAATCGACATGATCAGCAACACCGCGCAGGCCCGGTGCGACAAAGCAAGCGCCAAAAATGCCATGGTGGCCGCCACTGCCATGCCCAACCACACCGGGCCGGTCAACCACCCCCAAGCATGCTGCGGGCCATAGGTCAAGGCGGCCGAAACGGCCACCGCAGCAGGTGCCGCCCAAACCCAAAGCAGTGCAAATACGAAACGTTGCCAGACCCGGCGCAACACGGCGTAACCCAGTAGCAAGGGAACCCAAAGCGACAATGCCACCACCACCGCCTCGGCCAGAGGGCTGAGGGCACTGACAGGCGAACTGGCGGGCAACCAAACTGCAAAGGGGGTGTCCTGCAGCAAGCGCAACAAGCTTGCCTCGGCACGCCACCACACCTGCCCCAAGCCAAATGGCACCGGCGTGGGGTATAGAACTGCCAACGGCCACAAGACCAGAACAAAGAACCCGCCAGCCGGTTCGGCCACCAGGCAACTTTGCCGAAAATGATTCCAAGGTGCCAACACGCGCCAGCGCAACAGAGCCAGCGCCAACGCCACACCCCCAAACGCCCCGGCCGTGTTGAGCAACACGTCAACCTGCGACGGCACTCGCATCGGCAAGAAATTTTGGGTCGCTTCCATGACCAGCGACAGGCCCACGGGCAAGCCCACGCCCACGGGCCAAGCCCACCGCGCCGACCCCAGACGCACCATGGTCAAAGCCCACAAAAACCCGAGTGGCAGGTAACCCAGCAAATTGGACGCAACATCGAACCCGGTCCAGTACTGTGGCCAAGGTGCGGTCAGAAACGACCAAGGCGACATGCCTTGAAAGCGCCAGCCACTGAACGGATACAAGCTGGCATAAACCACCAAGCCCACAGCCGCCAATGCCAAAGGCAGGGCAAGTGTTTGGCGGTGAATCCGGTTCATGCAGTGGGTCTGCCCTTGGTCAGAACGGCTTGACCACCACCAACAGCACCGCCACCACCATCAAGACCACGGGCACCTCGTTGAACCACCTGAACCACACATGGCTGCGCTGGCAAGTGTTGTCCTCGAGCTTGCGCAACAAGCGCCCGCAGGCGTGGTGATAGCCCAAAAGCAAAGCCACCACGGTGAACTTGGCGTGCATCCAACCGTTGCCGGCCCCTCGACCAATGCCGTACACCCACCACAACCACAGGCCAAGCACCAAGGCAGGCACAGCCAAAAGGGTCATGAAGCGCATGAGTTTGCGCGCCATGAGCAACAGGCGACTGCGTTCGGCTTCGCTGCCGGGCGGCACCATCGCCAAGTTAACGAAAATACGAGGTAAATAAAAAAGTCCCGCAAACCAGCTGGCCACGAAGACAATATGAAACGATTTGATCCACAACATGACTGCAGTGTATCGAAACGACCCGCTCTGATTTGAACCAGGAAGGAACCGACCCATGACCTCCACCCATCCGTGGACACGCGTAACCGAAGAATGCATGGCGCTGGGCGAATCGCCGTTTTGGCACCCCCAGGAAGACAGACTTTATTGGGTGGACATTGGGCTCAAGCGCGTGTGGCGGCTGCACGTGCCCAGCGGGCAGCTGGAGCACTGGGAACTGCCACAAGAGGCGGGTTGCATCGCCCCCGCCCGAAACGGTGGCCTGGTGCTGGCCCTGCGCGACGGCATTTACCTGGCTGCGAGCTGGCATGACACGCCACAAAAACTGGCTGATGCACCTTATGACACCACCCGCATACGCTTCAACGACGGCAAGTGCGACCCCTGGGGCCGTTTTTGGGTAGGCACCTACGTAGAGACCAAAGACCGCCCCGACGGCGCCCTGTACTGCTTGCACCAACACAACACCCAGCGCCCTGCCCTGGTGGAAGTGACCCGCGGCGTGATGGCGGCCAATGGCTTGGCCTGGTCGCCCGACAGCCGAAGCCTGTACTGGGCCGACACCGCCAACCACCAGGTGGATGTGTACCCCGTACTAAACGGAGGCCAGTGGCCCCCACAAGTGGGCACACCCATGGTGCACCGCCGATTCGACCGCAAGCCGGCAGACTGGTCTTTTGCTCAAAAGCACAATTACGGGGGCCGCCCCGACGGGGCCGCCGTTGACAAATTGGGCCGCTACTGGGTGGCCATGTACGAGGGCGCCCGCGTGGTGTGCCTCAGCCCCAATGGCGAACTGTTGGCCGAATACCCCACCCCGGCCCAGTGCCCAACCATGGTGTGCTTTGGGGGCCGCGACTTGCAAACCCTGTACCTGACCACGGCACGCGGCAAGCGCCCCGCAGATGAAACAGCGCACTACCCAGACAGCGGCGCGGTGTTCGCCATGCGTGTAGACACCCCCGGCCTGCCTGTGAACTTTTACGAAGACTGAATCGGGGCGTTAAAAAAATTCACACTGCGAACGGGCCAGGTCGATAACATTGCCCCCATGAGCACAGCCGCCCCGCCCGAAGCCCCCACTGACCCCACACTGCGACGGTGGGCAGAGCAAATCCAACATGCCGCAGGGTCGGGCCAGCGCCTGCGCATACAGGGGGCCAACACCCACGCCTTCATGGAAGATGGCCCCAGGGTGGCAGACGCACTGGACACCCGGGCGTTCAGCGGTGTGGTGGCTTACGAGCCCACCGAATTGGTGGTGACCGTAAAAGCCGGGACCCCACTGGCTGAACTGGAAACCACACTGGCAGCGCAAGGGCAATACTTGCCTTTTGAACCACCCCACTGGAGCAAAGGGGGCACTGTGGGGGGCATGGTGGCAGCCGGCCTGAGCGGCCCCGCGCGTGCCAGTGTGGGTGCCGTGCGCGACTACGTGCTGGGCGTGGAACTGATCAATGGCCGGGGTGAACACCTGACCTTTGGTGGGCAAGTCATGAAAAACGTGGCCGGCTACGACGTGAGCCGTTTGATGGCAGGCAGCCGTGGCCGCTTGGGCGTGCTCACTCAAGTGTCATTGAAGGTTTTGCCTGTGGCACCGGCCGAAGCCACGCTGTGCTTTCAAGTGAGCCAAGCCCAGGCCCTCAAGCAACTGGCCACCTGGCGCCAGCAACCATTGCCCCTGAACGCCAGTTGCTGGTTGCATGACGACACCGCCCAACCGCCGCAAGACCTGCTGTTTGTACGCTTGCGCGGCGCCGTGGCGGCCGTGGAAACCGCCTGCCAACGGATGCTGGGCGACTTGCCCGGCCAGCGCATGGACAACGCCAAGACCGGGCCGGATTGGATGGCTTGCCGTGACCAAACGCTGCCATTTTTCCAAGCACCCTCTGGCGACCTGGGCCTGTGGCGCCTGTCGGTGGCACCCACGCACGCGGCCTTCAACCTGCCCTGGGCGCAATTGGTGGAATGGCACGGCGGCCAGCGTTGGCTGTGGGCCCCCGCCCATGCGGCCGCGGCCCAAGAGCTGCGCGAGGCTGCCGCCCAAGGCGGCGGGCATGCCACCTTGTTCCGGGCGCCGGCCAACGGTTCGGGGCACATTGCCCGTGAAACACCGGCATCTGCCGCCACAAGCACCATCGAACAACGCCTGTTGCAGGCATTTGACCCGGCCGGGGTTTTCTCTCAACAGGCAAGCCATGCAAACCAATCTGCACGCTGAATACCGCGACACCGCCGATGGCATCGCTGCTCAGGACATTCTTCGCAAGTGTGTGCATTGCGGTTTTTGCACCGCCACCTGCCCCACGTACCAACTGTTGGGCGACGAATTGGACGGCCCGCGCGGCCGCATTTACCTGATCAAACAGGTGCTGGAAGGACAAGCGCCCACCCGCAAAACCCAGCAACACCTGGACCGCTGCCTGACCTGCCGCAACTGCGAAAGCACCTGCCCCAGCGGCGTGGATTACGGGCATTTGGTGGACATTGGCCGCAAACTGGTGGACGAAAAGGTACCGCGTCCCATGGGTGAACGCACGGTGCGCTGGCTGCTCAAAGAGGGCTTGCCTTCGCCCCTGTTCACACCTGCCATGAAGCTTGGTCAAGCGGTGCGAGGCCTGCTTCCCACGGCCCTGAAAAACAAAGTACCTGCTGCGCAACCAGCGGGCACTTGGCCCACACGTTCGCACGCCCGCAAGGTGTTGATGCTGGCAGGCTGCGTACAACCCGCCATGATGCCCAACATCAACAGCGCCACCGCCCGCGTGCTGGACGCCGCTGGCATAGAAACGGTGCTCGCGCCCCAGGCTGGTTGTTGCGGCGCAGTTAAATTCCACCTGAACGACCAAACCGGCGGCCTGGACCAGATGCGCGCAAACGTAGACGCCTGGTGGCCCTACGTGGCCCCTGGCTCACAGAGTGGGGTGGAACACTTGGTGATGAACGCATCGGGCTGCGGCGCCACGGTGAAGGAATACGGCCACTTGTTGCGCGACGACCCAGCCTACGCACACAAAGCGGCCCGAATCAGCGAAGTCACCCGGGATTTGAGCGAGTTGTTGCCCGATTTGGTGCCCGCCTTGAAGGACAAAGTACACCTAACGCAAGCCCCGGCCCACCTGGCCTACCACCCCCCGTGCACCTTGCAGCACGGCCAGAAGTTGCGGGGCGGGGTGGAACAACACCTGAGCGCACTGGGTTTCAAGGTGGAAGTTGCGCAGAACGAAAGCCACCTGTGCTGCGGCTCGGCAGGCACTTATTCGGTGCTGCAACCCGATCTGTCTTACCAATTGCGTGACCGCAAACTCAGCCACTTGCAACCCCTGGGAGCCCCGGTGATCGTGTCGGCCAACATCGGTTGCATCGGGCACCTGCAGTCAGGCACCGAAACCCCCGTCAAACACTGGGTAGAGGTGCTGGATGCCGCATTGGCGGTTTGAACGCGACGCTCAGTGGCGCAACGCCGCTTCGATGTCAGCGCTCAACTGAGCCGGGGTCACCTGCGGCGCATAACGCTGAATCACCTGCCCGTTGCGCCCGACCAAAAATTTGGTGAAGTTCCACTTGATGGCACGCGTCCCCAAAAGGCCGGGGGCCTCGGTGGTCAGCCATTGCCACAGGGGGTGGGCTGACTGTCCATTGACGTCCACCTTGGCCATGACCGGAAACGTCACGCCATGATCGCGTTGGCAAAAGGCCAGAATGCGGTCGTTGCTGCCTGGCTCTTGCGACCCAAACTGGTTGCACGGAAACGCCAGCACCACCAATCCTGCGGGGGCGTAGCGCTCGTGCAAAGCTTGCAAACCCGTCAACTGCGGGGTAAAGCCACAAGCGCTGGCGGTGTTGACGACCAGCAACACTTGGCCCCGGTACTGGGCCAATTCTGTTGTTCGACCGTCAGACAGCTCGGCGCTGAAATCGAATGCAGTGACCATCGCGTCAGCCATGCAAGTCGTCGCGCCGAGCAATTTCGAGCAAACGCTCCAGCTCATGGGGGTGCGCGCGTTCGTTGTGCGCGTGCCAGCGCTTGATGAGCCACATCACCCCGGCCACCACCACACCAAAGGCAGTGATGGCACCAAAAGCCGACAAGCCCAAACCGGTGGAAAAGCTGTACATAAAGCCCAGCACCAGAATGCAAGCCTGTTCATTGAAGTTCTGAACCGCAATCGAACGACCGGCGCCCATGAGGTTGTGGCCACGGTGTTGCAGCAGCGCGTTCATAGGAACCACCAGGAAACCACCCAATCCGCCCAAAAGAATCAGAAACGGGGCGGCCAACCACACGTTGTCGATGAAGTTCATGAGCACCACCAACAAGCCCATACCGATGCCCAAGGGCATGACGCGTGTGGCTTGGTCCAACCGCATGCGCAAGGACGCCACCACGGCGCCCACCGCTGTGCCGATGGCCACCACGCCCACCAATGAGGACGCTTGGGTGGTGGTGTACCCGAGCGCTGCCGCAGCCCATGCCAGAACGATGTAGCGCAAGTTGCCACTCACGCCCCAAAACAGGGTGGTGGTGGCCAGCGAAATTTGCCCCAAACGGTCGCGCCACAGGCGGGTGTTGCAAATCCAGAAATCGGGCAGCAATGCCAGTGGGTTGCTGGGCATGTGCCGCGGGGCGGCTCCAGTAAGCGGGATGCGCGTGTTGAACCAGGCCGCCAAGGCATACACAAACACCAAGCCCACAATGGCCGCCTCTGGGGCCGTGTCAAGGCCGGTTTGAATGCCTGGAATGTCTATCGACAACAGATGGCCCGACAACACCGGCCCCACCAATTGCCCGCCCAATACCACGCCCAAGATGATGGAAGCGATGGTGAGTCCTTCGATCCAGCCATTCGCCTTGACCAGTTGAGACGGGGGCAGCAGTTCTGTGAGTATGCCGTACTTGGCTGGCGAATACGCCGCCGCCCCCAGCCCCACCACCGAATAGGCCAACAGCGGGCTGACCGGAGTGAGCATCAACAAACAACCCACCACCTTGATGGCGTTGCTGATGAACATCACTTGCCCCTTGGGTTTGGCATCGGCAAAGGCCCCCACAAAGGGCGCCAACACCACATAAAACAGGGCAAACATAGGGACCAAAGCGGCACTCTGCCACTCGGGGGCATGGCGGCTGCGCAACAGCTCCACGGCCACAACAAACAAGGCGTTGTCGGCCAGCGAGCTGAAAAACTGCGCTGTCATGATGGTGTAGAAGCCGCGCTTCATGGCATGGGTGTCTGCAGTAATAGTCGGTTAAAACGCGCTGCCTTCCAGATCATTTGGCTTGCGCCACAATGCTGCTGTCTCCTGGCAATTGAGGCGGGTTATAGCATGCCGCACCCAGCCTGCCCACAGTGGGGTTGTCAGGTGCTTTTATATTTGTCATTTCATACCATGCCGCGCCCCATCAAAGCCACGGTCCATCTGGGTGCTTTGCGCCACAACCTCCAACGCCTGCGCCAAGCGGCGCCCGATGCCCGGCTGTGGGCGGTGGTCAAGGCCAACGCCTACGGGCACGGGATCGAACGCGTGTTCGACGGCCTGCGTGGGGCCGACGGCTTCGCGCTGCTGGACCTGGCCGAGGCCCAACGCCTTCGGGCGCTGGATTGGCGTGGTCCCATTTTGTTGCTGGAAGGGGTATTTGAGGCGCGGGACTTGGAGCTTTGCTCGCGCCTGAACTTGTGGCACGTGGTGCATTGCAACGAGCAAATCGACTGGCTGGCCGCGCACAAAACGCACACGCCCCACCGCGTGTTTTTGAAGATGAATTCGGGCATGAACCGACTCGGATTCACACCCGATGCGTTTCGTGCCGCCTGGGCGCGCTTGGACGCCCTGCCTCAGGTGGAAGAAATTTCGCTGATGACCCATTTCAGCGACGCCGACGGTGACCGCCAAGGGCGCGACGGCATTGCCCACCAGGTAGCCACCTTCACCGCTGCCACCCACGACCTGCCGGGAGAACGCAGCGTGTGCAACAGCGCGGCGATTTTGCGCCATGCATCTACCCCCCTGGGGGTATGCGCTGCATCGCCCACCCCCCTGGCAGCTGACTGGGTGCGTGGGGGCATTGCCCTGTACGGGAGCGCGCCCGACCACCCCAGCCACCGCAGCAGCGACTGGGGGCTGCGGCCCACGTTGACCCTGAGCAGCCAACTCATCGCCATCCAGCATCTGCAGCCGGGCGACACGGTTGGCTATGGTTCTAGCTATGTGGCTCAAAGGCCAATGCGCATCGGTATTGTGGCTTGCGGCTACGCAGACGGCTACCCCCGCCACGCACCGGGCGGCGTGGACAAAGCCGCCCCAGTGCTGGTGCGAGGCCAGCGCAGCCAACTGGTGGGGCGGGTCAGCATGGACATGCTGGCCGTTGACCTGACGCCTGTTGAAGCCCATGGCACCCCCTGCACCTTGGGGGACGAAGTGGTGCTTTGGGGTCACAGCGGCCGTGGCAGCCATTTGCCGGTGGACGAGGTGGCGCAGGCGGCTGGCACCATTGCGTATGAATTGCTGTGCGCTGTGGCACCGCGTGTGCCATTTGAGACCGACGAACGATAGCAGCGCGAATCTCTCTTGTACTCCCAGGGGTATATTGATATACTTCAGCGCATTGGAGGTTTCCCGATGCGCGCCCACACCTTTTTTGCCCCGACTCGCCCACTCGCCCCGTCCACCCGCCCTATGCTGGCGGTAGCAGTGGCTGTGTTGATCGCAGCCCCCTGGCAAGGCACTTTGGCCGCTGGGCCTGCGGTGCCGGTGTTGCAAGTGGCCGCCCAAGCCGTGGCCGCAGACTTGACGCTGGAAGGCACGCTGGAAGCCGTTAAACAAAGCACGTTGTCGGCCCAGGCGAACGGCCGGATTGCGCAGTTGTTGGTGAAAGCTGGCGATGCCGTGCGTGCAGGGCAGGTGCTGGCCGTGGTGGACGACCGTGAAACCCAAACGGGGGTGGAGCGTGCACAAGCCGGGCTGGCGCAAGCGCAGGCAGAACTGCGCAACGCCGAGGCGCACACCAAGCGCAGCCGCGAACTTCGCGCCCAAGGCTTTATATCGCAAGCCGCGCTGGACACGGCCGAAACCCAATGGCAAAGCGCGCAAGCCGGGGCCAAGCAAGCCGCCGCTGGGCAAGCCCAGTCACAGCTGGCACAGGGCCACACCCGACTCACCGCCCCCTATGACGGTTTTGTGTTGAGCACCCACGCCGAAGCGGGTGATTTGGCCTTTGCTGGCAAGCCCATATTGACGCTCTACGCGCCCCAACCCCTGCGCGCCGTGACCCATGTGCCCGCATCGCGTGCGGCTTTGGCCGCCAAGGCCAGCAAAGTCGAACTGCAGTTGCAAGACGGGCACTGGGTGAGCCCGGCCAGCCAAACCCAGCTGCCTGTGGCAGACCCGGTTTCGCAAACCATTGAATGGCGCTTTCAATTGGCACCCGCCCAAGCGGCACAACAGGTGCCTGGCCAGCAAGTGCAGGTTCGCTTTGCGGGCGTTGGTGTGGGCGGCAGCAAGCACCTGACGGTGCCCGAGTCGGCCCTGCTGCGCCGTGGCGAGCTGACCGCGTTGTACGTGGCCCAGGCCGGCCCAGGGCGCGCGGGGTTTGTGTTGCGTGCGGTGCGTGTGGGCGCCAGCCACGGTGCGGCAGGGGTGGAAATCCTATCGGGCATCAAAGCCGGTGACCAAATCGCTCTGGACCCGGTGCGGGCCGGTTTGGCCGGTGCAAAAGCCGCGCAGTAAGGGAACGATCATGAGTTCACACGAACCCCGTTCCACGCCTGCGCCGGGCGAAAACGAGACGCTGGGCTTTTCGGGCCGAGTGGCGCGGGCTTTTCAGGCCAACGCGATCACCCCCTTGTTGGCCTTGGTGGCGCTGCTGCTGGGCCTGTTCGCGGTGATGGTGACCCCGCGCGAGGAGGAACCCCAAATCAACGTGACCATGGCCAACGTGATCATCCCCTTCCCCGGTGCGTCCAGTGCCGATGTGGAGAAGATGGTGGCGGCACCGGCCGAGCATGTGTTGTCACAAATACAGGGCATTGAGCACACGTATTCGGTGGCGCGCCCCGGCGTGGCGGTGCTGACGGTGCAATTCAAAGTGGGCGTGCCGCGCACTGAGGCCCTGGTACGGCTGTACGACGTGCTCAACGCCAACCAAGACTGGTTGCCGCAGGGCCTGGGCGTGCTCAGCCCCATTGTCAAACCCAAAGGGATTGACGACGTGCCCGTGCTGGCCGCCACCTTGTGGGCCGCCGACGCCACCAGCGCACACGACCTGGAACGGATTGCCTACGCGGTGGAAACCGAAGTGAAGCGCGTACCCGGCACGCGTGAAGTAGAGACCATAGGCGGACCGGGCCGGGCCGTGCAGGTTTGGATCAACCCCAGCCGTCTGCGCGAGCGTGGTGTGCCATTGGAAGCCCTGTACGGCGCCGTCAAAGCCGCCAACTTTGGCTTGCCAGCGGGCAGCGTGGCCAACACCGGCGCAGGTGCCGACATGCTGACGGTGGAAACGGGCGAATTTTTGCGCACCCCGCAGGACGTGGGCGACATCGTGGTGGGCGTGAACCAAGGCCGGCCCATCTTTTTGCACGAAGTCGCCCGTGTGGAGGCCGGCGCGCAACTGCCACAACGCTATGTGTGGTTCACGCCCGGCAACGGAGCAACAGACGCCCTGCCCGAAGGCGCGCAGGCCGGGCAAAGCTACCCCGCCGTCACCCTGACCGTGACCAAAAAGCCAGGCGAAAACGCGGTGGACGTGGCTGCCGGTGCCCGGGCCCGATTGGCCGAACTGCAAAACACCCTGATCCCGCAAGGCGTGAACGTGTCCATCACCCGGGACTACGGCCTGACCGCCGCCGAAAAAGCCAACAAGCTCATCCAGAAACTGGCGTTTGCCACCGGCAGCGTGATTTTGCTGGTGGGCGTGGCCTTGGGCCGGCGCGAAGCTGTGATCGTGGGCGCGGCGGTGATACTGACACTGACGGCCACCCTGTTTGCCAGCTGGGCCTGGGGCTTCACGCTCAACCGGGTGTCGCTGTTTGCGCTTATTTTTTCAATTGGCATTTTGGTGGACGACGCCATCGTGGTGGTCGAAAACATCCACCGCCACCGCCAGCTCACGCCCGACGAGGCGCTGCGTGTCATCATTCCCCGAGCGGTGGACGAGGTGGGTGGTCCCACCATTCTCGCCACCTTGACCGTGATTGCCGCCCTGCTGCCCATGGCCTTTGTGAGCGGCCTGATGGGCCCTTACATGAGCCCCATCCCCATCAATGCCAGCATGGGCATGGCGCTGTCACTGGCCATTGCGTTCACCGTCACGCCCTGGCTGGCCCTCAAACTCACCGGCAACCAAGGCCACAGCCACGCGACCCACGCCCCCAGCAAGGTTACAGCCACCCTGCAAAACTTTTTCAGCCGCTTGGTAACGCCGTTCTTGCAAAGCGCCCGCCAGCGCTGGTGGCTGCTGGTTGGGGTGCTGGTGGCCATGGCGCTGTCGGTGGGTTTGGCATTGGTGCCCAACTCCATTGGGGTGGTCATGAAAATGCTGCCGTTTGACAACAAAAGCGAGTTCCAGGTGGTGGTGGACATGCCCGCTGGTGCATCGCTGGAAAGCACGGCCGCCGCCCTGCAGGACATGACCGCCCACCTGGCCGCACAACCCGAAGTGGCCAACGTGCAAGGCTACGCAGGCAGCGCCAGCCCCATCACCTTCAACGGCCTGGTGCGCCAGTACTACCTGCGCGCCGACGCCGAACAGGGCGACCTGCAAGTGGCCTTGGTGGACGCCAAGCACCGC
>JACCDQ011209668.1_pt1 | contig 12285 bp, 13 predicted proteins | sample 7446031 | NCBI WGS metagenome assembly JACCDQ01 (sample SAMN15323442, study PRJNA562643) | freshwater metagenome | isolation source: river surface water | place: USA:Blue River Watershed | collected 2017-08-17
AATGGATACTGTTGTTCCTGTTCGGGTGAGCTATGTGGTGCATTATGAAACCAATAAAAGTCCTTACGAAAAGCACTATTTGCATTCGCGGGTTTTTACGCGCGATACGGTAATTGCCATGCATTTGTACAAAGGAGATTATGTGATTCCTGTGGGCAAACAGGCGGCATTTTTGACGCAAGTTTTGGAACCAACTGCACCAGATTCTTATTTCGCATGGAATTTCTTTGATGGTGTATTGCAGCAAAAAGAGTGGTTTAGCGATTATATTTTTGAGGATTACGCAGCGGTTTGGTTGAAACAGCATCCAGGAAAGAAGTTGGAATTGGAACGCAAGAAACAATTAGATCATGTCTTTGCGAAAGATGCATGGGCGCAATTGGTGTGGGTGTATATGCAAACTCCTTTGTATGAGCCCACCCATAATTTGATACCGGTTTATCGGGTAGATTGATTTTTGTTTTGCAAGTAGTTGGCGATAAGTTGAAATATCATGAGAATGATCACGGCATGCCACAGCCATATAAATCTGGCATTTAATCGTGCCAATACGTTGGCAAAATTGGCGGTTACAAAAGCATTGTAAATTACAAAGAAGAGAATACTAAGTGCCGCAACTCTTTGCCTGGGGTTGAATTGAGAGAATAGTTTCTTGTTGTAAAGGATATATAGGAAAGCGGCATTGAGGATGATGGCGATGGTTAAATACCATTGGTTCCATGCGCCAAAATTGATGCCCCACGTTTGCTGTTTGTTCTTGGTGAATAGGGCTTGATAATCTTTTGGATAATGTATTTTTAGGGTGGTGCCAACAGCTGCATTTGAATCGATGGGTGTAATTCCATCTCCAACGCCGGTTAGGAGGATTTGTTTTCCTGTTTCTAAAACGGTTGAAGAGAACAAATAGGGCCAATATTGGGGATGCGTAAGGCAATGGGTAAAAATGGTATGGTATAGTTTTTTGGATTGGTGCCAGCCACCAGAAATTTGAAAGGGTGATTGGGGTTGGTTGTTCCAAACAAAATCCCAGGCATGCACTGGCAATGCAGATTGCACGGAGCATAATTTTTGGAATTGATGTTGAACGGCTGTATCCTTTGAAATGATTGTGTTTTTTTCGTTGTTGATGAAGTGGTTTAACATGCCGTTTTCGCACCATTTTCCCATGATAAACACATGATTGGATTTGGAGGTGGTGAAACCGTTTCCAACATATAAGTTGGTGCAGATGATCATCGCCCAGGGAATAAAAGAGAGTACAAATAGTTGTTTAAGTGATTGTTTATCAATTGATTGATAAAAGTATTTTTGTAATAATTGCGCTGTAACTGCAAATAAACTGAGAATGAGGATGTGAGAATTGTGGGTGCTAGCGGCGATAAGGATGATGCTCGCATGGAGCAATTGGTGCCATTTGTTGTTGGCGATTAAAAAGTTGGCAGTAGCAAGAACCATTATTGGTCCGAAGATATCGGGCATCAGTTGTATGGCAATCCAAGAAACGGGGGTGAGTATAAAAATGCTAAGGAGTTGTAAGGATTTTGTGGTTGAGTTTTGGGTAGGAAAGAAGTTTCTGATGAACAGGAATAGTTCTGCGAGTACGAGGATAGAAGTGGGTAGAATTACCTGTGCAAACAGGCTGCTATTGAAGGTGGTTTTGGCTTGTCCGTGGAAGGCCGTCCATTGTAGAATCGTATTGAAAACGGGATTGTTCCAAATGATTTGGGCAATATGAATGTAGAGGCTATAGAAAATGGGGCGATCAGCTGGAACGAATAATTCGAAAGAATTGAGCAGATAGGCACCGGAATCTGGGGTGAAAAGTACGAGTGCGTGGGCTACGAAAATGGGGAAGAAAAACGCAATGGTTACTAGGTATATGGCTATATTTTCTGGTAGCTTTAGCTTCACGGGAGAAAATTATTCTCCGAAGTACTCAACGTAATTGTTGGGTGTTTCCCACAAGGTAATTTTGTGCAAAGAAACGCCTTCGGGGAGGTGTGGTGAAAGCCTATTCCAGATGGCAACAGCAATGGTTTCGATAGAAGGCATGCTTCCTTTTAACCATTCAACATCAAGGTTCAGGTTTTGGTGGTCTAAATCGTCAATAATTTCTTTTCTGATGATGGTTTTTAGGATTTTCAGATCCATCACCAATCCAGTTTCGGCATTTGGCTGTCCTTTAACACAAACGTATAAATCGAAGTTATGTCCGTGAAAGTGGGGGTTGGCGCATTTACCGAAAGCGGTAAGATTCTGCTCATCCGTCCAATTGGGATTCCATAACTGGTGGGCAGCATTGAAATGTTCTTTTCGGGTAATGTACAGAAGGGGCATAGTTTTCTACTGCAAAGTTACAAGAGTAAATCTAGAAGTATCACTAAAATATGATAATTCTGTGAAAATCTGCGTGATTATGGATTGGGTTTGGGCGTTGATTTTTGGGGAGGGGCGATGGGGTTGGTGATTTTCCAACGCAATACCGCTCCTGTGTACGCGTCTATCATCCAATTCCAAGGAATCACAAAATTGAGGAGCGCAGATTCGTTGAAGGTTGGTGAATAATATTTAAAGTGGTTTACTTCAATTCTGGTATTTGACGCCATTACTTTTTCCAAATCATTTTTTGCCGGACTGGTTTTTTGGCCAGTTGAATTGGGGTTGATGGCTGTAAAAGTAATGATTTGCTTGGGTTTTGGCCTATGTACACTTACATCTGTGCTTCCTGAATCTAATAGGAATTCATTGATTTTGAGGTACTCGCCATTTGCAAATTGTACACTGTCTTCATTGAAAATCTGATCGGGTTTGGGTTCCCAAATTGTAATTTGAATGGGCGAAGCGGTAGGTGTAGTGAAAACTACTTTCTGTTTTTTGCCAGAAAGTATGGTTCCACAATTGGTGAAAAGCAATACGAGGAAACAGAACGTTATGCAGGTTGTACTGCGTACCACTTTGCTAAATTTTCAATGGTATAATTGATTTCTTCGATGGTATTTTGTTTGCCAAAGCTAAAACGCACGGTGGTTCTATTGCTTCCTGGTTTGCATGCGTTAATTACATGACTTCCCCCAGTAGCTCCGCTAGAACAAGCGCTTCCACCTGAAGCTGAAATACCCGCAAGATCAAGGTTGAATAACAACATTGAACCCATATCATTTGGTGGCAAGGAAACACTTAAAACCGTGTATAAGCTATTTTCCTCTGGATGGCCGTTAAACTCAATACCAGGAATGGTTTCGCGAAGCTTGCCAATCATATAGGTTTTGATACCTTGGATATGTGACTTCTTAGCTTCTAAATCTCTGTAAGAAATTTCTAATGCGGTAGACATCCCAACAATACCATAAACGTTTTCAGTACCGCCGCGCATTTCTCTTTCTTGCGAGCCACCTGTTATTTCTGGATGTAGCTTGTTTTTCTTGCTGATATAAAGAAATCCAACGCCTTTAGGACCGTTGAATTTGTGCGCAGCGCCTGTGATGAAATCCACGAAACCTTTGGAAAGGTCGAAGGTAAAATGCCCCATGGTTTGTACAGTGTCGCAATGGAACAATGCCCCGTGTTGGTGACAAAGATTTCCAACTGCTTCGATATCGATCATGTTACCCAATTCATTGTTGGCATGCATCAAAGAAACCAATGTTGGCGTATTGTTATTGGCTAATAATTCAGCCAATTCTTGCATGTTAATTTTGCCGTCTGAATCTACCGAAAGGAGGTTTAGTTCGATGTTGTTGTAGTGTGCTAGATCTTCCGCAGTGTGTAAAACGGCATGGTGTTCCAATGGGGAAGTGATAATTCTCTTGATTCCCAAATTGGTAACACAACCTCTCATCGCCAAATTATCTGCTTCTGTGCCGCCTGAAGTGAAAGTAATTTCTGCTGGAGCACAATTAAGCAACTTTGCAATTTTGCTTCTAGATTCCTCAATAATTCCCTTAACCTTGCGGCCGTGGGCATGGGTAGAACTAGGATTCCCAAAATGTTCTTTCATCATTGGGATCATGGCCTCTACTACTTCTGGGTGAATGGGCGTAGTAGCGGCGTTATCGAGGTAGATTCTGCTTTCAGACATTAGATTCTATTATTAACATTTAAGTAGCCTAAAAACTTGTAGCAAAGTTTGGCCATGGTAAATTCTGTAAGGATATCATTTTCTCTTGGGGCGATTTCAACAATATCAAATCCTACAACTTGTTTTCTTTCGGCGATTCTTCTGAGCAGCTTGCAACCTTGAATCCAAGTTAATCCGCCTGGTTCTGCGGTGCCAACTGCGGGTGCTACTGAAGGATCGAAGCCATCTGCGTCGATTGTAACATAAACAACATCGCCCAATTTATCGATACAATCATCGATCCACGCATCGTTATCCCAAAGGTCATGTGCATACCAAGTGCTGATATTGGATGAGGATTTGATTAAATCTGATTCTTCTTTGCATTGAGCGCGAATACCCACTTGCACGAGGTTTAACCCCATGTCGTGAATTCGGGCCATTACAGATGCATGAGAATAGGGGTTGTTGTTATATGCCAAACGCAAATCAGAGTGGGCATCAATTTGAAGCACACTGATATTGGGATATTTTTCGGCATAGGCTTTCATAAAACCGTAGGTTACGGTATGCTCAGAGCCTAGAGAAACAACAAATTTGTTTAATTTAAGGAGTTCAGCGGTTTGGGCTGCGATTTTATTGACTGCATCTTCATTGAACGTGTTGGTAAAGTCCATTTCTGGCAACGTAGCGATGCCAAAATTTTTATATGCTTCACGATCAATTTCTTCGTCGTAAAATTCAACAAAATGAGAGGCGCTAACCATGGCAGCGGGGCCTTTATCGGAACCTTGAACATAAGAACTTGTATGCTCATAGGGGATTTGTTGAACAACAACTTTCGCGTTTTCGATTGTAGCCAATTCGGCTTCAGGGAAAGCCAAAAAGCCTTCCTCGGCAGACAAAACCTTCAAACTCATTATTTAACTCTTTCTACGTATTCGCCCTTACGGGTATCGATTTTGATTTTTTCGCCTGAACCTACGAACAAAGGAACCATTACAGTGGCTCCGTTTTCAACGGTTGCTGGTTTCAAAGTGTTGGTAGCAGTATCACCTTTAACACCTGGTTCGGTGTAGGTAATTTCCATGATACAATACTGTGGAGGTTCTGCAGACACTGGGGTTTCACCGTTTTCGAATGAAATCAAAACAGTATCTCCTTCTTTCAAGAATTTAGCGCCTTCGCCAAACAAGAACTTTTGAACTGGGATTTGATCATACGTTTCATTGTCCATGCAGATAAAAGTATCGCCTTCTTCGTATAAATATTGGAGTTCTTTTACTTCAACGCGAACCAATTCAACAGATTCACCGCTACGGAAACGGTTTTCAGCAGATTTGCCATCTTTCACTCTACGCATTTTTGCTTGATAGAAAGCGCGCAAGTTGCCGGGAGTACGGTGTTGCCATTCAATGATTTGGACCAATTCGCCGTTATAGCGGATAAAATTTCCTACAGATACGTCTTGAGTAGTTGCCATGGATTAATTAAAATTTAATTGTTACAAATTTAGGGTAAGAATTCCAAACCTACTAATTCAAGGTGTTGGAACTCTTGGGCTTTGTTTTAGGGGCATACGGATTGGCCGTATTTTCTCATCCAGCGCTGGATGAATAGCCGATGGTTATAAGCAAATCGAGAATTGAAGCCACAAGTAGTTGGACAAGGAACGATGCTTGCAATTTGTGCACATTGGCTTTTGGTTAGGTTCTTGGCCGATTTTTTAAAATAATGCTGTGCTGCTGCTTCTACTCCAAAAACGCCATCGCCCGTTTCTATAATATTCATATAGATTTCTAGGGTTCTTTTCTTGGACCAAAGCACTTCAATCCAGCAGGTAAACCATACTTCGAAACCTTTTCGGATCCAGGATCTCCCTTCCCAGAGAAATACATTTTTTGCCGTTTGCTGCGTAATGGTTGAAGCGCCATATACTTTGCCACCGCGGGCGTTTTTTTCTATGGCTTTTTGAATGGCTTTTAAGTCAAAACCCCAGTGGGAAGTGAATCGTTGATCTTCGCCGCAAATAAGTGCTAGGGGCATATTGGGTGAAATTTCATTGTAATCAACCCAAGTACGTTCTATTTCTTTTCCTAAATCTGCTTCACGCGATCGCATCAAATTGGTTTTTCCTGGGTTGATAAAGTTATATGCACCCACCCAAATGATGGTGATTACAACTGCCGCGAGAAAAATTCGCAGCAACCATTTTAAAATGTTTTTGATAACAAAGAATGAAATCATTTGCGCTTCCCAGTAATTGATTTTGGGACTGCGAAATTATTCAAAACCTTGCACACCATTAACAGTTGTGTACTTCAAAACGAGGTTTTTATTCGGATATATCCGTTTAAAAGCGCTTTGAACCATCAAAGTGGCTTCATGGAAACCGCAGAGAATCAGTTTTAACTTTCCGGGATAGGTATTGATGTCGCCAATGGCGTAAATGCCTTCAACATTGGTTGTGTAATCAAAAGTATTTACCTCGATGGCATTTTTATCGATATTCAATCCCCAATCTGCGATAGGTCCTAATTTGGGTGAAAGGCCAAAAAGGGGCAAGAAATAATCGCACTCAATCCAAGTTAGATCTTCTTGGCCATCTGTGGTAATTCCCACTTTTTGCAGGCCATTATCTCCTTGTAAATGCGTAACTTCTGAGTTTAAGATCAATTGAATTTCTTTGTTGGCATCGAAATCCATCACTTTTTGAACGGAATCCAAATGACCTCTAAACTGGGTTCTTCTGTGAATCAGGGTGATGCTTTCGGCAACATCTTTCAGGAAAATGGTCCAATCTAGCGCTGAATCACCGCCACCTGAAATTACCAATCTTTTACCGCGGAATTTCTCTGGATTTTTTACGATGTAATCAATTCCATTATTTTCGAATTGGGCGATGTTTTCGATAGGTGGTTTTCGGGGTTCGAAGCAGCCTAATCCGCCTGCGATGGCGATATTGGGTGCTTGGTGAACGGTACCTTTATCGGTAATAACCCTGAATTGGTTGTTGTCTAATTTTTCAATGATTTCGGCTCTTTCGCCCAGGGTGAAACCGGGTTTAAATGGAGCGGCTTGTTCCATCAAATTATCGATTAAATCGCCGGCCAAAACAGACGGGAATCCGGGGATATCGTAAATGGGTTTTTTGGGGTAAATTTCGGTTAACTGACCTCCAGGTTGTGCCAAGACATCGATAAGGTGACATTTTAACTTCAATAAACCTGCTTCAAATATGGCAAACAGGCCTACTGGGCCGGCGCCGATGATTAAAATATCTGTGGTAATGGGGTTTTCTAAAGTGCCCAAAGCGCTTGTGTTCTCGGGGTTGAGGTTTTCAATTTCCATTTTAACGTTCTAGGTAAAAGCTTAATTTCTAATTCGATATACGCGGGTAAGTCCAATTTCACTATACAAATATTCTACACCGTTGTGTTCAATGGTGGTGCCTTTTTTAAGCAGGTGAAGGTCTTCAAAAACACCATCTTGCGTATAGATTTTGCCTTTGGTTTTGGCAGCAATCTGGATGTAAGAATCATAGATGGGCATATAATCAATCCATCCGCAAAGAATGATATTTACGGGTTTGCTTAAGTTTTTGAGCAATGGAAAATCCTTTACTGGCGCTCTTCCATCCGCAATCATGAGTATGGAATCTACATCGCCCCATTTCTTTTGTGCGGCAAGTAAGGCTTCGATATTGTTTTCAGGGATATCACCGCCTTGACCAGCTGCCATGGCTTTTCTCATGGTTTGATATACGGTGTCGAAGTTGTTAGATTGAACGGGATACAAACCGCCGGATTTCCCCATTACTTTTAACGCATCGGGGGTGTTATTTCCATCATTAAAGAAGATGAATTTTCCATTTTCAAGAGGCACTTTGGCAAATCGCAACCACAACATTACTTGGGTGTTGAATGGTGCCATTGATGCGGTTACGTCGGCAACTACTGCAATTTTTCCAGGCCATTCTTTGGTGGTTAACAAGCGATATTCAACGGTGTTTTTAAGTCCGAAAGTATCGAATATACCAACAGTTTCTCGGTGTGCTGGGATGCGTTTTCCGGGTATGGAATCTTTGATGGTTCTGTATTCTTTATCACGGAAGAAAATACCTGAAGAGGAATATTTGATACCAGCTCTTCTTTTGTTTTTGTTTCTTGGCAAGTAGTAGCCGGTTTCCTCTTTGCGTTTGCGTACTTTCCAGATGATTTTTTCTGGCACAAACACTTGGGTATCGCGGTAACTTTTAACAATTTTATCCATGCGATCTATCTCAGATTTCACCGCCACTTTATCAGTTTTGGGTTTCAGATAAATCACAAATCCATGGAATAGTTTCTCTGCATCTTTTTGGGTTTTGGCTTGGGACTGCTCAAAAACGCGCCAGATTACATCTTTTTGTTCGAATAGATTGGGGTAAATGGCTTGCAGATTTTTGAATCTATATTCGTTAAGTTTGGGTTGATTAAAAGTATCTACCTGTCTGAAACGTGTGTAAACCAAGTGGACCGCATATACTTCTGTAGCGGGAGGCAGTTTTATGGCTTTTACTGAACTCACGAATTCTGCACTTCCAAAAGGCATTGGCAGGAAAATGATATTGCTATCAGGGTTGGTTGGGTGTGTAGGAATGGGATAGCCCTTCAACTTCAAAAGTGATTCAATTGTATTTTGGGCAAACAGCGATGTGCCTGCGGAAGAAGCCAAAAACAGGACAATAACTTTGATGTATTTTTTAAATGCAATCATGCTCAGGTTTTTGGATTAAAGAATATTTTCAAAAGATTGGATGCCGATAGGTGTTGCGGAAGTAAATCCTTCGGCGAAAGTTACGCCAGCCATTCTGCCAAATTCCCTGCCTCTCGCTTCCAAAAAGTGCCAGAAATCCAAGCTTGAAATTGGTGTTTCAGGTTCGTTGGAATTGGGTTGATAAAATTGGGTTTTGTAGGCGGCGATGGAATTCATTTACATCCCATTGAGCGGTTACATCTACCACGAAATGCGGACCGATGTTTCTATCTTGGATGTAGTGCGCTAATCGTTGGGCTCGGTGCGGACTGAGTTTCACGCCATTGTGAAGGATTTCGATTTTGGGTAATCCCGCCAAAAAATTGGCTCGATCGAGGATTTTTGCCGCTCTACCGTGATCGGGATGGCGATCGGAAATGGCATTGCCAATGATCCATCGGGGTTGATGGATGCGGATGATTCTTGCCATTTCGAGGATATTGTCTTTGGTTTCCTCAAAGAAACCATCGCTCCAACCTAAGTTTTCACGGTGCGATAATCCGAGAATTTTGCCAGCTTCTTGTGCTTCAAGGTCGCGGGTTTCGGCCGTGCCTCTGCTCCCCAATTCGCCGCGGGTAATATCAATAATGGCGGCTGAAAATCCCTGTTCAATATGTTTTCTAACGGTGCCTCCTGCGCCTAATTCTACGTCGTCTGGGTGGGCGCCAAAAGCAAGCAAATCAATGGGTTTCATGAGTTTCTATAAGGTTAACGATGGAAGTTGAAATTTATTGGAAAGGGGTTATTTCACTGAGAATGGGGGGTTGAAAATCACGTGGTGTACGGTGTTTCCCACTTGCATCAATGTGTTTTTATCAATGGCGTCGAGGTTGTCTGAATGGGTATGCCAGTAAGGTGCAAATCCACTTACTTCATCGTATTGGATGATGTCGATCATTGGGATTTTGGTTCCTTCATACACGTATTTGTGGTCGTCTATGATTGGGCCAATGGATTGGAAAGGGAAAGTTGTATTATAACCCAATTCATGGGCGATTCCCCAGGTTTGGTTAAGGATGAAGTTGCCAAATTCAGCGGAGTAGGCTTCCCAAACGAACTTGGCATTTTTGCCACCAACCATATCAAGTAGTATACCTGCATTGGCGGTGTAGCCGGGTTTGTGAGGGGTTTTAGCCCAGGCTTGAGAACCGAGGCAGAATGAATTTTCAACTGATGGGATACCGAGGTCTTCGGCATCGAAGAAGATGATATCCACTCCGATTTCGGGTTTGTTTTTGCTGAGGTTACGGGCGATTTCGAGCAAAACGGCTACACCACTCGCACCGTCGTTGGCTGCCAAGATGGGTTTGTCTTGGTCTTTGGTGTCTTGATCGGCAGATGGGCGTGAATCCCAGTGCGAGGCCAAAAGCAAACGGTTGGTGGCTGTAGGGTTAAAACTTCCTACTATGTTGTAGATGGGAATTTTACTGCCATTTCTGGGGTTGGTTCCACTCAATGTTTGGAAATAGGATTCATCCGCAGATTTTTTTAATTCGGCGTATAACCAATCCGCACATTTTTTATGCGCAGGTGTTCCGGGAATTCTAAAACCAAAATCCAATTGTTTTTTAATAATTTGGTAGGCCGAATCAGCAGAAAAGCCAGAAACATTTTTCTGAATATAAGCGGTGGTGCTATCACTTTCTTCGTTCTTGTTATTTGTTTTGGTACATGACTGAAAACCAAACAATAAGAACAGAAATAGGACGCCAAAAATGCTGTTTTTCATAAAATTTATACAAAGTTAGTGTAAATCGATGGTTTGCATATGATAAAACTCATCGAAATAACCCTATTTTCGCTAATAATATGGCCTCCCTACAGATGAGAAGTATGACGGGTTTCGGTCGCGCACAATTGGAAACCCGTGAACTTCGGGTTGTTTGCGAGATCAAAGCCTTGAATGGAAGATATTTTGAAGCAGATGTTCGACTACCCAAATATCTTTTTGAATTGGATCCCCAGATCAGAAAAATTTTGAGTGATCGCCTTGAGAGAGGAACAATACATTGCAATTACAGCATTTCTTATTTGTCTTCGGAAGGGGTAGATGTAGATATCCAAGTAAATGTACCATTGGCGCAAGCTTACTTAGATAAATGGCAGTTGCTTAGTGGTGCATTGGAATTAGAGTTCCGTGATCCATTTAGGGAAGTGCTAAAAATTCCAGAGGTTATTTATGCGGGCGAACGTACCATTTCAGATGATATGAAGGCCGTGATTTTGCAGGCAACTGAAAAAGCCGCTTTGGCTTTACATGAATTTCGTGTAGTTGAAGGCGGTGCAACTTGCAATAAATTGACTTCCTTGGTGCAAGAGATTGATGCTGATTTGCAAGTGGTTATTTCACACGAAGAGGCTAGAAAGCAAGGTTTGAGAGATCGAATTTATGCCAATTTAAACGAGCATGTGAAGGAAGGAACTGTTGATCCCAATCGATTTGAGCAAGAGGTTTTGTTGTATCTAGATAAATGGGATATTGCCGAAGAAAAACAACGATTGCAGCAGCATATCCATTTTTTCTTGGATTGCTTAAGCAAAGAGCCATTGGGTAGAAAATTGAATTTTATTGCACAAGAAATGGGTAGAGAAATGAACACCATGGGTGTGAAAAGTAACTATTTCCCCATGCAACAAGCCGTGGTTCAAATGAAAGAAAAATTAGAACAAATAAAAGAACAAGTTCTAAATATCGTTTAATAATTACAAACCGTTCTTCATGATAATTCATAATAAATTTAATAAAAATAGCTTCCTCTCGGGGTTGTTTTTATTAGCTAGTTCTGCATTTGGCTCATCCAATGTGGCATTTGCGGAAATTGCTTTACCTTTTGGGTTAGCAAACAATGAAGTTGCCAATTGCAGCAACGAATCTGCGCTAAATTCTGTAGATTCTATCAAATCATCGCCCGATAAAAAAAGGGTACAACCCAAATTGAGCATGCTAGCCAATATGCCTATTCCGCAAGTGGGATTCTTGGGTTATGTGGCTCAGGACGAAGATGATTCAGACGACGATGAGCGGATGAAATTCATTGGCAGTATGGTTGAAAATGGCGATGTGTTGAAATTCAAACATTTGTATTTGCCGATGCAGCCCTATGGGGTTGAATTACTTCGACAGTTTGTTACTACGGGCGATACATTTGCCAAGCATTCGGTAATTTATTTGTATGGAGAAAGTGGCGATTTTTCTACTGAATTCAATGCTCAAATTGATTCAATTTTGGTTCAATGGAGAAGGTTATATCAAGCCAACGAGGTTGTTGGTAAGAATTGGGTATGGAAATCGAGCTTTCCAAAGATTCGCGACTATGAGCGTGGATATTCATTGGCCTGTAAGAATTTGCTGACGCATTCAGTTGAGCCGCCGGTACGCATTAAATATCAAGTAGATGCATTGATTTCCAATGCCGTTTACGTGTATTATG
>JACCDQ011337850.1_pt1 | contig 12277 bp, 11 predicted proteins | sample 7446031 | NCBI WGS metagenome assembly JACCDQ01 (sample SAMN15323442, study PRJNA562643) | freshwater metagenome | isolation source: river surface water | place: USA:Blue River Watershed | collected 2017-08-17
ACTTACTTTTCCATTCTTGGTAAATTTAAGCGCATTGTTGATTAGATTCATGAAAATTTGCGATAATCGAATTGGATCTCCAATTAAATTATTTGGAATTTGGGAATCAAAATCCAAAATAAATTCATTTTTGTTTTTGGTTGCAATTTCAATTAAGGAATTTTTGATGTCCTCTAATAGCTTTTTAAGATTAAAATGGATGTGTTCTAACTCAATTTTATTCGAATCAATTTTATTGATTTCAAGGATATCATTGATAAAAGCGGTCAGATAATTCCCGGAATATTGTAACGAACTAAGATAGTGTAATTGGGATTTTTTGGGTTTTTCTTCTAATAAGAGATGTGTGATTCCATTGATGGCGTTCAGCGGAGTTCGTAATTCGTGACTTACGGTAGAAAGAAATTCAGCTCTGGCATTAGAGGCTTTTTCTGCTTTTTCTTTGGCAATTATAAGTTCGTTATTTTTTTCCTGTAAAAGTAGATTTGTTTTCTTTTTAATATTATTGTTTTTGTATAGGGAAAAGCTTAATAATGAAAGAATTGCAATGAGAGCAATGGATAAATAATTGATTAATCGGGAGAATTTGTCTGTTCGTTCCTGATCTTTTTTCTTTTTTTCTGTGCGGGCTAAAGTAAGTTTTCTTTGGTTTTCTTTAAAAGTTTCATAGTCGTTTATACCTAACTTTTTATTGTTAGAGATAGCGATGTTTTCTTTTAAATTGAGATGTAATTTTAAATAGGTATAAGCATTACTCTTGTCCAGCATTTTTTCATATGCACGACTGATGGCAAGTAAAATATTGGATTTTTGTTCTAAATTTTGATTTTTAGCGTTTAAATTTAAAGCTTTGTTAAAATAACTCAGCGCTAAGTTGTTGAGGTTTTTTTGTTCTTCAATGAGTCCCATTTGAAACAAAGCTTCGGCTTTAGTATCAAGAAAATTTGGAGTGTCCGGTTTAGAAATAATACTGTTTAAACGAACAGAAGCTAAGTCTGGTTTTTTTGTAACCCGATCAATAATTGCCTTTTGAAGAATAATTAAATCGTCATTATCTTTAATTTGTAATGCTTTTGAAATTTCAGCCGATTTATAAATACTGATTTTAGCTGCTGTAAAATTAGAGTCTTTTATATGACTTAGTCCCAGATAATAAAAAGCTTTAGCATATTCTGCAGTTGGGCTTATTGATTTGAAAAGATTGATGCTTTCGGTTAATTTTTCGATAGCATCATCATATTTTTTAAGGTTATAATAGAGCTTACCTAATTTAGCTGTTTGAATGGCCTGATCTGTTGTATTTGAATGTTCTTGGGCATAATCAATAGCTTTTTGGGTAAACAAAAAAGCATCTTTGTACTTATTTGTTTTAATATTCGCATTAGCCAGATTATTGTAATGGCTAATGCTGTCTGTTTCTGCTATTTGAGAATACAGAACTGAATTAAATAAAAAAACTAAAATCAGAAAAAAATTGATTTGTAATTTCATTCAGTTAATTAGGTTTGGTCAAAAGTATTAAATCTATTAAACGGGATGAATAACCAATTTCGTTGTCATACCATCCTACTACTTTTACCATTTTATCAATAACTGAAGTAAGTTGGGCATCAAATAAGCAGGAATTTCTGTTTCCTACAATATCAACTGATACGATTGGGTCTTCGGTGTAATCGAGTATTCCTTTTAGTTCATTTTGCGAAGCTAATTTAAAAGCTTCATTAATATCTTCAATAGATACTGCTTTTTTAACATTAAAAGTAATGTCGGTAAGCGAGCCATCCGGAACAGGAACACGGATTCCACATCCGCCAATTTTGCCCTCTAATATAGGAAAAATTTTTGTTAGTGCTTTAGCTGCTCCTGTAGTTGTAGGAACAATAGACTGGCTGGCACCTCTGGCTCTTCGTAAATCCTTATGTGGCTGGTCGTGTAAACTTTGGTCAGTAGTAAAGGAATGGATAGTAGTGATATATGCTTGTTCAATTCCGCAAAGTTCATCGATTATTTTAATCATTGGAGCGGCATTGTTAGTGGTACAACTCGCATTAGAAATGATTTTTTCAGTACCGTCAAGTATCTGTTCGTTGACACCTAAAACAACTGTTTTTATTGTGTCAACTTCTGATGGCGCCGAAAGAATTACTTTTTTAGCACCGGCAATAATGTGTTTGTTTAAGTCTTCGTAAGTTTTGAATTTCCCTGTGGATTCAATTACAAAATCGATATTTAAATCTTTCCAGTTCAGGTCGGAAATATTTTTTTCGTGGAAAAATGCAAAATGCGTTCCATCAATTGAAAATCCTTTTTCATCTGCACTTACCGTTTGCGGTAAAACACCGTGAATACTGTCGTATTTGATGAGATGTGCCATCGTTTTAGTATCGGCAATATCATTAATAGCAACAACCTCTATTTTAGGATGATTTAAAAGTAGGCGAAACAGGTTTCGGCCAATTCGACCAAAACCATTGATGGCAATTCTTATTTTCAAGTTTCTTGTTTATTTGTTTAACTGTTTAATCGGTTAAGCAAATAAACGATTAACCGAATCAACTTTTTATAATATGTGTTTTTGTGCTTTGTATGAAGAACGAACTAACGGTCCGCTTTCAACATGACGGAAACCTAATTCTAAACCAAATTGTTCATATCGGGCAAATTGTTCCGGCGTGATGAATTCCTTAACGGGTAAATGTTTTTTACTGGGCTGTAAGTATTGACCAATAGTGACTACATCCACATTAGCAGCACGTAAGTCTCTCATGGTTTGGAAAACTTCTTCTTCCAGTTCACCAAGACCCAGCATAATTCCTGATTTGGTTCTGTTGATTCCTTTTTCTTTTAAATAGCGTAGTACTTCTAAACTACGGTCGTATTTAGCCTGAATACGTACTTCACGAGTCAAACGACGTACCGTTTCCATGTTATGAGAAACCACTTCAGGATTTGCTTCCACAATACGATCAATATTTCTTTCGATTCCCTGAAAGTCCGGAATTAAAGTTTCAAGAGTTGTATTTGGGTTCATTCTGCGAATAGCTCTTACCGTTTCCATCCAAATGATAGAACCACCGTCTTTTAAATCGTCACGGTCAACACTGGTAATTACTGCATGTTTGATGTTCATGATTTTAATAGAACGGGCTACTTTTTCTGGTTCATCCCAGTCTACTGTTTCCGGACGACCTGTTTTTACACCGCAAAAGCCACAAGAACGCGTACAAGTATTTCCTAAAATCATAAAGGTAGCGGTTCCTTCGCCCCAACATTCTCCCATATTAGGACAACTTCCCGAGGTACAAATAGTGTTTAGGCTGTATTTATCAACCAGACCACGAAGTTCAGTATATTTTTTCCCGATAGGAAGTTTTACTTTTAACCATTTTGGTTTAGCGATGTTTGTTTCGGATAAGCCTTGGGTTCCAACTGCTGTGGTAGTATCTAAAGTAGTCTCCATAAATCAATTTTAAGGCTACAAATATACGGAATGTTGATTTAAAAAGAGCTGTTTTAAATGCAGTAGCTTATGGAGAGTTTTGTTAAAAAAAATAAAATGATTTTTAAAGATGGTTTTGTAAGTGAATCCCCGTAAAACAAAAAAAGCATTCGTTAATTCGAATGCTTTTTTGTTTTTTATCAAAATCCATTTTATTCAATTTGCACTACAATAGGCAAGTTGTAAGCTGTTCTTACAGGTTTAGCGTTGTAAATCCCTGGAGACCATTTGGCTTTGATAGATTTTAGCACTCGAACAGCTTCTCTTTCTAAAGCTGCTCCGGGATGATTTAACACTTTGATATCAGTCATACTGCCGTCTTTTTCTACTACAAAAGAAACCGTAATACGCACATTTCTGCTTTCTTCCATAGTAGGGCTTACAAAATGATTCCCTACATAGCGATAAAATTTTTCGATACCTCCGGGAAACTCCGGTTTTCTGTCTAATACACCTGAATTCACAATTTCGGTTCCGTTAGTGTCTCCATTTCCGGTTCCAACACCAGTTCCGTTAATTGTTCCGCCTTCAACGCCACCGATTACACCTCCTTCAGAACCAGAAGTAGTCATTCCGTTGGATGGATTTTCTACAGGATTTGTTCGGTCTAAGGTATATGTTGTCGCAGGAGTAGCTTGTGTAGCGCTTACTACTGTAGGATTGATAAGCTGTTTTGTGTCAATGACGTCTGTGGTAGACTGAGATTGAGCAGGAGGTGGGGCAGGTGCGGCAGCCTTAGCTTGTTTTTCAGCCTGATAAATTTCATCTAACTGTATCACCGTTTTACTCCAGTCTACATCGACGGGAATACTGATTTCTTTACCATTAAAGACATGCAATAAATTAGGGATTACAATTAATGCAGTGCATAATAAAATACCCAGAGTAAGTGCCTTAAAAGATGTTTTTGTGGTTTCCTGACGCAATTGAAAAGCGCCGTACTCTTTGTTTCTGTTTTCGAAAACTAGGTTAATCCATTTGCTTTCATAAAGACTGTGATTTGACATAAGATATAGATTTAATGGTTAAAGATTCAGTTAAATCGTATGCGTATGTGGTATTTTGTTTGTAACGGTTAAATTATGAAATTAGTATGTAAAATCCTAGCTATTGTTTGGAATAATTTTAATTAAAAATAATAAGATTCTTAAAAGTGAGGTTTGTGGTGCTATTTTCAGTTTCAAATTGATGTTCTGTTTTTATAAAAAAATAAACCTTGTCTAAAAGATTTCAACAAGGTTCTTTATTTTTTAAATTGGTTGAATATTTACAGCAAAAGTCGGTTTTTGTAATTGCTAAAGATTTTCATAGAGATTGATATCAGGGATTTGTATAAACCATTTTTTCAGGTAATTAGCTGAGAGGGTTTAATTGTTTAAACATGCAGCATGCTTGCTTTGAGTGAATAGGCAATGTACAAAACATCTTTTTGGGTTTGTTCATCGATATTATTCTTATTAAGAGCTTTCATAATGTCATCTATTGCATCCATATATTCGCCATTACTAATGTTCATTCCTTTGTGAGCCGTTGTCATGTCTTTTCCTGTATATGCTTCGGGACCACCACTACCTGCAGCTAAAAAATGGATTAAATGCTTGCGAACTTCCGAAAAATGCTGGGGATTATCCTTTAAAGGAAGAAATCTTGCTTTTATATGTGGATTAATCATGTGTAGTTCCACAATGTCATCTGCGATGGCTTCTATTCCTTTGATGCCACCTAATCTTTCATAAAGACTTGTATTGTTTTCCATAATGTTGTGTTTTGAATATTACTATTTGTTTTACCAAACATGGTAAATTTCTCTACTTCCGCTATAATACATTTCATGGTAACCTTTCATTTTTTCCTTCATCTTTTTAACTTCTTCACTGTTTTGCATGTATTCCTTATAGGATTGTTCATAAGCTGAAATGCTCTCGTATTGGCTAAGCATAATCACTTTGTTAAATTCGCCGGTAAGATCAGTTAAAATATGGATGAGTTCAGTTCTGTCAGTCATTATTTCTTTAAAAAGATTGGCTAATTTAGAAGCGTTCCCGGGCTTACAAATAAAAGTTTCTTGAACGATAATCATAATTAATTTTTTTAAGGTTAATAATTTTTTCATGATGTAATTGTATGTAGCATACAATAGCTAAATAATTGGTATTGGCTGTGGATTTGTTTAGTATCCTTTTATAATTCCGAATATATTTTGGATATCAGGAACACCTAGTTTTACCTCCATAGAATTTAGGATAGGAATCAATATTTCGCCAAAAGCTTCAAAATCTTCCATACTTTCCCATACATCCAGAATGTCTACTTCATTATTGTTTCCATAGCATACATGGTAACTTCTGCCTTTTGGATTCCCTTGTCCGGCATCCTGAAGTTTTTTAATTGCTTCGAGATATTTGGTTTCGGTAAAGTTGTTGTGTTTAAATTTGATTACAATAGCCATGATTTTTGGTTTTTATTGTCTGTGGCGTCAGGTTTAAGTAGTAACCGTTTTTTAATAAAGACAATGTGTCAGGCAACAAATCAAAATTCTTGTTGAAAAAACCAACTGAATTTGATGTACAATCGTGGGGCTACAGTTGATACTGTTATACTGAAAATGACTATAACAGATTGTTTATGTAGGTTTTAGATACAACATAAAAGTATGAAAAAATACGATACAAAGCTTTAAATGAGCGGCTTATTTATGCTGAGGCTTGATGTATAATAAAAAATAAATCTCCTTTAAATTGCTTTAAAGGAGATTTGTTTTTATTTGTTTGTGTTTAACCACTTATTCGTTCCGCCACAAAGCCAGATTGCATTTAGACCAAATTCTTTTAAAAGTTTTGCTCCGTCTGCCGAACGTCCTCCGCCTTTCCCGCAAACGGTTATAAATTGAAAGTCCTTGTCGAGTTTTGAAATACTGTTTTTTAAGTCTTGCAACGAAATATTTAAAGCATCCGGAATGTGCGCCTGTTCATATTCTTCTTTACTTCTTACATCAATAATTTGAATTTTTTTCCTGTCTTTAAGTGCTTGTTTTACTTAATTAACTTCAATCAACCTTTAGTTATTTTGATTTGTTCGGGCATACGGAATTTGATAATTAGTGAAGAAATAATAGTTAGTCCTCCAATTAGAAAAATTGCATATTTAACCCCAAAAATATCGGCTGTAATACCTGATATAATAGCGCCAAATGCATAGCCCAGGTCTCTCCAAAGTCGGAATGTGCCAATACTCTCAGCCCGTTGTTTAGGACTTGTTGCTTGCGCAATGGTTGATAAAAATGTAGGGTAAACCAAGGCAGTTCCTAAGCCTAAAATTGCAGAAATAGAAGCCAAAATATAAAAGTCCTGACTGAAAGGAATAAGTAAAATGGCCAATCCCTGAAGAAGCATTCCCCAAAACAGCATTGCTTTTTTTGAGAAATGGTCTGACATTTTTCCGGTGAATAGTTGCCCTATTCCCCAAATTGTTGGATAAATGGCGGTAATTATTCCTGTGTTTTCGTTGTTGTAGTTTAGTGAAACCAAAACAATAGGAAGCAAGCCCCAAATCATTCCGTCATTCAAATTATTTATAAGTCCTGCTTGTGTTACAGAGCTTAATGTTTTGTTGTTGAAAGTGGTTTCTAAAAATACATTTTCAAGATGTGCAGTAGTGTCGGTTGCGCTTTCTTTATGAACAAAAATTCGGGTGTCTTTTATCCATAAGGCTGTAAAAATAAAACCAACAATGGAAATACCAATTCCAATATAAAAAGGATAGGGTGTAATGCCATATTTGTTGGCAATATACCCTGTTAAGAATGCAATTATTCCCACTGCAAAATAGCCTGCAAATTCGTTTAAACCCATGGCAAAGCCACGATCTTTTTCGCCAACAAGGTCAATTTTCATCACCACTGTACTACTCCAGGTAAGTCCCTGGCTTGCTCCAAGAAGAATGTTGGCAAAAATTACCCAATTCCAACCGGGTGCATAAATAAGTAGAAAAGGAATAGGAATAGCGATTAGCCATCCTAATAAAAGTAAATTTCTTCGTCCGAATTGATTAGCAAGACGTCCTGTATAATAATTGGTAATTGCTTTTGTAATTCCAAAAGCTGTAATAAATGAAAGTATAGCTGTTTTAGAAGCTACACCAAATTCTAACTCGGCAAATTGTGGAAAAATAGTTCTTTCCATCCCGATCATCCCACCAACAAAGGCGTTCACGATTACCAATAAGCTAAACTGTTTCCAGTTTTCTTTGAGTCCGAGTTGAATGTTGTTTGTCATTATTTTTTTCTGCGAATTTCGGTTTAAACTTTTTTTTCATTTGGGACAAAAGTCACAGTTTCTGTAAAAATAAATGACGAAATGTATTTAAGAATAATTTCGTGTAATTAATTATGAAACAATCTTTAATCAAAAATTATAATAGCCGCAGCAGTCCCAACCGATATAGTGAAGAATGACTTGATAAAACAATAGATTAAAATCACCACCAAAATACCACCAAAATAAGGTCTTATCAATTGATTGTTTACAAAAAAAGCAATTAACGTTTCTGCCAGAAATGGTAAAACCGTAAATGCAAAATAAGTTTTGTTGAAGTGTAGCAATTGGCTGGTTTGGTGGTTTGGATATAACGTTTTGGGGCTTTGCGTTCGGGCGGGAAATCGAAGCAAATAAGCTGATATTATTACTAAAGTTCAATAGAAGCAATTAGTTCAAAGTTTGCAGGTCAGCCCGCCTGACGCAAAACCCTTGTTAGGGGTAGGTTTTATTGTCCTACCTTATCAATATTTAGTTTAATGTAGTCAATCAGGAGACCTGCAATGTTCTCTTCATATTCATAGAACTTATTGTCTAAATCATCCCAAATGTTTGAAGTTCTTTCGTCCAAGTTTTGCATAATTTCTCTTCTAATTTCGGTGTCTTTTGGAACTGGAGAAACCGGGAAAGCCTTAATTGCTATTTCAATCAGGTCAGCTGTTTTGTGAGCTTTTATTGTTACATAGGCATTTAGTATTTCGTGTGTGTAGTCTCCGCTACTATTGAAAAAAAATTGGTCAAAGCCTCCATTGTTTACTTGTCCTTCTAACATGTCAACATATACAAATACTTTTTCGGCTTCAGTTAAGTTTGAGAAATTGTCATCACCTTTTTCTGTTTTCTTCCAAATGATTTCCCCAATTCTGAGTATGATGTCAGTTTCGGTTTCTAATTGAAGTGCTTTTTCTGTTTCTGTCATGTCTTTATTGATGTCTACTTAAACTTACCCCTAACTTGTATATACTCGCTACAAAGTAGCGCCTATACACCCAAAATTGGGTAGATTGGCGAATGTTTGTTTCGCTTTTTCTTTTTTCAAATATACTTAAATATTCTTACAAAATTATTGGTTTGGGAAATAAAGTTTTCCTTGTGGCAGTGTTTGCGTGAGGGATGGCAGCGGAGCTCTCCCGATTTTTCATCGGGAAGCGGGAGCGTACAGCCCGACCCTGGTGGAACGGAGTGGAAGCAGGATCACGCCCAAAAAATAGCCATAAAAAAAATCCGACTGATTTATACCAATCGGATTCATGAAAATGTTTCTATTTGAATTTAGTGACTAAACCCAAAACAATTTTAAACATGTTTTATCTTGAATTATTTTTTACAATTTGTATAATCTATATCAAATGTATAGTTTTTGTCACTTAATTTTTTAATGTTTGGATTTGATCTATGATCTGGTTTGTAGGCTGCGCCAGTACCTAAATCTACACCAATTCCTAAAATCCCCCATGAAACAACACTTAAAATAAAGTTTCCAGTTCTAAAAGCTTTATTAAAAGTTTGTGTTTTAGTTTCACATCCTTCTTCTTTTACTTCTACAACCAGTGGTCTGTTTCTCGGGAAGAGGCTTGTTGCCTGACCATTACCTAATTTGTTACCATCCACATAAATTTCAGCATTAGGATGATCTTTAACATTAATTGTTCCGGAGTATTTACTTCCTCCAAACATTACACCACAGCTGTTAAGAGAAAGTAATAAAAATGATCCGGCGGTTAATAGTAAGATTTTTTTCATTTGTTTTTACATCATTTTTTGATTAATAATTTAAAAATTGTTTTCGAATTCAAAACTCAAGCTTACAAAAAGTAAAAAGTGTTTTTTGAATATTTTTAAAAGTACTCTTTTTTTTCTTACAAACAAGAAATGTTTGATTTTTTTTGCAAAAAAAATCCGATTGGTTTACACCAATCGGATTCTATAATTATAAGGATGAGATTGCTTCGTTCCGATAGTTATCGGAACTCGCAATGACTATTAGATGTGAATTACTTCACCGTAAGCAGCAGCAACTGCTTCCATAACTGCCTCACTCATTGTTGGGTGTGGGTGAATTGATTTTAGGATTTCGTGACCTGTAGTTTCCAGTTTACGGGCTACAACTGCCTCAGCAATCATATCTGTAACTCCTGCACCAATCATGTGACATCCTAACCATTCACCGTATTTAGCATCAAAGATTACTTTTACAAATCCGTCTGCATTTCCTGATGCTTTTGCTTTTCCTGAAGCTACGAATGGGAATTTTCCAATTTTTAAATCGTATCCTTTTTCTCTGGCTGCTTTTTCAGTTAAACCTACAGAAGCAATCTCAGGAGTAGCATAAGTACAACCCGGTACGTTTCCGTAATCGATAGCTTCTACGTGCATACCTGCAATTTTCTCCACACAGTTGATTCCTTCAGCAGAAGCTACGTGAGCCAAAGCCTGTCCAGGAGTTACATCACCAATAGCGTAGTAACCTGGGATATTTGTTGCGTTGTAAGCGTTTACTAAGATTTTATCTCTGTCAGTAGCGATACCTACTTCTTCTAATCCGATGTTTTCAATGTTAGTTTTGATACCAACAGCTGATAATAAAATATCTGCTTCAAGAATTTCTTCTCCTTTAGCTGTTTTAACAAATGCTTTAACTCCTTTTCCTGTAGTATCAATTTTCTCAACAGAAGAATTAGTCATTACAGTGATTCCGGATTTTTTCAAAGCTTTTTCAAATTCTTTAGAAATATCCTCGTCTTCTACAGGAACTACATTTGGCATAAATTCAACGATAGTAACCTCAGTTCCCATTGAGTTATAGAAGTGAGCAAATTCCACTCCGATAGCTCCTGAACCAACGATAATCATCTTTTTAGGTTGTTCCGGTAAAGTCATTGCCTGACGGTAACCAATTACTTTTACACCATCTTGTGGTAAGTTTGGCAATTCACGAGAACGTGCTCCGGTAGCAATGATAATATGATCCGCACTGTATTCAGTAACTTTTCCGTCTTGAGCAGTAACGTCTAATTTTTTACCTGGTTTTAATTTACCAAAACCATTAATAACGTCGATTTTGTTTTTCTTCATAAGGAAAGTAATTCCTTTGCTCATTCCATCAGCAACATTACGGCTACGTTGAATTACAGCAGGGAAATCCTTGTCAAATTCAGAAACTTTCAATCCGTAATCGGAAGCGTGTTTTAGATAATCAAAAACCTGAGCCGATTTCAATAATGCTTTCGTTGGGATACATCCCCAGTTCAAACAAACTCCACCTAAGTTTTCTTTTTCAACTACGGCTACTTTAAAGCCTAATTGTGATGCTCTAATGGCAGTTACATATCCGCCGGGACCACTTCCTAAAACAATAACGTCGTATTTCATTTCTATTTATTTTACTTGTTTTTATTGGTGAAATGCGATGAGTAAACTCATGTCATTTCTATATATTTTATTTGTTTTTTAGTTGTAAAAAATGAAGTTTGTCCATGCGGTCTTCATCTTCTGCAGATTACTAAATTAATTGAGACTGCGAATTTAAGGATTTATTCTGTTTTTGAAACTCACAAAAGCACAAACTTTTAACAGAATGCTGTTTATAAACGATGATTTTTCGAAATCTAACAAAATAGGCTCGGTTTCTTAAATAATTTTAGGGATATGTCAATGGTGTTGCTTTTTGAGACTTACATTGTCCTTAGCTTTCGCAGTCGAGTGTCAAATGTTTGAAGAATGCGTAAAAAGAAAAGCTGTTTGAGCGCAGCGAAATCGAAGATTCGTGAATACCAAAAAAATAAATATTAACTCATGAACAGTTCTTTTCTTTTAGTATTCGAAAACTAATTTGACCGACGAGGAAGCGTAAGACTTGATTTTTTTGTTTCTTTTTTGATCAAGCAAAAAAGAAATCAACCCACCATTTTCTGTTTCCTTAACAACAACCAAATCACAATTGGCGCACCAAAAATAGAAGTTACCGCATTAATGGGTAAGCTAATATCACCACCGGGAACCTGCGAAATGGTATCGCAAATCAGCATGATAATAGCACCAAAAAGCAATGTACTCCAGAATAAAACAGTATGATTGCTGGTATGAAAAACCAATTTGGCTATATGCGGAACAGCTAATCCTATGAAAGCAATTGGTCCGGCAAAAGCGGTGATGCTTCCTGCCAGAATACTGGTCGCCAAAATGATTATCAATCGGGCTTTGTTGTAATTTAAGCCAAGACTCCGGGCGTAGTTTTCGCCAAGAAGTAAAGCGTTTAATGGTTTAATACTCCAAAGGCTCAACAATAAACCAATGGACACGCAAACCAATAAAATAACAATGGAGGACCACGAAAGGTTTCCTAAATTTCCTAAAGACCAAAAGGTAAATTTTTGCAATTGTTCGGCAGTGCTAAAAAAGCTTAACGTTCCCACAATGGCACTACTTAAACTCCCAAACATCAGTCCTACAATCAAAATAGTCA
>JACCDQ011014423.1_pt1 | contig 12276 bp, 8 predicted proteins | sample 7446031 | NCBI WGS metagenome assembly JACCDQ01 (sample SAMN15323442, study PRJNA562643) | freshwater metagenome | isolation source: river surface water | place: USA:Blue River Watershed | collected 2017-08-17
GTGCCGGGGCCGGATTTCCCGACCGGCGCGATGATCCTCGGCCGCTCGGGCTGCCGCTCGGCCTATCAGACCGGGCGCGGCTCGATCCTCGTCCGCTCGCGCCACGAGTTCGAGCAGCGCGGCGAGCGCCGCTCGATCGTGCTCACCGAAATCCCCTACCAGCAGGGCAAGAACGCGCTGGTCGAGAAGATCGCCGAGGCCGCCAAGGAAAAGCGGATCGAGGGCGTCAGCGACATCCGCGACGAATCCTCGCGTGAGGGCGTGCGCATCGTCATCGATCTCAAACGCGACGCGACCCCCGAGGTGGTGCTCAACCAGCTGTGGCGTCACACCCCGGCACAGTCGAGCTTCCCGGCCAATATGCTCGCGATCCGCGGCGGCCGCCCGGAAACGCTCTCGCTTCGCGACATCATCAAGTCGTTCGTCGAGTTCCGCGAGGAAGTCATCACCCGCCGCTCGAAATTCGAGCTGCTCAAGGCCCGCGAGCGCGCCCACATCTTGCTCGGCCTCGTCATCGCCGTCACCAACATGGACGAGGTGGTGCGCATCATCCGCTCGTCCGCCAGCCCCGTCGAGGCGCGTGCCACGTTGCTCGCCCGCGCCTGGCCGGTCGCCGAGATCGCCAGCTACATCAAGCTGGTCGAGGCGGTCGAAAAGGAAGTCGAAGGCGACACCTATACCCTTTCCGATGCGCAGGTGCGCGCCATCCTCGACCTGCGCCTGCACCGCCTGACCGCATTGGGCCGCGACGAGATCGGCGACGAGCTCGCCAAACTTGCCGCCTCGATCGCCGAACTGCTCGAGATCCTCTCGAACCGGGTCCGTCTCTACGAGGTGATGACCGAGGAGTTCGAGCTGATCGAGCGCGACTTCGTCACCCCGCGCCGCACCGAGATCGCGCCTGCCGCCGACGGCATCGACGACGAGGACCTGATCGAGCGCGAGGAGATGGTCGTCACCGTCACCATGGGCGGCTATATCAAGCGCACCCCGCTCGACGCCTTCCGCGCCCAGAAGCGCGGCGGCAAGGGCCGCTCGGGGATGAACACCAAGGACGAGGACGTCGTCACCGAGCTGTTCGTCACCAGCACCCACACGCCGGTTCTCTTCTTCTCCACCCACGGCAAGGTCTATCGCATGAAGGTGTGGCGCCTGCCCGAAGGCGCCCCGCAGGCGCGCGGCCGGCCGATGATCAACCTCCTGCCGCTGGCCGAGGGCGAGACCATCTCGACCGTGCTGCCGCTGCCCGAGGACGAGGCCGAATGGGGCAAGCTCCACGTCGCCTTCGCGACCGCGCGCGGCAATGTCCGCCGCAACAGCATGGACGCTTTTGCCAACGTGCCGTCGAACGGCAAGTTCGCGATGAAGTTCGAAGGCGAGGACGAGGGCGACCGCCTGATCGGCGTCGCGCTGCTCACCGAGGATGACGACGTCCTGCTCGCCACCCGCTCGGGCAAGGCGATCCGCTTCGAATCGACCGCGGTGCGCGAGTTCCAGAGCCGCACCTCGACCGGCGTGCGCGGCATCAGCCTCAAGGGCGACGACGAGGTCATCTCGCTGTCGATCCTCAAGGGCTTCGCCGCCACCACAGAGGAACGCGAGGCCTATCTCAAGGCCGCCCCGTGGAAGGACGGCGAGCGCGAGGTCACGCTGTCGCCTGAGCGCATGGCCGAATTCGCCGAAACCGAGCAGTTCATCCTCACCGTCACCGCCAACGGCTATGGCAAGCGCACCTCGGCCTACGAGTATCGCCGCACCAACCGCGGCGGGCAGGGCATCACCAATATCGACACCTCGGATCGCAACGGCCATGTCGTCGCGAGCTTCCCGATCATCGCCGAGGGCCAACTGATGCTGGTCACCGACCAGGCCAAGATGATCCGCACCAACGTGGCCGACATCCGCATCGCGGGTCGCAACACGCAGGGCGTGACGATCTTCCGCGTCGCCGACAACGAGCATGTGGTCAGCGCCGCGCGCATCGACGCCAGCGACAGCGACGAGGATGAGGGCGAGACCGTCGAAGGCGAGGGCGAGGTCGCAGGCGAAGTCGCGACCCCGGTCGAGGCCGCGACCGGGGAGACCGCCGCGGGTGACGCCGCCGACTGAGACCCGTCTCGCCCGCGTCCGGCGGCAGCTCGAGGCTGTCGCGGTCGAGGGCCGGCTGGCCAGCTGGTGCTACGAGTTCCTGCTTTTCGGCTTCAAGCAGGGCTGGGCCTGCCTGTTCGGCGGCGCGATGCTCGCGCTGCTGCTGGCGACCCACATCTTCTACCCCGCACAGGCGCCGATCCATCGCTATGACCTGCTGACGCTCGGCGCGGTCCTGATTCAGGCCGCGATGCTGGGCTTCCGGCTCGAGACGCGCGACGAGGCGCTGGTCATCTGCGCCTTCCACCTCGTCGGGACGGTCATGGAACTGTTCAAGACCCACGCCGGGTCATGGGCCTATCCCGAGCCGGCCCTGTTGCGCGTGGGCGGGGTGCCGCTCTTCTCGGGCTTCATGTACGCCGCCGTCGGCAGCTATCTCGCGCGCGTCTGGCGCATCTTCGATTTTCGTTTCACCTGTTACCCGCCACGCTGGGCGACGGTGGCGCTGGCGGTCGCGATCTACGTCAACTTCTTCGCGCACCACTGGCTACCCGACATACGCCTCGCCCTGTTCGCGGCGACCGCCCTGCTGTTCTGGCGGTGCGAGGTGTGGTTTCGGCCGTGGCGGACGCACCGGCGCATGCCGCTGCTGCTGGGGTTCCTGCTGGTCGCACTGTTCATCTGGTTCGCCGAGAATATCGGGACCTTCGCCAAGGCCTGGGCCTATCCCGATCAGGCCGCAGGCTGGCGCCCCGTGTCGCTGATGAAGCTCGGGTCATGGTATCTGCTGATGATCATCTCGTTCACGCTGGTGTCGCTGCTGCACATGATCAACTCTCCGGTGGCTGCACCGGGAAGCAGGCGGTCGAACTGACCTGCCGGTCGAACATCGGCAACAGTCCCGGCAGCGCGCCGACCAGCGCCAGCAGCGACAGGACGCCCAACACATAGACCGAGCCGCGGCCATCGCGGGACAGGGCGCAGAATGCTTCGGCTACTGCGAAAAAGCGCCGCGCCTCCCGCAAGACAACGGTCATGTGATCGGACCGGCTGATAGCATGAATATTTCTATTTTTCCCAATCTTGCGGCGGAACGGTTGCGTCGTCTCCGACTTGGCCGCAAGGAAAGCCAATGCTGCTCGACTTTCTCGACGCGCTGCGCGCGGCCGGCATCCCTGCCTCGCTCAAGGAGCATCTGCTGCTCCTCGAGGCGCTCGACCGCGAGGTGATCGAACGTTCGCCTGAACAATTTTATTACCTGTCCCGCGCCATCTATGTGAAGGACGAGACCCTTCTCGACCGTTTCGATCAGGTTTTTTCACGCGTCTTTCGGGGCATCACCGATGCCGAGGGCGTGACCGAGGCCGTGTTGCCCGAGGACTGGCTGCGCGCCGTCGCCGAAAAATATCTTACCCCCGAAGACATGGCCAAGATCGAGGAAAAGGGCTGGGACGAGCTGATGGAGACGCTGAAACAGCGGCTCGAGGAACAGCAGGGCCGCCACCAGGGCGGCAACAAGTGGATCGGCACCGGCGGCACCTCTCCCTTCGGCAATTCTGGCTATAACCCGGCCGGCATCCGCATCGGCGGCGAGAGCAAGCACAAGCGCGCGGTCAAGGTCTGGGAGAAACGCGAGTTCCAGAATCTCGACGCCGACCGCGAGATCGGGACGCGCAACATCAAGGTCGCGCTGCGCCGACTGCGGCGATTCGCCCGCACCGGCGCCGCCGACGAGCTCGACCTGCACGGCACGATCGAGGGCACGGCACGACAGGGCTGGCTCGACATCCGCATGCGCCCCGAGCGCCATAATGCGGTCAAGCTGTTGCTCTTCCTCGACGTGGGCGGCTCGATGGACCCGCATATCCGGGTCTGCGAAGAGCTGTTCTCGGCCGCCACCTCGGAATTCAAGCATCTCGAATTCTTCTACTTCCACAACTGCCCCTATGAGAGCGTCTGGAAGGATAATCGCCGCCGCTTCAACGAGCGCATCCCGACCTGGGATATCCTCCACCGCTTCGGCAGCGACTATAAGCTGGTGATCGTCGGCGACGCGGCAATGAGCCCCTACGAGATCGCGCATCCCGGCGGCTCGGTCGAGCATTTCAACGAGGAGCCGGGGCAAACGTGGATGGAGCGCGTCACGCGGACCTATCCGGCCTGCGTCTGGCTTAACCCGGTGCCCGAGGACCATTGGAAATATTCTCAATCGTCCCGGATGGTGAGCGAGCTGATGCAGGAGCGCATGTATCCCCTCACGCTGGCCGGGCTCGAGGAGGCGATGCGGGGCCTCGCGCGCAAAAAATAACCGGCCCCGGTCAGCCCTGCGCCGACCGGTGGACGACACCTCCGCCCAAGGGCGCATCGACCCCGGTCGTTCCCGGAAAACTGATCGGCAGCCCCTTGAGCGCCCGCACCGCCATATAGGCGAAGCCCTCGGCCTCGGTGGCGTCGCCGTCGCAGCCAAGCGCCTCGACCGGCTCGACCGGCAGCCCGCAGACGGTGGCCAGCATCGTCATCAACGTGCGGTTGTGACGCCCGCCCCCGGCGACGAACAGCGTCGCGGGGCGCTCGGGCAGCAGGCGCAATCCCAGCGCGACCGTATGCGCGGTAAAGGCGGTCAGCGTCGCCGCACCATCGGGGCCGGACAGGCCGCGCGCAGACGCCAGCGTGAAATCCCCCCGGTCGAGCGACTTGGGCGGGGGGGCATCGAAAAAGGGATGGTCCAGCATCGCGGTCAACACCGACTCGTCGACCCGGCCGCTGGCCGCAAGCCCGCCCTCGGCATCGAAGCGCTGCCCGGTTTCGGCCAGCATCCAGTCGTCGACCAGCGCATTGGCGGGTCCGGTGTCAAAGGCGACCAGCGTTCCGTCACGCCCGATCCATGTCAGGTTGCCGACCCCGCCAAGGTTGAGGATGGCGACCGGCCCCGGCCGCGCCGCCGTCAGTGCCCGGTGATAGACCGGGATCAGGGGCGCGCCCTGCCCGCCCGCGGCGACATCGGCCGAACGGAAATCATTGACCACAGTCATGCCCAGCGACCCGGCCATCACCGCGCCGTCGCCGATCTGCCATGTCCAGCCGCGGTCGGGCCGATGCGCGATCGTCTGGCCATGAAAGCCGATCACATCCACCTGCGCCGGATCGACCCCGGCCCCGGCCAGAAGCTTGCGCACCGCGAGGATGTGCGCGCGCGTCACCAGCGCCTCGGCCGCGGCAATGTCGGGGTTGGCGCGCGGGCGCTCGAAGGTCAGCGCCAGCTCGAAGGCTGCACGCAGCTGGGCGCGCGCCGGATCGGACCATGGCTCGCACCGAAAGGCGAGCGGCTTCACATGTCCCTCGCCGTCCGTCTCGACCAGCGCGGCATCGATCCCGTCGAGCGAGGTGCCCGACATCAACCCGACCGCGACCATGCTACCCATCTGCTTACCCTCGTGCTAAGCGCGGCCCGTCATGACCAACTATCGCTCAGAACTCCTAAGCGTCCTTGCGGCGCGCGGCTACATCCATCAGCTCACCGACGCATCGGGCCTCGACGAACTGGCGACCAAGCAATGCGTGCCCGCCTATATCGGCTTCGACGCGACCGCGCCCTCGCTCCATGTGGGCAGCCTCGTCCAGATCATGATGCTGCGTCGCCTCCAGCAGGCCGGCCACAAGCCGATCGTGCTGATGGGCGGCGGCACCAGCCGGATCGGCGATCCCTCGTTCAAGGACGAGGCGCGCAAATTGCTCGATGACGAGACGATCGCCGCCAATATCGACGGCATCAAGCGTGTCTTCTCGCGCTTCCTGACCTTTGGTGACGGCCCCACCGACGCGGTGATGGTCAATAATGCCGACTGGCTCGACAAGCTCGAATATATCCCCTTCCTGCGCGACGTGGGGCAGCATTTCTCGGTCAACCGGATGCTGAGCTTCGATTCGGTCAAGCTGCGCCTCGAGCGCGAGCAGTCGCTGAGCTTCCTCGAGTTCAACTACATGATCCTGCAGGCCTATGATTTCATGGAGCTGTCGCGCCGTTTCGGCTGCCGCCTCCAGATGGGCGGGTCGGACCAGTGGGGCAACATCGTCAACGGCATCGAACTGACCCGCCGCATCGACAGCCGTGAGGTCTTCGGCCTCACCACCCCGCTGATCACCACCGCCGACGGCGGCAAGATGGGCAAGACCATGTCGGGCGCGGTGTGGCTCAACGAGGAAAGCCTGCCCGCTTACGATTACTGGCAATTCTGGCGGAACAGCCACGACAAGGATGTCGGGCGCTTCCTGCGCCTGTTCACCGACCTCCCGCTCGACGAGATCGAACGCCTCGAATCGCTCGACGGCGCCGGGATCAACGAGGCCAAGAAAATCCTCGCGACCGAAGCCACCGCCATGTGCCGCGGGCGCGAGGCCGCCGAAGCCGCAGCCGAGACGGCGCGCCGCACCTTCGAGGAAGGCAGTGCGGGCGACGACCTGCCCTCGATGGCGGTCGGCGGCCCTGAAATCGCGATCGTCGACGCGCTGGTCGGCCTTGGCCTCGTTGCGTCCAAGGGCGAGGCCCGTCGCCTGATCAAGGGCGGCGGCGCCCGCGTCGATGGCGAGAAAATTTCTGACGAAATGCATCTGGTACGGATCGGAAACGAGCCCGTACGCGTTTCAGCTGGAAAGAAGCTGCACGGGTTACTGACGGCCTAAGCATGTTTTGATTTGAATTAATTAACTGATCGGAGAAGATAGACGGGTCGGGGAGACGCGAGGGCATCCTTCAAAGGGGATCGCGAGGATGATGGACGACGACGCCATGGCTCAAAATCCTGCACGACCGGATCCCAATCTGCGCCGCGCCGATCGCGACGAGGTTTTTCTGCGCACGACGATGAGCCACGGCCGCCGCAGCGAGATTGCGGGCCAACTGGTCAACATCTCGGCGCAGGGCTTCATGGTCCGGACCCTCGAGAGCTTCGCCGCAGACGACCGCATCCGCATCCTGTTGCCCTTGGCGGGCGATGTGCCCGCGACCGTGGCCTGGGCGCTTGGCGGCCGTCTCGGCTGCGCCTTCGACACGCCGTTTGACGAAAAGCTGTATCGCCGGCTTCTGGCGGCGATCCGCTCGGCCCGCCCCAACTGGCATCTGGCCTGAAAAGGCTCAGCCCCCGCGCAACAGCGCCACGGCCGCATCGCGTTCGAACAGGTAAAGCGCGATTCGCGCTGCCTGCCCACGCGGGGCATCCAATCCCCCATCGCGATCGACCAGCAGCCGCGCATCGGCCGTCGCCGCCTCGATCAGCGCGTTGACCTGTTCCGCCGTGGCGAGCCGGAATCCCGCCTCGCCCGACTGGCGCGTGCCCAATATCTCACCCGGCCCGCGCAGCCGCAAATCTTCCTCGGCGATGCGAAAGCCGTCATTGGTCTCGCGCATCAGGGCAAGTCGTGCGCGCGCCGTCTCGCTCAGGGCCCCGCCGCGCAGCAACAGGCACACCGACTTGCCCGTCCCGCGCCCCACCCGGCCGCGCAGCTGGTGAAGCTGGGCAAGGCCGAAGCGCTCGGCGCCCTCGATGATCATCAACGTCGAATTGGGCACGTCGACCCCGACCTCGATCACCGTGGTCGCGACCAGCACCGACAGCCGCCCGGCGGCAAAAGCCTCCATCACCACGTCGCGCTCGGGACCCTTCATCCGGCCATGGACAAGACCCACCCGGTCGGTCCCGAAACGCTGGCGCAGCGTCTCGGCGCGCGCCTCGGCGGCCGCTTGGTCGCTGGTCTCGCTCTCCTCGACCAGCGGGCACACCCAATAGGCTTGCCCACCGCCCGAGATGTGCCGTCCCAGCGCCTCGACGATCTCGCCCAGCCGCTCGGTCGACATCACCCGCGTCTCGATCGGCTGGCGACCCGGCGGCATCTCGTCGAGCCGGCTGACGTCCATCTCGCCATAGTTGCTGAGCGTCAGCGTGCGCGGGATCGGGGTGGCGGTCATCACCAGAAGATGCGGCGTATGATCGGCCTTGTCGGCCAGCATCATCCGCTGCGCGACGCCGAAGCGGTGCTGTTCGTCGACCACCGCGAGGCCGAGATTCCTGTAGCCCACGCCCTGCTGGAAGATGGCATGAGTGCCGATCAGGACATGGATCTCGCCGCTGGCCAAGCCCATCAGCACCGCCTCGCGCGCCTTGCCCTTCTCGCGACCCGTCAGGATCGCGACATTCACCGGCAGTCCCGCCAGCTGGCGCGACAGCGTGTCATGATGCTGGCGCGCGAGGATCTCGGTGGGCGCCAGCAGCGCGCCCTGCGCCCCGGCCTCGACCGCCGCGAGCAGCGCCATCAGCGCGACCAGCGTCTTGCCCGACCCGACATCGCCCTGCAGCAAGCGCAGCATCGGGGCTGACTGCGCCATGTCGCCCTCAATCTCGGCGATGGCGCGGCTCTGCGCGCCGGTGGGCGCATAGGGCAGGTTCAGCATCGCGCGCAGCCGCCCGTCGCCCTGCAGCGGCACGCCCTTGCGGCGGCGCGACGAGGCACGCACCAGCATCAGCGCCAGCTGGTTGGCGAACACCTCGTCATAAGCGAGCCGCTCGCGCGCCTTGGCGTCGTTGCTGTCGGCATGCGCCCGCTCGAGCGCGTCCTTCCATGTAGGCCAACCCTGCTTGGCGAGCAGCGACGGCTCGATCCATTCGGGCAGGTCGGGAACGCGCGTCATCCCCTGCGCCACGATCTGCGCCATGCGGCGCGAGGTCAGCCCTTCCGACAGCGGATAGACCGGCTCGCGCACGGGCAGGCTCGCGGCCTCGTCGGGGGCCAGCACATGATCGGGGTGCACGATCTGAAAGCTGCCGTTCCAGCTCTCGAGCTTGCCCGACACATAGCGTGGTTCGCCGATCGGCAGCTGCTTCTTGGCCCAGCCCCCGCTGCCACCGAAATAGACGAGGCTGACGGCGTTGCCCTCGGCATCGACCGCGTCGACGCGGAAGGGCGCGCGGCCCGGCGGCTGGCGATAGCCAGTGGCCGTCAGCGTGGTCGCGACCACCGAGCCCTCGTCCGACGGGCGCAGCGCCTCGACATGGCGGCGCAGGATCGATCCCGTCGGCAAATGAAACAATGCGTCGACCACCTTGGCGATGGCGAGCTTGTGCAACGGGCGCGCCAAGCCGGGGCCAATACCCTTGAGTGCCTCGATTTCGGCGAAGATCGGATTGAGAATCGCGGGCCGCATGTCTATCGACAACCCTTCTAGAGCCTGATCGTCTGAGGCGGAAGCGCTGTGCGCTTCCACCGATGGCGTGAATCAGGCTCTAATCAGTGTAAGAGGCCTTGATTCACGTTTCAGGCTTAACAGCCTGAAACGACCAAGGCCTCGCAGAGCCGACGGGATCGAAAAGCGCCCGCCGGCTTATCCTCGTTTCAGGGACGCCTTGCCATGGACAGCGAAAACCGCCTCAAACGCCTCCGCTTCCGCGCGTGGCACCGCGGCACCAAGGAAGCCGACATGCTGATCGGCGGCTATTTCGACGCCTTTGCCGATCAGTGGTCGGACACCGACCTCGACTGGTACGAGACGCTGCTCGAGGAAGAGGATGCCGACATCCTCGCCTGGGTGATGGGCACGCTGCCGCTGCCCGAACGTTATGCCGGCCCGATGTTCGAGCGGATGCGGCAGGCCGATTACGTCAAGATCGCGCGCTGATCCCAAGCCCGTGGCGATCGACCTCCAGCGCATCCTGAAAGCTCCCGAGCCGCTCACGCTCGGCGGCGCGGCCACCGGCTTCCTGCCGTGGCTGCTGGCCGACCTCGCGCGCGCCGCGCACGGGGCCAAGGCCGGATCGCGCGCGCTCTTCATCGCCCCCGACGAGATGGCAATGCGGGCCGTGGCCGACGCCGCGATCTGGTTCGCGCCCGAGCTCGAGATCGTCACCTTGCCCTCGTGGGACTGCCTGCCCTACGACCGCGCCTCGCCGTCGCTGCGCTCGGCCTCGGATCGCCTCGCGGCGTTGCATGCGCTGCAACGCGCGCCCAAGGGTCCGCAACTGGTGATCACCACCGCCAACGCAGCGACCCAGCGCACGCTGACCCCGTTCCGCATCCGCCAGCTGGTCGCGCATCTCGCGCCGGGCGAGCGGATCGACCGCGACCGGCTCGCCGCCTTGCTGCAGGCCAATGGCTATGTCCGCACCGACACGGTGGCCGATGCTGGCGAATATGCGATCCGCGGCGCACTGGTCGACCTGTTCCCGGCGGGCGAGAGCCATGCGCTGCGCCTCGACTTCTTCGGCGACGAGATTGAGAGCGTGCGCCGCTTCGACCCCGCCGACCAGCGCACGATCGACCGGATCGACAGCTTCACCCTGCTGCCCGCCTCGGAAGCCCTGCTCGATGAAGAGACGATCAAGCGCTTCCGCAGCCGCTACCGCGAGGCCTTTGGCGCCACCGCGACCGGCGATCCGCTCTATCAGGCGATCTCGGATGGCCGCCGTCTCGCGGGCATGGAGCATTGGCTGCCGATGTTCGAAGAACGGCTGTCGACGCTGTTCGACCATCTCGGTCCCGACGACGTGGTGGTGCGCGATGCCGGCGTGCAGATGGCCGCCGACCAGCGCTTCGAGGCAATTGCCGACTATCATGGCAACCGCACCCGCGCGCTGAGCAGCGACCCCGGCAGCTACCGCCCGCTCGCGCCCGACGCGCTCTACCTTGGCAAGCCGGAGTGGGAACAGCAGCTCGCCGACCGGCCGGTGCACCTGATCACGCCGTTCCACGAGCCCGAGAGCGCCAAGGTGGTCGATCTCGGCGTCGATGCCGCGCGCGACTTCGCGCCCGAGCGCACCGCCAGCGAGAATGTCTATGACGCGGTGGCAGCGCATGTGCGCGCGCTTAGCCGCGACAAGAAGCGCGTCGTGCTGGCGAGCTATTCGATCGGCGCGCGCGAGCGGCTGAAGGGTCTGCTCGTCGACCATGGGCTCGACCGCGTCGCCGACGCCGACGGCTGGCAGGAGGCGCTGGGGATCGCGGCATCGGGCACCGCCGCGCTCGCCGTGCTGCCGCTCGATCATGGCTTCACCACCGCCGACATCGCGCTGCTCACCGAGCAGGACATGCTCGGCGATCGGCTGGTGCGCCGCGCCAAGCGCAAGAAGAGCGCCGACGCCTTCATGCACGAGCTGGCGACGCTCAGCCCGGGCGACCTCGTCGTCCATGCCGATCATGGCATCGGCCGCTATGAAGGGCTGACCTCGATCCCGGTCGGCCAGTCGCCGCACGACTGCGTGGCGCTGTCTTACGCCGGCGGCGACAAGCTCTACGTCCCGGTCGAGAATATCGACGTGCTCTCGCGCTACGGCTCGGACAGCGACGGGGTGATGCTCGACAAGCTCGGCGGCGTCGCGTGGCAGCAGCGCAAGGCGCGGATGAAGGAGCGCATCCGCGAGATTGCGGGCGAGCTGATCGCGATCGCCGCCCAGCGCGCGCTGCGCCCTGCCGAGGTGGCGATGCCCGATGCCGCCGGCTGGCCCGAGTTCATCAACCGCTTCCCCTATCAGGAAACCGAGGACCAGGACCGCGCGATCGCCGACGTGCTCGACGACCTCGCCGCGGGCAAGCCGATGGACCGGCTGGTGTGCGGCGACGTCGGCTTCGGCAAGACCGAGGTCGCGCTGCGCGCCGCCTTCTGCGCAGCGATGGCGGGGATGCAGGTCGCGATGATCTGCCCGACCACTTTGCTCGCACGCCAGCATTACGCCAATTTCGTCGAGCGGATGCAGGGCTTCCCGCTCAACATCGGCCGCCTCTCGCGCCTCGTGAACGCCGCCGAGGCCAAGAAGACCAAGGAAGGGCTCGCCGACGGCACGATCGACATCGTGATCGGCACCCATGCGCTGCTCACCAAGGGGCTCGAATTCAACCGGCTCGGCCTCGTCATCGTCGACGAGGAACAGCGCTTCGGCGTGACCCACAAGGAACGGCTCAAGGCGCTCAAGGCCGACGTCCATGTCCTCACCCTCACCGCGACGCCGATCCCGCGCACGCTGCAGATGGCGATGTCGGGGCTGCGCGAGCTGTCGGTGATCCAGACCCCGCCGATCGATCGCCTCGCCGTGCGCAGCTTCGTCATGCCTTATGACGAGCTCACCATCCGCGAGGCGATACTCCGTGAGAAAAACCGTGCTGGCCAGACATTCTATGTCGCGCCGCGCGTTGCCGATTTGCCCGCAA
>JACCDQ010798358.1_pt1 | contig 12272 bp, 10 predicted proteins | sample 7446031 | NCBI WGS metagenome assembly JACCDQ01 (sample SAMN15323442, study PRJNA562643) | freshwater metagenome | isolation source: river surface water | place: USA:Blue River Watershed | collected 2017-08-17
CTTGAGTTCAGATAAGAGAACCGCTGCGATCTCAGGATCCTGCGAGGTTAAAAGGTTGAAATCTGGGCCATAAAAGGTTTCGGACATGTCCAAACCCTATAGGGCGAAGGGGTTACGCGCTCGTAGCGCCAGGAATGATTGCCTGAATTTCCTCGAGCGAGACCGCTCCAATACGCAGTACCCGCACGCCGGTTTCATCCGCCTCAATCACAGTCGAGATTGGGCCTTTGCGCAGCTTTCCATTATCAAATTTCAGGGCAACATCTGAATCCAAAACCAAGACATCGCTTAATGATTGAGGGGCGGGCATCGACTTTCGAGCCGCACTAGCAATAGCAAGTGGTCCTGTTTGTGAGACTAAGGCTTTTGCAAACTTTGCTTTCGGAAGTCGAACACTGACACGATCGAGTTGATTGTTATCTCCAAGATCCCAGCTAAGACCTAGTTGTGGTCGCAGGTTTAAGGAAACCATTCCGGGCCAAAACTTTTTCATCAATCCTTTAATCTCAGGAGTTACTTCGCGAATAATTCCTTCAGTAGTTTTTACACTTCCGACAATCACTTGTGCTGCAGTGAACAATGGGTCTCCACGCAAAACATGCATCGCACGAACCGCATCCTGTCTAAAGGCATCACAGGCAAATGCGTAACTGTGCTCCATCGGAATGACGATGATGAAACCATCTGCGATTGCTTTGGCAGCCTTGTTGACATGACGAGAAAGTTCGCCCTTTTTAAGATCAATGTCCTTAGCCATGGCTACCTCCTCACCGCACTTGTCCAACGTGGTCGTCCTACTAGGTCATCATGCAGGGCAACCTCTGAAAAATCTACTGACAGCGCGGCTGCGATTGCAGCGCCCTGTTCTTCAGTGTGTTCAATAACTAAAACACCCCCAGGCTTTAAGAGGCGAGCTGCTGCAGAAATGAATAGCTGCGGAATCTCCATTCCGGTTGGGCCACCAAATAATGCGATGTGAGGCTCAAACCCTGCAACATCTCTGGGCAACACTTGTGAATCAGGTACATAGGGTGGGTTTGCAATTACGACATCGCATTTAATACCCGGAAGAACATCAACAACATCGCCTTCTACAACACGTACATTTTCAGCAATAACAGAGACATTTTTCTTTAACCAGAACAAGGCTTCTGGACTTTTTTCAACAGCGATCACACGTGTAGTGGGTGCCTCTGTTGCAATAGCCAAGGACAAGGCACCAGAACCTGCACCTAAATCGATAACGCTAACTGGGGCAGGCAGGTTCTCGATGTGTTGCAAAACAGCCTCTACCAATAATTCAGATTCTGGACGTGGAACCAATACACCGGGGCCAACTTCGATATTTAAATATCTAAATCCGGCGACACCTGTTAAGTACTGCAAAGGTTCAAAATTAAGACGGCGATCTAATAGATCGTAGAACTGTTCCTCTAAAACATCTTTATCCTCAAAGGCAAGCAGTGTTGATTCAACTAAGACAGGGTTGTGAAGATCCATGCGTGACAGGCCCAATACATGAGCCAAGAGATGTTCTGCATCAACCTCAGAAATACCAGATTCAGCTAATTGGGATTTAGCATCCCGAAGTATTTCCTTAATTTTCATTTAAGCCACACTGTACATTTTAGTTAGCGTTAGCCAAACGTGCCGCTTTGTCAGCATCAAGCAAGGTTTGGATCATGTCATCCAAATCGCCATTGAGAACCGCATCCAAGTTATTTGCCTTGTAGTTAACGCGGTGATCGCTAATGCGGTTTTCCGGAAAGTTGTATGTGCGGATTCGCTCTGAACGATCCACTGTACGAACCTGGCTCTTACGCTCTGCAGATGCAGCAGCTTCAGCCTTTTCTTGTGCATCAGCCAACAGGCGTGCACGCAAAATACGCAGCGCAGACTCTTTATTCTGTAACTGGCTCTTCTCGTTCTGACAAGAAACAACAATTCCAGTTGGCACGTGGGTTAAACGCACAGCAGAGTCAGTTGTATTAACTGACTGCCCGCCAGGACCTGAAGAGCGGTACACATCGACGCGTACATCATTCATATTTAATTCCACATCGATTTCTTCTGCTTCGGGAAGGATCAAAACACCAGCTGCAGAAGTGTGAATACGCCCCTGGCTTTCAGTCTCTGGCACGCGCTGTACACGGTGAACACCGCCCTCAAACTTCAGGCGTGCATACGGTGATTCTCCAGGTGCTGCAGTTCCCTTTGATTTAACCGCTACAGAAATATCTTTGTAGCCACCCATTTCACTTTCAGTGGCATCAATAATTTCAACTTTCCAGTTGTGCTTTTCTGCATAACGCATGTACATGCGCAGTAGATCGCCAGCAAATAGTGCTGACTCATCTCCACCTGCACCTGCTTTAACCTCCAAGATAACATCGCGATCATCATTGGGATCACGAGGTAGCAATAGCTCCTCTAACTTTTCAGCGGCTGCATCACGTGCTGCCTCTAGCGCTGGAATCTCAGCAGCAAAATCAGGATCAACATCTGCAAGTTCAGCTGCTGCTAACAGATCGTCTTCCGCTGATTTCCAGGCTTTGAACCCTGCAACAACTGGACCCAACTGCGCGTAACGTCGTCCAAGCTTGCGAGCATTGGCTTGATCTTCGTGAATAGATGGATCAGCCATCTTCTCTTCAAGTTCGGCGTACTCACGCACCATTTCATGTGCTGATGCAAAGCGATCATTGCTCATCGACTGCTCCTTTCTACTACGACGATACTTTTGATGTAAACCTTGGGAAATAAAAAAACCGCGACCGCAACCCGAAAAGGGGTGCGATGCGGTTTCTTTAGAAAGCTAGTTCTTCTTACCGAAGCGCTCTTCGAACTTAGCCACGCGACCACCAGTATCAAGGATGCGTTGCTTACCTGTGTAGAACGGGTGGCAAACCGAGCAAACTTCAACGTAGATTGATCCGCTAGCAACTGTTGAGCGAGTTACAAACTTCTCACCGCAACCACACGTTACTTGGGTCTCTTTGTACTCTGGGTGGATCTCTGGCTTCATGGTTATTCCTTATATTCGTGTTTGGGTCTCATTACTGAGTGAACCAAACGGATGGTTAACAGACCCCAAGGGTAGGCGATAAGCCCACAATTGAGAAATTTACGCTTACTTTGAGTCGTCTGGACCCGCAGTTGTCTTCTGAATCTGCATCAAGAACTCGACGTTGGACTTTGTGCCCTTCATCTTCTCAAGCAACAGTTCCAAAGCAGCTTGTGGCTCTAGCGCGTGAAGTACGCGACGTAGCGTCCACACAATGTTGAGCCCTTCTGAACCCATAAGGATCTCTTCCTTACGTGTACCTGAAGCTACAACGTTAACCGCAGGGAAGATGCGCTTGTCAGCCATCTTGCGATCAAGGATGAGCTCCATGTTTCCAGTTCCCTTGAACTCTTCGAAGATAACTTCATCCATACGAGAACCTGTATCAACAAGTGCTGTTGCAAGAATCGTAAGTGATCCGCCATCTTCAATGTTACGAGCAGCTCCGAAGAACTTCTTTGGTGGGTATAGCGCAGCTGAATCAACACCACCAGAAAGGATGCGGCCTGATGCAGGCGCTGCAATGTTGTACGCGCGACCAAGACGTGTAATTGAGTCAAGAAGAACAACTACATCGTGACCTAGTTCAACTAAACGCTTTGCGCGCTCGATTGCAAGCTCTGCGATTGTTGTGTGGTCATCAGCTGGGCGATCAAAGGTTGAAGCAATAACTTCACCCTTAACGCTGCGCTGCATATCTGTAACCTCTTCTGGACGCTCATCAACTAGAACAACCATCAAGTGACACTCTGGGTTGTTTGTTGTGATTGCGTTAGCAATTGATTGCAGAACCATTGTCTTACCAGCCTTTGGCGGCGAAACGATAAGACCACGTTGACCCTTACCAATTGGAGCGATCAAATCGATTACTCGGGTAGTAAGAACATTTGGCTCAGTCTCTAGGCGCAAACGCTCCTGAGGATAAAGCGGAGTTAGTTTTCCAAACTCAACACGGTTACGTGCCTCTTCGGGAGACATTCCATTAACTGTCTCAAGGGTGATTAAAGCGTTGAACTTCTGCTTTGTTTCACCTTCGCGAGGCTGACGAACCTGACCTGTAACAACATCTCCCTTGCGCAGACCGTTCTTGCGAACCTGCTGCAGTGAAACGTAAACATCGTTAGGGCCTGGCAGGTATCCACCTGTGCGGATAAATGCATAACTTTCGAGAATATCGAGAAGTCCGCCTACTGGAACGAGAACATCATCTTCGCTAATGACTGGCTCGCGCTCTTCGCGATGTCCACGGTCACGATTGCGATCGCGGTTGCGATCACGTCCACGCCCACGGTCGTTGCGATCAAAGCGACCACCACGGTCGTTGCGATCATTGCCGCCGCGGTCGTTGTTGCTTTGTGGCGCTGAATCATCATCGCGATCATCATCTGAATCTTGTGTGTTGTTTGAAGGCTTTGACTCCTTCTTACGGTTGTTGCGTGCCTCGCGACGTGCCTCGCGTTCAGCCTTTGCAGCTTCGCGGTTCTTCGCCTGTAAATCAGCGATCGCTTCTACTAACGCATCCTTCTTCATCTTTGCTGCGCCATCAACACCAAGTTGTGTAGCTACCGTCTTCAACTTTGGAAGGGTCATTGCAGCAAGCTCTGGACTGTTGGAGCGAACTGGTTCAATTTCTGTTGTCATGTATATCTTTTCGCTATTGGCTCTGGATTTTTAACTTGGTTTTTAAACTAAGTGTTTAAACCCGAAAGAGCCTGGATTTTTGGAATTTACCTGATGTGTTACTGGCTACTAGATGAGCCGTTCAGATGAGTAAAGATTAGCAGGATTGAGCGGGAATCCGCAAAATCAGGCTGTGACGACGCTAACCCCTGTGCGTGAAACACCCAAAGGAATCATCTGGAACTTCTCCCCTGCGGCACGCTCTAACTCAGCCGCTTCAGCATCTCCACCTGTGTGAAGAACCAAAACTGTTGGACCGGCCCCAGAAATAAATGCAGCAACGCCTGCTTTGCGAAGCTTTGTCATCAAAGCAAAGCTCTGTGGCATCGCATCTTTTCTGTAGCTCTGGTGCAGGTAATCCTCAGTTGCTCCCAGCAAAAGATCTGGACGGTGTTGCAACGCCTGAATTAAAACCGCTGTATTTATTGAGTTATGAACCGCATCCTGATGAGGAATTGATTCAGGCAGCATCTTGCGTGCCTTGGATGTTGAAAGCTCTGTTGCTGGAACAAAGGCAAGAACACCAATACGTGGATCAACTTCGATATTCAGAGATTGCGCAACAACATGATTGCGTTGGCTCTCTTGCCAGGCAACATTTGCACTGCCGTATATCGCAGCGGCAACATTGTCAGGATGGCCTTCCATCTCATTTGCAATGTTCAACATATCTTCATGTGTCATGCGCTCATTGCCGCCAAGAACTAATGCGCGAGCAAGTGCTAACCCGCCAACAATCGCTGCGGCAGATGAACCAAGTCCGCGACCATGTGGAATGACATTGAGTTGACGAAGTGAAATACCGCGAGGACGTCCACCTAAGAAATCAAAACCTTTGTACATCGCTTTGATTACTAAATTTTTGTCATTAGTTGGAACCACATCTGCACCTTCGCCGGTGACATCAATGTCTACACCAGATTCATCCATAACCTGAGCCATGTAACGATCATGCATATTCAACGCTAAACCAAGGCAGTCAAAGCCAGGTCCCAAGTTTGCACTTGTTGCAGGAACTTGCACCTGCATTGGCTGAGCTTTAAAAGTTGGCTTCATTTTTTATGCAAGTCCCAAAGCTTTTGCTGCGATCTTTGCATTGACAGGCACTACAACGGGCTTCTTCGCAGCTTCTAGTGCGTAAGGAATGTCCTTTAATCCATGTCCTGTCACAGTAATAACAATTGTCTTGTCCTTGGGCAGCTTGCCCGCCTTCTTGTATTTGATCAAACCTGCAAGACCTGCTGCAGATGATGGCTCAACAAAGATGCCTTCTTTAGCAGCAATTAAACGGTACGCCGCCAAAATTTCGCGGTCAGTTACTGAATCAATGACTCCACCTGATGTATCGCGTGCTTCAACAGCTTGCTGCCACGACGCTGGATTTCCAATACGAATCGCTGTTGCGATCGTCTCTGGATTCTTAACAACCTTGCCCTTAACGATTGGGGCAGCTCCTGCTGCTTGGAATCCGTACATCATCGGTAGCTTTGTTGTGAGCCCATCCTTGTTGTACTCCTTATAACCCTTCCAGTACGCAGTGATATTTCCTGCGTTACCAACTGGAAGTGCGTGAATATCTGGCGCATCACCCAACATGTCAACAACCTCAAAGCTTGCTGTCTTTTGTCCTTCGATACGGAATGGATTAACGGAGTTAACAAGTGCAACCGGGTAATTTTCAGAAAGTTCACGGGCAAGGGTTAAGCAATCATCAAAGTTTCCATTAACCTGCAAAATTGTTGAGTCGTGGATAACCGCTTGAGCAAGCTTTCCCATTGCAATCTTTCCCTTAGGAATAAGAACCGCAGGACGCATTCCAGCTTTGACTGCATAGGCAGCAGCAGATGCTGATGTGTTTCCAGTTGATGCGCAGATAACCGCCTTTGCGCCATCTTCTGCAGCCTTTGAAATCGCCATTGTCATTCCGCGATCTTTAAAAGATCCTGTTGGGTTTAGACCTTCATACTTAATCCACACATTGTTGCCAAGAAGTTCAGAAAGATTGCAAGCGTAGATAAGTGGTGTGCCACCTTCGCGCAATGAAACGATTGGCGTTTTAGCACTTACTGGAAGACGATCGCGATATTCTTCGATAACTCCGCGCCACTGATGTGCCCCGGTTGTCTTCTTCTTGGGAAAGATCGCCATTAGTTCTGTGCTCCTTCGACGCGAATCACGCTTTCAACCTTGCTTACTATGTCCATCTTCTTTAACTTTTCAATACACGCATCTAAAGCATCTTCAGATGCAGCGTGAGTAACAACGATCAATTCAGCATCTTCACCTAAGCCGGCTTGGCGAACTGTTTGGATAGATACATTTTCACTGGCAAAGGTCTGTGCGATAGATGCCAAAACACCTGATTTATCAGCTACATGCAAACGTACAAAGAACTGTGATTTCACTGCACCAATAGGTGCGATATCTAAATCTGCGTAATCTGACTCGCCATATCCAACAGTTGAATATGCAGCATGGCGTGCAACGGCGACTAGATCACCCAAAATTGCAGATGCGGTTGGAGCACCACCTGCGCCACGGCCGTAGAACATCAACTGTCCTGCAGCTTCAGCTTCTACATAAACAGCGTTGAAGGCGTTACGAACAGAGGCCAGTGGGTGCGAAAGCGGCAAAATTACTGGGTGAACTCGAACTGAGATCTCATCCTTAACAGTTAGCTCAGCGATTGCGAGTAACTTAATAACGCTGTTCATTGATTTGGCTGCAGCAACATCATCTGATGAAATCTTTGAAATACCTTCGCAATAGACCTCATCGATAACAACTGTGCTGTGGAAGGCAAGACTTGCAAGAAGTGCGGCCTTTGCTGCTGCATCATGTCCTTCAACATCTGCAGTTGGATCTGCTTCTGCGTAACCAAGCGCCTGTGCTTCCTTTAGAACTTCATCAAAGGCGCGACCTTCTTCATGCATCTTTGTCAGAATGTAATTTGTTGTGCCGTTAACAATTCCCATGACGCGAGTAATTTGATCGCCCGCTAAAGATTCACGCATTGAACGAATAATTGGAATCGCACCGGCAACAGCAGCTTCGTAATACAGATCAACCTTCGCAGCATCTGCTGCGTTAAAGAGTTCGTGGCCATGAGTTGCAAGCAAGGCTTTGTTTGCAGTGATAACTGATTTGCCATTTTTAATCGCTTCAAGGATTAAAGTTTTTGCAGGTTCAATTCCACCCATAACCTCAATGACGATATTGATAGTGGGATCAGTGACGATTGAATGGAGATCTGTTGTGATTAGTGATGGGTCGACACCTTCACGTGGGCCAGCGTTACGTACGCCAACCTTTGAGAGTTTGAGGATCGCACCTGAACGCTCTGAGAGCTCTTGCTCATCATCTTGAAGCAGGCGAGCGACCTGGCTGCCAACAACACCGCAGCCGAGCATGCCAATTGAGAGTTGCTTTGCGCCCGAGTTCATGGGCTTATTCTTTCACAGATGGGTTGAACGGCGTTAAATATCCAACGCTAAAAGATCTTCAATACTCTCTCGGCGAACAATTACGCGAGCTTTTCCATCTTTTATTGCAACAACTGAAGGACGAGGCACATGGTTGTAGTTACTTGCCATGCTTCGTCCATAAGCACCCGTTGCAGGAACCGCTAGCAAATCCCCCGGAACAATGTCTTCGGGTAAATCAATTTCGCGAATGATGATGTCGCCGGTTTCGCAATGCTTTCCGACCAAGCGGCTTGATGTGTGTGCTGCGCTGCTGGTGCGATTGGCAAGAATAGTTGTGTATTCAGCGCCATATAGAGATGGGCGAATGTTGTCGCTCATTCCACCATCTACTGAGATGTAACGACGATGCGTGCCATTTTCTAAGGTCACATCTTTAACAGTTCCCACTTCGTACAAGGTAAACATTGTTGGTCCAACAATTGCGCGACCTGGTTCGATTGAGACAGTTGGAACCTCAAGCTTAAATGTTGCGCAGTGTTTCTTAACCGCGTTAGCAAGCGCCTGCATCGCATCGCGTGGAACAACGGTTACATCACCTTCAACATATGCGATTCCATAGCCGCCACCTAGATCTAGCTCAGGCAACTCTTTCTTAAACTCATCACGGTACTTGGCAAGAAATGTCACAAACCGTTCAGCCAAGATTTCAAAGGATTCAAAACCAAAGATCTGAGAACCGATGTGTGCATGGAAACCACGAAGTTCTAGCGATGACTTCGTGTGAACCGCAGTAATTGCGCTCCATGCCGCACCGCTTGAAATGGAAAATCCAAACTTCACATCTTCATGGGCGGTTGCAATTGATTCGTGGGTATGTGCTTCGATGCCAGGAGTTAAGCGAAGCAGAACTCGCTGAACCTTTCCGGCCTTTGCTGCAGCTGTTGCAACACGATCGATTTCATACATAGAGTCAATAACAATTGTTTCGACGCCAACACTAATTGCCTTCTCAATCTCGGCAATGGATTTGTTATTGCCATGTACTTCGATCTTCTTTGGATCAATACCACCGGCAAGTGCAACTGCCATCTCGCCGCCTGTACTGACATCAATTCCGATGCCTAAATCCTTAATCCAGCGAGCAACTTCGGTACAGGAAAAAGCTTTTGATGCGTAATACACAGTGCCTGCTTTATCGCCAAAGGCCTCTTTCAGCGCATCATTCCACGCTAAAGCACGTGCACGAAAATCAGCTTCATCAATAAAAAATGTAGGTGTTCCAAATTCTTTAGCTAATTGCTTTGCAGTAATTCCGGCGATAGAAAGTTCAGAACCTGTCTTAACAGAAGAGGACCACATGGGTTACATCCTCTCCGGTGAGCTAACACCCAACAGATCAAGTCCATTGTGAACTACTTGCTTTGTTGCAGTACACAGTAATAGACGTGCGGTGTGGAGCGCAGATAATTTCTCATCCCCCATCGGCAGTACACGACAATCGTTGTAGAAGCCGTGATAAGTGCCAGCTAACTCTTCAAGGTAGCGCGCAATGCGGTGTGGTTCGCGGAATTCAGCCGCACTTGCCACAACACGAGGAAACTCTGCCAAGGCTCCGAGCAACTCATTTTCTCGATCATGAGAAAGTTGTGATGGGTCAAAATCCTTGAGTTCTAGTGAGGCGCCAAGTTCTTGGGCGTTACGCAAAACCGCAGCGATTCGTGCATGTGCGTACTGCACGTAATACACGGGATTCTCATTTGTGTTTCGCTTCAAAATATCTAGATCCATCACCATTGGTGTATCCACTGGATAGCGGATCAATGTGTAGCGAGCAGCATCTACGCCAACCTTTTCAACTAACTCTTCAAGAGTAATGATCGTTCCGGCGCGCTTAGAAAGCTTTACCTCTTCGCCACCTTCCATGATCTTTACTAGCTGGCCGATTAATACATGGATGTTGTATTCGGGATCATCGCCAGCACATGCTGCCGTTGCCTTTAAGCGACCAATGTATCCATGGTGATCAGCACCTAACATGTAAATGCAGATATCAAAGCCACGTTCACGTTTATTGATGTAATAAGCGGTATCTGAAGCAAAGTATGTGAGTGAGCCATCGCTCTTTGTCATAACGCGATCCTTGTCATCACCAAAATCTGTGGTGCGAAGCCAAACAGCGCCATCTACCTCAAATACATGGCCCTGAGCGCGAAGTTTTTCCATGCCATGTTCAACTGCGCCTTGTTCATGCAAAGAACGTTCCGAGAACCACACATCAAAGTGAGTATTAAAGGTATCTAGTACTCGCTGTTGATCCTTGAGTTGTAGTTGATAAGCAGCTTCGCGGAATGCAATAACACGATCTGCTTCTGGTAAATCTTTAATGCCAGCATTATGTGCAACAACTTGTGCAGCTAAATCTTTGATGTACTCGCCTTGGTAACCATTTTCCGGAACTGGATTTCCAAGTGCTACAGCTTCAACTGATTGGCCGAAGTAATCCATTTGATTTCCGCGGTCATTAATATAAAACTCACGTGTTACGTGAGCGCCTGCAGCGGTAAGAACACGACCTAACGCATCACCAACGGCTGCCCATCGTGTATGACCAAGGTGCAATGGCCCAGTTGGGTTTGCACTAATAAATTCGAGATTGATCTTTACGCCAGCGAGCGCATTTCCTTTTCCGTAATCCTTTGTAGCCTTCAGAATGGTTTCAACGAGTGCGGCCTGGCTTGCACGATTCAAGGTGATATTGATGAAACCAGGTCCTGCGATATCAACCTTTGAAATTCCTTCGACACCATGTAACTGCTCTGCAATTATTTGTGCGACTTCGCGGGGGTTCTTGCCTGCAGGCTTGGCCAACTGCAGCGCAATAGAAGATGCATAATCTCCATGGGTGCGATCCTTTGGGCGTTCTAGCTTGATCACATCTGGGGCTGTTCCAGTCAGGGCGCCAGAGTCCAGGGCACGGCCGATCGCAGCCTTGAGCGCATTCTCTAACTGCTCTACCTGTGTGGACATTGGGCAAGGTTATCGCGCAGCCGCGTGGGCGTTACCGAATCGTTAGATAAAGAGGTGAGATTTCTGAGCAAATCTAGTGACCTTTTGTAGGTATCGGACTACTTTTTACACACGTTGTGCCCTCCACAACTGGTCGAAATAGCTCGGCTAGGGGCAAGACACCTTTGAAAGGTTCGATATATGAAGAAGCTTCGCTACGCGCTCACCGCACTAGTTGCTGTGTTCGCTCTCGTACTAACAGGTTGCTCAAGCTCATCAGATGAATCAGCTGACGGTTTCGTCGGTGTAATTCTTCCTGATGCAGCATCATCAAACCGCTGGGAAACCGCTGACCGCGGATTCCTACAAGCAGCATTTGATGCAGCCGGAGTTAAGGTTGATATTCAAAACGCAAACGGCGACAAGGAACAATTCGCAACAATTGCAGACCAGATGCTTACAGCTGGTGCAAAGGTTCTTATCCTTGTAAACCTAGATTCAGATTCAGCTAAGGCTGTTCAGGACAAGGCTGCAGCACAGGGTGTAAAGACAATCGACTACGACCGTCTAACACTTAATGGTTCAGCTTCATACTACGTTTCATTCGACAACGAAGCAGTTGGTCGTCTACAGGGTGAAGGTATCAAGGCATGTCTTGATGCAGCAGGAAAGACAAATGCACGTATCGTTTACTTGAACGGTTCACCAACAGATAACAACGCAACTCTATTCAAGGCTGGTTACGACTCAGTACTACGTCCTTTGATCGATTCAAAGAACTACACACTTGTTGATGACCAAGCTGTCCCAGACTGGGATAACGCAAAGGGTGGAGTAATTTTCGAACAGCAGCTATCAAAGGCTGGCGGAAAGCTTGATGCAGTTGTTTCAGCTAACGAAGGTCTTGGACTTGCAGCGATTGCTGTTCTCAAGAAGAACAAGCTAAACGGCAAGGTCTGTGTATCTGGTCAGGATGCAACTGTTGATGGATTGCGTGCAATCCTTACAGGAGACATGTCAAACACTGTTTACAAGGCAATCAAGGCTGAAGCAGAAGGCGCAGCAACTCTTGCTATCGCACTTCTACGCGGCGAAGA
>JACCDQ011466441.1_pt1 | contig 12271 bp, 8 predicted proteins | sample 7446031 | NCBI WGS metagenome assembly JACCDQ01 (sample SAMN15323442, study PRJNA562643) | freshwater metagenome | isolation source: river surface water | place: USA:Blue River Watershed | collected 2017-08-17
CCATTTGCGCAATCAATGTTTGTGGTGCTTGCGGCACATAAAAGCTGTAATTCCAGGCGTTTCCTTCAATAAAACCTTGTCCGTGGGTGTCTAGTGGGTCAAACGGTATTTTAAAGTTGCCGTTGGTAAGGCGCGGCCGCATGAAGCCCGTCTGCGCATCATAAACATTTTGAAAATTTTGTGCGCGCTTGTTGTAAACCTGCGCAAGGCTATCTTGCTTGAATACTGCCGCCATTTGGGCAATACACCAGTCGTCGTAGGCGTATTCTAAAGTTTTTGAAACCGAACTTCCGCTTTGATCTTCAGGTACATAACCCAAATCAAGGTAAGCGCCAAGCCCCTCGTAAAAACGCTGGTTGGAGGTCTCAACTGCTGACCACAAAAACCGTTCAGGATTTCGGAGATACGGATTTTGCTTCACAACCGCATCTGCCATCACGGCAACTGCATGATAGCCGATCATGCACCAATTTTCATTGGCATAATGAGACCAAACTGGCAACATATGATGCACACTTTGGGAGTAATGCTGCTGCATGGATTCTATCATATCTGCATTTACCTTTGGGTAAAAAAGATTTAAAAACGGCTGTTCGGCACGATAGGTATCCCACAGCGAAAAGGTAGTGTAGTTGGCAAAGCCTTCTGCTTTGTGTATGCGTTGGTCCAAACCGCGGTAACTCGAATCTACATCCATAAAAAGTGTAGATCCAATAAGACTATGGTACCATGCTGTGTAAAAGGTAATTTGATCTTGCGCATGCAGAAAAGAAACATTTTTGACCAGTGAAAAGGCGTCTTCCCATTCTTTTTGGGCAGCGGCTGCATAATTTTCGAAACCGGCAATTGGGGCCTCTTCGTTCAAATTTGCCAAAGCCCCTTCTATTGAGACGCCTGAAAGGGCCACCCTGAATTCAACTTCTTGTGCTGCACCGAAAAACAAAGCCGCCTTAATGCCTTGTCCCGCGCCTTCTGCAAAATTGTGTTCTGTATCAAATTTGCGCCAAAAACCTTTATACATACTTGGTTTCAAGTCTTTAATTTGATAACTCGTCAGCGGAGCGGATAAGGCAATTGCAAAATAAATGGTGCGGGTTCTGCCCCAACCGTTGGTTTGTTTGTATCCTGTAAGTAGCGTGTCATTTTCGACGCGTAAAAAGCACCAAACGTTTTTCCCGTCGTAGTTGTAAATCCCATGTGTCAGGTCGAGTATAAAATGCACCGGCGCTCCGGCATTGATCCCATACCGGTGAATACCTACGCGCTTGGTTGTGGTGAGCTCAACATCAATATTGACTTCATCTAGATGCACGCCATAATAACCCGGTTGAGCAACTTCATCGTGCACGTAGCTAGACCTATATCCTTTTTGTGGCGCAGCGGCAGTTCCTGGATTCCATTGCACTTCACCCCTATTTGGCATCACTAAAATATCGCCGAGGTCGGAGTGCCCGGTTCCACTAAAATGCGTGTGAGAAAAGCCAACAATGCTGCTATCTGCATATTGGTAACCTGCGCAATACCGATAGACATTAGGCTGGTATTTGGCATCTATTGCAAATGGAATGGTGTCTGTGTCTGGACTCAATTGAACGGCACCAAAAGGAACGGTTGCTCCAGGAAAGGTATGCCCCGCCTCAGCGGTTCCGATTAAGGGCCTAACGAACAGATTGAGATCTTGTTGTGCCGTGCTAAAAAACAAATTGAATGCAAGACAAATGATGAAAAACAAACGCATGGTTAAATATAAAAAAAAGCACGGCAAAATATCACCGTGCTTTAACCTTTAGGATAAACAGAATGCTATACGAGTTCTACAACCATTGCAGATGCGCCACCTCCGCCATTGCAGATACCTGCAGCACCGCGCTTGGCGCCATTTTGCTTGAGCACGTTAAGGAGGGTTACAATAATGCGCGATCCGGAATTGCCAAGTGGGTGACCGAGTGCGACCGCACCACCATTGACATCTACTTTAGATGGGTCTAGACCAAGAATTTTCATGTTGGCCAATCCAACAACAGCAAATGCTTGGTTGAGTTCCCAATAATCGATATCTGCAATCGAAAGACCTGCTTTGTCAAGGGCTTTTGGAATCGCCAAAGAAGGCGCTGTGGTAAACCACTCCGGCTCTTGTGCTGCATCGGCATAAGAAACGATTTTGGCAATTGGCTTTAAGTTGTATTTTTCTACTGCTTCTTCTGATACAAGGATGAGCGCAGAGGCGCCATCGTTGAGCGTAGAGGCATTGGCTGCCGTAATGGTGCCTTCTTTTTCAAAAGCGGGTCTCAACGAAGGAATTTTATCTAAAAATACGTTTTTGTATTCTTCGTCTTCCACAACCATGATAGGATCTCCTTTGCGCTGCGGCACTGATACGCCAACTACTTCGTCTGCAAAGCGCCCAGCTTGCCATGCAGCAGCCGCACGTTGGTAAGATTGAACAGCGAAGTCATCTTGATCTTGGCGTGTGATTTCGTATTTGGTGGCGCACAACTCAGCGCAGTTACCCATTGGCACTTTGCTGTAAACGTCGAGCAAGCCATCTTTAGAAATGCCATCGAGCATGGCAATGTTGCCGAATTTTGTACCGTTGCGACCGTCTAAATAATGCGGCGTTTGAGACATGTTTTCCATGCCGCCAACAACGACAATATGGTTATCACCTGCCAAAATGCTTTGCGCACCCAACATGATCGATTTCATGCCTGAAGCACATACTTTGTTGACTGTTGTACAAGGAACATTTTTACCCAAACCAGCTCCTAACGCAGCCTGACGCGCGGGTGCTTGCCCAACGCCTGCTTGCAGTACGTTGCCCATAAAAACTTCATCAATTAAAGCAGCATCAAGTTGTGCTTTTTGAAGAGCACCTTGAATGGCGGTAGCGCCGAGTTGGGTTGCTGACACACCTGAAAATGCACCCATAAAAGAACCCATTGGGGTTCGGACTGCAGAGAGGATATAAACGGTTTTTGACATGTTGATTGTTTTTGAGCCACGAATTTAAGTAAAAATGTATGTATTTTTGGCTTATGCATTTGCTATCTTCTTATTCTCTCTGGTGGATCCTCCCGATTATTTTAGTTTCGGCGGGCTTAAGCTACCTTTTTTATCGCCAAGAAACTTGGATAAATTCCAAATCCAAATACTTAAAATACACACTTTTATCCTTAAGAACATCTAGCTTTGCTTTAATTGCAATTCTCTTGCTTGGCCTCTTGTTAGAGCAAACACATTTCGAAACCGAAAAACCTGTCATCCTCACCCTCGTAGACCGTTCTTCTTCAATGCGCAACTACAAAAAGAGTGCAGCGCTCGACAAACAAATTGAAGCTTATCAAAATTCGCTGAAGGAAAAATTGGGCGACAGATTTGAACTTCAGACATGGAACTTCGGTAAAAACCTTCAGGCCTCAGACCAAGGCTTTACAGATGAACAAACCAATATGGAGCTTCCTTTTGAGCAAGCTGCAAATCAATATTTAAACCGCAATCTAGGTGCAGTTGTACTGATTTCCGACGGTAACTACAATACCGGTGGGCACCCCATGTATCAGGCAGAGAACCTACCGCTTACCGCTGTTTACAGCTTGGCAGTCGGCGACACCGCACTCAAAAAAGATTTGATCTTGACCAATATTTCCTACAATGACTTGGCTTTTTTAAACAACAATTTCAAACTTGAGGTCGATCTAGAAGCGCAGCGTTTTCCTGGCCAAAACATCCAAGTCCACCTTTATGAAGACGGTAAAAAAGTAGCGACACAAAGTGCGCAATTCAGCAAGCAGCGCAGTGCTCAAACCACTCTATCTTTTGAACTCAAAGCTAAAAAATCGGGCATCCACGAATACAAAATGGTTATAGAGAAGCGCAAAGGTGAATTCTCTTATCAAAACAACAGCAGAACGGTTTACATTGAAGTCATTGACAGCCGCAGTAAAATTCTTCTTTACAGCCACGCGCCTCACCCCGATATCGCGGCCTTGCAACAAGCGCTCACGGGCAATGAAAATTACGAGGTCATTGTGGCCAATTCCAACCAACTCAAAGGCCTTCAGCTCAACGCAATTGATCTCATTGTATGGCACGACCCCGGCAAGAGCTTTGCTTCAACTCTTTTCGAAACCGCACAAACTAAAAAAATACCTGTTTGGTATATCTTAGGTGCGCAAACCGACCAACAAACCGCAGCCAAACTACAACTTGGCTTGCAACTCGAACTGCGTCAGCAATTAGAGGAAATACAAGCTCAAGCCAACAATAGCTTTGCCCTTTACGCGCCCAATCCAGATTGGTTGAGCCTCACTCCTTTTCTTCCGCCACTGACCAAGCGTTTTGGCGAAGTAAAGACAAATGCAGGCACGCAAGTATTGTTCACTCAACGCATTGGCAATCTTCAAAAAGATAGTCCGTTGCTCTGCTTCAATGAAAAAGAACAACAACGCCATGCCACACTACTCGGTGAGGGAATCTGGCGCTGGAGAATAAGCAATTACCAGAAAAAACAAAACCACGAAGCTTTTGATGCTTTTGTTGGTGAAATTTGCGCCTATTTATTGGTCAAAAAAGAAGGTAACGGACTGCGCGTTCAAGCACCTAAAAAACTCAGCACTTCAGAAGACTGCATCCTCAACGCCAGTTTTTACAATGAAGCCATGCAAGCCATCACGAGCCCCAAAATCAATTGGGAGCTCGACTACGAGCACAAAAAAACACGCAAAGGCAGTTTTGCCACCAAAGGCGCCTTTTACCAACAGCAGCTCGGCCGCTTGAAACCCGGTCGCTATTACTGGAAGGCTACAACCACCCACAACCAAAAGAAATACACCAAAACAGGTGCGTTTATTGTCGAAGACATCCAACTCGAACAACTAGAAGCCGCTGCACGACACAGCACACTCTTTCAATTGGCAGCGCAAACCGATGCGAAAGTTTTTGATATCGAAGCATACAAAAAACTCATCGCTCAACTCGAAAAAAGCGAAGAAATGGTGGCGCTGCGCACCGAAACCCATCAGTTTGATCCTTTGCTCGATTACTTGCTACTCTTTTTCTTATTGACAGCATTGCTGCTTGCGGAATGGTTTTTGAGAAGATACCACGGTTCTTATTAAATCTTAGCTCATGCGCGTCTTTACCATTTGTTTTTTTCTATTTCTTTCCTTGCTGAGCACTGCTCAAACCTTTCAAGACGGCGATCTTATTTTTCAGCACAGCTCCTCTTCTCAAAGTACGGCAGTTCAGCTGGCCACCAATTCCTATTATTCTCATTGCGGCCTCATTTTTTACATGAATGGAGAGGCTTATGTGTACGAGGCGATAGAACCTGTAGGCGTGCGCAAACTCGACCAATGGATTGCAAGCGGTGAAAAAAGCCACTATGCCGTTTATCGTCTCAAAGACAAATCACTGACTTCAAAAGAGTTAGAAACCATGAAAAGCTATCTAAAGGCACAACTCGACAAACATTACGACCTCGGTTTCAATTGGTCTGACAAAGAAATGTATTGTTCAGAATTGGCCTACAAAACCTACAAAGCTATTGGCGTTGAACTCTGCGAACCCCTCCCCTTGGGTTCTTTCCGCTTAGAACACCCCACTGTTAAGCGCATTTTAGCCCAGCGGTATGGCTCGGATATTCCTTACGACGAACCAATGGTTTCTCCGGGGCAACTCACTGAGTCCAAGCTCCTCTTCAAGGTGCATTAAAGCCATCATTTTATATGACATTCACGTTTTCAACCCATTCGTTTCAAGCGCTCAGCGCTCAGCAGTTATACGCGTATCTGCAATTGCGCAGCGAAGTTTTCGTAGTGGAACAAAATTGTGTGTATCAAGACCTCGACAACCTAGACCAAGATGCCTTGCATGTTTTTATACACGATCAAAACACCCTGGTTGCGTGTGCACGCATTGTGCCTGCAAATGAAAAATATCCAGTCATTTCAATTGGCAGAGTCATTGTAGCACAAACGCACCGAAACCAACAACTTGGTCATGTCCTAATGCAATACGCTATTTCGGCAATCGAAGCGCACTTTGGTGCACAAAAAATAGTATTATCTGCACAGGCACACTTGCAAGATTTTTATAAAAAGCACAACTTTGCAGCTCGAGGTGAAATCTACCTTGAAGACGGCATCCCCCATATACATATGGAAAGAAACCTATAACTCATAAACCCAGGAAATACCATGAAAAAAACCTTGTTACTCACCATCATATCCGGTTCAATCCTCATTGGCTGTTCGAGCTCAAAAGTAAAAAAATCAGCTGCAGCGCAATTGCAAACCATCGACACCAAAGCACTCGATACCACCATTAGTCCTGCTGATGACTTTTTCTTATTTGCCAATGGCACCTGGATCGCCAATACGCAAATCCCAGCAAGTGAATCGCGTTGGGGCAGCTTCAATGAATTGGAGCAGTCCAACAATCAAAAATTGGTCGCGCTCTTGAAAGAAGCAGCAGCAAACCCTGGCGCATTGGGTTCGCAAAACCAATTGCTTGGTGCTTATTTTGTTTCCTACACAGACATGGCGCGCAGAAACGAACTAGGCTTACTGCCTATTCAAGAGGACCTCTCCCTCATTTCTGGGATTCAAAAAATTGCTGATCTTCAAGCGGTAGTCTCTAAACTTCACAAAGACGGCATTGGCGCATTTTTTGGTTTTGGCGTTGGTCAAGACCTGAAAAACGTCAATACCAATGTGGCTTACCTCGGCCAGGGCGGCATTGGCCTACCCAACAGAGATTACTATTTCGACGAAAAATACGCGGGTATCCGCAGCGCATACATCCAGCACATTGAAGCCTCCTTGGCCCTTGCTCAGATTCCAGATGCCGCCGCCGCAGCACAAAAAATTGTTGACTTTGAGATGCAGCTTGCACAATCAATGCTGCGCCCTTCCGAAATGCGCGAACCAGAAAAAACATACAACAAGCAGGCTTTTGCTGAAGTGCTGCGCAGTTTTGGTCCGCATTTCAACTTCAAACTTTACTTGACTGAGGTGGGCTGCCTGGTGCCCGACACCATCGTTGTGAGCAATCCTGCTTTTAATATCAAACTGTCTCAACTCTGGGAAGATGTTGCCATAGAAGACCTCAAAAATTACCTTCAATGGTGCGTCATCAATCATTACGCTGGCCATTTGAACGAAGCATTTGTCAATCTCAATTTTGCATTCTACGAAGGCGTTTTATCCGGTAAGCGCGAACAACAACCCATCTACGAACAAGCCATTGAAGAAATGACCAACTTAGAAGTAGGCGAACTTTTAGGAAAAGCATTTGTCGATAAGCATTTTTCTAAAGCAGCACAAGAGCGCGTCAACGAAATGGTAGACAACCTACTTTATGTATACAAAGAGCGCATCGAACAGCTCGACTGGATGTCTGACGCCACCAAAAAAGAAGCGATCGTGAAACTCAATGCAATTGGGCGCAAACTGGGTTTCCCTACCAAATGGGAAGATTACTCTAGCCTGCGCTTCTTTTCAGATCGCTACGCGAACAACTACAGAGAAATGAGTCGTTATAGTGTCGCTAAAAATTATGCAGAGCTCGGCAAGCCAGTGGATAAAGAGAAATGGGGTATGCCTGCCCATATGGTCAATGCCTACTACCACCCCCTACTCAACGAAATCGCCTTTCCTGCAGGTATCATGCAAGCGCCATTCTTTGATGAAAAATTTGAAGATGCCGTCAATTACGGACGCATCGGCATGGTGATCGGCCACGAGTTTACGCACGGTTTTGACGACATGGGTAGTAAGTTTGCGGCAGATGGTTCTTTTACCAACTGGTGGACCGAAGAAGACCGCTTGCTCTTTGAAGAAAAAACCAAACTTTTGGGCGCCACCTTTTCTGGCTTTTGCCCAATGGAAGACCACTGTGTAAACCCCGACCTCACCATGGGTGAAAACATCGCCGACTTAGGAGGGCTTACAATGGCCTATTACGCCTACAAAAGAACCGATGAATTCAAAGCAAATGAGCTTGTAGCGGGTTTCACACCTTCGCAACGCTTCTTTATTGCTTATGCGCAACTTTGGAAAATCAAGTATACTGATGCCGAAATGAAGAAACGCTTGGCTACAGATCCGCATTCACCAGGAATGTATCGCGTCAATGGGCCACTCAAAAACTGCCCTGAGTTTTTTGAGGCTTTTCAGGTTCCTGAAGGCAGAGAGATGCGCAACGATGTTAAAAAAGTTGCCCGCATTTGGTAAGAAAATCGGCGCTTGAGAGTTGTTCTTGGGCGCCTGTTTCCATATTTTTAAAGCTGAGCATGCCTGCGGCAGCCTCTTCGGCGCCGATCATCACGACATACCCCACATTGCGGTCATTGGCGTATTTAAGCTGTTTTTGCAACTTTGCAGCACTTGGATACAATTCCGCAGCCAATCCTAAATTACGCACTTCGCGAAGTAACTTCATGCAATAATTTGCCTCTTGTGAACCAAAATTCACAAACAAAATATCGAGTGTACGATCTAGCGCTTTAGGAAAGAGGTCGAGTTCGGTCATGACATCATAAATGCGGTCCGCACCGAATGAAACCCCGACACCAGACAAGCCTTTGAGCCCAAAAAGCGCGGTGAGGTCGTCGTAGCGGCCACCACCACAAATACTGCCCATTTTCACATCATTTGCCTTGACTTCAAAAATTGCACCTGTGTAATAATTGAGTCCGCGTGCTAGGGTCAAGTCAAAGATGAGCGCACCGCGTTGTAAACCGAGTTCGTTTATTTGCGCAAATACTTCGGAGAGTTCGTCGAGTCCTTTGAGGCCAATTTCGCTGTCTGCTAAATAAGTGCGCATGAGGTCCAACTTGGCTGCGTTTGTGCCTTCAAAATGAAAAAGCGGTTTGATTTTCTCAATAGATTGAGCGGTAAACCCTTTCTGTTCAAGTTCTGAAACCACGCCTTCTTCGCCAATTTTATCGAGTTTATCGAGCGCAACAGTGAGGTCGATGATGCGCGCTGTTTCTCCGCACACTTCTGCAATGCCACTCAATACTTTGCGGTTGTTGATTTGAATAGTAAATCCTGGCAAACCTAAATTCGTGAGTACTTCATCGAAGAGCTGAACCAACTCTACTTCATACATCAGTGCATCGGAGCCAACGACATCTACATCACATTGCGTGAACTCTTGGTAACGCCCATGTTGCGGACGATCTGCGCGCCAAACGGGCTGGATTTGGTACCGCTTGAAAGGAAAAGTAAGGTCGTTTTGATGCTGTACAACAAAGCGCGCAAATGGCACCGTGAGGTCGTAGCGCAAGGCCTTTTCAGCAAGCGAATTGGCAAAGCGCGGCAGGTTGTCTTGAGCAAGCGCATCTAAATCTGCTTTTTTCATTTTCTCGCCTGAATTCAGGATGCGGAAAATGAGGCGGTCACCCTCTTCGCCATACTTTCCTAAAAGTGTGGTTGACAATTCAAAACTTGGTGTTTCAATTGGCGCATACCCATAGCGTCTGAATACTTCTTTGATGGTGGCAAACATGTAGTTGCGCTTGGCTACTTCAGTCGGAAGAAAATCACGGGTACCTTTCGGAATTGCAGGTTTTTGAGCCATTTTAAAAAGTGGTGTTTTGTAGATATAATTGGTAAATGACGCCATCGGAGAGTCCGATTTTAGGAACAATTAGCGTTTGTTGTGCCAAGGCCTCCAAGGCGGTAATGTATATTTTTAAAGCCGGTACGATTACATCAGCGCGATCGGGTTTGAGTTGGTATTGGTCACAGCGCGCCTCTAATGTAAGCGCAGCTAGCGCCTTGTGCAGCCCAATTAAGGAAGCGAGCGTGAGCGTTTCTTTTTGCTGAGGCGCTATCATTTTGAGTGCACGATTGATGTTGCCGCCCGTACCAAAAATAGTATGGGCTTCGTCTAGGCGCACATTGTCTTTGATCCAGGAAGAAAAATCGGCCCAACTTTGTGCATTGGTTTTTCCTTTCAAAATACGAATAGTGCCAAGCGCAAATGAACGTGCTGCCACTTTTTGACCATGTTCGAAAATACTGATTTCTGTGCTCCCGCCGCCGACGTCTACCACCACAAACTGCTGTTGTTTTTGCAATTGTAGGATTTCAAAGGAATTGAAAATGAGTTGCGCTTCTTCGTCGCCTGAAATGATGTCGATTTCTACACCGGTTTCTTGATAAATTTGCTTGGCAATTTTCTTGCCATTACTCGCTTCTCGCATGGCTGAGGTGGCAACTGCTCTGAGTGCCTTGACATCGTGCGCCGCGGCCAAAAGCTGAAAGGCTTGAATCGTTTGCTGAAATTGCAAAGCCTTTTGGGAACTGATTTTACCTTTGTCAAAAACCTCCTCACCAAGGCGCAATGGCACGCGGTAATAGGCGAGTTTTTGAAAATGAATGCGACCTTCGCTTTGATGCACGTTGGCAATCAGCAGCCTTGCGGCGTTGGTTCCGATATCGATGGCAGCAAATTTCATTTGACAAAATTAAACATTGCCTTTTGCAAACCGCAAAATATTTCGTTTATTTGTTAGCACGTCAATGAAGATCCGAGAACGACATATTTTTAAATCGAAAACAGCGCCCAAACAAGGGAGCCTCTTACTTGCCGACCCACACCTCACCGAAGACTTCTTTCAACGCGCCGCCATTTTACTCGTCGCACACGATACTTCGGAGAGTTTTGGTTTGGTGCTCAATCATCCAACAGAACTTTTACTCAGCGATCTATTTGAACACATCGAACTCGACCTTCCGATATACAATGGTGGCCCTGTAGCACCCGAACAACTTTTTTATCTCCATCGCTTTGCACACATTAAAGGTGCCACACGCGTTACCGAACACCTTTATTTTGGCGGCGACTGGCAGGAGGTTTTGACCAATGCCATTGTATTAAAAAAACCAGAAAATCACTTGCGTCTCTTTGCAGGATATTCGGGTTGGGGCGCTGGGCAATTAATAGACGAACTCGAAGATTGCGCCTGGATCTGCACAACCCTATTCCAAGACAAAGCGCTATTTACGGAAGCTCCTTCCAATTTATGGAAAAAATGCATGCTCGCACAAGCACCCAACTTGGCGATGTTCGCGCATTTTCCGCTCAATGCTTCAGACAATTAATCTAGTCAGTAGCTTGTTTTTCAGGTAATTATTGCTACCTTTGCACCTCGTTTTAAAGCGTGCCCCCTGAAGGCACCACCTATTTTTGTTTAACAACTTTCTGATATTCAGGGTATTGGAAATACAAATTTACCGCCTTATGGCTAAAAACTTTGAACCGCAGGGAACTGCAGATTTTGATTGGGAAGCACTCGAATTAGATGGCTACAATCAAGTAGAACGCTCTGAACTTGGAGATCGCTACGAAAAAACCTTGACTTCTATCATGGAAAAAGAAGTAATTCAAGGTACAGTTGTCATGATCAACAAAAAAGAAGTAATCATCAATATTGGTTACAAATCTGAAGGTGTTGTTGCTGCCAACGAATTCCGCTACAATCCAGAGCTCAAAGCTGGTGACGTTGTAGACGTTTATGTTGACTGTCTCGAAGACAAAACAGGTCAATTGATCGTTTCTCACCGCACTGCTCGCATGCACAGCGCATGGATCCGCGTCAACGACGTATTGCGCACAGGTGAAATCATCACTGGTTATGTTAAATGCAGAACTAAAGGTGGTCTTATCGTAGACGTATTCGGAATTGAAGCATTCTTACCAGGATCTCAAATCGACGTGAAGCCTATCCGCGACTACGATATCTACGTTGGTAAAAACATGGAATTCAAAGTTGTCAAAATCAATGAAGAATTCCGCAACGTTGTTGTATCTCACAAAGCGCTTATCGAGGCAGAACTCGAAGAACAAAAGAAACAAATCATCTCTGGTCTCGAAAAAGGACAAGTTTTGGAAGGTGTGGTTAAAAACATTACTTCATACGGTGTCTTCATCGACCTCGGTGGCGTTGACGGCCTCATCCACATTACTGACCTTTCTTGGGGACGCGTTACGCATCCAGAAGAAATGCTTGAATTGGATCAAAAAATCAATGTGGTTATCCTCGATTTCGACGACGACAAAGATCGCATTGCACTTGGCTTGAAACAATTGCAACCACATCCATGGGAGTCACTCGACACCAACCTCAATGTTGGCGACAAAGTCACTGGTAAAGTTGTTGTAATGGCAGACTACGGCGCATTCATCGAAATCGCTGCTGGTGTTGAAGGCCTCATCCACGTTTCAGAAATGAGCTGGTCACAGCACCTTCGCTCTGCTC